>Ga0209220_1000062_pt1 | contig 57799 bp, 51 predicted proteins | sample BlaSpr_A8_OM3_M3_FD_187984 | JGI IMG/M metagenome (GOLD analysis project Ga0209220, IMG submission 187984) | Forest soil microbial communities from Thunder Bay, Ontario, Canada - Black Spruce, Ontario site 2_A8_OM3_M3 (SPAdes) (version 2) | ecosystem: Environmental > Terrestrial > Soil > Boreal... | reverse complement strand
GATTCTTTGATGCCGATCGCCAGCAGAATGCTGATGGCCAGCACCACCAGACATGCGATGACGTCGACTTGCGAAGAACCCAAGCGGATGGCGTGGATCATGTTGAAATGCCAGGAGCCGATGTGTACCGGCGCCATGACCGCATCGAGTTTGGCGGTTTGGGCCCAGCTGGGCAAAACGATCCCAATGCTGCGCAAGAAGTCTTGCGCAGAGCCCGACCAGCTTGACGCCACCGGCGCGGCGCTTATTCCGTATTCCAAAATAAGGTCCCAGCCGATGACCCAGGCGACGAACTCGCCCAGTGTGGCGTACGCGTACGTGTATGCACTGCCGGCCACCGGCACCATGGATGCGAACTCAGCGTAGCACAGGGCGACGAAAATGCAGGCGATGCCCGACAGAGCGAAACCCATGATGACGCCAGGCCCAGCCGATTGCGTACCCACACCCATCGTCGTGAAGACGCCGCCCAGCATGGTGCCAAGGCCAATAGCGATGAGCGCCGGTATGCCAAGCACGCGCCGGAGCTTGGGCTGACCTTCTTCCTCTTTGCGCAGACGCGTGAGCGGTTGCACCGCAAACAGGCGCCGCAGGAAATCTCTGGTTGGACTTTTTCTTTTCATGCAATCCAAAGACGTGGCGCGATCTGATACGGTCGCGCCGGGCCGGGCTGATTTCTAAGCGCGAACGGCGTTCACCCACCTCAAACCCAGGTGGATTTTAGAATGCAAACGCCGCCGCTGCGCCGTACAACCGCATATCGCACTGCTAATTGCAGCGGCGCGACGTTGATCGCGTCGCGCGTGGAGGGAATATGCCAAGCCGCCGAGTTTTTCTCACAAAGGCTGCGGTTGCAGCCGCCGTGCTGTCCGCCACGGTCGGGGCCACAAAGATCGCCGAGGCTGCCCAGCCGGATCCGGTCTCGTCACCGCACGCGAAGAAGCCCGTCGCACCACATGCGCGCCCGGCTCCCGCTGCGGCTCGTCATCCGGCAAAAGTCGCGCGCGAGCTTGCCGCGTATCTGGCCGCCACATTGCCGCAGGCGCGTCTATCGCCCGAGATGACGGAAAAAATCGCGCTCGACATCAACGACAACCTCGCGATCAACAAGGCATTCCGTAACCGCAAGAAGCGCGATCTGCCGCCGCCGGATTTCATCTTCACGGCTGCCGACGGTGAGCAAGCATGAGCGACGCCGACATCGCCTTCAAAACCGTCAGCGAGCTTGGAGACATGCTGCGTGCCAAGCAGATAAGCTCGGTCGAGCTCACGCAGCTTTATCTGGGCAGGCTGCAAAGGCTTGGTCCTAAACTCAACGCACTGGTCACTCCGATGCCGGATCGAGCGCTGCGTGAAGCCAGGGCCGCCGATGATGACTTGGCGCGCGGCAACGATCGCGGTCCGCTGCATGGTATTCCTTATGGCGTCAAAGATCTGCTGGCCGCGCGCGGCGCGCCAACCACCTGGGGCGCGGCGCCCTTCCGGCATCAGCAATTCGACTACGATGCCACGGCGGTGGAAAAACTAGGACAAGCGGGTGCGGTGTTGCTCGGCAAGCTGGCCATGATAGAGCTCGCGGGCGGCATGAACTACAATCAAGCGGATGCGTCGTTCACCGGCCCATGCAAGACGCCATGGAGCCTCGAGCACTGGAGCGGCGGATCCTCGAGCGGGTCGGGTGCCAGCGTTTCGGCGGGCCTCGTCGCCTTTGCGCTCGGTTCCGAGACCAGCGGTTCCATTCTGAATCCTTCGAGTTATTGCGGCGTCACCGGCTTGAGGCCGACCTATGGGCGCGTCAGCCGCTTCGGCGCGATGGCGCTCAGTTGGACGCTAGACAAAGTCGGCCCGATTTGCCGCACAGCGGCCGACGCGCTAACCGTCTTCAACGTGATCGCCGGTCGCGATCCAAAGGACAAGACGTCGCTGGATGCGCCGTCGGGGCCGCCGCTGCGTCATCTCAGCAGAACGGTCACTCGCACTTCGGGCACGCCATCCGGGTCGGACGTGCTCTCGCCGCGCTGGCGGCTCGGACTGCTGAAAGGTTCGACCAACAAAGTGCAGCCGGAAGTGAAGCGAAATCTTGAAAGAGCTCTGCATATAATGGGCGATCACGCGAGCATTGAAACGGTCGAACTGCCGGAAGCTCCCTATGACGCGATGATAGGGGCAATCATCAGCGGCGAGGCGGCTTCGCTCTTTCGCGATATCATAGAAGACGGTCGCGTGCAAACGTTGACCGATCCGCTGGGACGCCGAGGCGGCTATTCATACTTGGTGGTAAGTGCTGTTGATTACATTGATGCGATGCGCTATCGGGTGACGCTGCGCAGTCAATTCAGAAAGCTCTTTCAAAAGGTTGACGCAATCGTCGCGCCGACGTTCGCGACCGTCGCTTACCCCATCGACACGACGTTTGACAAAGTCTATCCCGGCATGGTCGAATCCAATCTGGTAGAGGCCGCTAACCTCGCGGGACTCCCGGCGATCAGCGTCCCTGACGGATTTGGGCTGCACAACTTGCCCACCGGGATGTCGTTCGTCGGGTCGCCCTTTAGCGAACCCGATTTGGTGGCGATGGCGAGCATCTATCAAGATCAGACCAGGTTATACTTGCAGCGCCCGCCGATCGCGCTCGTTTAACCAAGGAGATAGCGGCGGGAACGACAACAACTAGAGGACATATGCCGCTTTGGCGGCTTTGGTCGTTGCATTTGTGAGGAGAGATTAATGCGTCGAACCGTAATTGTTTTATCTTGTATCGCTGTGTTGCTCGCGCTGGCGGGCAGCACGGTCGTCGCTGACAACATGTCGAGTTCCATGAAAAGCAAGCCCGGCGGCATGGATTGGTTGGTGGGCACGTGGACGTGCACGGCACAGATGATGGCGATGGGGACCGCTCCCGCGCAAACGGAAACGGATAGCATGACGTTTCAGCCTGCGCTGAACGGCGTCTGGATGATGCAGACGTACAAGGGCAAGAGATACTCGGGGCAGAGCTATTGGCGCTGGGATAAGGCAACTAACATGCTGGTATCCGTTGGTGTCGATGGCTTTGGCGGATACGGCACAGAGACCTCAAAGGGTATGGGCGGCGGCAATACGATGACCATGGCTGGGACGTGGTATTACCGCGGCCAACCGGGCCCCGTGCAAGACCTCTTGACCAAGATAAGCAACACGCAAATGCGGCACGTCGGCAAGTATCAAGATAAGGGCGCGTGGCATCAGACCGACGACACCACCTGCACAAAAAACAGCTAACGACCTCGGCAGCTGATGTAGGGCGCGGGGTTTACCCCGCGCCTTTCTGCGCGCGCCTGCGGGGGCGCGGCGGCTCAGCCATACTCACCATCTCGCGGATGCGCGGGTGCTCACCCTTGACGGTCTTTTCCCAGCGCACAAAAGACGGCACCTTCTCGCCGACGCGAAAGAGAAAATAGTAGACGCTGACGTCGCCGACGAACGCAAAGCGCTTTTTGATGTCGGCACTCACCGCTTCGTAGCTCGAAAAGGATCGCAAATAGCGAGCGAATCCGCCAGGTTGCTTCTCTAGCTGCAGCATCGTTTTGGCGTTGTGGATGGTCGCTTCCACCTTGCGCTCGTTACGGACGATGCCAGGCGTGCGGCCGATGCGCGCGACATCTGTAGGGCGATATTTTGAGATTGTCGCCGCATCAAAGCCGCCGAACGCCGCCGCAAGCCTTTCCCATTGGCGGTCAATATGCGCCCAGCTCAAACCGGATTGGAACACCGCACGGGTCATCACCGCCAGGTAGTCTGCAAGCCCGTGCGGCTGGCGTCGCGTATGAGAGTTGGCGATTCGAGAGACTGGGGGCGGGTGGGCAGATCGCGATCGCATACTCTTGTACTCTGAGAGCGGCAAACCTATGAGCATCGTCACAATACGTGATTGCTGTCACAGGGACAGCCTTATTTTAGTCCCACTAGGGTATTTATATAGTTGGGGCTTCTATCTTGCTGGCCAGGAACCGAAAGGTTAAGTATGTTAATGCGCGCGCTCAATTTGATTGTCCTCACGAGTCGATTGCCCCAGCGGGCGTTTACGCTCATCGAGTTGATGATCGTAATCGCCATTATCGCCATCTTGGCGGCGATTCTAATTCCTAACTTCCTCCACGCGCGTGCTGAGGCTGTGACCGCGGCTTGCGAAGGCAACGAAAAGCAGCTCGCGACTGCCGAAGAAGAGTATGCCGTGGACAACGGCGGCTCATATGCCACGCAAGCACAGCTGACCACGCCGTACATAAGCGTTCTCATCACCGATCCGGTCAAGAAGGGTAACGCCTACACCATAACCGTCAACGCTGCGGCGAACGTCAATGGCTCGTACCTTATCGCCGATGCAGGCGGACACGACTCGACGACGACGACCAATCTCACCAACACGAGTGGCGCGGCCGGCACGACCTACGTGTCAGTCCTGTATGCGCAATCATCGGGTATCCACGGCAAATAGCGGCCGTACGAAAAGAAATCTAAAGGCGTTCCCAAACCGGGAGCGCCTTTTTGTCGTGGTCGGCGAAACGGGCCCCGTCTATTCGTTCTGTAACATTTCCTGAATTTGCGAACGCAACTCCGGGGTGTCCTTGTGTCCGTGGCTGGATATGGCATGCTCCGTCGCCGCTTTTACAACTTCATCTTCGCTGCCCGAGATCGTAAGGCTGCAGTTCTTTTCACTCGGAAAGCGGCGGCAGTCTGCAACTTTGCGCGTTGTTGTCGTCGCCATATTTTATGCTCCCTTTCACCAGTCGTGAAGCCACGCACCCGACACGCGGATGCGAGACCCGAGTGTTGGATAAGGCCGCAAGCTCTCCCCCGCTCAAACGGGATTGAACCGGGTGCGAACGAACGTTTTTCGAAAGCCGTGACGCGTGCCAGCCATCTATGGACGGCGTTTTTCTTGCTCTTGGCCAGCGATGCTTATAAGGAACCACGATGCCGCTTGAGGGGATCATCCCGGCCAGCGACTCCGGCCTGCGCCGTAACTGCCTCGGCTTTTGGGAAGTCTTCGCGCAATCCATCGCCAATATCGCGCCCACCGCCACCCCTGCCCTCATCGTACCGCTGGCGTTTGCAGCGACCGGAAATCTCACCTGGGCATCTTATAGCTTTGCGACGATCGCGCTGCTGCTGGTCAGCTATCAGATAAACCAATTTGCGAAGCGTTCGTCATCGCCCGGGTCGCTCTACGTATACGTAGGTCAAGGTATGGGGCCGGCGTGGGGCGTCATCACCGGCTGGTCGCAGGTCATAGCGTATGTCGTGATAGGAGCATCAGTCGTTGCCGGCGCCGCAAACTACATCGGCGTTTTGGCGCACTTCGCGATCAAGGGATTCGACGTACCCCTGACCATAGGCGGCATCATCCTGGTGGCGGTCGTCGCCTGGTACGTGGCATACCGCGACATCAAACTCTCGACCCAAGTGATGCTCGTCATGGAGCTTATCTCCGTCACGCTCATCCTGATCTTGGGTGTCGTTTTCTTATTGAAAAGCGGCCACATCTTCGATAAAGCGCAGTTCAGCCTGGCGGGCTTCAATCCCAAAGGCATCCCGCAAGGCTTGGTGTTAGCAATTTTCAGCTATGTCGGTTTTGAGAGCGCGACCGCACTCGGCCACGAAGCGAAGGATCCTCTCAAAACAATCCCTCGCGCCATCCCTTTGAGTTTGATCACGGTCGGCGCGTTCTTCGTTTTCATGAGCTACGTGCTCGTGCTCGCATTTCAAGGCCAGCCGACGCCGCTGGACAAATCCAATGCGCCGCTTACCGTACTCGCGCAGCTCGCCGGCATCCCGGCTTTCGCCGTCCTCATCGCGTTCGGCGCCATCACGAGTTTTTTCGCCTGCACGATTGCCTGCCTCAACGCCGGGGCGCGCGTACTGTTTGCGATGTCGCGCCACGGACTGTTCCATTCCTCAGTCGGTGGCGCCCACAAAACGCATGCCACACCGCACGTCGCGGTAAACCTCGCCGGCCTGGTCGTGCTGTTGGCGCCGCTGCTGATGTATCTGGATCACATCGCGTTGCTGGATATTTATGGTTATCTCGCGTCCATCGGCACGTTTGGCGTGCTCTTCGCGTACGTGCTGGTCTCGCTAGCGGCGCCTATGTATTTGCGTAAGAAGAATCAGTTCAGCATGCGGGTCTTGTTGGCGTGCGTGGGCAGCATTGCGTTGATGGCGGTTCCGATCGTCGGCAGTTTGTATCCCCTCCCGGCGCCGCCGTACAGCTATCTTCCCTATATATTCCTTCTGCTGTTAGCCGTCGGCGTCGCACGCTTCGCCTACGTCAGCGTGCGGCAACCGAAAGTCATCCGCGCGTTGCAAGACGAGCTGCTTGCCGAAACCAGTTGACGGGGCGCCGAGACTACTTGACGGAGCGGAAGAGAAACGATCCAGAAATCTTGTGACTCATCACTGCGATGTCACTGCGCATGCTCGTCAAGGTCCGTTGCATGCCGTCCAGCGAGCTGCCGGCAGTCTTCGAATCGCGCGCCATTGAGGACAACTTCTGATTGGCGACATCGAGCGAGCGGTTGGTGACGGACAGCTTGTCGTTCATTTGATGCAGCGTCAGCGACATACCGCTGAGCATGTCAAGTTTTTGGTTCATCGTTTTCAAGGTATCGAGGCTGGTGCTCACGCGCGCGAGACTGGCTGACATCGCATCCAGTTGCGCCACGATATGCAGCGTCACGAACGCGGCGGCAAGCAACACGAGGATCCCGAGGATCCAGATGCCGATCCGCAGACCAGACTGGCGCGTTACCGAATCGGCTTGATAGGATGGAACGGCATATTCAGTTGACATGAGCGGCACCTCACGGCACAGCGTACCCACGCTGGCTGAAAAAATGCTGAATTTTTAGCTACTCGCAATCCCGTTGAGCGAGCGCTGCCAGCGCTTCGTACGTCATCGCGAGGCTGAGAGCGTACGTCGCGTGCCCCTTAAGTGAACGCAAGTTGGTTTGCCAGGGATATCGCGTTGAAGGCGGGGCCGCTCCGAGAAGGGACAAACCCACTTCGTCGAACACGAACATGCCGCTTGCGACCGCTAAACTCGAGCGCGCACCGTTCCCATTAGCGAGTAAACCCGCGAGAGCCCCGCAGCTCACGCCCAGCGCCCAATGGAAAAGCGGCGCCACTTTTTTGATATCGTTCTCGGTCGGGTTCAGACCAAGCGCGCCTAAGATCTTTCGTGCCATGACGGCGGTCGCGGATTGCTCCTGCACCTCTCGTTCGCGCCGGGCGATGTCCTCGGTGTAGAGCAACTCTGTCACTTGATCCATCAGAAACGTTGCCGCGAAGCCGGCAGCGCAACCCAGACCCATCCGCGCAAAAGCGTTCATCACATCCCCTCTGTTACGAAGCCATGCTCGCCGGTCGGTTTGCAGGCAAGCCCAGATCTGACAGAATCTCAGCGGCGACTCGTTCGCCCGTCTCCACCGCACCGTTCATGAATCCGCCGAATTCAATCGAGGTGTGCTCGCCGCAGAAATGCACGTTGCCCTCGCGCACGCCCTCGATGCCGCCAAACTGCGTATACTGGCCGACGCCCACGTACGAGTACGAACCGCGATGCCACTTGTCTGCCAGCCAGTAGTCCATGTAGGCCTTGCCGTTCCAGGCGGCGCTGACCCCCGGATATATCGGTTCCAGTTCCGATAAGAACCGTTTCGTTACTTCCGGTGCCGCCGGCGCAAAAGACGGCGCATGAAACGAAGCTCCCGGCGTGCCGCCATAGTAACTAGTCAAGATTCCGCTCTTACCGGGTTGCGCGCGCGAGGCTTCCCACGTCTGCTGGAATCCGTTATCCGAATAGGTATAGCCGTTGTAATGCATCTTGTACCACAGACGGTCGCGGAATTGCACCTGCAACTTTGTGTTCGTGCCCAAGGGCAAGTTTTGAATCGCAACCCGCTTCAACGGATGGAAATCCGCATGAGACAGATCGACGAGGCGCAGCGTGCTAAATGGTATCGCGATGACGACATGGTCGGCCTGCATGTCAAAAGTTTTCAGCTGCGAAGACAGGGTGCACTGGTATCTGCCATCCGGTCGTTTGTGCAATGCTTCCAAAAAAGTATTTGGCCGGATTGAAGACGCTGGAACGCGCGAAGCCAGCCGGGTGACGACTTGATCGTTGCCGCCCACCACGTGATAGCGTTCGTCCGTGCCGACCAGGTAGAATTGGTCGTGGCCCGTTTTGGCCGACATGTAGCCGAGCATGAAGATGAGTTCGAGCGCGCTCTGCACGGTGGAGTCGCCGCCGTTCTCCGTCGTCACGTCTATGTCCAAGAGCCAACCCAGCTTTGACTCGATGCCACCGGGAACGTTCTGCTGGATCCACTGGCGCACGGACATATGATCTAGTCTGACGCCTGCCGGCGTGTGGTGATTGTATAGCGTGGGAAAACCGGCGGCTTTCATGTCGGCGGCAAGCTTGGGATAGACCGCAGCGTAGTCGTGCAGCACCTCGGGCACAGTGTATTTTTGTCCGCGCACGTAGTAGATCTCTTCCGTGCCGTGCGGCTGTGCCGCACGCAGATCCTCGAGTCGCAAGCCCATTTCCGCGCTCAGTCTGCGCAGCGCCCAATGCTCGCTTGAAATGAACTCCCCGCCGTGCTCGACGATCTGACCGTCATCGAAAAACTTGCGCAGCGTCCATGTCCGCCCGCCTAACGCCGAATTCGCCTCGCACAAGGTTGATGGTACGCCTGCTTTCCACAGGCGATAAGCGCACAGCGTGCCTGCCAGCCCGCCGCCGACGATCAAAATCCGCGGAGCGCTCGCGGATTTCATGATGCTTTTGGTTGGTTGCGACGAGCAGGCCGCCAGTAGCGCCGCGCTCATGCCGGCGGCACCGGCCAGAAATTGGCTGCGCGCGATCCGCCGCTCGCGTTGCTGGACGAAAACCTGACCCACCGGATCGCCGGACTGCGCCGACTCCGCATGGGCCGCATGTATCTGACGTAATGTGTTGGTTAACGCCGTGCGTGCCATTGAACCTCGCTCTTTCAGTAGGGGCGGATCTTAACCCCCGGGCTCTTTGCTATTCGAAAAATCTATGATGCGCACCGCCAGTTGAAGCTGAAAACGGACTTCGGGGTCGTCCAAATCGATCTTGAGCACCTCGAGAGAACGAGCCAGCCGGTAGCGCAGTGTGTTGGTGTGGATATGGAGCGATTCCGCGGTCTGCTTCAAGTTGAAGCCGTTTTTCGCAAGCGCGAGCAGGACGCGCTTGAGCGTTTCACCGCCCTTGACTTTGCTCAGCGGACCGAAGAGATGATCGATGAACGCCTCGTGCGCCCCCGTATCCCCCATCAACACACGCGGCACCAGCGCTTCTTCAAAACGCCGGATCTTCTTTGGATCGCGGTAGTTGACCAGCGACTGGGCTTCGCGATAACTACGCCGCGCGCCCTGGGTGCCGCGATGCGGCCGTCCCAGAACAAGCGAGACGGAGTCGCCGTTAGAGCTGTTCATTCCGCGCCAGAATGCGTCCACGTCGATGGCTTCGGGCAGCAAGAAAGCGACGTAGTTCAAGGTCGTGGTCAGCAACGGTCGCGTGCCCAGAGCACGCAGGCGGCTGCGCAGTGAACTTGCCAAGCGTTCGCGTCGCAGAAAGCCTTCGCGGGTCAACGGCAGCGGTTCGGACAGCAGCGCCATCCCGATGCGATGCACGCCATCGGGTTCGAAGCCTAACAGGCGCGCGCGCTCGACGGCTTGCGGGTCATCCTCATCCGCCTGGAGCAGAGATAAGAATGAGGCGTAGCCCAAGCGCGATTCCATGCTCGCAAGCTCGCGTTGGTGCGCCACGTGCAATGCGGCCACCAGCGCCGCATGTTCGGCTGCCCGCGAATCCAACTCAGACAGCTTCGATTCGCCTTCCACGATCCACACCAGGCCGACCAGCTCAGCGCCCAGGCGTATCGGGCACGCCATCCGCGCCGAGAGACCGATCTGCGGCATCGCCGGAATTCGAACGGGTCCGGGGCTAGTACGAATTTCTTCCCACAGGCCTGTCGACTCCAGCGCGGCCATCATTTCCGGCGGCGATTGCGCGGCGGCAAGCGTCTGGCGACGAACCGCATCCTCCTGGCCGCCGGCGACGTAATACGCGAGCAGTTTCCCGTCCGGATCTTCGAAGGTGACGGAACGTTCGATGAGTTCGCCCAGTTCGCGCGCGAGATCGTTTAGGTTGCTGCCTTCTGCGGCTGCGCGCGTCAATGCGCGATGGATGTGTTCGGAGCGCTCCACGATCTTGTACTGCTCCGCAAGAATAGTGCCATGCAGCTCTTCTGTGATTTGCGCGAATGGAATAGCGAACGGAATTTCCAGCAAAGGCAAATCGAGCGTATCCGCTTCATCCAGCGCCGCATCCGTAAATTTTTGTAGATAACCGGGAACCGCTAATCCCATGGCGGCCAAGCCGCGTTCATTGAGCAAACGAATCAATTGACGAACGTGCGCAGCGTTCGACGGCCAAGCAAATCCGGTGGTCAAAAGCAATTGGCCCGGCCGCACCCAGGGCGCGGGATCGGGCATGTCGATCACGTGCGCCCACAGCACCTCGCGGCTTAAACCGCCGCGACCCGCGACAACGCGGGCGTCGCGCAATGAGTCGAGTTTGAGTGCTTCCTCTACCGTCATTTACGTTGTTCTGCTAATAATTTACGTTGTTCTGCTAATAGGGACGAGAAGGGTGTAATGTGTTGTTCGACTCTAAAGTTCAGCGACATTTTGTATGTTGCCCACATGGCTTTTGGCAAGGCGACCCTGTACACTTAATGTAGCTAGCCGAATCCTAGGCCTGGCTTTCCTTAAGAAGAGGCAGATCGTGGCTGTCACCATCTCGCGCACCTCCGCCCTCCTAGAGCAGCGTGCATCCGAAGTCGCCCGCGGCGTCGGCAATTCCCATCCTATTTTTGTCGAGCGCGCGCAGGGTGTAAAAGTTTGGGATATCGAGGGCAAGGAGTACATCGACTTCGTCGCCGGCATCGGCGTGGAGAACCTCGGCCATTCGCATCCAAAAATATGCGCGGCGGTCCGCGAGCAGCTCGAACGCTTCACCCATACGTGCTTCCAAGTTGCGATGTATGAATCGTACATCAAGCTCGCGCAGCGGCTCAATGCCCTTGCGCCCGGCCGGGCTAAGAAGAAGACCGTCCTGTTCACGAGCGGCGCTGAGGCTACGGAGAATTCGGTAAAAATTGCGCGCTCGTACACAAACCGCCCTGCCGTATTGGCGTTTCACCACGGGTTTCACGGACGCACGCTGTTGGCGCTTTCCATGACCGGAAAGAACGAGCCATACAAACAAGGCTTCGGACCATATTGCAGCGAGGTATATCACGCGCCCTATCCCTACGAATACCACGGTTGGACGACGAAGCGCGCGCTCGCGGCGCTCGATGAAGTTTTTGAATCTGAAATCGCGCCTAAGAGCCTGGCTGCCATCATCATCGAGCCGGTATTAGGTGAAGGCGGTTTCGTTCCGGCACCGAGCGACTTCCTGAAAGAGCTGCGCCGCATCGCAGACCGGCACGGTATCGTGCTCATCGCAGATGAAATCCAGTCAGGCTTCGGACGTACCGGAAAGATGTTCGCGATCGAGCACGCCGGCGTGGTGCCGGATATCATCACGATGGCTAAGAGCATCGCCGGCGGAGTTCCGCTGTCCGCGGTGACCGGGCTCGCTGAGATCATGGATGCGCCCACCGCCGGTGGTCTAGGCGGCACCTATGGGGGAAACCCGCTGGCGTGCGCTGCCGCGCTGGCTACGCTTGACATCATCGAACAAGAGAAGCTTTTGGAGCGCGCTGAATCTATCGGCGCCAAGATCCAGCAATCGTTGCACGATCTCAAACGGCGGCACCGCAAAATCGGCGACGTCAGGGGACTGGGTGCGATGATCGGTATGGAATTCATCAGTGAAGGCGAGACCACCGGCACGATGTTGGCGGCACGGGTTTTGGAAGAAGCCCGAGAGCGTGGTCTGCTCTTGCTTTCCGCCGGCGCCAAGCGCAACATTATCCGGATCCTCGTTCCGCTGGTGATTTCGGACGCCGATCTCGATGTCGCGCTCAAGCGTCTGCAGGAAGCGTGCGACGTAGCTTTGGGGAATAAATCGTGAAGACAATGCCCACTAAGCCACTAACCACACCGGTCAAAACCGCAGACGAACTCAGGGACTCGCAGGCGCAAACATTTGCCTATACCCAGCGGGTCTTAGATCTCATCGCCAAACCGCAGATCACGCCGGACGACGTCGAGTGGATCACGTCTGAAACCGTCAACGGTTTTCGCGATCACGTCAATCCCGGTTTTTTGGAATACCGCAAGGCGACCGCCGTCGAACACGCGGCTGCCGCGGTCGAGTGGTCGGATGCCGGTCTCAATGCATATCGCGACGTCACCGGCAAGGAATACCTAGACTGTCTGGGCGGTTTCGGCATCTACAACGTGGGGCATCGCCATCCCAAGGTCGTCAAGGCGGTCACCGATCAGCTCAAGCGCCAGGCGTTGCATAGCCAAGATCTGCTCGATCCCCTGCGCGCCATGCTGGCCAAAGCGCTCGCGATGATCACTCCCGGCCAGCTCGAGTACTCATTTTTCTGCAACAGCGGCACCGAAGCGATCGAAGCTGCCCTCAAACTCGCCCGCGCCTTTGACCCGGCAAAACAAACGGTGGTTGCTGCAACCAAAGGCTTCCACGGCAAGAGCATGGGCGCGCTTTCGGTTTCTGCCAAAGGGGAATTCCGAAAACCATTCGGCCCGATGCTCCCGAACATCGAGCATGTTCCGTTCAACGACCTGGCGGCGTTACGCTGGCGAATGCAGACGCTCAAAACCGTGGGCGAAGAAGTCGGCGCGGTGATCTTAGAGCCCATCCAAGGCGAAGGCGGCGTCAACATTCCGGACGACAACTATTTGCCAGGCGTGCGGGCGTTGTGCGACGAGTTTGGCGCGTTGCTCGTCTTAGATGAAGTCCAAACCGGCATGGGCCGCACCGGCAAGATGTTTTGCTGCGAACACTGGGGCGTGGCTCCCGATCTGATGTGCCTGGCCAAAGCGTTCGGCGGCGGCGTCATGCCCGCCGGCGCCGTGGTGGGCACCAAGGCAGTTTTCTCGCGGCTGTTTGGCAACCCGTTCTTACACACCACGACATTCGGCGGCAATCCCCTGGCTTGCGCAGCGGCACTCGCCACCATCAACGTACTCATCGAGGAACGGCTGCCGCAACGAGCCGCGACGTTGGGCGAGAGCATGTTGAAAAACTTGCGCGCTGTGGCGAAGGACTACCCCGATATCGTCGTGGACGTACGCGGCAAGGGCATGCTGATGGCCATGGAATTTCCGAACAACGAGCTCGGTTTCGCGCTCAGCAAGGCGATGCTGGAGCGGGGCGTTTTGGTGTCGGGCACGCTAGTCAACGCCCGCGTCATCCGAGTGGAACCGCCGCTTACCTTAACAGACCAACAAGCAGCATTTGTGATGAGCGCTTTGCGTGAATCACTCGCCTCGATTACTAAATAGGAAAAAAATATGAAGACCATTGCAGCGCAAGCGAACGCCAAAACCAAGACCGCAGCGCTAGCCGCAGAGTTGCTGCGCAACTTGAAAAGCAGCGGTGGCACGCAGCTCATGTACATCAATGGGGAGTGGGTTGCTGCTTCGGACGGCGGTACGCGCGAGCTGATCAATCCTTCCAATGGTGAAGTGGTAGGCAAGGTTGCCGAGGGTACGTTGCAAGACGCCGAACGCGCGATCAAAGCGGCGCACGAGGCTTTTTATAAGGGGACGTGGGGTGATTCGCTCGCCCAAGATCGCGCCAAGCTGTTGTTCAGGCTGGCTGATAAGATCGACGAGCACGCGCAGGAGTTTGCACGCTTGGAGACGCTCAACAACGGCAAGCCTCTGCGCGAAACTGAGTACGACGTCACGGATGCCGCGAATTGTTTCCGCTACTACGGCGGGCTCGCCACCAAACCGCAGGGCCAAGCGCTCGAAGTGCCGGCGGCGTCGCAGACGATCGTCGTGCGGGAGCCCATCGGAGTCTGCGGGCAAATCATTCCCTGGAACTACCCGCTGCTTATGTCGGCGTGGAAACTCGCACCCGCTTTAGCCGCAGGCAACGTCTGCATCCTCAAACCGTCTGAGTTAACGCCGTTGACCGCGCTGCGCCTGGCGACCCTTATTGAAGAAGTGGGCTTTCCCGCGGGTGTCGTCAACATTCTGCTCGGCGCCGGACCGGTCGTCGGTCACGCGCTGGCCGCCAGTCACTTGGTGGATAAAATTGCGTTCACCGGCGGCACGAAGACGGGCCGCGCCATCATGCAAGCCGCCACCGGCAATCTCAAAAAAATATCGCTCGAACTTGGCGGCAAATCCCCCAACGTGGTGTTCGCCGATGCGGACTTCGATACGGCGGTGGATTATGCGCTATTCGGCATTTTCGCCAACGCCGGCCAAGTGTGCTCGGCAGGATCGCGCTTGCTGGTGCAAGACACGCTGCACGACAAACTGCTCGCGAAGATCGTCGCGCGCGCGAAAAAGATCCGGGTGGGAGATGGCTTCGATCCACAAACGGAGATGGGACCCATCATCAGCCGGGCGCATGAAGAGAAAATCGAGTCCTACATCAAGCTGGGGCTCGAGGAAGGCGCCAAGCTTGAATGCGGCGGCCATCGTCTGCCGGGCGAGCTTGGACAGAAGGGCAACTTCATCGAACCGACGATTTTTAGCAACACGAAACCCGGAATGAAGATCGTCCAGGAAGAGATCTTCGGTCCGGTCCTGGTGGTGCAAAAATTCAAGGACGAAGCAGAAGCAATTGAACTTGCTAACGACACCATCTACGGGCTGGCCGGAGGCGTGTTCACGAACGATGTGTCCAAAGCGCACCGCGTGATAAGAAAATTACGCGCTGGCATCACCTGGATCAACACCTACCATCCCACCTATAACGAAGCGCCGTGGGGTGGCTACAAACAATCAGGCATAGGCCGAGAACTCGGCACGTATGGCTACGAAGCCTACACCGAAGTGAAACAAATCAACGTCAACTTGGCGGTCGAGCCGAGCGGATGGTTCTCGAGCTAGACCTTTTCTGTTTACCGTAAGTAACGGCTGACGAAATATTCAGCGTACCATGTCTCCCACGGCGCACCAGGTGCCTGTGCGTTGATCTCTTTGTCTGCGCTCACGAGCAAATATATCAGGTCGCTCTTCAGCAGTCTTGCGTTGAGTATCTTCTCGATGCCCTGGTCGAGCAAGCGGCCGGAGTACCATATCGACCAATCGGGATCCACGCCATCGGTCGCTTTGTACGCAACGTGGTGGTCTTCGGAAGTTTGATGCAAGAGCTGTGCCAGTTGCTTAGCGGCGTTGGCGCGGTCCGGCATGCTTATCCTAACGTTCGGCGATGAGCTGGCGTATCGTGCGCTTGATAAGATCGTCTTGTCCTTCACCCACCACGGTGGCGCGCAATTTACCGTGGCGGTCAAAAATGAGCTGTGTAGGCCAGGCCTGGACGCCATAGCTGTTCCAAACGGCGAAATCGTTGTCAACTGCGACCGGCCACGCGATGCCTTGGTCCCGTAACGACGCCAACAAGTTGTCGCGGTTGCGCTCGTACGGTGTCTCGGGGCTGTGAACGCCTACGATAACGAGTTCGCTCCTCGGGGTTTCGCGATAGAGAGCGCGCAGGTTCGGCTCCGTATGTTTGCAATTGATGCAGTCGAACGTGTAGAAATCCAGCAGAACGACCTTGTTGCGAAGCTGCTGCTGGTCGATCTTCCCGTTGACCCAACTGTGGGCGTTCGCCACCGCGTTGAGCGTGACGGCGTCGGCCGCCAACGCTTGTCTAACCGGCAGCGCTTGTCCGGCAGACAATAATAATGCGGCACATAGAGCCGTGGACATGATTTTCAGCATATTCGACACCTCAACCATGTATAACGTAACGGGCTTCAAGGGGGATCACCAAGGGTGTTGATTGGTCGTTAACTATATTGCTCTTCCCATATTTTTTGAGCTTGCAGGCCCGGCATCTCGCTTTCCTGCTGATACTCGGTGATGCTCAACTGAAAGCCGCTCAATCCGGCGACGCTTCGCAAGCTTCGCTCGACTGCATCGGACTCGCCCCTTCTGACCGGACCGCTCACGATAACGCGGCCTTGCTGGACAGTCACGCTCAAGAGCGTAGAATGCCCGATATTTTTTTCGAGTTGCGCGCGCACTTCATCGAGTAGCATCTTGTCGTGGGTTGCATCCGCGCCGCCTGGTCGCTGAATGCCGCTTGCGTCCGCACTGGCGTCTTGCCTCTCGCTGCGGGTTTGCATACTGTCGCCGGCCGGGTCGTTTACGGACCGGGCATAGCATAACCAGAGCAAAAGCTTATCGAGGATGGCAGCGCGCCGGCGGCGGCCGACTTCCGGGTCCGCAAAATACATTGCGCCCGCCCCGGCAGCAAACGCCAATAAGCAGAGAGCAGCCCGCCGAATGGCGGCCGAAGCTTTCATGCAATGATCCTACCCTGGGTTTTTTAGCGTGAAACGATGCGGCCCATGGTGCTGCGAGGCCTAGAGTAGCTTAACGAAGAGCGGAAACGGTCCCACCATACAGACGTACGGTGCGTTGCGCGGCAAGGATCAGATCCAGCGCCGCGTCCAGCTTGCTGCTAGCTTCCACGTTCAAGCGCGCTGCCAAGCTCAAATCCTTGTAGGGCGTTTCTTTTGGCCAACCGGATTTTAGCACGTGGCGCCGCGCCATCGCGCAATCGCCGCTTTCTAATGCATCCGAAGCGGCAGCGATTTCAGTCGAGCCCAACGATTCAGATTTGTCATCAGCAGAGAGCAAGGATTGAGCTTGGGTGAGCCCGCTGGATTGATCCATTATCATCGCGTTTGCTTGTGCGAGTTGGGTTTCAATGCGTTCGCGGCCACGCACGCCGGCGTGCAAGTGAAATATCTGCTGCTCGAGTGCTGTCGACGTGGTCAAATATTTTTGGCTTCGCTCATTTGAAAGTTGAAGCCCGGAGCGAACGTTCAAGCTCGCGGATTTTGAGAAATTCAGTTGGTTCACCGCTTGGCCGACAAGTAACGCCTGCGATGAACAGCTGGCGTGACCGTCGGAAGCGGAACCGCTGATCTTCGTGAGATACAACAGTGGTATTGCGGCGACAACGATGCAGGTCACAATCAGCGGGAGCCCAAATCGCGTTCTCATAAGCTGTAATATGACCTAGTGGTCGAGGCGTTTATTACACGTTATGTCATATACGATGAGGGAGCGTTGTGCGGAAAACACACGTTGAAGGCGTCGATCGTTGGGTGCGCCCTCACGCAGCATCGTACTGCGCGAGCCGGGTCCTCGCCGACGATAGCACACTGCACGGATCTGTGGGGTCGACCAGTGCCGCGCCCCTCCCCGTAGGCGACAACTTCGCCCTCTTCAGAATATTGATGGCCGCGTTCACATCGGCATGCAGCGCGTAACCGCAGGACACGCAGACGAAATCCATCTGCGTGCATCGATTAGCCGCATCCACCCACCCGCACTGCGAACAGGTTTGCGATGTGTGTTGGGGATTCACGAATACGACCTGTCGGCCAGCTTCCTCCGCTTTGTCGACCACCATATTCGTAAACTGTGACCAGCTTGCATCGAGGATCGCTCGATTCAAACCGGACTTCTGTTTAACATTCCTACCGGGTACTTGCAGGCTGCCCTTAGCCGACCTCGTCATCAAACGTATTCGCAGCTTTTCAAAGGCGATCGCATCGTAACACGCGACAAGTTTACGCGCTTGCTTGTGGTGCCAGTCGCGCCGCGCCCAACGCAGCCGATCTTGCGCTCGGGCACATGCTTGCACCGCCTTGCGCCGGCCAGCTCTACCGCGAGAGCGTTTGGCGATAACCCGTTGCAGGCGCGCTACTTTCGCAGCCCAGTGTTTGCCAAGGCGAAGATTGGGTTCGATGTGACCATCCGACGTAGCATAAAAGGCGGCAATGCCGACATCTACTCCGACCACTTTCCCTGTTGCTGGCAGCGGATTCGCTGCGCGTTCGCACTCGAACAAGGCGTACCAGCCGCGCGGGGAATGCACCAGCATCGCCCGGCCAAATGCAGGAATTACGCGGCCACGTCTCAGCCGCACGTTGCCCACACCTGGGATCTTGACTTTGGTCTGGGCGGCATTGAACTTGAGGGCTCGGTTACCGTGAGGGAATTCGAGGCTGCGATAACGGCGCGCCGACCGAAAGCGAGGAAAACCCGGTGCCTCGCCCTTTTTGCAGCGCCTGAAGAATGCCCGAAAAGCTAGGTCGAGCTTATGCAACGCCCCGTCTTGGAGTTCGCGGTAGATATTTGCCACCCGGGGATCAGCTGCGCGCAGCTCAGTCAGTTCGGCATATTGTCGTTTGTGATCGATGCGCAGACGACGCGAACGCCATGCATCGCGCCGCTGTTGTAGTGCTGCATTATACAGCTGGCGACACCCGTCCAAACACATCTGCAGGCGCTCACTTTGGCGAGCGCTTGGATACAGCTTGACGCGTTCGATCCGTTTCATGCCCTCCCGCGGCTCGCACGGCGCATCCCCAATCGAACGGTCGGCCCGTTCGATGCGACGCCGTTCACGGCTGCATCCTCGCTTGACGTTTCACTCCTTTTACGGGATGAGTCAAGCTTGCGGGCGGGTCGCTCCCATCCTGGTCGCTTGATGGTAGATTTGCTTGGATCACGGACCCGGAAGGCAATCGCATCGAACTGTGGCAGCCGCCCCGGTAGCAGGAGGCGTCTAAGCTCAAGGCGGCTTAAATGCGCAGCTGAATCTGATTGGCGCTGGCAGAGTGTTGGCAGAAGATGCAAGGCTTGCGGCCAAAGCGCCTATGTTATAATTCAAGTATTACGAAGCACGTTTGCGCCAGAATGACAAAGAATCTGTCGGCGGCCATCCTGGTCCTCGTCGGTCTGCTCGCAGTGCCGAGCGCGGTCTGGTCTGGGTCGAATAGCTATCCGAGCGAGCAGCTCCGCGCCGAATATAAGCGTGCGCATGACACGCTGTTGCAGCATTTCTCCGCCATCCAGACACGATCGCATCTCGGAGCTGCATTGGAAGAGCGCTTGGACGGAGATGCCAGCGGCATCGACCTTTCCGGTAAGCCCTCCTGGATGACCCAAGCCGATTTCCAAGATCACAACACCGTCCTGTTCGCACTCAACGCGAGCCTGATAACCCAGCTTGCGACCGGCTCTTATCACGATCTGGGCGCCGTTCGCGGAGCCGATGACACCGTGTACAAGTCCCCGGTTGACGGCACAATGCAGCCCCTCGCGGTTTATGTCCCCCAAAACTACGACGGGCACAAGCCGACGCCGCTCGTCGTATTTCTTCATGGGCGCACGTGGTCGGAAAACGACGTCATCGCAACGCCTACGATACGCGAGATCGCCGAAACCACTGGAACGATTGTCATCGCTCCCTACGGACAAGGCGATAACCAGTACGCAGACCCCGCCTCAACGGACGTGTACGCAGCCCTCGACGCAGCCGAAAAAGCTTTCAACGTGGATCGCCGGCGCGTCTACCTCGCGGGCCATTCGATGGGAGGTTACGGCGTCTTCATCGTTGGCCCCAAACATCCGCAGATATGGTCTGGGATCTTCGCTGCGTCTGGCGGGATGGTCACGGAAACGGTCAGCGCAACGCTCAAAGCGCTGCAGAACAAACCCGTGTATCTGGTGGTAGGATCAAAAGATGAAATCGTTCCGCAAGGCTACATGGCTCAAAATGCGACACTGCTGAAGCAGAGCGGCATCGAAACACATTACTATGAGGAACCAGGCGGCATGCACTCGATCGTCACGATTAGCAAGTCGTTCAAGCAGGCGTGGAAAGATATGCTGGCTCACGTCGTCGCGCCGCCGGCGGCGAATGATTCTGAAGTTCCGCGGTTCACCCCAAGCGCCACCAAGCCCAGTTAGCGGACTTTCGCTTACCATGAGACAGCTATCGCAGCGTATTTCATATTAGTTACAAGTGGCATTTAGCGCGGCAGCCGTCTCCACGTCTGACACAAAGCGGCCGTAGCCTCGGTCACATCATTACCTATCTTCCCCGCCGCAAGAACGGACCTAAAGCGCCGTGCTCGATTCTCTGTTTCAAGCAGTCTTTGGCAAGCGACCGAACTACGCGCGCCGCTGGCCGCGCCTGCTTATGACCGAACCGGCCCGGCTTTCTTTGCCTGACGGCCGCGAGTTGCCGGTCATGCTGATGCAGCTCTCCGTCGGCGGAGCCCGCCTGAAGAGTTCGGCGCGCTTCACGCCCGGCGAAACTGTGATTCTTTCGATCGACATTGGCCTCGGCTTGAAGCCGAATATAACCGCGCAAGTCTTGCACGTGCGCAAGGAACCACGCGGCTTTCATTACGTCACGGGTTTATGCTTCGTGGATATCGATCCTGAGAAGATCCGCAATATCGCGGAGTACATCTCCCAGGAACAGCAGCGGCGCCGGAAGGGCGCCATCATAGGTCAGAACTAGGCCCATTCAAGCGCGCCTTCCACTTTCGGAGCCTTCTGGAAAACAAGAACGCCTGCGGCAAGAGTTAGGCTGATGCGGGTATAAAATGGGGCGGCTTTCAATTTAGAACGAAGGGAGTGATGGCATGCCGTCGCCGCACCCGCTAGTCGCTGCGCTGCTGCTTTCAATCACAGGAATGCTATTAACGCCAACCGCCTCGCAAGCCGAGCTGCCCACCCTGATCCCCCGGTCGGTACTGTTCGGTAACCCCCAAAAAGCAAGTCCGATGGTTTCCCCCAACGGCAAGCTGCTCGCATACCTCGCCCCCGACGATAACGGCGTGCTCGGTATCTGGGTGCGTACGATCGGCAAAGCAGACGATCACCTCGTGGCGTCCGACCCGGTCCGGCCTATTCGCAATTTGTTGTGGCAAGCAGATTCGCACCACGTGTTGTTCGAGCAAGACAAAAATGGCGACGAAAACACCCACGTCTATCAGGCTGACATCCAGTCCAAGACAGTTCGCGACCTCACGCCCTACCCCGGAGTGAAGGCCAATATCGATTCTATCGATCCCAAATATCCTAATACGCTGCTCGTCGATATGAACAAGCGCGACAAAACACTCTTCGACGTTCATCGCATCAACCTGCGGACCGGTGCTGACGAGCTCGACGTGCAGAATCCAGGCAACGTGTCGGGCTGGGTCGCCGACAACGATCTGCAGATCCGCGCCGCCCTCGTGCAAAACCCGGATGCTTCCAGCACGATTATCGTGCGAGACGACACCAAGTCCCCCTGGCGCCCGATCGCGACCTACTCCCCCGAGGACGGGTTTGCGGCGCCGCAAGCCTTTTCAGCCGACAACAAGTCGCTGTATGTGACCACCGCTTTTGACTTCAACGCTGCCCGGCTGTTGCGCTACGACGTCAAAGCGGGGACGTTTAATGCCGTCGTGTCCGACCCGGTCTACGATGTCGGCGGCGTGTTGATCGATGCGCGCACGCGCAATGTGGTGGCGGCGAATGTCGAACGCGACCGCAACGAATGGGAAGTGCTGGATCCTGCCTACGCGGCCGATTTTGCCACGATAAAAGCCCTGCACCCTGGAGATTTCAGCTTCACAAGTCAAAGCGACGACGGACGACACCTCGTCGTCCAGTACGTGGTGGACGATGGACCCGTCAATTACTACGAGTACGATCGCGGTACGAGGGCCGCTACCTTTCTGTTCGTTTCACGGCCGCAGCTCCAACAGTACACGCTCGCGTCGATGACCCCGGTTCAATACCAAGCACGCGACGGACTGATGATTCACGCGTATCTCACCTTACCGGTGGGCGTCGACCCAAAAAATCTGCCTCTCGTTCTGCTCGTACACGGCGGACCATGGGCGCGCGACAGCTGGGGTTACAATCCCTATCCGCAGTGGCTCGCCAATCGCGGCTATGCCGTACTGCAGCCCAACTTCCGCGGTTCCACTGGCTATGGAAAATCATTCCTCAATGCCGGCGACCGCCAGTGGGCGGGAACGATGCATACGGATTTACTCGACGCCAAAGCGTGGGCGGTCTCGCAAGGTTACGCTGATCCGAAAAAAGTGTGCATCATGGGCGGCAGCTATGGCGGATACGCGACGCTGGCAGCGCTCGCGTTTTCTCCGACTGAGTTCACCTGCGGCATTGACATCGTCGGACCGTCAAATCTCAACACGCTATTAGCCTCCATTCCGCCTTATTGGAAGACCGAGCGCGCTGTCTTCACCAAACGCATGGGCGATTCGGAGGAGTTTCTCAATACGCAGTCGCCCTTGTTCAAAGCCGACAAAATCACAGCGCCGCTGCTCATCGGACAAGGCCTGCACGATCCCCGGGTCAACGTGCGCGAGAGCGACCAGATCGTCGCCGCCTTACGCAAGGCGAACAAAGACGTTGAGTACGTCGTCTTCCCCGATGAGGGTCATGGATTTGCCCGGCCTGAGAACAACATCCGTTTTAACGCGGCCACTGAAGTGTTTCTCGCGAAATATCTCGGCGGCAGGGTGGAGAAGGCTGCGCCGTCAGAAACGATTGACGGTTTCCTGAAATAGGGCTTTTCTGCGCGCTAAGAACAGATACTCGATCTGACGCTGTTCAAAACGGCCGTCCGGCGGCGCGATCTCGCGCACGCGCCGAGCCAATTCGGCCAGAAAGGCTTCGCGCCGGTCCCCCAGCACCATGCGAATTTTTTCGCGCGAGCGCTGATAGCCGACGAATGAATCGACGGTGCGCGGGAGCATGAATGAAAGCTCGCGCTTTTCGCCGCCTTCGAAAAGCGCTCCGCTGCTGTCGGTACTGTGTTTGGCGGGAGCCACGTAGCGCCAAAACGCTGACCAAAAACCTTCGTGCTCGGCGGCGTGATCCCGCGAGCGAACTGCTGCTGCCTCGCCCAACCACTCGCGAATGATCGCTTCGACGGCTAGCGTATAGGGATCGTCGCGCGCAGCGTGCTTCCAAAAAATGGCCAGGCTGCCGCCCGGGCGCAGTACGCGGGCGCATTCGGGAAACGCCCGGTCTGCATCAAACCAGTGGAAGGCTTGCGCGCACGACACCAGATCGAACGAGGCGCCGGCAAACGGCAGCGCTTCCGCTCTACCCAGACAAAACTCGGCCTGGTATTTCTCGCCGACCGCTGTGCGCGCTGCATCCATCATAGCCGGGGCGATATCGACGCCAGTAACCCGGTGGCCGCGCTCCAAATAATGCATCATTCCCAAGCCGGTGCCGCACGCTAGGTCCAGCACGGCCGCCCGCGCGGGCAGGTGCGAGTATTCAAGGATTGAGTGAAAGAGCTGCGGCGAGTAAGCAGTGCGAAACTGCGAGTACTCGTGCGCCAACGAATTGAAATCCGAAGGCAATCCAGGTGAGGCCAGAGCCTAGTTACCCTTTTCTAACATCACGTGCCCTTCTCGGCGCCGATATAGTGGATGAGCTTGATATAGAGCGCGGGCTTCGTGAAGAGCCGGCTGGGATCCCCATAGACGACATACAGCTCGTTGAAGCGCAATTTCCGATGGTATGCAAACGAGACGTTCGACGCGTTGGTGAAGTTCGATAACGCGGAAAAGGGCGGCCCGGCGCCGATGATCCGTCGTGCTCCGAATATTAGCGACGACTCCGGACCTAACTGATACGAGAAAGCGGCGCGCTCCAGCCATTGCGAGTTGATCGAGCCGTCGTCCGCACGAAAGTGGGTATTGTCCGCCTCGAGTCGTAGTGAGCCCCGCTGCGTGAGCGGCCACGACGTGTGGCCGAAGTACGAATGCAAGTACCCGTTCACATATCTGCCCCAGTTGAAAGCCGAGCCGGTCGCATAAGCCGTTCCGGACCGATACGAGATGCCGATGCCGTTTTGATTGAAATATTGCACCGATCCGTCCGGGAGCATCAAGGTGTCTATGCCCGCCGTGACGTTGTAGCCGAATTGGGTGCGGGTATTGACGAAGAGACTTGAGCCGACGTCGTATTGGTTGGTGAGGCCTGCCGCATTATGATAATCGTCGATGTTTTGGTTGAAGCTCACGCTTTGTATCGGGCTTGTTGCTTTGAAATCGATTTCTCGAAAACCGAACAACGAATAGCCTTTGATGTCGGGGTGTTCGGTGAAGCCGTCCGCGGGCGAATATTGCGCGCCCGATTCATGCAGCGCCCCGAAGAGGCCAGCCTTGGCGCCGTAATAGTTGAAGCCTGCCTCCTTCCAGGTCGCCAGCCCGGGATCGGTAACCGACGTGCCGACCTCATCTGCGTACGACAGATAGGCATTGAAATTATGATTGTTGCCGCCGATGATCTGCGCGAGTTTGGTGCTGTCGTGAAAGCCCGGTGAGTTGACGCCGATGTGCTCGGCGAAAAGACTAAAACGGTTATCCTTGGTCGCATAGCCGACCGCTTGCGCTGCATCGCTGCGACTCACGCCGACGGCATCAAACCCTGCCAGGGTGAACTGACCTTCCGTACCTTCAATCGCATAGCCGGCGCGTGGCGTTGGAATGCTCGGCGTGTATAGCGGGCGCCAGTTGATGCAGCTATTGCAGTTGAGGCGGTTGTAGAAGCTGGCGCCCTGCGTAAAAAATGGCCGCACTTCATTGAACGAAAGCGCGAACTCGCTCGGCGAAATGCTCTGCTGATCGCTCTCGACGTTGGAAAAATCGGGATGAAAAGTGCCTACGAACGAGGTCGTGGCCGTGATCGGCAGCGAGACGTCCGCACCCATGCGCGAGGTGTTTCCATCCAACCGGCGCGGCGAGAATTCGCCCAATCCATAGACTCCGATGCGTGGCTGCGGCCGCACGCTGGCATGAGTCAGGTGCAGGTCATCCAGATAGCCGGAAAAGATCGCGTCCGCGCCGATGCTACCGCCGACGTGCGACCACTCATAGCGTTCCTGCGTCCGCAGGTGATAGCGAACGAACTGCGCGCGCCATTCGCTCTTGCTCGAATTACGGATAATGGCGACCGGAATCGCCATGGTCACGACGTATCCGTCCGGCACGATACGGCCGGCCGACGTCCAGGTGGGAGCAAACGCGGCGTTCTCCGTTGATTCTTGGTAATGGGTGCCGATGGGATTTGAGATAAAGCGGTAGCCGAAGCCGTTCACGCCATCCGGCCAAAAGCGCGCGCCCACGTAGTCATCGGATTCCTCACCGACGCCATTGGTGTGTTGCGTGGCGACGATCTCTTCGTGCTGATGTGCGTAGAAAGCCAAGTAGAAGTACTTGTCGTCGTAGAGCACATACACGTCGGTCGGTTCGCGCGCGGCGCGTTGGAATTGAAAATCCCAGCCAAGCGCGAGACGCGGAGCCTTTTTCCAAATTGGATCATCGAGCGTGCCGTCTAATTTAGGCGGCGTATCGGTTTTTACGGCCGTGATGAGATATTGCCGAGCGTCGTCCGCAGCGGCGGGCCGCGCCAGGGCAAGAAAAAGACTCAACACTGCCAGCGTGAGTATTGCTATCCGCATAGGCTCTTGCTATTCTGCTGAATAACAATGAAAAATGGCTGAATTAGTGCCATGTTTATGCAGTTGGTTTAGGCAACTAATTCGTCTCAGCCCTGCACGGTTTGTCGGGGCCGCCTTCGGACTGGTAGCCGGACGGCTTAGCTTGCGCTAATCGTCACTCGTGACGCAGTGCGTCAATCGGATTCAGCAACGAAGCACGGCGCGCGGGATAGAACCCGAACACGATTCCGATCAAAGCGGCAAAGCCGAATGACAGCACGACGGAGATGGGCGACACAATGACCGTCCAGCCCGCAAAGGTTGACGTGGCGAACGAGGCGAGCAATCCGATACCAATGCCCAGCAGACCGCCTGCACACGCGAGCACGGTCGCTTCCACGAGGAATTGCAGCAGCACGTCGCGTTCCTTCGCCCCAATCGCGAGACGAATCCCGATTTCGCGCGTACGCTCGGTCACCGATACGAGCATGATGTTCATGATGCCGATGCCGCCCACGATCAAGGAGACCGTAGCGATGCCCGCCAGCAGCATCGACTGAACGCGCGAGGTTTCGTTAGCTGCTTGCTGGACGTTGGAAATGTTGCGGATGGAAAAGTCGTCCTGCTGTTTGGCGGTAAGCCGGTGCCGCAAGCGCAGCAGTGCCTGAGTCGAATTGATCACCGAATTGACCCCATCGGGCGACACGGCGGAGATCATGATCTGGCGTAACCAGTTCTGTCCGGTCAGCCGGATCTGCATGGCAGTCAGCGGTATCACGACCTGATCGTCCTGATCGCGTCCAAATGAGGATTGACCCTTCGATTCCAAGACGCCGATGACGCGAAACGGTACGCTACGGATGACGACCGTCTGACCGACCGGGTTACTGCCGGCAAACAGATTCGTCGCTACCGTCTGACCTAAGACGATCACCTTGGCTGCTTGGCGCACGTCTTCGCTGGCAAGGAAACGGCCGTTGCTGACAGGCCAATTCTGGACGTTCACCCAACCCGGCGTGGTCCCAACGATGTCCGTCGCCCAGTTCGCACCTCCTGCGACAACCTGAGCGCTCATCTCGGTTAGCGGCGCGACCGCGGCAACAGACGGTATCTGCGCTGCAATTGCCGTCGCGTCGCCGATCTTCAGCGATTGGCGCGCGCCTGAACCCAAGCTGACGCCGCCGCTGATAATGCTGCCCGGCACCACGATGATAAGATTGCTTCCGAGCCGCGCAAGCTGTGCCTCCACGGCAGCGCGCGCTCCGTTGCCGATGGACATAGACGTGATGACCGCAGCCACACCGATGATGATGCCGAGCATGGTGAGGATCGAGCGAAATGCGTTGAGCACGAGCGCTTGCCAGGCGACTGAAAAAAGTACTGCCAAATTCATGCGACTGCCATCCGGTCCTCGACGATCATCCCATCGCGGAAGACAATCGTGCGCTCGGCCCAGCGAGCGATGTCAGGCTCGTGGGTGACGAGGACGATGGTGATATGACGCTGCTCGTTGAGATTTTTGAAGATCGACATGAGCTCTTCGCTGGATTTGCTATCCAGGTTGCCGGTGGGCTCGTCCGCGAGGATCAGCGCCGGACTGTTGACGAGCGCGCGCGCAATGGCGACGCGCTGCTGCTGTCCGCCCGACAATTCCGAAGGACGATGGTCCATCCGGTCGCCCAACCCGACTTGCAACAATGCCGCCTGCGCTTTTCGGTGGCGCTCCTCGGCATCGACGGAAGCGTACAAAAGCGGCAGCTCAACATTTGCGACGGCGGTCGTTCGCGCCAGCAAGTTGAAGCCTTGGAACACAAACCCGATCCGGCGGTTGCGAATCTCTGCGAGTTCGTCGCGCGTCATTTCACCGACGTTGTGGCCTTCAAATAGATAGGTGCCTGAGGTGGGCTGGTCCAGACAACCAAGCAAATTCATGAAGGTAGACTTGCCCGAGCCCGAATGACCCATGACAGCCACGAATTCGCCGTGCCGAATGGTCGTCGAGATGCCGTTGAGCGCGCGCACCTCGACTTCGCCGAGCGTGTAGAACTTGCGTAAGTCGCGCGTCTCGATGACGGGCTGTTCGAAGGCGCCGGTGCTCTTGTCGAAGCGAATCGTGTTCTGCGAAGGACGCGCGACGGCTGCGCGGTTGTTGGAAGCAGCCATTAATGTCCGGGACCGCCTCCGAAGGGTCCGCCTCCGACGATGCCGGTCGAGCCGGTCGGCGCTGTGTTGCGCAACTCGCTCGTGATAATGGGTTCGCCCTCACGCAGATTACCGGCCGTGATCTCCACATTGGTTCCATCGGAGTAGCCGATCGTCACGGGCACGGGTTTCGGCTGCCTGTTCGCGCCGAGCGTCCACAAGATGACGTGGGATCCGGATGCGCCCGTTATCGCTCCCGACGACGTTGCGCCGCCCCCTGAAGCCGCTGCGTTGCCGCGCCCGCCCGCGCCGCCGGACTGCGCGCCGCCGGAGACGCCAGCTTGCGAGCTTCCACCCGAACTTCCGCCGCCTGGCGAAGATTCGCCTGACGCTCGGCCCGCACGTGCATTCGCAGGACGGTAGAGCAACGCAGCCAGCGGCACGGACAACACGTTGTTATGGCGGAGCACGCTGATCGTGATGTTGGCGGTCATGCCTGGTTTTAATCGCGCCTGCTCGTCATGCACGGTGACGACGGCGTCGTAGGTTACGACGTTTTGGACGGTCGTCGGATTGACGCGCACTTGCTGCACGACGCCGTGGAAGGCGACATTGGGGAAAGCGGGCACGGTGATGTCGGCACTCTGCCCTTTGCGCAGCTGGCCCACATCTGCCTCATCCACAGAAACGTCTACCTGCATTTCCTTCAAACTCGACGCGATCACGAACAGCGTCGGCGTCTGCAGAGAAGCTGCCACCGTTTGTCCGACGCTGACGTTGCGCGAGACGACGATCCCGTCCATGGGGCTGCGAATAACAGTCCGGGCTAAGTTGTAATCAGCTTGCTGCGCCTGAGCGGCGGACACGCCGATCTGTGCTTGCGCCGCCCCCGCCTGGTTTTCAGACGTGACCGTTCCGGCGCGTGCTCCGGAAACTTGTGCCATGGCCCCGCTCACTTGCGCTTGTGCGGCCTGATAGGCGGCCTGCGCAGCGCGCAGGTTTTGCAGATTGCTGCTCTCGGTCGCCGAATCGGTATCCATTTGGCTTTGCGAGATAAAGCCTTTGCTCAGCAGCGAGCGATCGCGCTCGAGCGCCAAGCGGGAAAGGTTTTCTTGCGCGGCTGCCTTTTGGATGTTGGCTTGCGCCGCGGAGAGATTGTCGCGCAGTTGCTGCATGTTGGCGACAGAATTTTGTGCGGCAGCGACGTTTTGGTTGACGGTGCTCGCGCTGGCCGCGGCTTGGGATTCGGTTGCTTGCAAACTGGCATGAGCCTGAGCGGCTGCCGCCTGAAAACTTGTCGGATCGAGCCGCGCAAGGACCTGCCCCTTTCGCACGAGCGAATTGTAATCTACGAGGAGTTCTGAGATCGTTCCCGAGACTTGCGTGCCCACTTGCACTTGATTGACCGGATTGATTGTTCCGGTTTCTTGAATGGTCGCGTTGATCGTCGTTCGAGCGGCTGGTGCAGTGATGTAACTAGCGGAGCTTCCAGCGTTTGCATGGCGGACGATGAGGTACGCGAGAACCGCTAGGATGAGAACCACTATCGTGATAACGGTAGCGCGGTTCAAGCGGAATCGCCGCTTGCGCACGGGCGGCCGAGACTCGGGCTCAGTGCCGTAGGACGGCGCGCTGACGGCAGGTTCCTGGTCGATGATTTGGCTCATACTTTAGTGTCCATTCTCTTTTAACGTTGGCCTTCATTATAATGTCCCAACTTTAGAGCAGCCTGAGAGCTTCTTGGAACCGCCTGAAGTCCCGAACCATTAAGGGCAGAGGCATTCAGCGGGTGGTCAATTAACCGACCGACGATGCAAGTCCGGTCAATGACGTTGCTGCTAGCCTGCGTGGTGCTCGCAGCCTGCACGCGCATCGCGACGCAGGCTGGAGGCCCGAATGCGGCCGCTCATCCATGGACCGCTCACGGTGTGTTGCGCATCGGCGGCGTTGACGTTCCTGATAACCTCAACCGCATGTTGGGCACGCTCACCGTCGACGCTGAACTCAGTCATTTCTGGTGTGCGCATCTATTGATCTTCGACGACCACGAAACGATGCTGCCGGAGCTCGCGCTGCAAGAACCGACCCTCGCCAACAAAGGCATTAGCGCCGACGGGCGCACGATCGTCTATCATCTTCGCCACGGCGTCAAATGGCACGACGGAAGACCATTCACCGCAGCCGACGTCATATTTTCGTGGCAGCAAGTCATGAACCCGAATAATCTCGTACAGTCGCGGACCAACTATGACCGGGTCGAGAACATCGTTGCTCCCGACCCGTACACGGTCGTCGTGCACATGAAGCAACCGGATGCGCCGTTTATCAGTGACTTTTTCACTAACTACTGCCTCATTCCTAAGCATATTCTTGGCGGCCTCACGAGTATCAATCACGCCGACTATAACCGGCTGCCCATAGGCACCGGCGCCTTCAAGGTTGCCGTCAACGAACCCGGCGTGTTGGTGAAGTTCGTCGCGAACACGCAATATTGGCGCGGCGCTCCCAAACTGCGGGAAGTCGATTACCGCATCATTCCGAACGAGACAACTCTGCTGACCGAAATTCGCTCGCACGAAATAGATTTTTATCACCTTGCTTCTGCCGAGCAAACGCCACAGTTTGGCTCCATTCCGGGAACGGCGGTATATCGGTACCCATTTTCGAGATTCAACGACCTCGGCTTTAACATCGCACACACTGCCGTGAGCGACAAAAGAGTGCGGCAAGCCCTGATGTACGCTATCGATGTGCCGAAGATAATTCGCGTGGCAACGCACGGCGTGTTCCTGCGTGCCGATAGCGATCAGCCGCCGTGGCGCTGGGCGCACCCTGACGGCTTGAAACACTATGACTACCAGCCGTCGGCAGCTGCCGCGCTGTTGGATGCGGCGGGCTGGCGGTTGGGCGCCAATAACCTGCGCTATAAGAACGGCCAGCCTCTCGAACTTCTCATGGTTGGGGTGGTCGGCAGCCCGACGCAAAACGCTGCGCAGCTTGTGATGCAACAAGAATGGCGCGCCGCCGGAATTGACGTGACGATGAAGAACTTTCCCAACAATGTTTTGTACGCGCTCAGCAGCGGCGTCGAACAATCCGGCAAGTTCGACATCATCTATGAGGGCTGGACTGAAAGCGGCGATCCAGACCAGCTTCAGTTGTATGGCTGCGCAATGGCCCCGCCTGCCGGCTGGAATGTCTACCATTACTGTAACCCAAGCGTCGATCGTGCCGAAGCCATCGCACTCCGGAACTACGATCGCGACGTTCGCAAGCGGGCCTATGCCGTGATCGAGCAGGCGAATGCGGAAGAGCTGCCATTTTCTGTACTATGGTTCGTTCAGAATCAAGACCTCGTGAACTCAGATCTGCACGGCTTCCGGCCCGGCAAGACGAACTCAACTTTTTGGAATGTGTGGGAATGGTCTATTTGATACGAGGAGGCTTTTTGTGAAAGCGATTTCCCCGGCCGATTTGCGGCAGCGCGTCGACGAGTACAAGTGGTGGCACATCATGGATCTCGGCCAGGGCGTCGTGACTCCCGGCTTTTACGATCCGGTTGGGCAAGAGCACGCCGAACGTTTCGCCGTGCCAAAAAACTTAACGGGTAAGACGGTGCTGGATGTCGGCTGCTGGGACGGAGCATGGAGCTTTGAGGCCAAGCGCCGTGGCGCAAGGCGGGTGCTCGCGACAGATAAGTTTTCTTGGGGACACGGCGGCTGGGGCAACCGCGGCGCGTTTTTACTGGCGCGGGAGGCGCTTGGCCTCGACGTAGAAGACCAGATTATCGACGTCATGGAGTTGAGCCGTGACAAAGTGGGCCAGTTCGACGTCGTCTTTTTCTTCGGGGTCGTCTACCACATGCGCCATCCTATGCTGTCGCTGGAAAAGCTGCGCGACGTCACCGCGCCGGGCGGCTTGGCGATCGTTGAAACGCATTGCGACATGCTCGATAGCAAAAAGCCGGCGCTAGCGTTTTATCCCGCTGACGAATTGCTAGGCGACCAAGGGAATTGGTTCGGCCCAAATCCCGAGGCGATGATCGGAATGCTCAAGTCGTGCGGCTTTAGTGAGGTGAGCGTGCAGTCACTCCAGCCGGAGTGGCAACGCATGACGCTCCACGCGCGCTAACGCTTAGTGCGAAATCAAACGCGCCAGACCAAAGGCGGCAGCAGCTGCGAGGCCGCCAACGAACATCGTCTGCAACCCTGAACGCCATACGTTTTGGCCCGTAAAACGGCCTTTGAAGTATCCAAAAATGAACAGCGCGGCAATGGTCACGCCGATCGACCAGTACAGTGCGGTGCGCAGGTCGCCCACGACGAAGTACGGCAGCAACGGAATGAGCCCGCCGAACACGTACGACAATCCGATCGTGGTGGAGCTGAAGAGCGCCCGGCCCGACGCCGGTTTTTCGAGTCCCAATTCGAAGCGCATCATGAAATCGACCCAGGCCTCGGGGTTGGCTTGCATCGCGTCCAGAATCGGCGCGATCTGCGCTTTGTTCAATCCATACGATCGAAAAATCGTTTCGGTTTCTTCAATCTCCGCTTGCGTTTTGGTCTTGACCTCTTCACGTTCGCGCAGCTGCTCGCTGACATAATGATCGGCGTCGCTGCGGGCGGCGAGAAATCCGCCTAGCCCCATCGCGATCGCACCGGCGGCGATCTCGGCCAGACCGGCGATGACGATGACGTGCGTCGTATTCACGGCGCCCGACAAACCCGCCGTCAAAGCAAAAGGAACAGTCAAACCGTCCGACATACCGATGACGATGTCGCGGATTGTTTCGCTCGCGGTGAAATGATGCTCAATATGAGGCGTCTGCGGCATCCGGGCAGCTTCAACGCGGAGTAACTGAATCATGTTAGCAAGCACGATATCACAGGCACGGCAAGCACTGGCGGCACAGACGGATGACGTGGTGCTGCTCTTTTCCCACGGCAGCCTGGAGGTCGAGTACTATAGCCCCAAAGGCGTTGATAATCAAACGCCTCATCGGCGAGACGAGATCTACGTCATTACGTCAGGAACGGGTACCTTCAATCACGCGGGGACGAGGATTGCGTTTGCGCCCGGCGATGTGCTCTTCGCAGCCGCGGGCGTTGAACACCGCTTCGAAGACTTCAGCGACGACTTTGGAACCTGGGTGTTTTTCTATGGGCCCGACGGCGGAGAGAAGGCTGCTTCATAATCGGCGCGGCGAGCAGGCTACTTCGTAAGCGGCGCGGGCGTGTCGATGTAGTCTTCGTACACGAGCCCCTCGGCGATCTCCATTGATTCGCCCAACAGGTGCTGTGAGAGCGCGATCTGCTCGCAGTCGCTGCCGCCGGTTTTTAGTTGGTTCAGAATTTCGCTCAAGGTTTTTTTGCTGTCGAACGCAAGCCAGCTTGCACACGCGAGATCGCCTGCGCTGACCCCCAGCTTGAGCGCTTGGGCGTAGTCGGGCGGCTCTTGGCCGGGAAAACGAGCGCTGAGAGCTTGGCGATAAGCGCCGTAACGTTCCGGCGAAGAGAAAACGTCCAACATGGTTATTTCGGCTGACAAACCCGCGGTCTGCGCGGCATACATTTCGTCCGACGCATGCTGCGCCGCGGCCAGTGCTTGGTCCCACGCGGCCAATACCGGTTGCAGATTGCGGTGAGGCGGCGGTGAACTAGCTGGGTTTTCCGTGTCGGAGCGCGGCGGCAATGCATTTTGAGATGCCTGGACGGCGTTGAGCGCCTGCGTAATAGCATCTCTGCTCAGCGCAATGCTTTCCAAAAGCCGGCTGTTGGAGTTGTTGAGTTGGCTGGTGAGGCGCGGATAGTAAGCCAAGAGGGCTTGAAACTTCGGCGTCAACGGGCCCGGATCTGAAAATGGACCGGCCATCTCGCGCAACGTATCTTGGTTGGGGTGGATGAGGCTGGGCGCAGTCGACAGCGTATCGGCAACCAGGCTGACGGTTCCCGAGATATCCCGCGTCAGGTGTCTGAGGTCGTCGTTGGGAGCCCCAGCCGAGTTGGTTGGCCGCGGGCCCGCGGCAGACAACGATTGCAGCGCGGGTGCGAGCTTGTCGATGCGCTGTATCAAATCGCTTAGTTCGAACTGCGCGGCGCGATCGTCCGTCTTGGCGCGCTCGAGCGCAGTAGTTGTCGCATCCAGCGCCTCCTTGAGACCTTTTGTCGCGGCTTCCCGGCGCGGATCGCTTGCCGTCGTCAGGAAAAGCATGATGCGGCCATCAGGCGCTGCCTGTGCTCCGGATTCGCGCAGCGCATAGTCCAACTGGCGGTTGTGCTCGGCCAGCAGCGGGTCGGGATGCGTGGCTGTCACTTGTCTGAGCTTGGCGCTTGCATAGCTGTAGCGCCCTTCTTGCTGATCGTGAATGACTTGCGCCGTGAGCGCTGCAGCAGTGGGCGCATCGAGTTCCGGGTATCCGAGCAAATGAGAGATACGGTCCTGCGGCACCGGGTGATCGATGAAGGCTTTGTCGGCACGGCTTTCGGGCCCGGGATCCATCTTGCCAAGCCTGCCCATCACGTCAAGGGAAGCATGCGGATCGTAACCGGCCTTCGCCATGAGCGCGAGACCGTAATGGTCGGCTTGCAGTTCTTGGGCGCGGGAGAACTTCGCGCTAGCCAGTTCGCTGCCGATGCCGCCGAGCACGAACGCGACCGGGGAGAACAACGAAGCGAGGGCGGTGAGAATACCGATCACCGTCCCTTGATTCGAAGATCTGACGACATGCCGCAATTCCACGTGCCCCATTTCGTGCGCCATGGTTGAGGCTAGCTCGTCATCGGAGCCGACGAAATTCAACAAGCCTAGGTCCAGATGGATGAACCCTCCCTTGAGTGCGAACGCATTGATTGCAGGATCGTTGAGCACGGTGAAATGGTAAGTGAGGTCGCGGCGCTGCCGGTGCTGCGAGAGTGTGTTGCCGATCGAGTTGACCCACGAGACCAAAAAGGGATCTTGGACGACCAGGCTCTCGCTATCTATCTGCGCGCTTTCATTGCGACCTTGGGCAACTTCTTGCGTCGTGGACAGCGCGAATGCAGGAACAATATTTGTCATCGCAGTGCAGGTGCAGGCAAGTGCGATGGCTAGGGCCTTAGACGCCCCTCTTTTCAAAAAACTCATCCCCCAATTGTAGCACACGAAGTCTTAGCGTCAGCTTAGAAAAAATGGACCGGCCGTCCCGAGCGATAGGTCGGCGGACAGGCACCACCTGAAACTAACGCCAAGGCGCACTAGTAGCAAGTTGTGTTCTCGCGAGAAAGGCGGAAAGTCATGGTTCCCAATACCGTCGGTGAAAAAGTCAAGGTCAAAATCGAACAGATAAAAGTCATAGGTGAAGACGTCTTCAAGAAAGTCAATGAGGTCATCAAAGAAGGTAACGTACGGCGCATCTCGATCAAGGATAAGAACGGAAAGACAATCGCGGAGTTCCCACTGACGGTCGGGGTCGTCGGTGCGGCGCTCGCTCCGGTTGTGGCGGCGATCGGCGCCATTGCCGCCCTCGTCACCGAATGCACGATCATGGTCGAGCGGGAAGAAGCATAAAAAATAACGTAGGGTGTGGGGTTTATCCCCACACCCTAACTCCAGCTTCGGACCGCGTCCTTGCCCGTTATGCCTAAGCGGGCCGTTCCGGATCCCAGGGCAGCGACGCCATCGGATTGTCAAGCCGCTCCCAACGCTCGCGTGGTTGATCCGCGTAGACCTCGATTTCGTTGCCGTCAGGGTCTTCCAAATAAATGCTGTGGCTGACCAGATGATCGGTGAAACCGGTGAATTGCACGCCCTTCGCTTTGAGTTTTTGATAGAGTGCGAGCAATTCGCTTTCGGATTCGACCTGAAACGCAACGTGAAATAGTCCAACGCCATTTTTGACCGGTCCGGGGGCGTTGGGCCCTACGCGCAAGAACGCTATCGTATGATGGTCGTCGCCGGCGCGCAAGAACAACATCTGTTTGCCGACCTCGTCCGCAAACTCCAATCCGAGCATTTCATAAAATGCGCGGGTCCGTTCTAGATCGCGTACTTTTAAAACGACGTGCCCAATACGGCGTACTCGCGGCTCAGTTTTAGTTTCATACGACATGCACGCCACTTCGAAATCGTCGCTTGCTTGCCCCTTTTCACCTCAAAGTAAATGCTTAGAGGAGATGCTAAGTGGGAACAAAGAGAACGCAAGCCTTTCGACCGCTTGATGGAATCATGAAATATATCGCGATTCTCTGCCTATTGGTGCTCTCGTTCGGCGTCGTGACTCCCGCGATCGCCGCGCCCCACATTATTGCGACGCTGGGCACGCAGTCGTTGCTAGGAAAAGCCAAAACTGCGCCTGCGCTCCGGCACAAAATGCACGAAGGCGCGGAGCGGCTCAAAGTGGCCGCCTCGGAGTTGGGCTTAACCCCGGCGGAATACATTCAGGTCGAGCAACAACTGGAGTCGCAGCCCACCTGGGTGCTAGTTCCTCGCCATCTGGATGCGATGAGTTGGTACGCCGGCGGCAAGGTGCGCAGCGAACGCGACGTCATCATTCCCGCTAATACGTACGGTTGGGAAGTGCAGATAGACGAAGGCGATCACACGCTCAACGTCTACATGCCCGCCAGCTGCGGCAACCTTTCCATCATCAGACGGTTCAAACCGCGTGTCGCCAACGCGAATTCGTTCAACGGCAAGCCGTGGGGAATAGCGGCGCACGCCGAGCATGCGCCGGTCGCCACAGCAGCACCGAGCCCGCCCATGGCGAGCGCACCGGCCGCTAGCGCACCGCCAACAAGTGCTGTAGCAACGACCACGTCACCGGCCGCAGCCATACCCGCCATGCCGAGCATTCCGGCGGCGCCAACAAGCGGCCATTTCCGATTTTTACCTTGGTTAGCTGCGATCGGATTGGCGTTTTGGATCGGTGGCGGCGGTGGCAACCATCAAGTTGGCGGATCGTTGCCGCCGCCGGTAGTGTGTACCAACCCGTGTAAATGCAAGCCCTAATGAACGCTGCGCTTGAAACAATGATCGGAATACGTTACCCGTAGGACGCCGTTGTTGTCGGGCTCCTGATAACGGTGCTCGATGATAGTGTCGGAAATCTTCACGAGGGTGTTGCGAAACGGCATCTCTTTTCCATGATTCGTGTAGTAGCCCGCGGTGGCGAAGCGGTTACCGAACCAGCCTTTTGACCAGCCGTACGAGTACTCACCGGTATTATCAAGTTCAAAACCGGCCCAACTATTTGTGTCAGGCTGATACGTCCAAAATTGATCATCATAAAAAGGTCTGTCAGGCAGATACACGCCCTTCGCGATTACCTCGCGCGTGCGCAGCCAGTGCTGGTCGTACGCCAGATCAGTTACCATGGCAAAGGGATAACGATCTTTTCCCGTCGCGCGCCCTATGCATTCCCACGTGCCCACTAAGAAGGACGACGCGCTCAAGCCGGACGGCGGTTTTGCGACAGGAGACGAACCTGGCGACGTGGTTGCCAGTGGCGAAGCCCACGAAAATGCCGGCGTAACAGAAAATCCAAGCGTTAATAGCGCAACCCAAATACGCAATCCGGGCACTGGTTTCATCGGCGATTTCATTTCTCTCCGGCCCGTATTTTTCCGCTTCACGCTAGCAGGGCCACACAAGGTTTGAGCGTGAACCACCCACGCTATGTGCATTCACGTGTTAGTGCTCGCCGTATTGTTTTTTTTCGGAACATGGGCTCCCGCTGTAGCCGATTCGCAAGCAACGCCCGCGCCATCGTCGCCGACGCCCGCCCCAACGGAGCCAACACCGGCCCCGCAACCGGCGGTCAGCAGCGAGCCCATGGCGCCGGGCATTCGCGTCATGCCCGCTCCCTTGGGAACCCCGCCTGATATCATCCAGGTTGACATCAATCCCGCGCATATCATTCAAACATTCAGACCCAATTGGGCATTAGGCTCGACTGTCGATAAAGAACCCGCCGGCAGTATTCCGAGCCTCTATTCGAAACGCAACGTCGATCAGATGCTCGCGGCAGGCTACGGCTGGTTGAGTTACCGTCTGTTCACGGAGTTGTCCGATCAGGATTGGCACTGGAATCCGTTGGGCAGATTTAGCGCCGGCAAAGAAGGCTACTGGACCTCCAGCTCATCCACGCGCTCGCCGCTGGTCAGCGACTCGTTTGGCTATCGTCTGCCACACCGCGGTAACACGAGCGATCAAGGCAGCAACGAAGACTATTCGCGTTTGGTTGATGGCAATCGGTCCACATATTGGAAGAGCGATCCCTATCTCGCCTCGGCTTTTACCGGTGATCCCGACGAACAGCATCCGCAATGGGTGGTCATCGACCTCGGAGCGTTCAAACCCGTCAATGCCATCCGTATAGCGTGGGTCGATCCTTACGCGACGCACTTCTCGGTGCAGTATTGGACCGGTGACAATCCCATCGACGATCCCGGATCGGCGGAGTGGCGCAGTTTTCCTTGGGGCAACAGAGCCAGCTCCGGCAAAATCCTGAACGTCCGCCTGGCGCAGACGCCGCTGAACGTGAGATTCGTGCGCCTGCTCATGACGCAGTCATCGAATACCTGTGACTCGCACGGCAAGGCCGACCGCCGCAATTGCGTCGGTTACGCGATCGACGAGATCTCCATCGGCAGCCAGGACGCACAACGCAAATTTACGGATCTCGTTCGTCACGCTCCGTGCGGTGGCGAACATCCGGGAGTCTTCGCGTGCGGTCAGCGCCAGACCGCGACCTACGTCTCCTCGGTCGATCCCTGGCACAGCGAGAGCAATCGAGTGCGCAATCAGGAACAACCGGGACTGGATCTTATCGTGCGGCGCGGGCTGACGCGAGGCATGCCGGCGATGTATCCGGTGCCGATGCTGTATAGCACGCCTGAGAACGCAGTTGCGGAGCTACGCTACCTGGCCGCGCGCCACTATCCGATCTCATCGGTCGAGCTGGGTGAAGAACCCGACGGCCAGTACACAACGCCCGAGGACGACGCCGCGCTTTACGTGCAATGGGCTAAGGCGATCCACGCTGCCTTCCCCACTTTGAAGCTGGGTGGCCCGGTTTTATCTGGGGTGAACAGCGAGCTGCAAACCTGGCCTGATGCGAACGATAATATTTCATGGCTCAACCGTTTTCTCAACTATCTGCAATCACACGGGCATCTAAACGACCTGGCCTTCATGTCGTTCGAGCACTATCCGTTCGGCGGTTGCGATCACGGCGACGTTCTGCAGCACGACCTACTGGTAGAGCCATCCATCATGAAAGGCATTGTGAACACGTGGCGCGCCGATGGCTTGCCGCCCTCCGTGCCGCTGTATATCACGGAAGCAAACTTTTCCAGCGTCAATTTCACCCAAGTGCCGATGCAAATCGAAGGCGCATTATGGCAAGCAGACTACATGGCGGGTGCGCTCGCAAACGGCGTGACCGGTGTGGTGTACTATCAGTACGAGCCGGTGCCGCTCAGCCAAAACCGCGGCTGTCCGAGCGATTGGGGCAATCTCACTATGTTCGTCGCCGATGATCGCGCAAACATCCGCGCGCGCGGTGCGCAATTCTTCGCAAGCGAGATGCTGACCCAACAGTGGCTGCTGCCCGGCAATGGCGTGCATAAGCTGCATCCCGCCTCCAGCAACGCGCTGCAATCGTCTTTTCCGCTCGTCACCGCGTACGCAGTGGAGCGGCCCGACAAAGTCTGGTCCGTGATGCTCGTAAATAAGGACACGCGTTGGCATAACATACGCCTGGAATTCGTCGACCCCGAGCTGGGCGGGGCGACCGGATTCTCCGGTCCCGTCACGAGCGCGACATTCGGGCGCGACCAATATGTGTGGCGTCAGAGAGGTCCGATGTCGGCGCCTAAGCCGGCGGACGAGCCGCTGGTCAGACATCTCAGCACAAGCTATCAGGGCCCGTATACGATTCCGGCGCAATCAATCACAGTGCTGCGAGGCCCTGTAAGTGCAGGGATGGTTATTGAATGAATTTCGCACTGCTCGTGCTGGCTGCCCTCGCCGGCTCGATAATCACCGTACATGTGGACACGACGCCGCAACACAGGCTCAACGTCATACGTCCGCTGCACGCGATCGGCGTCGGCATCGACTCGGATCCTGCAGGCAAGATTCCGCAGCTCTATTCCAAGGCAAATATCACCGAAATGCTCAGCGCAGGGCTAGGCGTTGTGAGCTATCGCCTGTACACCGAACTTTCAATCCAAGATTGGCACTGGAATCCCGCTGGCCAATTTAGCGACGCTGCGCGGCAACAAGGCTATTGGACGAGCAGCGCATCGACAGCCCGTACGCCGATCGTAGATTCATTTGGCTTCACACTGCCGCATCGCGGATCGACGCGCGATCAAGGCAACGATGACGATTACTCACGTATCGATGATGGCGACCCAACGACCTACTGGAAGAGCAACCCATACCTCACGCACACTTTTACCGGTGAGCCAGACAATGCGTATCCGCAGTGGGCGGTCATCGACCTCAACTTCCCCCAACCCGTGGACGCTATCAAGATACATTGGGTGGACCCGTATGCGACCCGCTACCAGGTTCAATACTGGACGGGAGGCGACGCGATTTTGGCTCAGGCCAGCGGCAGCTGGCATACATTTGCCAACGGTAATATCCGTAAAGCAACCGGCGGCAACGCGCTCATGCGGCTTGCCTCTTCGCCCGTGAAGACCCGTTTTCTCCGCGTTCTCATGACAGAATCGTCCAACACCTGCGACACGCATGGGCCGGCCGACCGGCGCAATTGTGCCGGCTATGCAATCGAAGACACCGCACTTGGCATTCAGGATGCCCGTGGGGTTTTGCACGATATCGTCCGGCACAATACGTGCGGCGGCAACCCCCAGCGCCTTTTCCGCTGCAAGCATCATCAGACGATTATCTTCGTATCGTCGATCGATCCTTGGCATCGCGCAAGCGATCGCGTGCGCGGCGATCAAGATCAACCGGGTCTGGACTTTGTCTCGCGCAACGCGATGACACGCGGCTTGCCGATGATGTATGCCGTGCCGCTGTACTACAGCACGCCCGCGAACGCGCTTGCCGAGATCCGCTATCTCACAGCGCGCGGCTACCCCATGAATAATATCGAAATGGGTGAAGAAGTTGATGGCCAGTACGCGACGCCCGAAGACTACGGCGCGCTGTATATCCAGTTTGCCAGACCTATTCACAAAGAATTCCCGGGACTGAAGCTGGGTGGTCCAATCTTCCAAGGCGTGAACGCCGACATCAAAGTCTGGCGCGACACCAGCGGCGATGACTCATGGTTCAGACGTTTCCTCAAGTACTTGCGGGCGCATCAAGCCATGAACGAACTGAATTTTATGTCGTTCGAGCACTACCCGTTCAAGGGCTGCGACCAAGGCAATGTTCTGCGCATGGACCTGTTGCGCGAACCGTCGCTTATGCGAAACGTGGTGGACGCGTGGCGCGCGGACGGTTTGCCGAAGAACGTGCCCATGTATATCACCGAATCGAATTTCGCCAACGATGGCGGTCCGGTGCCAAAACAAGTTGAGGGTGCGCTGTGGATGGCCGACTGGATCGGGACCGCACTATCGTCCGGCGTCGCCGGTATAAACTATTATCAGTACGAGGCTGAACCGCTGAGCCACAAGCGCGAGTGCGACAAGTACGGCAATTACGGCATGTTTATCACCGCTGAGAACTTTCACATTCTCGCACGCGCCGGTCAGTACTATGGGGCGCAAATGCTGACGCAACACTGGCTCATGCCCGGGAATCAGCCGCATGAGCTGTACCCTGTGACGACGGATCAAACAGCGGCGCATCCAGGCCTCTCGGCGTACGCAGCCAAGCTGCCCAACGGCGAGTGGTCAATTATGCTGGTGAACAAAGATGCTGAACCGCATCAGATAGCCATTCAGTTCGGCGCGCAAAAAGGGCCACTTACGGGCTACAGTTCACGTGCGAACGTAACCACTTTTGGGATTCAACAATTCAAATGGCTTGGAAATTCAGCAACGGAAATTCCCAACCCGAATGACCCGCCTGCCTCAAGCCAATCATCCGGCCCCTTTGAAGCGCCGCCGCTGTCGATAACGGTTATTCGCGGATACTCTGTTCATAACGAGATTCGGCCGGGGCTAAGTAGCCGCTAGGCGAGCCTGGGGAAACTCCATAGCTTCAGATTCGAGATATCTTAATGAAGAGGTTTTGTCGTCGACCAAATCTGGGTGTCGATCGACCAGCCGTAAGAAGTCTGCACGAGGACGAACGTGAGAAAGCCCTGTTCGCTCACGCGCTTGCCGCTGGCGATGACTTGGACCGTCGCGGGGACGACGATGTACGCCGAATCGGCGGTGATCACTCTGGAAACCGGAGTACCCATCGTCAAATAGGGCGACGCAAGTTTGTGGGCGGCCGCGAATTTGCCATAATCGCTCCACCAGGTCTTCGCGGCGTCCGGACCCGTCCACCGGAAGGGCGGGATCTCGTCGATGATCGTCTGAGTTTTTGCAAACGTTCCATCCGGCCACGCTTTCCCCGAATTGGTGTTGAACTGCATCAACCTGATCGGCACCATCACGGCCGCGTTTGCTTGTTGACGGTCGGGCGAAGGCGAAGCGCCCACCAGAGCGCCTGCCAGTAGCAAGACGATGCAAGCATAGAGGGTGGAGCGACTGCGCATGGCGGTTAACCCCGTTTATTATCGCGTGTGTGTGGGAACGCCAAGTTTTCTGAACATGTCCGGCGCCATTATGGGCGGCGCAAATGATCCCGCAGAACGCCTCGCAGCCAACGGATGGCGTGCCGCGGTCAGCGGTATCTGTGCGTAGCCAGGATAATCTTGTTCCATCGGTCGTGAGATCGTGATATCGGCTTGACCATTGGCGCCGACAATTGTCGGCCGCTGCGGCACAGTCGACTGAAGCAGCGACGCTACCTGTTCGTAAGCCGGATAATCAAACCCGATCATCTCCACCGTGAAATTATCACCGGCTGCAACCGCCGGTAGTCCGTCAGGCGGGTTTTGATTGTCGGTAAGACTGCAAATCGAGTGCGTGGGTGTGAGGTTGGTGATGCCGCCGCTGAGATTTGAATTTGCACCATGAAGGGTTCCGAGTTGGTAGTTGCCTGACGCCGTTATGAATACCGAATAGTAAACCGGAGCAAAGGCCGGACCTTTGGGACCCTGGCAATTGCCGACCGAAGCTCCGCCATTCAGAGGACCGCCGCCCGGCCCCCAGTCGACGATCTGCACCAAAGCTTCACTCACACCGGCTGGAAGTGTAGCGGTGAAAGTTGCTCCACCATCGCCGTTGGCATCCGGCGCCACCAACGGCGTCGTCAACGCGGATAGCAATGCTAAAGAGTTAAGCGTTGCCGTTGCGGTCAACGTGGTGATGGTGGGAGCACCGCCTGAACCCAAAGTACCGATTTGCGTCGAGAGCGTATATTGCCCCGCGAGCGGTGTGATGAATTCAAAAGCGGTGATTCCTTCGCCAACGCCGAGAAAAACCGGAGAGTTGAAAGAGTCTGCGAACAGCGGAACAAGACCATCGCGCGTTCCCATGCCGTTGCCGTCGGGATCAAATGCCGGGGGACCGCCCCACGGCACCAATTGGCGGACTCCGTCGCCGCTGCCGTAAAACGGCTGAGCATACGGTTGATAGCTGTACGCCGTGCCTGATCCTCCGTTCGCATTGAACGGACCCAAGCCGCTTGCATATACTCCGCCGCTTTGTCCAAAAGACGTATCGGTAGGAGTGAACCCCGGCGGACAATTGACAAAGCCGGGAGTGCCGCTCGTGGTGTCGCAAAAAGGCGTGCCCGGATGGACGGTTTGCGACGTGCCGGTGATCATCGGTGTTCCAGCCGAAGTTTCCGGAAGGCTTGGTCCTCCGATCGGTATTGTCGTGTAAAGATCGGACAGCGTGCCAGTACCGGGCACGGCGGCGATGGCAAACGTGAAAGGTCCCGAGATACTAGGCGTGTTCACGCCGGTCGCCGAGGTGCCGTTTGGCTGGCGCAAGGTAGAAACCACATTTAACCCGGGATTGCCGTTGTTATACAAGTTAACCGTCCCGACCGCAAACTGCAGTGCAGCGAAATTCGGGTCGTGCGGATTGGTGCGATTGATATTAGGCGCGCCGGTACCACCCGCAGTACACCCAGCGAGAGCGCCAACCGCCGCGACTGCGACGATGAATCGTGCGATATGCTTCATTATACTCACAATTTGAACTGCGCATAGACGCGGAAAGTGAGACCGGGGAGATACGCTCGGTTAAACGGCAGCCAGAACTCGTCGTAGCGACTCAGGTCGCGCGCGCCCGTATAGAAGAACGGGTTCGGCGATCCATCGGGATTGACCGGGAACGCGCCGGCGAATTGACCGGTTTGTAGGCCGCCTTGCCCGTTTGACACCGGTTGCCACGCTTGGTTGACGCCCGGCTGGCCGCGATAGTTGTTGAATAAGTTATTGACGTAGATACCGTACGTTTGGCGTCCCTTTTCGAATTGTAAGCTCAAATCCGTATACATTCGCGGCCGGGTATATTTCTGGCCGGCCAAGGCGGGCTCGTCATATCCGCGGCACGCGAAGTCTTTCGGATGTAAGTAACTTCCAGGGAACGCCGGGTCAACGTAGCAGGTGGCGTTGATCGATTGGTTCGGGTTGCCCGGACCTGCGTACGGTGTTGCCACACCGACGTTGCCTGTGGGCAAGTGGTACAATATGCCGTTGATGAAGCCGATGGCGTCTCTGCCCACGCCGAACGGTATGCCGGCATCCAACGAAAAGATCGGGTTGATTCGCCAACCGCTCTTGGTGCGATACTCAATACCGCTGCGCGCGGAAAACGGCGGTAAGTAGCTCTGGTGGAACAGCGTATTCGTTTGATATAAGAACTGCGAGACGGTCGGGAGGCTGTCGGCACCCGAGACAGGCGGCGTGTTCGTCAGCTCGTTGACGTAGTTCATGGTCAGGAAGCCGCTCAACCCCACGGGTTTGTCAGGCGTGGTCAGGAAAAACTCCAAACCGAAAGTTTTTTGGATCCCGGTTTCGCGCACTTGGAACGACCCCGAATTTTGCGCTCCGGTAACGGGATCGGGAGGCCCATTATTGAGCAGCGTAACTTGGTAAGTGTTGAAACCGCGGCGCCAATAACTTGTCAGCTTCGTGCCCCAGCCGTTTGTGAATTGATGCTCCCAGGCCAGATCGAAGTTGTTATAAGTCGCCGGAAAACCGCCGCCGATATCCGGCGCGGCAAACGTTTGATCGAAAAGCCAGTACACCGATGAAGCATAGTTCGGACACTTGAAATACCAGCCGTTCGTGCCGAGCACCGCACTGCCGGAGAACGGCACGAAACCATTTTGCGTGTAAGTGCCGTTGCCATTGCTACCCGGTCCATGCCAGCCGCTCCCGCACGCGGGGCCCAGCAAAGTGTCTTTCGCGGGAATTTGAAACAGCAGCGGATCCATAATGCCGGTCGTCGGCGTACCGGCGGTTTGGGCGAAGAAGAAGCTTACCGAGCGCCCGTAGCTGAAGCGCACGCTGTTGTTCGGATTGACGATGTAGTCAATAGCAACGCGCGGCTCAATCAACTGCGGCCGCAGATAGTCATTGCCGATGCTGGCATAACCCAAGCCGACGTCTGACGGATTACCGAGATCCTTATTAAATGCGTTGGGCCCCCAGCGCAAGTGTTGTCCATCGATCCGGAAGCCGTAATCGATGTGCAGCTTGCTATTGGGAGTCCATTGGTCGCGCAATCCAACGCCGTACTGTTGGAAGTCTGTGCCTGCATACGAGAACCCGGTGAGCGGTATGGAGGGCAGCTTGCCGTTCCATTTGCCGTTGGCGATCATCCACGAATAGATGTAGCAGCCCAGAACAGTGGGGGCCTGGGTGAAGCCATTGTCGGCGGCCGGCCCGATGCATTGATTGGTGGGTCCAATCGGCTGGCCGGGCGTCTGCGGGAGATACCAATCTTCAACGCGCGGGCCGTTCACGCACGTCTGAATTGTCGGGCACGACGCGGGCGGGAATGTCGGCGGGATTCCTAAGGCCGAGAAATTTGAAGAATCCTGGCCGCGTGCTGCCTGAAAGCCGACCCAAGTATTGGCGTAGTAGGGTTGGTTCCAGTAGGGAAAACCGTTTTCAAATTTCCCAACGATCGTGAATGTGTGCCTATCGCCAAACTGCTTGGTGAGCTGCGCTTGGTAGCCGACGCGCCTGCCGCCGACGTTGTTGTAGCCGGCAAAGAAGGAGCCGGTGCTGAGCGTTTGCGAGTTACCACCACCTGTGGCTGTGATATTATTTGAAACCAAACCGCCCCAGTTGTAGAAGAAGGCGTTGAACGCCGTCGTGGAGTTTAGGTTGCGCGTGTAGCCGATCTTCAGGAAGTTGTTGGGCCCATACAGGATCTGCTCGGGCTGCGTCACCGGTTGAAAAGTCGTCGGTACGCCGGCCACGTACGGGATCACACTTTGATACCAAGCGAGAGGATCGCCGTTGAGAGATCCCCACATAGACTTGCCGCTCGGATCATTTTGGTATTGTTGATACGAAAACGGATCGTAGGGATAATAATTAGAGCCGACGAGGCCGCCGTACTCGCCCCAAGCGCGGTGATCCCACCAACTCGCGAGCACCTGAAGCTGCTGGTCTTGGTCCTTGCCAAAACGATAATAGAAATTGTTCACGAGGTCATCGTCGTAGGAGAGCGACGTTCCATGGAAGAGTCCGGCATCGGAAGCATCGCGTCCGTAGGGAGCAACCTGAGGCGCGACGCGGTTTGACCGCAACGAGAAAAAGTTGGAGAAGCGCCCATCCTTGGTTCCGCTGCCATACTGGAAGGCAAAACCGTGATCGTACCAGGGTGAGCCTACATCAAAGCTCACGAAGCCGTCGCCCTTATACGAACCGCGACCGGGCACGATGTTGACGACGCCCGCGCCGATGCCACCTTGAGTGGCATCGCCCGCGCCGCTGACCACTTGTAATGCGCCGCGACCACCACCGATACCGTTGAGGTAGCCGGCGTTAGGATTCTCATCGAAGAAGTTTCCGCGGAAATCAACGCCGTCGAATTGATAGCCGATTTCGACGCTGGCCGAACCGCGAATGGAAAATGAGTTCAAAGTAGATGTGCCCTCGGCGTTTGCGATGACGCCCGGGGCCGAAAGAACGAGCTGATTGAAGTTTGTCGAGCCCTTTTCGCCCAGTGCCTGATCGACGCGCTTGCCCACGAACGTCGTTTCATCGACCGTCTGGGTGGGCTGGAAGGCCGACGCTGCCCCGCGCGCCACAACACGGACTTGGCCGATTGTTTTGGGCGCAGAGCTCAGCTTGATAACGCCGACGCTTTGCGACTGATCGCCCAGGACTGTAACACCCGAGATTTCTTGGGAAGCATATCCATTCTTCGAGACTGTCACCGTGTACGTGTCCGTTGGTAACTGCAGGAGCGCGAAGAAGCCCTTGGCGTCTGTGGTCGAGTGGAAGCTTCCCGAACCTGAGACCGCAGTTATCAAGACGCCGCCGATACCAACATTCGTCTGCGGGTCTACCACGCTTCCTCGCAGCGTGCCGAGGACACCGCCAGCGGCAAACGCAGGCCTCCCCAAAAATGAAAAGAGCGCTGCAATAAACAGCAGCGCCATACCAAAGCGAACAAGAGCCCATCTCATGCTCTGTGCGGACGCCATAGATGCCTCCCCACCGGTTCGATGTTACGAATTGCGGGGCTTTTACTATCTTAGGCGCGCGCCCTTTTTCTGGTATTGTCGCCCGCGGCTACTACGCAGTTGCAGTCGGCACGAAGGGCCACTCTTTTCGGCGGGCGGCGCGAATGAGAAAGACGACCGCACCCGCCGCCAAACTCACGATGCCGAAAACGATCGCCTGCAAGCCAGCGCTTTTGAAAATATAAATCCACCCGATTAGCGCCAGCAACGCAGGCACTGGGAATAACCACATCTGGTAGGGAGCGTGTATCCCGCGGCTACGAACGACGAATAGCGCGATTATTTGCGCCACCGATTGTATGAGAACGATACCGGTGGTCAGAGCGTTGATGACCTGATCGAGCGGAAAAAGGCAGGCTACCAATGCGATCAGGCCCATCACGACCAGCGACACGTCGGGGAAGCGATAACGTTTGTGCAGGTGGGCGAAGGGGCGCAGGAAGATGCCGTCTGCCGCGGCGGCAAAGGGCACGCGCGAATACCCAAGCAGGTTCCCATACACCGAAGCGAAGGCCGTGATGAGAATCAGCACGGTGACGACAACGGCCGCCGCCACGCCGAAAGAGTGCTCCACCACAGCCGAGGCCACGTGCTGTCCGAGTGGCGGCAGCGAGCCGTCCGCGAGCGGCACGACTGATTGCCAGGGAATTGCTCCCAAAATCCCCAGCTGCATGGTAATATACAGCACTGCCACGAGGAGAATCGAGATGATGATCGAGCGCGGTATATTGCGAGCCGGATTGATGATCTCGCCGCCAATGCAGCTCGACTGATTGTAGCCGAGGTAATCATACATGGCGATGATCAGTCCCTGACCGAGGCCGGCCCATAAGCCGGACCACAGGGAATCGTGCGCCGGAAACGTGAGCGCTTGGGTTGCAGAGAAGTGCACGTACGACGAAATGATGACTAACAGCAGCGTGCCTAATGAGGCAAGCGCCAGCGCGATTCCGATGCGCGAGATCGTCGTGATGCCGCGATAGAGCGACAACATCGTCACCACGCCAACGCCGATCGCTAAGAATTTGATGCTCCACGGATTGGCCGCCAGCTTGGGAAACAGATAACCGCTGTAATTCGCAAACCCGATGTAGCCCGTCGCCTGGTTGAGAGGCGCAACGAAGATCGTCTGCCACACAAAGAGGAACGCTAGGAGTCTTCCCCATCCGCCGCGGCCGAAGATCTCTCGCAGATAACCGTAGGTACCGCCGGAACCGGGAAAGAGCGACCCCAGTTCTGCCCAAACGAGACCGTCGCATAACGCGAGCAGGGCCCCGACGACCCAGCCTACGAGCGACAACGGTCCGTGCAAAGCGCCCAAGACCAGTGGAATCGTGATAAGCGGGCCGATGCCGATCATCGAGATGGTGTTGATCGCGACCGCCGCGCGCAAGCCCACGCCGCGCACGAGACTGGAATCGCGCGCTAAGATCTCTTGAGCGGACAGCTCTGCAACCGGAGGGTTTTCAGTCAACGCTCACTCACCGACGAGTGCTTTGGTAAGTCCGCGCGGCGCATCGGCATCGATGCCACGCGCGCGGGCAGCATGCAGCGTGATCATCTGTGCGGTAACAAGCCACGCCAGGGTGTTATACGCATCCTCCACTACCGGTCCTAAGCGCGGCACCCCGTCAACATCGCACGTGCCGATCGCGTAGCGCAAAGCTGCAGATTTCTGCAGCTCGCGCATCGGTCGCGCGACTACGGCAAACGCATCGTCGTCAACGATGCCGAGGACCGCGAACGATTCGTCGACCATGGCTACGCTGCCGTGGCGAAATTCACCCGCCGCAAAACCTTCTGCATGAAGATAGCTGGCTTCTTTGAGCTTCAGGGCAGTCTCGCGCGCAACCGGCAGTCCGTAATCAGAACCGAGCACCGCGACGTTGCTGCGCAACGCTATCATGCGTGCCGCTTCGACAACCGTGGACAGCTCGCGGCTGGCCAACCAGTCGGCAACGGTGTGGGCGGTTGCGAGCAGCGCTGAGGAACTCCGGTTGGCGCTAGCGCCCCATATCGATGCGGCCCACAACAAAACCGCAGCGCTGGCAGTGACGCTTTTGCTTGCCGGCACCGCGAGCTCGACTCCGGCGCCCACATCGATTGCCAGATGCGCACGCGCTGCTAGCGGCGATTCCCGCGTATTCGTCAGCGCGATGAGCCGCCGCGGCTTGAGCACGTCGAGTGCCGCCAAAAGATCGGTGGAAGCGCCGCTTTGTGAAACGGCGATGACGATCTTGCCTTCGTAGGCGCAGTGGTCGAGCCGTGCTTCGGTAGCTGCCAGTGCTTGGGCGCGAATGCAGCGGCGCCGCAACGCAAGTGCGCCAAGTTCGGCGACGCATAAGGAGCTGCCGCTGCCCACGAGCACGACATCGTCGTCGATCGCATGTGCAAGACGCTCGGCTTTGTCAGTCTTTGCTAAGCGCTCCCACACTTCGGGCTGTTCGCAAATTTCGCGCTCGAAGTTCTCGCCGAGTGTGCTCACCCGGCGAGGCTTCAGCTTGTCGAACGTATTTTCTTTGCGGACGTCGCCCCGCTATGGTAGCCGACATCGCGCACTAGGGACGCGCGATGTGCCACAGCCCTCCGAAGGCGTTCACTCCATCGCCGTTCGTATCGCCTGGATTCGCGTCGAACGCGAACGTGTACAACGGCCGGCCCTTATAGGCAAGTTCCATACCGCCGTCTGTGCGCGTGATTTTTGACCAGGGTGACGGCAGCATGGCACCCGCAGCGGCGAGCACCGGCGGCCAGTTTTGTGCACATGCGCCGCTGCAGGTCGACTGGCCCGGGCTTGCGAGGTCCGCGTCGAAGACATAGACTGTATGATTTGCGGAGTTCACAAAACCTGGCGCACCGTTGAGCTGCGCCGTGCTGAGCGTGCCGTTAACCGGCGGCGAGCTCGGCATTGGACGTGGGTTGCCGTAAAGACCGCTACCCGATCCACCGCAGCCAGCAAGCAAAGCCCCGGCGATTAGCGGCAGGAAAAGATTTCTAGCAACCGTGGCAATAGAAACTTGATTCATTTGTATTCTCCCGTCTTTCGTAGACCACTGAAGAATACAAGCGCGCAATAAAAAATGACTGAACCCGCGCACGATTGGATTCAGCCAAATTTTATGAAATGAATTTTTCTAGAAATTTCTCTAGATAACTTTAATGATAGAAATGCTCCGGAAACCAGTCCTCGCGCCCTTCAGGCAGCAAATCAAACAGATTCCACACGGGAGAATAGGGATCGATGCCGCGGAAGTGTCCTTTTTTCATTTCGGCGGTGATCGAGTAGCTATGGTAAATCTCATCCTCCCCTTTGCGAACGAACACGCTCACCCCGGGTCGTTGGGAGTCCTTATCCTCCTCCATATCCATGTCGCGATTGAACGTGCTGTCGTAGCTCGAGAGCAGGCGCAAGTTATGCCAGCCGCGCGCTCGAGCCCAATCGCGCAGCTTGGCGATCGGAGCGCGCGCAACCAGCACAAAGTTGGTCTTGTCCCTCACGTGCGGTGCAACCGCATTATAACCGTCAGCCCACATGCTGCACATCTTGCACGCACGATCGTCGTCTGGCGCAAACATCAAGTGGTCGACGATCAAAGTATCGTTGCCCGGACGAAACAATTCCGAAAGTTTTGTGTCGAAAAAACTCGTGGGGGAGTTGACTTGAAGATCGGGGGGTCCTTCCCGGAACGTGTAATCTTTCACGCGCCGTCCGAGCGGCAGCTTTCGGCGCAGCTCAGCAACGCGTTCGGCCTGGTCGCTCAGCGCGACTTCGGCGTCAAGTAAATGCTTGCGCGCTGTGCGATATTGCTCGCTTTCTTTGAACCCGCTCTCTCGGTTGCCGGCTCCGCTTTCGGCGCTTCTCTTCACGCGGCCGTTCGTTTTCGATCGCTTCGTTGCGGTACTAGCCATCCTCAAAGCCTCCCCGTTGTTCACGCGTCTGTAACCAGCGCTTCAACAGCTGTGACCTTAGGCCCCCGCGCCTGTGCGGACGCCACGTGGGAAAAAGAAACGAAAAGTCCCGGAGGCTGCCCACCGTTTGGCGTGCGTCGAGCGCGCCCGGCTCGGATATAATGGGAATCCCAAGGAAACATGCAATGACGTGTACCTGTTGCCAAAAAGCTTGCGATGACGTACTTCATATTGAGGAGTACGTCGTTTGTTTTGAATGTGCGGCCAGCCACCGCTTCGCGGAAGTCTTAGCTATCATCCAGGGCAGGCTACAACTCACACCTCACTCGTATTGACCCGGGCGACCGCAAGCACCAACCTTTCCTACAACGAAGGTGACTTTCACGTACGCGCTGCTCGACGACGACACTCAGACACTCAGCACGGGGACAAACTCCCGCTCAGGCACATTCTCTCCGAATATCGTCATCGCCGGGCCGGATAACGCTTCTAACTATAGCGACATGCGCAGCGGCGTCGGCAACAAGTCCATGCTAGACAACTGTTGGAGCACCACCTCATCGCTTGGCATGCTGCCTATTTTTCGGGCGATATATGTCAGCGTGCAAGTCAGCGCCGTGCGCTACGATGACGGCACGACCTGGACGCTAAAGCCATGAATCATTGAAAAGCCACACTACGGCATGATCGTGTCCATCTTGGAGGACGCTACTAAGGAAAATCGGGCGCAAAGCGGAAGCTAGCAGCTAAGGTGCACGCACAGCTGGAGGGTTCAGATGTACACACACGGCTTTCTTACTAGTTTGTTCCGCCGGCCCGGCATATTCCTGATTGCCATTTTCGCGGTTGCCCTGATGGCGCTTGCGAGCGGCGCGGCGACCGGCGTTAGCGCGGCCGAGACGGGTATCCAATTCGATGAAGTCACAAGGCTCATTATCAAGGGTGACAACCCGCAGCCCGGCACCTTCGCCGGGGATTTTCAAGCGGCAGTCGCGGCCGGACAACAGCAAGCCGCTATGGCTAACCAGCACCAGGGTCACGGCCTGTTCTCCATGATAAAGAATGCTGCCCAAATGGCCAAGAATGCTGGAGCATTCATAAAATCGGGAGCGGCATCGACGGAGTACTACTTAGGCAACCTGCGGCGGTCGGATAATCCCGGCGCGCAGACAGCCACCATCTATAGACCCGATCAGCATCAAATCATCAATTTGGACTTGGCAAAAAAGACTTACAACATCATCGACACGGGCATGACGCCGCCAGGGCAAATGCCGCCACAGGGTCCGCCTGGTCAGGGCTATCCAGGATCGCAACAGACGATGGCACCGGGCGGCGGCAGGCTCGACGTCACCGTCAGCAACACAGGACTTGGTCCCAAAACGATCGAGAACGTGGACACGACAGGATACAGTTCCAGCTTCAAGAGCGCTTTGACGAAATCAACCGGATCGTGCAAGGACGTTACTTTCGAGGCTAAACTCACGGAATATCTTTCGAACTATCCCGAACCGGGCGTCTCTCACATCGGGGCACCGCGGCCATCGTTCGCCGTTCGTCCGGAAACCGCGGGCGTTCCGATGGGATGCACGCCGACCGTGGCGATGCATAAATCCGGTGGCGCTTCAGCACCATCCGGCCGGCTCTCGATGTGGACGCTCGTTGGACTCGGCGGCAGCGCCAATACCTCCGCGGGACCTCTCGCCGGGGGATTTCAATCGCTGACCGAGCGCGGCAACGTTCACGTGCTGGGTGCCGGCGATAAAAAATTGTTCGACATCCCCGCCGGCTTCACGAAGGAGCTTGCCTCACCGGCGCCGGGCGCACCTTAATCGCGCCTAAGGAGCGGCGTTTTCGGAATTGTCCATGCGAACGTTGCTCTGGCAGCGCATCGATAGGCCCGGCTGCGAATACTTTTCCCTTGACCAATCCGACGGGGACTGGTGGTTGACGGGTACGGTGTTGGACAGTAGTGAGGGCGTGCCGCGATTGCTTCAGTACAAGGTCGTCTGTGACGCCGCCTGGTGCACGCGGTCGGTTCATATCAGCGAGCAGATAGCCGGCAAACAGCGTGAGCTGCAGCTTTCAACCGGGCATTTGCTCGGACACACGGACGTCGATCTCGGGTTCACGCCGTCAACCAACACTTTGCCCATTCGGCGGCTGGCATTACCGGTCAACGGAAGCGCGGAGATCACGTGCGCCTGGGTTCGCTATCCCGGCTTGTCGGTGGAATCGCTGCCGCAACGTTACGTGAGGCTGGGTGAAACGCGATATTTGTACGAGTCGGGCACCTTCCGCGCGGAACGCCAGGTGGACGAAATCGGACTCGTTCGCAACTACGAAGGCGGCTGGCGGTCGATCGCGGCTACGTGACGGGCGTCAGCCCGTGCGCTTTACCGAACTGCGTTTGCAGCTGCGGGCTATAGAAGGTGAAGTGGCCGCCACCGGTGCTCTTGGAAAAGTAGGCTGCGGCATCAGCGTGCTCGACCAATGTTTCAATCGACGTGCCGTCCTGCGGGTAAAATGCAATGCCGATGCTGCCGGTGACCGAAAACGCATGATCGCCAATCACAAACGGCTCGCTCAAGCGGCTGCGCAAACGTTGTGCGAGCGCAATCGCTTCGGGCGGTTCTGTGATGGTGGCGGCCAAGATGCCAAACTCATCGCCGCCAAGCCGGCCTGCGATGTCTTCAGTCCGGACGGCGCGTAGCAAGCGCTGTCCAACTTCGGCAAGCACGTTGTCCCCGGCTGAGTGACCAAACGTGTCGTTGACCACCTTGAAACCGTCGAGGTCGATAAAGAACAAACAGAAGCGGCCCTTCTCGCGGGCAGCCCTCGCGAGTTGGCGTTGCAAGTGATCGTGGAAGCTGGCGCGATTTGACAGACCGGTGAGCGAGTCCAAAAAGGCAAGCCGCGCGATTTCAGCTTCCTGTTCGCGCTGCAGAAAGAGCCGCCCAAAGAAGTTCGCTATCAGCTCCACATACTCGATGTCCTCAAGAGAAAACGGCCGCATCCGCGGGCGGCGCGAGCGGAAGGTCAGCGAATACTGCTGCGTTTTTACGTTGAACGGCGTGCTGACAAAGGCGCGCAGCTGCATGCGGCTGGTGGACGGGTGATCGCACAACAGCGGGTCGCGCAAGACATCTTCGGATTTTATCGTTCTCCCCGTCACCGCGGCGCGGCTCGCAAGCGTTTCGCCCACCGGCCATTTGCGATCCAAGTTCAGCCGGCGATCTTGTATGTCGAAAACGTAGAAATCGCCGTCGAGATGGCCGATGGACCCGGCGTCCATCTCCAAAGCTCGCGCACCCTCGCTCAACATCGCCAACACTTGAGCGTCGCGATCGAGGTCGGCCTCGATAGCGATCCGCCATAAGGATTGAAGCTGCTCGCGTTGCAGCGCCAAGCGCCCGAAAAGCCGATACATGACGATGATGGTCACGCCGACGAACGTCCAATCGGCGATGATGTGCACGACCTCGTACCAGGGTCCGCTGCTCAGGTACGGGCCAAAGACGCCGTCCGTGACGACAAAATACGCGACTGCCAGCAGCGCGTAGATGAGGAAGGTCTGAATCGGCGATTTCGACGTAAATCTTGGCATGGTGAAAAAACGGCCTCTGCTTGTTATCGGTGTTTGGCGGGCATACCGCAACCACCCCAGTTTAAGAGGCCCTGTAACAACGGTCACTTTGGCAAGTCATATGTTGTGCTCGGGATGCACCGTTTTGGCGGGTTGCCCGTTTCAACATCAAAGGGGATAAGTAGCGGTGGTCTGCGTTTGTTGTCAGTCTCAATGTGATGGAACCTTTCGAGTACTCGGCTACGTCGTCTGTTTCGACTGCTCGGTGCACGAAAGCTATGAAAACATCATGAGCATCATTCGCGAGAAACTCCACGTCAACGTCAATACCTGGAATGTCGCCGATCCAGCTCCCCAAGCGTAAAAATTCGACAAACACCGCAAAGGCCGACCCGCGGAAAGCCCCGGATCATGTAAACCGACCCTTGCTAACCTTGCGGTTACCCTATAGGCTTTTTGGGTACGTAGCACTTATCATGCCCGAGAACTACAAGTGGAAATTCAAGGCGAACCCGGATTCGGTTGCCCTAGCGCGTAGCGCTGTGGCTGAGTTCGCGATTTCGTGCGGCTTCTATCGTGAGGTCGCCGAAGACATCAAGCTTGCGGTGGGTGAAGCGTGCAACAACGCGGTTGAACATGCGGGGTGTGAAAAAGATTTCAATGTCAGTTGCGGTTACGATGAAGACGCGTTAGTCGTCAGCATCGAGGATCACGGCCAGGGATTTGAGTTCAAACCGCCGGATCCAAACCGTGAGCTGCTGCAGTCGCGCGGGCTCGGCATCTTTCTCATGCGCAAGCTCATGGACAGCGTGTCTTATAGACGGAAGCCGGGCGATGGAACGCAGGTCATTCTAGAAAAACACAAGATACCTGCGCGTGGTATGGCCGCCGCAGCAGCGGCACAGTAAATAGCGCCACACGATGCGGGGCGCAAAGATCGCACTGTAGGGCGCGGGGTTTACCCGCGCCAATTTTATGAATGTAGGGGGTGGAGTTAACCCACACCCTCGTGTACACGTGACATTCTCGTGCCAGACCGTAAGGCCTTAGTAGCCTGCGGCAGGCTAGAGATATTAGGGGTTGGAAGATGCAACCGTGCCATCATGGCGCGCTTTTTATTTTTGCTCTGTGTAGTTTGAAGGGTAGTTGATGAGACGCTCGTTGTTGCTTGCGACTGTTTTCTGCGCGGTCAGCATGTTCGTGGCTGCGGCCAGCCGGGCAGACGATTCCGAACCGGCGACTTATGCAAAGTTTGTCGATGGCGCACAAACCCAAACGGGTCTGTTCAATATCATTCACAAGTCCGGCAAAGTCTATATCGAAATCGCGCCGGCGCAGCTCGGCAAAGACTTCGTCCAGACCTCAGAGCTGGTCAATGGCCTGGGCGGCTACAACACGATTCCCGGCGGCATCAATTCGTATGCACGCATTATCCGCTTCACAAAGAGCGATCTCAAAGTCGTGGTTACCTGGCCTAATACGTTCTTCCAGGCACCCAACAACGAGCCGGCTCAACGCGCAATCCAGCAGTCGGTGGCAAACTCCACCGTCGCCGTGGCCCCGATCGCCGCGGTTGACGCTGTCACGGGCCATGTGGTTTTCGACGCGTCGTTCCTGTTGGGGGATATCACCAATTTGAACGCACAGCTCAAGCAAGTCACCGGGTCCGATAGCCCTGAGCAAGAATACCATCTGGACGCGGATCGAACGGTATTTGGACCGACCAAGGCGTTTCCGTTGAACGTGATCCTCGACGCCGATCAAACGTGGGCGAGCGAAGATCCGAAGGTGGTGGACAACGTACCCGACCCGCGCAGTCTTCAGTTTCGCATCGCCTATAATATTTCGCAGCCGCCCAACGACGGCGATTATATGCCGCGGCTCGCTGACGATCGCGTCGGATATTTTGATGCCGCCGTTCTTGACTTCGCAAGCGATCGAAAGTTCTCGCGCGTCGTGCGCCGCGTCGTCCGGTGGAATATGCAGCCTTCCGACCCGACGAAGGCGATCTCCCCGGCTAAACATCCGATGGTGTACTACCTCTCTAACAACATACCGCTGGCGTACCGGGAACCCGTGCGCAGGGGACTGCTGGACTGGAACGCCGCGTTTGCGAAAATCGGCATCAGCGACGCGATCCAAGTCAAAGACCAACCGGACGATCCCAACTGGGATCCTGACGACATCCGCTACAACACCGTAATGTGGCTGACGCAATCGAACAGCGGCGGTTATGCAGCAGAAAATCCTGTCTGGGATCCGCGCACCGGCCAGATGTTTCGCACGAATATCGTCGTCGACGCCGATGTCATGAATTTTTCAAACTTGACTTGGGATTACCAAGTCGAGCCAATCAATGCGGGGACGGGTAACAAGTTCTTTGCAAACGACCGCGCCTATGCACGCGGGAAGCGCGAACAGGCGGCATTTGGCAAGATCGCTCTTGAGATCATGGGCCGTCCGCTCACCGGCGGCGGGCTTACGCGCTACAACGATGAGCTGCTAGAGTCGTTTGTCGTGCACGAAGCCGGCCACGGCTTGGGATTGCAGCATAACTTCATCGGTTCCACGGCCTACACTGCCAAACAACTACAGAGCCTAGCCTTCACCCGCCGCCACGGCGTGGCGACGTCGGTCATGGAATATGCCGGACTCAATCTGTGGCCGAAAGGATATGGACAAGGCACGTATTGGCAAACAGTGTTGGGCCCGTACGACTATTACGTTATCAAATGGGGGTACGGCAGCATTGCTGGGGCACGCTCGCCAGAGGCCGAAGTTCCAACCCTCAACCGCTTGGCGTCGGTGTGGTCCAATCCGCTCTACAGGTTCGCGAGTGACGAAGACGTTGCATATGGCAGCGCACACGCCATCGATCCCCGGGTGGCGCAATG
>Ga0209220_1000060_pt1 | contig 58812 bp, 63 predicted proteins | sample BlaSpr_A8_OM3_M3_FD_187984 | JGI IMG/M metagenome (GOLD analysis project Ga0209220, IMG submission 187984) | Forest soil microbial communities from Thunder Bay, Ontario, Canada - Black Spruce, Ontario site 2_A8_OM3_M3 (SPAdes) (version 2) | ecosystem: Environmental > Terrestrial > Soil > Boreal... | reverse complement strand
TACATGTTCCGCCGCTGCGCCGTAGGCGGCACCACGCCATTCAGACGCAGGTAATTCGCCTCCTGGCTGTAATGATCGGCCCAGTCTCCCACGGTGATCAGGATCGCGGTCGCGCGCGAGAAGGGGTTCGGCCCGAACAGCTGGATCGGCTCGCCGAGCTTCGAATCGTCCAGATGCGCAAAGGCCGACTCGCAGAACTGGAACGTCTCCTTGAGCCGGGCGACGAGCTGCTCCTTGCTGGCCGTCGTGTCCACCGCCGTGCGCTGCGGCGCCGGGACGCCGGCGACCTTGCTGCACAGGACATCGTTCCCCTCGTTGGCGAGGTGGGCCTGGATCTGGGCGAAGCTCATCTGCGCCGGCGTGGGGCGGTAGTTGTACTTGTCCGCCGGCATCGCCTCGGCGGCGGCAATCAGGTTGCGCGCAAAGCGCTGTTCCATGGCGCGCAACGCGTCGGCGACCGGACTCGCCGAGGGGGACTTCGCTGCCGCTGTCGTTTGAGCGGCAAGCGCCGGGGGTAGCAGGGCGACGGCGATCATCAAGACACAGGCTCGGGGCTGCATGGCACGACTCCAATGAGAGGAGCTTGGATTTTGTCCCAATTGCGCGTGGGGCGCTAGCCTGTAGGGCGTTTCCTTCCTTGACATGCCGACGGATTTCGTCGTTATTGCCGAGAATGAGCCTCTGTAGCGGGGCCCCGTTATTGGGGTCCGGAGTGGGAGTGGGTTTCGTCATAGCGTAAACGGCTTCACGAATCTCGCGACCGGCTGCGGCCCCGGAACCTGGGCTGTGGCCGGTCGCGTTCTTTTTGGATCCCAGACATTCGACAGGAGGAAACAATGCCTGAGACTGTGGCACCCGTCGCCGACATCGAGGCGCGCGGGTACGCACACCCCGAGGTCCTGGTCTCGACCCAGTGGGTGGCCGATCACCTCGCCGACCCCGACGTCCGCGTCGTCGAGTCGGACGAGGACGTCTTGCTGTACGAAACGGGGCACATCCCCGGAGCAGTGAAAATCGACTGGGTCGCCGACCTCAACGATCCCTTGATCCGCGACTACATCGACCGCCCACGATTCCAGCGGCTGCTGCGCTCGAAGGGAATCAACGACGGCACCACCATCGTCTTCTACGGCGACAGAAACAACTGGTGGGCGACCTATGCCTTCTGGGTGTTCCGACTCTTCGGCGTGGAAAACCTGCGCGTGATGGACGGCGGCCGGCAGCGCTGGGCCGACGAGGGCCGCGAGCTCGTGACCGCGGTGCCGCGCAACCGTGAAGGAAACATCACCGTCAAGGACCGCGACGACATCCGCGGCCGCGCGTTCCGCGAGCAGGTGCTGGAGCACGTCAACCGAGCCAGGTCGCTGGTGGACGTGCGGAGCCCCGAGGAGTATCGCGGCGAGCGGATGCACATGCCCGAGTACCCCAATGAGGGCGCGCTCCGCGGCGGCCATATCCCGGGGGCGCGGAGCATCCCGTGGGGGCGGGCCATCAACCCGGAGACGCACACCTTCCGACCGGCCAACGAGCTGCGGACGATTTACCAGGAGGAAAACGGGCTCAAGCCGGGTGACGACGTGATCGTCTACTGCCGGATCGGCGAGCGCTCCTCGCACACGTGGTTCGCCCTGACGTACCTCCTTGGCTTCGGGAGCGTCCGCAACTACGACGGCTCGTGGACCGAGTGGGGCAACGCGGTGAAAGCACCGGTCGAGAAGCCGTAATGGACCGGGAGACGCGGATCGCCTGGCTGGTCGACCACGCCCAACGACCGCGCTTTCGGGGAACCCTCCCGGACGCGGACGCCCGGGTACCGGGCGGCAACCCGGGGTGTGGCGACGTCATCACGCTCTCCCTCAAGGCGCAGGGCGGCGAGGACCGCGTGGCAGCCATCAGCTTCGAGGGGGTCGGCTGCACGCTGAGCCAGGCGGCCGCGTCGATCCTCGCCGAGCGCACGAACCGGCTGACGCCAACGTTCGCGGAGGTCCTCGCCTTCTCCTACGAGGAGATGCTGGATCTCCTCGGGCGTGACATCGCATCCTCCCGCCCTCAGTGCGCGACCCTGGCGCTCGGCACGCTCAAGGGTGCCGTCAAAACGGTGGAGATGAACCGGAAACTGCGAACGGCTGGCCACACGGACGAGGAGATCGGCGAGCTCCGGCGCGCCATCGCGGCGCAGGCGGAGGGGACGGGCCTCGTGATCGGGGAAGGGGCCGAGCTGGCGGCGCGCCGCTGCTAGACGCTCGCAGGTTTGGTTGCCGTGCTCGCCGAGCGCGCCTACGTTCTCAACATGATTTCGATCGTCGTCCTCGCCGTCGCGGCCCTATCGGTCGCGGGGAAAACGCAGCCCGCGGCCGCCCAAACTCCCGACGTCACCGCCGCCCTGCGCTGGCGCTCCATCGGCCCCCCCCGCGCCGGCCGGACCCGCGCCTTGGCCGGAGCGCCCGGCCACCCCACCGTGTTCTACATCGGATTCGACAACGGCGGCGTCTGGCGCTCGAGCGATTACGGCGCGAACTGGGAGCCACTCTTCGACAACGAGCCCACCGGCTCGATCGGTGCGATCGCGGTCGCGCCCTCTGACCCCAACATCCTGTACGTCGGCACGGGCGCCGGCATCATCCGCCCCGACCTCGCCACCGGCAACGGCATCTACAAATCCACCGACGCGGGCCGCACCTGGACGCACCTCGGTCTCGATTCGACGCAGATGATCGCGATGGTGGACGTGAACCCGAAGAACCCCGATCGGCTGTTCGTCGCCGCACTCGGCCACCCCTACGGCCCCAACGCCGAGCGCGGCATTTACCGATCGACGGACGGCGGCCGCACGTTCGAGCGCGTGCTGTACAAAGACGAATACACCAGCGGCAACGACGTCCGCATTGACCCGAGCGATCCCAATACGGTCTACGCCGCGCTGTGGCAACAACAGCAGGCCTTCTGGGAAGGAGGCGGATTCGGCCCCGATTCGACCGGACTCGGCGCAGGCGGCATCTACAAGTCCAGCGACGGCGGGACTACGTGGACCCAGCTCACGGACGGACTGCCGACTGTCCTGGAAGCGAACCTCGCGATCGCACCCAGCAATCCGCGCGTACTCTACGCGATGGTCGCTTCGGTCAACCTCACAGGCGGGTCAGGACCCGTCGGGTTCTACAAGTCGAGTGACGGCGGCGCGCACTGGACACTGCGCACGCGCACGCCCGGCGCACCGGGTGACACCACCGTCACGGCTGACCCGCGGCCCATCGCTCGCATCGGTGGCGGTGACCTGCCGCCCATCACCGTTGACCCGAAGAACGACAACGTCGTCTACAGCGCATCAGTGGTCATGTGGCGCACGGAAGACGGTGGCGCGAGCTGGTCTGCCGTGCGCGGCTCGCCCGGCGGCGACGACTACCAGAGAATCTGGATCCACCCGGACGATCCCAATCTCATTCTCGCCGTCTCGGACCAGGGGGCCGTGATCTCCGCCAATCGCGGCGTCTCCTGGAGCGACTGGTACAACCAGTCCACCGCCGCCGTCTACCACGTGACGGCGGACAACGCCTTTCCGTATCGCGTGTGCAGCGGGCAGCAGGACTCGGGCTCGATCTGTATCGCCAGCCGTTCCGACGACGGCGAGATCACGTTCCACGACTGGCATCCCGCGAACATTCAGGAATACGGCATCGCCGCGCCCGACCCGCGCGATCCGGATGTGGTGTTCGGCAGCGCGCGCAGGAACGTGTCACGCTATGACCGGCGCACGGGCCAGACCGCGCCGGTGGGCCCCGACTCCGCCGCGCGGGGCGAACAATACGGCCGCAATGTGCGCACGATGCCGCTGATCTGGTCGCCGCTGCGCCCGGACGTGCTGTACTACGCGTCCAACGTGGTCTGGCGCTCGGCGGACCACGCGCACACCTGGACGCGCATCAGCCCCGACCTGGCGCGCCAGACGTGGGCAGTCCCCGCGAGCGCCGGGAAATATGCGAGCGGCGTGACGCCGACCCCGCGCGGCGCGATCACGGCGCTATCGCCATCGCCGCGCAGCCTGAGCGTAATCTGGGCCGGGACCGACGACGGCAACATCCAGGTTACGGCGAACGGTGGCGCGACCTGGAAAAACGTGACCCCGACGGCCATCCAGCCGTGGACCCGCATCTTCAACATCGAGGCGGGCCACTTCGACACGCGGACCGCGTACGCGGCCGCGAACACGCTGCGGATCGACGACATGCATCCGCACTTCTGGCGCACACACGACGGCGGTCGCACGTGGACGGAGATCGACGGTGACATCGCGTCGCACGCCGTCGCCAACTCGATCCGCGAGGACCCACGCGTGCCGGGGCTGCTGTACGCCGCCACCGACGCGCAGGTCTGGGTGTCGTTCGACGACGGCGGCCAGTGGCAGTCGCTGCGGCTCAACATGCCGGCGATTTCGGTGCGCGATATCGCGGTGAAGGACGACAGCACCTGCCTGTGCGCGGATCTAATCGCGGGGACGCACGGCCGCGGCTTCTGGATCCTCGATGATCTGGCCCCGCTGAGGAAAATGGCCGCCCTGCGCGCCGCGCAAGCGGCCGGCACGCCGTTCCTGGTGAAGCCGCAGACCGCCGTGCGCGTCAGGTTCGGCACGAACGAGCCCACGCCGTGGCCGCCGGAGCTGCCGGCGGGGGAGAACCCGCCGGCCGGCGCGGTGCTGGACTACTTCTTGGCGGCTGACGCGCCTGGTCCCGTGACACTGGAACTCGTGAGCACCGCGGGCCGAGTCGTGCGCTCCTACTCGAGCGACGACCCCATCTTCGAGCCCGATGCCGCGCTCTGCCGGACGAAGCCTACAGCCACCGATTGTGGGCTGCCGCTCTACTGGCCCGCGCCCGCTACGCGGCTTGGGGCGCGCGCCGGGATGCACCGGTTCGCGTGGGACCTGCGCTATCAGCCGATCGCCGCGGTGAATTTGCAAGAGGCGGGAGACGTCGAGGCCACGGGCGCGGTGCCGCACCGCAGCGTGCACACGCCGGCTGCGCCGTGGGCGCCGCCGGGCCGCTACGTGGTGCGCCTGACGGTGAACGGCCGGTCGTTCGCCGAGCCGATCACGCTGCGCCTCGATCCGCGGGTGAAGACATCAGTGGCGGGACTGCGCCAGCTCGCGTCGTTAACCACCGAGATGTACGACGCGGCCGCGGCGGCCCACGCCGCCTACCTCCAGGCGCGAACGCTCGTCGATTCTCTTTCGGGATCGATACGGGCGCAGGTGGAGTCGCTCGCGCCGGCGCCGAGTGCGCGGCCGCGCGGACGCGGACTCGTCCGTCCCGGTCAAGCTGCGCCCCCCCCGACGCTCGAGAGCGCAAGTAGCGCCGCGCTGGCTGCGGCGATGGCGATGGATGGTGCGGACGTGGCGCCGACCGCGCCGCAGGTGGCTGCCTGTGCGCGGGCGCGCACACAATTCGCTACGGTGATGGCCCGCTGGGCCCGACTCAAGGCTAAGAGGTGATCCCGCCGGGGAGAATGCTCTTCGCCCCGAACTTCCCCCGCACCCGGTCGATCGCGCGCGCCAATCCGCGGTCGCGCTCAGTCTCGTCCGACAATACCGCGAGTTGATCCTCGGCCCCCGCCGCCGCGAGACCTGAGAGGCGCACCCCAACGAGGCGAGCCGGGACACGCCGAGCCTTCCGCAACGTCGCGAGCAGCTCGCGGGCGACGCGCAGGATCACGCGGTCCGACACGACGGACTCGGGCAACGTCCGCTGCGTCGAGCGGGTCCGGAAGTCCCAATCGCGGAGGCGCACGGTGACAGTCCGCGCGGTGAGTCCATCGCCGCGCATGTCGGCCGCGGCCCGCGTCACCAGCCGCAGCAGCTCGCGCTCGATGTCCGTATCGTCGTGGAGATCCTTCCCGAATGTCTCGTCGCGACTGATCCCTCTGTTCATACTGCGATGGTGAACGTGCGCATCATCGACACCGTGCGCCCGGTTCCACAGCCACGTCGCCTCGCGCTTACTCATCCATTTCTGGAGCGTCGCCAGATCGTGCCGCAGCACGTCCTCGACCGTGATCAGGCCGCGGGCCGCGAGACGCTCTTGAAACTTGGGACCGACGAGGGGGATGTCCGCGAGCGCGCACGAGCGGAGGAACGTCTCCTCGCCGCCGGGCTCCACGATCAGCACCCCATTCGGCTTGGCGCGGGCAACGGCCATCTTGGCGATCAGCTTGTTGGTGCCGCCGCCGATCGACAGTGTGAGGCCTGTCGCCGCGAGCACCGCAGCCCGGATGCGCTCCGCGGTCGCGGACAGGGACTCATGATGGTAGACGCCTTCGGTCCCCGTCAGGTCGAGGTACCATTCGTCGATGCTCGCGCCTTCGACGATCGGCGCGAACCGCAGCAGCGCGGTGCGGATCTCTGCGCTCTTGCGGCCGCATGCCTTGAAGGGGACTGGGACACACATCGCATCGGGGCACAGCCGCAACGCCCGTGCGATCGACATGGCGGACCGGACGCCGAACTTCCGCGTCTCGTACGACGCGGAACAGACGACGCCACGACTTTCGCGTGAGCCACCGACGATGAGGAGAGTCGCTCGTCCCGCGCCTTCGGGATCGAGCGCACGCGCGACCGCTACATAAAACGCGTCAGCATCCGCCAGCAGAATCCGACGCATGGGCAGGCCACGCGAATAGGGATACCGAACATATCCCGAAGCTAATCCAGCGGCAAGGCCGCTTCCGCCAGCGCTGCCAAGAGCGTTGTGAGGTCGTAGCTGCCGTCGTGCCGCACGCCGTTGATGAAGAACGTCGGTGTGCCGTTCACGCCGCTCTTCACACCGCTCATGAAATCGTCGCGGACGTGGTCGCGGTATGTCCCGGCGGCGATCTCCCCGGCCAATCGGTCTGCATCGAGGCCGAGGTCCCTGGCGTACTCCACGAGATTCTCATCCTCGAGCGCGAACTGCCGCTCGAACAACCGATCGTGCATCTGCCAGAACGCCCCTTGGGCCGCCGCCGCCTCCGCGGCCTCGGCGGCATGCTCCGCATGCTGATGGATGCGCGTGAGCGGGAAATTGCGGAAGACAAAGCGCAACCGCGCGCCGAGCTGCTCTTGCACCTGCTTGACGATGGGATATGCTGCCTTGCAATACGGACACTGAAAGTCCCCGTACTCGACCAATGTGATCGGCGCCGTCGCCGGGCCCTTGACGTGATCCCGCGGCCCAACCGGGATGGTCAGCGTATTAGCGTTGTCGGTCGATCGGCTCATCGGGGTCACCTCTCTGCCTGCTGGTGTGCCTCCACGAACCACAGCCACTTGTCCACGCCGCGCGAGATCTCGGTCAGAATGTCGGCGCTGCCCGAATCCTCGAGCTCGTTCATTTCCTCGATGCCGACCCGCACGGTCCGGCCGAAGCTGGCAAGCGCGTCGGATAATGCCGCGACGTGCTCTGCGCCCGTGGTGAGGCCGAGCGGGTAGTCTACGAGCGTCGAGCGCTCCGCTACGACCCCGACGGTTGCCTCCGCCACGCCCCCGAGCTGGACCACGCGCTCGGCCAACAGATCCGCGTATGCGGCGGCGGCCTCGTTGATCTCGTCGAACAGTTTATGAAGCGCGATGAAGGTGGGTCCCTTCACGTTCCAGTGTGCCTGTTTCGATTGGGTCTGCAGATCGATGCAGTCGGCGAGCCGCTGGTTCAAGAGCCCGATGGCTTCAATGCGCGCTGGTTCCGGAAGGTCGTTCTTCGTGGCGTAGAGTCGCGTGCCGGCGGTGCTGGTCATGGATCGTCTCCTCGTGGCGGTGGCTTGGAACGTAGCTGCAAGAACGCCACGCCGGGTTCACGGGGTTCCCAAGCGCCGCGGCTTTTCCTCCGCCAGCAGCTCCCGCCCCCAACGTTCGATGGCCTCAGCCAGCTGTCCGAACGAGCTGCCCTTCCTGGTCAGCTCATAGGCCACGCGGACGGGCGGTCCCGTGTCCACGTGACGCACTAGCAGGCCCCGCGCTTCCAGATCCTTGAGCCGCGCCGACAGCACTTTGTCCCCCGGCCCGTTGGCTACCTCGGAGAGCTCGCTGAAGCGCAGCGGACCCTCCTGCAAGACGTTGAGGATCAGGGCGTTCCACGGCCGTCCCAGCACGTCAATGGCGGACTGAAACGCGCGGCATTGGGAATCCACCGGTTTGCGCATACCCAATACTAGGTAGCGCGCTTCCCAAAGGAAAGCCCCTTGACACAGGGTAGTCCAGCTGGCGATCTTCCTTCCCGTTAGATAGTACCACTCCACTAGAAAGCTATGGGAGAGACAATATGAGCATCGGAATCCTGATCCTGCGCCTCGTCATTGGCCTGCTGATGGCTGCGCACGGCACAACAAAGCTGTTTGGCTGGTTCGGAGGCTACGGATTGCAAAAAACGGGCGAATTCTTCGCCCAGCTCGGATTTCGTCCCGGCCGCGTCTTTGCGGCGGCGGCGTCGTTCAGCGAGATCGTCGGAGGATTGCTCGTGGCGCTCGGCCTGTTCGGCCCCATCGGGCCGGCACTCGTGATCTCCGTCATGATTGTCGCAGCGGTCACCGTGCACTGGGGGAAGGGGCTGCTCGGCAACGGCATCGAGCTGCCGCTGCTCTACGCCGCCGCGGCATTCGGGCTCGCGTTGACCGGCCCGGGTCCATACTCGCTCGACGCGTGGCTCGGCCTCACAGATCTGTGGACGCCAGCGGCCACGTGGATCGTGCTCGCCCTGGGGATCGTCGGCGGGTTCGCCAATCTCGCGCTGCGTCGTCCGACTACCGTCACGGCGCAGGCGTAGCCATGGACGAGACGCCCCGGATGGAAATCGGCATTGACAGCTTCGCGGCCGCACACAACGAGAGCAGCCGGGCGGTCAGCGCGTCGGACCGTCTGCGCAACCTGATCGAAGAGATCGAGCATGCCGATCAGGTGGGTTTGGACGTATTCGGCATCGGGGAACACCATCGCATCGATTTCCTCGATTCCGCCCCGGTGGTCATTCTCGCGGCGGCGGCGGCACGAACGCAGCGCATCCGTCTCACGAGTGCGGTCGCGGTCCTGAGCGCCATCGATCCGGTCCGGCTGTTTCAGAGTTTCGCCACGCTCGATCTGCTGTCGCAGGGCCGGGCGGAAATGGTCGTCGGCCGCGGTTCCTTCATCGACGCTTTTCCGTTGTTCGGCTTGCCACTCGAGGACTATGACGCGTTGTTCGCCGAGAACCTCGACCTGCTGCTCAAGATCCGTGACAACGAGCACGTGCACTGGTCCGGCAAACATCGGGCGGCGCTGACAGGGCAGGGGGTCTACCCGCGACCGGTGCAGAATCCGTTGCCGATATGGCTGGGGGTGGGCGGGACCCCGCAATCTTTTGTTCGGGCGGGGACGCTCGGGCTGCCGTTGATGGTCGCCATCATCGGCGGGGAAACCCACCGCTTCCGTCCACTCATCGATCTCTACCGGGAAGCGGGCAGGCAAGCGGGACACTCGCCCGATCACCTTAAAGTGGGCGTCCATTCGCTCGGCTATGTCGCGGCCACGACGCAGCAGGCCGCCGACGATTTCTATCCCGGCTACGCCCGCGCCTTCACCGATATCGGGAAGGAGCGCGGCTGGCCTCCCGCCACTCGTGCCGGTTTCGACGCGCAGCGCGGCCCACTCGGCGCCCTGCTGATTGGCGATCCCGACGAGGTGGTGGAGAAGATCATGCGACATAGCGAAGCGCTGGGGGGCATCTCTCGGATGACGTTTCAAATGAACGCCGCGTCCCTGCCTCACGCGAAGCTCATGCGCGCCATCGAAATGCTTGGCACCCGCGTCGCGCCCGCGCTGCGCAAAGAATTTGCAGGTGTGTAGCATGTGAAAACGCCGTAGCTTTCGGCCATGCGCCGCTTTGCCGCGTTTCTCCGAGGCGTCACGCCGATGAACGCGAAGATGCCGGAGCTGCGGAAAGCGTTCGAGTCGGCCGGCTTCACGGACGTGAAGACTTTGCTGTCGAGCGGGAATGTCGTGTTCAGTGCGCGCGGCGCTTCAGAAACGGCGCTCGAGAGCAAAGCCGAAGCCGCCATGCTGGCGCGATTGGGTAAGGCATTTCTGACGATCGTGCGGCCGATCGACGTGCTGCGCGAAATGCTCGCGTCAGACCCTTACCGAGCTTTCCGCCTTGATCCCACCGCGAAGCGGATCGTGACGTTTCTGCACCACCAGCCCACGGCGAAGCTGCGGCTGCCGATCGAGCTGGATGGGGCGCGCATTCTCGCCCTGAAGGGCAGGGAAGTCTTCAGCGCCTACGTCCGGAACCCCAAGGGACCAGTCTTCATGGCCCTCATCGCAAAGACGTTCGGCAAGGAGCTGACGACCCGCACCTGGGATACTGTTGCGAAGGTCGTTCGCGACTAAGACCCCTTCGGAGACCGAATGAAACCCCGCCTCAATTACGCCAAGGCCGCACCCGGCGTCTATGACGCGATGGACGCTTTGGACCGTTTACATCGCCCGCCGAGCGCCTCCCGCGAGAGCCTTCACCAGCCGATAGCTGTACTCCGCTCCCTCGTAGTACGCCCGCACGCCGATCCGCTCGTCGCGTCCGTGAGCGCGAATGTCGTCCGCGTCCAGAAACACAGCCCCTACGCCATACACCGGCATGCCGGCGTTGCGCAGATAAATCCCGTCCGTCGCGCCCGTTTCCATGGAGGGAATGACGGGGACGTCACCCCACATCGCCTTGGTGACGCGCGCGATGGCGTCGAACACCTCCGGGGCGAGCGGCGACGGTGGCGACAGCACGGCCGTGTCCAGCGGCGTCACGGCGACGCCCGTGTCGTCCAGCACCCGCACCACGGTTGCGACGACGTCCTCGGGGAGCTCTTGCGGCAACATGCGGCAGTTGACCACAGCGCGCGCCGTCTGCGGCAACGCGTTATTGGCGTGGCCCCCCTCGAGCCGCGTCGCCACGCAGGTGGTGCGGAGCTGGGCATTGAAGATCGCCGAGCGCGCGGCGAGCCGTTCGGCGGCGCCGGCGTCGGTCGGCGTTCCCAGCAGTGCGCGGATGTCCGCCGCGACCTCCGGGGGCTGACTGGGTGCAAGCTTCGCGAACGACGCCCGCGTGATCTCGTTCAGGTTCACCGGGAAGTGGTAAGCCGCGAGCCGGTTCAGGGCGGCGGTGAGCCGGTAGATGGCGTTGTCCGGGGTGGGCAGTGAAGAGTGGCCGCCCGGGTTGTGGGTCTCGAGCTGCAGATCGTGATAGACCTTTTCGCTGGCCTCGACCGCACGGACGAACTTGACGCCGTGCAGCTCCAGCGGGTCTCCCGCGTCGCCGTTGATGCAGTACGCGGCGTCGATCAGCTCCTTGTGGGTCGCGATGAGCCATTGCACGCCATTGTCGGGCCCGACGCCCGCCTCCTCACCCGCCGTGAGCGCCAGGATGATGTCGCGATCGGGCCGGAACCCTTCCTTTTTCATGCGGATCAACGTCGCCACCCAGATCGCGGCCATGTCCTTGATGTCGCTGGTACCGCGGCCGTAGAAAAAACCGTCTCGCTCGGTGAGGGTGAACGGATCGAGCGACCAGTCGGAGCGCAGCGCCTCCACCACGTCGAGATGCGCGAGCAGCAGGATAGGCCGGCGCTTGCCCGTGCCACGGAGCCGGGCGACGACGTTCTTGTTCTTCTCGGACGCGCCGATCACTTGGACATCGGCCTGGGGGAAGCCGGCGGCGAGGAGGCGCCGAGCGACTGCCTCGGCCGCGGGAGTCGTGGCGCCGTGGTCGTGTGTGGTATTGATGGCGATCAGCTCGGCGAAGATGTCGCGGGCGAGCTGTTGATCGGGAGTCAGCGTCGGCGTCTGCGCGGCTGCCGAGACCGGTATGGCGAAGGCGAGAAGAATGAGACTCCCAAATCGCATATGATCCGCTCCCCTTATGTCATTGGCTCGTAGCAGAGCAACACATTTCCATATGGTTCGTCTCCTTGAGTCTGGGGCCGACTACTTCGTCGGGCTGTCCAGCACCTCCCGCACTTTGCGCCCCAGCACAGCCGGTGTGAATGGCTTCTGGAGGAAGGCGACTCCCGGATCGAGCACTCCGTGGTGGACGATCGCATCGGCCGTGTACCCGGAGAGGTAGAGCACCGGGATTCCGGACCGCACGGCGGCCAGGCGCTCCGCCACTTCGCGCCCGTTCATCCCCGGCATAACCACGTCCGTCATGAGTAGGTGGATTGGACCTTCGTGCTCTCCGGCCACACGTTCGGCATCGCGGCCGTTCGCCGCCACGAGCACGGTGTAGCCGTTGGCCGTCAGCACTTTCCGAACGAGATTGCGAATCATTTCCTCGTCCTCGACGAGGAGGACGGTTTCGGAACCGCGCAGCGATACCGCCGACGCCGGGATCGGGGCCGGCGCGGCTGCCTCGGCGACGCGCGGCAAGTACACCTTGAAGCTCGTTCCTCGACCCGGTTCGCTGTACACCCAGATCCACCCGCCACTCTGCTTGACAATCCCGTACACCGTGGCCAGGCCGAGTCCGGTGCCTTTGCCTACCTCTTTGGTCGTGAAGAAGGGCTCGAAGATGCGGGCCTGGGTGGCTGCGTCCATCCCGACCCCGGTGTCGCTTACCGCGAGCATGACGTAGGGGCCCGGCTGCGCGGAGAGGTGTTCGCGGACATACGTGTCATCGAGCTCTACGTTCTGCGTTTCAATGGTCAGCTTGCCGCCGTTCGGCATGGCGTCGCGCGCGTTGACGGCCAGGTTCAAGATGACCTGTTCCAGTTGGCTCGCATCGGCTTTCGCCGCCCCGAGGTCCGCCGCCAGCGCCGAGCGAAGCTCTACATCTTCACCGAGCAGCCGGCGCAGCAGCTTGTCCATGTTGGCGACGATGTCATTCGCATTCAGCACCTTCGGCGCGATCACCTGCTGCCGGCTGAACGCCAGGAGTTGGCGAGTCAGGTCTGCCGCCCGCAGCGCCGCCTTACGGATCTCCTCGATCTCTTCACGCTCGGGAGCACCTGCGGCGAGGCTGTCGAGCACGAGGTCGGCGGATCCGAGGATCGCGGTGAGCAGGTTGTTGAAGTCATGGGCCACGCCTCCCGCGAGCCGGCCGATCGCCTCCATCTTTTGCGCCTGGTGAAACTGCTCTTCCAGTTGTTTGCGCTCCGTGATGTCGACCCACGAGCCGAAGACCTCCACCGGCAGGCCGGCGGCATCGCGCAGCAGCCTGGACTCATCGTGCACCCACCGGTAGAGCCCGTTCTTCCCCTGGAATCGGTATTCAAGATTGAGGGCGCCTGTTGTTAAGAGAGTGGGGATCTCCGCGAGCACCCGCGCGCGGTCGGCCGCGTGGAGGTGCGCCGGCCACCACGTTGGGTCGAGCGCCTCCCGCACGCTGTAGCCCAAGACCCGCGTCACACTCTCGCTCACCCAGCTGGGCGCGTAGCCCTCTGCGGTGATCTTCGTGGCGTAGACCACGGCCGTACTCGAGGCAAGGACGTCCCGCAGCCGGGCCTGGGTCGCCTGCAGGGCGTCTTCCGCTTGTTTCCGCTGCGTGATGTCGAAGAAGGATGCAACCGCTGCGTAGGGCGTGCCGGAGCCGCGCCGAAACAACGGCTGTGAGTTGATGGAGATCCACGTCAACTCGCCGCTCGGCTTGTGGACGCCCATAATCACGTTGGAGCGCGGCTGGCCCGTGCGCAGGGATACTGTGATGGGGTGCGTGTCGCCCGGAAACGGCGAGCCGTCTTCATGGATGGCTCGCCATCTGGGATCAAAGGTGGTCCGCCCGCCGATCTGCGCCGCCGTGAGCCCCAAGATCCGCTCGGCGCTGGCGTTCGACGCCCACAACTCGCCGTCTGCGCCCATGAACACGATGCCCTCCGCCAGCGCGGCCACGACGGAGTGGTAGCGCTCCTCACTTGCCCGCAGCGCCTCCTCGCTGTGCTTGCGCCGATCCTTCCCCTTGCCGGCCATGCTGTCGAGCCTCCCTCGTCGAACGGTAATCGCACGGGTCTGAGGCTAATGCTATCGCGGCTCGCGAACCGCCACGACGTGGATCTCAAAGGTGACGCGATCGGCCACGCGCACGGTTCCTCCCGGCCCGCCACGGTACGGCCTGATTCCGAAATCGGATTGTTTCACCGTGAATGTCGCGCTTGCTCGCAGGGTGTCGGTGCCCCCCCCGATCGCGAGCGTAACGTCGACGGGCACCTCGCGGGTGCGGCCGACGAGCGTCAGCGCGCCGACAATGTGCAGCCCCGTCGCGCTCGGCGTAACCGTCCGCGAAACGAACGTGATCTCGGGGTAGCGCGCGACGTTGAGCACCTCGGTCCGCATGACCGCCGTCACCTTGCGGATTTCCGCGGTGTCGGGCGGCGTGAGTACTTGCAAACTGTCGGTGGGGACGACGAGCTCGACGCGCGATGATGCCGGCGCATCGGCATGGTAGACGACGCGTCCGGAGAACGCCCCCGCGCGGATCCGGTGCTCATGGCCGGCAAAGCCAAATAGACCGGCTTTGCCAGTTCTCACCTCGAGTCGACTGGCAGGCGAAACCCGGTAAACAACTGAATCACGAACGGCGAGCGCGGGAATAAGCCAGAGCAGGACGATCATCGGGGCAGCCTCGGTGGCCGCCGCCCGTGGCGCACCGCTCCCCGGACGGGCACACATTCCAGCGGCGTCCCCGCCTGCGCGCACCGCAGCAGCAGCCCACCCCGGCTCATGTCGCCACGACCCACGAAGGCGGCGGGGAACAGCAGCCGGTCGCCGAGCACCTCCATCAACGGGGACACGTACTTCTCCGTCGCGACGCTGCCGAGCAGCACCGCGCGGCCCGCGCTCCCCAAGACGCGCGCGAGGGCGGTGGCATCGCGAACGAGCGGCTCGCGATAACTGGGCTCCTCGGGATCCACCGGGATCGCCGCCATCGCCTCGAGGTCGGCGATGCGAATGGTGAGGTCGGGGGGGACCAGACCGCGTCCAGGTGCAATCACCAGCGCTCGACCGAACCGGTCGGCGTAGGCGAGCTTGCCCCGGAAATAGAGGCTGCTCATGAACGTGAACACTTCACCGAGCGGTGCTCCCCCGTCGGCGAGCCTCGCCGTTAGCGGGCTCGTGCGGCTGTGCAGCAGCATCTGCGCACGCTTGCCGGCGCAGCTGGCGGGGGACAACAGAAAGACCGTTGCTGCCGAGGGCATGGGACTCAATGGCCGCCGCCGCTTGCCGCAGGCTCGCTGAGCCAGCGCGCGATCCAGGCCTGCACCTCACGATAGAAGTAGCGGCTGTCCTCGCCCCGCAGGATCCAGTGGTTCTCGTCCGGCCAGATGATCAGCCGGCTCGGGATCCGCTGCCGCTGCAGCGCGGTCCAGAACTCGAGCGCGTTGTTCATCGGGACGCGGAAGTCTCGCTCTCCGACGGACACGAGGACGGGGGTGTGCAGGCTCGCCGCGCGGCGCATCGGGCTCTGGGTGCGCCACAGCGGTTTCTCCTCCCACGGAGGGCCGCCCACATTGCGCTCGCGGTCGTAGTTGTAGTCGCTCGTCGCCCACTGCGTCTCGAGATCCCACTCGCCGGCGTGGCTGATCAGCGCGCGGTAGCGGGTGGTGGTGACGGCCAGCCAGTTGGTGAGGTGCCCGCCGTAGCTCGCCCCGCCGGCCACCTGCTTCGCTGCGTCGATGAAGCGAAACCGGTGGATCGCTGAGTCGGCGGCCTGATTCACGTCGTTGGCCGGGCCCTCGAGCGGATCGAATTGAATGTCCTGGGAGAACCGCTCGCCATAGCCGGTGGAGCCGGTGTAGTCGGTCATCAGCACGACGTAGCCGGCCGCGCCGAGCAGGTGGGGGTTCCAGCGGAGGCCAAAGTTGTCGGTCCACATATTCGCCGCGCCACCGTGGATCAGGACGAACAGCGGGTACGCCTTGGTCGAGTCGAACCCGGGCGGCAGCGCGAGGAAGCTGTGGATCCGCTTGCCGCGGCTCGAGCTGAACCAGAACTCGCGCAGCGGCTGCCAGTCGATGCGCCCCGCCCGCTCGACGTTGAAACGGGTGAGCGGCGTCCAGCGCCCAGTCGCCGGGTCGACGCGCCCGACTTCCGGCGGGCTGACCGCGCTCTCCCAGGTGGCGGCTATTTGCACGGCGCCCTTCGCTCCGCCGGCGGCCTGGAGACCGCCGAACGTCCCGCTCGTGAGCGCGCCGACCTCGCGGACGTCGCTGGCCGCCGCGGGCGTCGCCGCGGCGCGGAACAGCTTCGTGTGCCCCGCATCTTCCGCGAGGAAAAAGACGGCGCGGCTGTCGGGGGCGAACGCATAGCCGCCCACCGAGCGGTCGGCTCCGCCGGCGACGACTTGGGGTGCCGGAAGGCCGGACGCCGGCCAGGACCACATGACCAGACGCCGGTTGTTGAAGGTGTGTTCGTTGGTGGGCGTCATCGCCGCGTATAAGGCCCGCCCGTCCGGCCGGAACCGTGGTGCGTCGTAGTCATCGCGCCCCTGGGTAAGGCGCTGCGGCTCGCCGCCCGCGGCGCTCACGAGCCACAGCGACTGCACCACGTCGGCGTAGGTCCACTCGCGCCGATTGGTCGTCGCGGCGAACACGACCCCGCTGCCGTCGGGCGTCCAGGTGGCGGCGAGGTCCTCGCCGCTGGTGCCCAGCTGGCCGCCGAACCCCGCGCCCCCTGCGAGTTGCGAGCCCGCGAGGAGATCGCGCGCGATTGCTCCCGGCTCGAGCGTCTGGACGAACAGGCTCGGCCGGCGGTCGTCGAGCCAGTGGTCCCAGAGACGGATTGGCGAGGCGTCGTACACACGGGCGTTGTATTTGCGGGCGCGCCGCTCGGCGGCCGCCGCGCGGTTGGCCGAGTCGGTCGCCGCGCCGGGGTAGACCATGCTTGCGAAGAGGATCGCGCGCCCGTCGGGTCGCCACTGGGGACTGGTCGCGCCGGTCGATAGACTCGTGACGCGCTGCGCCTCTCCGCCGGCGCCCATGTCCAGCACGTAGACCTGTGCCACATCGTCGCCTTCGCGCTTGGCGCTGAACGCGATGCGGCGGCTGTCGGGACTCCAGGCCACGCCGCTCTCGCTGCTCTTGCTGTTCGTGAGCCGGCGCGGCTCGGGGGGGGCGCTGCCGTCGGCGGGGACGAGCCAGAGGTCGCTCACCTGATCGGCCTCGGTGTACGCCGGCTCGGTGACGCTGAAGACGATCCAGCGGCCGTCAGGGCTCAGGGCCGGCGCGCTGACCCGTTTCATAAGGAACACGTCCTCGTGCGTGATCGTGTGGCGCGCGGCGGGCGATTGAGCCGTGAGGGGCGACGACAAGATGACCGTACAGACAAGCAGCTGGAGCGGGCGCATGGGTTCCTCGAACGGGAAATGGTCCAGTAACAACGTATAGTAACGATACACGACGGTGACAAATGCCTGGCTACCGCTTGCACGTCGCCCTGCGTACTATTCTCCGCATGACGCCGCGCCGCTGTCCCATGAACCTGAACCACAACACGGGGCATCCCACCCCGGGGGAGCGCGCGCGCGCTGGCTAATGCGATGCAGGCTGTCGCACGGTGCAGATCGGCCCGCTCCCCTCTCGGTGGAGCGGGCTTTTTCGTAGGTGGACGTCGACATGAGGGATGCGCATGATGAAGAAGCACTACTTGTTGGCGAGTGACTTCGATCAGACGCTCAGCTTCAACGATTCGGGGATCGTCCTGAGCGACGTGCTGGGTGTGCCGGGCTTTCGCGAGAAGGTGACGGCCCTGTCGCGCCTGAACCTGGTGCAGCAGGGGGCCGAGCTCGTCTACCTGCTGCGCCACGACCCCGAATACCGCGGGGTCAAGAAAGAGGATCTGCTCGAAGTCGGGCGGCGCGTGCGGTTGAAGCGAAACGTCGGGCTCCTCGCCGCAATGCTCAAGGAGGGGATCAACGGCCACCGCTTCGACTTCTACGTCGTATCGGCCGCGCCTGAGGAAGTCGTCCTCGAGGCCCTGGAGGGCATCGTGCCCCCGGACCACATCGTCGGCACCCGCTTTGGGTGGAACTCGGCGGGGGAGATCGACTCGGTGGTCCGCGTGGCTGCCGGCTATGGGAAGGTGGCGGCGGTAGAAGATCTGCGCCTGCAGCTCGCCCTGCCGCGCGACCAGGTCGTCTACGTCGGTGACGGCCAGTCGGACATCCCCGTCATCCTCCACGTGAACCGCGGTGACGGGTTTACGATCGCGGCGTCGGAGGCCCGCGAGATTGCGCAGATCGCGCGGCGCACCGTGATCAGCGATGACGCGCTCAGCGTGCTCGTGCCGATCCTCGAGGAGATCGTCGGATACGGGCACGGCCAGATCCGCGCGCTGTTCGAGCGCCAGGGCCTCGTCATTCAGGAGTGGGACCGGGTGCGGACCGACTGGCTGACCATTCGGACGGGCGCTGCGGACGACGTGCTCGGGCTCGACGCCGCGGCGGAGGCGTGATGGCGGACTGGGTAGGGTGGCTCGCGACGGCCGTGTTCATGAGCTCGTACTTCGCTAAGCAGCCGGCCACACTGCGCCGCATCCAGGGGGTCGCCGCGTCCCTGTGGGCGCTCTACGGCGTGCTGCTTCACGCCCTGCCGATCATCGTGGCCAATGTCCTCGTCGCCGGCGTCGCGGTCGCGACGTCGTTCCGGCTGGCGCGCACGCCCTAGTTTTCGGGGGCCTTGACGGCCGGCGCCCTGTCGCTTACATAACCTATCAGTTATGCAAGTCCGCAACCGCCTCGACGCCACCTTTGCTGCCCTCGCCGACCCCACTCGGCGGGCAATCCTCGCCCGGCTCGCGTCCGGCCAGGCGTCCGTGACCGAGCTGGCGCGGCCGTTCGCGATGAGCCAGCCCGCAATCTCCAAGCATTTAAAAGTGCTGGAGCGCGCCGGCTTGATTTCACGTGGCCGCGACGCCCAACGACGGCCCCGCCGCCTCGAGGCCAAACGGCTCGGGGAAGCCACCAAATGGCTAGAACGCTACCGCAAGCTGTGGGAAGGGAACTACCAGCGCCTCGACGCCCTGCTCGAGCAGCTCAAGACCAAGGAGAAAAAATGGGAGCCCTGAAACTCACGGCGCCCTCGGACCGCGAGATCGCGATGACGCGCGTCTTCGACGCGCCACGCAAGCTGGTCTTCGACGCCCATACCAAACCCGCCCTCGTCCGGCAGTGGTTGCTCGGACCGCCCGGCTGGTCGATGCCGGTGTGCGAGATGGACGTGCGCGTGGGCGGCAAGTACCGCTGGGTGTGGCGACATGACACCAACGGAACGGAGATGGGGATGGGCGGCGTCTACCGCGAAATCAGAGCGCCCGAGCGGCTCGTCAGCACCGAGAAGTTCGACGAGGCCTGGTACCCGGGCGAGTCCCTCAACACGCTCGTTCTGGTCGAGAAGGGGGGACGGACCACCCTCACGCAGACGATGCGCTACGAGTCGCGGGAGGCGCGCGACGCGGTCCTCAAGTCCGACATGGAGAGGGGCGTGGCGGCGAGTTACGACCGGCTCGCCGAGGTGCTCGCGTCAACCTCGAAGGTTACCATCAATAGAGAGGATTAGATGCAAAAGATCACACCGTTCCTGTGGTTCGACGGCAAAGCCGAAGAGGCCGCGAAATTCTACGTTTCGGTTTTTAGGAATTCGAAGGTTGTGAAAGTGATGCCAGGACCGAAGGGCACCGCCATGGGGGTGACATTCCAGCTCGAGGGCCAGGAGTTCTACGCCCTGAACGGTGGCCCGCAATTCAAGTTCACGCCGGCCATCTCATTGTTCGTGAACTGCGAGACGCAGCAGGAAGTGGACGAGCTGTGGAAGAAGCTGTCCGCAGGGGGATCAGAAGAACAATGCGGCTGGCTGAAGGACAAGTATGGCCTGTCGTGGCAAATCATTCCCACGGTGTTGGGCAAGATGTTGGGAGACAAGGATCCCGCGAAAGCCAACCGGGTCATGCAAGCCATGCTGCAGATGAAAAAGATCGACATCAAAGGTTTGCAGCAGGCTTACGACCGCGGATGACTCAGCACTACCTTTCCAGGCATGCGCCAACAACTGTGCATCTCCGCCACGCTGCTGCTCGCGGCCACCGCTCGAGCGCAACAACCCACGCCGCCGCCGCCGCCGCCGTTTACGTTGGAAGAGGTCATGATCCCCATGCGGGACGGCGTGCACCTCCAGACGGTCATCTTGACGCCGGTCGATCACACCGGACCGCTGCCGATCCTGTTTCGCCGCACGCCGTACGGCGTCCCGGACCGGGCACCCCAGCAGGTGCCGACGAGCCTCCGGGAGCTCGCGCGCGACGGCTACATCTTCGTGATTCAGAACCTGCGGGGGCGGTTTAAGTCGGAAGGGGTCTTCCTGCTGACCTCACAGGTGAATCTCGCGGATTCGACTTCCACGAACGAGACGACGGACGCCTACGACAGCATCGAGTGGCTGGTCCACCATGTGGCGAACAACAGCGGCAAGGTCGGCATGTTCGGGGTCTCCTATGACGGGCTGACGACGGCGCTGGCGCTGCTGCATCCACACCCCGCGCTCAAGGCGATGAGCGAGCAGGCTGCTCCGGTGGATCAGTGGATGAACGACGACGACCACCGCTTTGGCGCGCTGCGCGAGAGCTACACGTTCGAGTACGCGGTGCTCGAGCAGGCGGACAAGAACAAGAACACGAACTTCGCGTTCGAGATCTACGACGCGTACTCGTGGTATTTGGCGCTCGGCCCGCTCTCGAACATCAATGCTCGCTACCTGCACGGCACGATCCCCTACTGGAACGACGTCGTCGCGCACGCGGACTATGACGAGTTCTGGAAGAAGGAAGCGTGGATCAGCCAGCTCCACGCATCGACGGTCCCGAACCTGAACGTCGCTGGTTTCTTTGATCAAGAAGATCCGTGGGGGCCGTGGCAGATCTTCCGGCACGCCGCGGAGCACGACCCCGACCGTTCGAATTTCATGGTCGCCGGCCCGTGGTTCCACGGACAGTGGCGCTCGGCGAAGGCGGACAGCATCGGGCTGATCGCGCTCGGCGGCCATGAGACCGCGCGCGAGTTCCGCGAGACGATCGAGGCGCCGTTCTTCCGCTACTATCTCCACGGCGAGGGGGAGAAGCCAACCTGGCAGGCGAGCACGTTCCAGTCGGGCGCCAACCGCTGGCGTACGTACGCTGGCTGGCCGCCCCGGGAGGCCAAGCCCACGAACCTCTATCTCCATGCCGACGGCACGCTATCATTCGACGCGCCGCGGGCAGGAGAGCGGGGGACCGGGTTCCGGGAATACATCTCGGATCCGGCGAACCCCGTGCCGTACCGTCAGCGCCCCATCTCGCCGACCTACCCGGCCGGCGATTGGCGCACGTGGGAAGTCCAAGACCAGCGCTTCGTCGATGGGCGGCCTGACGTGCTCACGTTCGTGAGCGCGCCGCTCGACCACGACCTCACGGTGACCGGAGCGGTGGCGGCCAATCTGTTCGCGTCCACGTCAGGCACGGACGCCGACTTCGTCGTCAAGCTGATCGACGTGTATCCCGAGGACGCCCAACCGCACGCGTGGGATCCCGAGGCCGGCCCCACCCCCGGCCAGTACGCGCGATCGATGAACGGCTATGAGCTGCCGATCGCGATGGAGGTGCGCCGCGGTCGTTACCTCACGAGCTACGAGCATCCGCGCCCGCTGGCGCGGAACACGCCCCGCGAGTGGTCGATCCCGCTGCGTGACCGTGACCATGTCTTTCTCAAGGGACACCGGCTGATGGTCCAGGTGCAGTCGACCTGGTTCCCGCTGATCGACCGCAATCCCCAGCAGTTCGTGCCTAGCATTTACCGGGCGACGGCGGCGAACTACATCAAGGCGACCCAGCGGGTCTACTGCTCGCCCGCCCGCCCGTCGCACATTGTCCTCCCCGTAGTGCCGTAAGCACGACGGTTATATTCAGGCGTAGCCTCCTCTCAGCGCCGGAGCGTCACCGTGCTCGCCGATCTCAGTATCTGGCATATCCTGATCCTCGTGCTGGTCATCATGCTGGTGTTCGGAACCAAGCGAATACCGGAAATCGGGTCGTCGATCGGGAAGGGAATTCAGGAGTTCAAACGCGGACTGCGCGACGTGACGAGCGACGATGCGCCGCCCGCCGCGCCCCCGCCCCCTCCCACGAGCGGCGTGCCAAAACGGCTCAGCGATAGGGTTTGAATCGACAGGAGACCGGCATGACGACTCGACGCATCGCTTCCCTACTCGTCGCGTTCGCGCTCACCGCGGCCGCATGCAAAGGCACCGGGGGGCAAAAGCCCCCTCCGCCCCCTCTCCAAGCCGGTCACGGTGTCTTGCCAGCAGTCGTGGTGGCGGCCGAAGGGCTGGCGGAAGACATCCAGGCGGACCTGGATACGTCGCGATGGACGGCAGCGCGCGCCAAACTCGCCCAGATCCAAGCGAGCGATTCGGCGCTGCGGGCGGCAGTGCCTCCCACGAGTGCCCCGACGTTGGCAAGGTATGAGGCAGCGCGCGATTCACTGGCTGCGCAGCTCGGCCGCCGAGATCGCTTGGCGGCGTTGCAGTCGGCGAACAGGATGAGTCGCGTCTTGCTGGCAATTGCGGCGGACTACGACCGGACGGTGCCGATCGAAGTCGGTTTGCTGGATGTCGCGGGCCGGGACGCAGTCTACCGGGCGGAGGCCGGGGACTGGCTGGGCGCTGCCGCTTCGATAGCGGAGCTTCGGTCCCGGTATGCCGCCGTCCGGGCGCACGTCGCCGCGAAGGACGCGGCGCTCGGCGCGCGTCTGGCGCAGCAGCTCACCGAGTTGGATGCCGCGGTGACGTCCAAGAACGCCGCTCGTGTCCGCGCCGTGGCAACGGGTCTGCTGAACGATGTGGACCTGGTTGAGCGGACGTACTGAGGAGCGTGCACGCACCCGGCTCCAAGACGTTGCAGGATGTTGCGCGCGCGCTGCGAGCCCGCTACCAGGTCATACGCGAGCTCGGTGCGGGCGGTATGGCCACCGTTTATCTCGCCAGGGACATCAAGCACGACCGCGACGTCGCCCTCAAGGTGCTGCGACCCGATCTCGCCGCCGTGCTTGGCGAGGAACGGTTCCTCAACGAGATCAGAATCACCGCCCGGCTCGATCACCCCCACATCCTCACGCTGATCGATTCCGGCGCGACCGAAGGCTTCCTCTACTACGTGCTGCCGTTTGTCCGCGGCGAGTCGCTCCGCGACACGCTGAACCGCGAGCAGCAGCTCGCCATTGACGAGGCGCTGGCCATCACGAAACAGGTCGCCAGCGCGCTCGAGTATGCCCACCGGCAGGGTGTGGTGCATCGGGACATCAAGCCCGAGAACATCCTGCTGCTGGAAGGTGAGGCGATGCTGACGGACTTCGGCATTGCGCTCGCCGTGAAGGAGGCCGGCGGCGGCCGGCTCACCGAAACCGGGATCTCACTCGGCACGCCGCAATACATGAGCCCCGAACAGGCCACGGGCGAGCGACAACCCGATGCGCGGAGCGATGTCTACTCGCTGGGCGCGGTATTGTACGAGATGCTGGCCGGCGAGCCGCCGGTGACCGGCCCGACGGCTCAGGCGATCGTCGCCAAGTTGCTGACCCAACGCCCGACACGATTGCGGGTAGCGCGGGAGACCGTGCCGGAGGGCGTCGACGCGGCGGTGGCGAAGGCGTTGGCGAAGACGCCCGCCGACCGATTCGCGAGCGCCGGAGCGTTCGCGGCGGCGCTGCAGCAACACTCGGCGGCGGCACCGGCTGCGGCGGCGAGCTGGCACCCCCGCGACCTCTGGGTGGGCGCCATCGGCGCCGGCCTCCTCGCCGTCGTGATTCTTGGGACGTACCGCCTGATGCACCCCGCAGCGCCTTCGCTCGCCATCGGTCGCTCGTCACAGCTCACCGCCGACCCCGGCCTCGAAATCCAACCGGCGATCTCCCCGGACGGCAAGCTCGTGGCATACGCCGCGGGAAATGCGGCGCGGATGCGAATCTTCATTCGTCCGGTGGGCGGCGGCCGCACAATTCCTCTTTCTGACGATACCACGGCCGTGGAGACACAGCCGCGCTGGTCGCCAGATGGGTCCCGTCTCCTCTTCCTGACCCGCGGCGGGGTCTCCATTGCTCCGGCGCTCGGCGGCCGATCGCTGCCGGCGATCCCGCCGTCGACCACGAGAAGCGTCGTCTCAGCGACGTGGTCCCCCGACGGCCGGGAGATCGCGTTCGTGCGCGCCGACTCGCTGCTCGTGGCCCCGATCGATGGCGGCCGGTCGCGCCTGCTCGCGACCACGGCGAGTCTCCATTCCTGCGACTGGTCGCCGCGGGGGACGTGGGTTGCGTGCGTAACGCTGAACGATGAGTCGGTGCGTCCCGGTCTGACGTTCGGGAACCTCGCGCCCAGCGGCATCCTGTTGTTTCCGGCCAGCGGGGGTCCCCCGGTGCGCCTGCTCGAGCCGCAGGCGTTCAACCAGAGTCCCGTCTGGTCGCCGGACGGTGGGCGGCTGGTCTTCCTCTCGAACCGCGACGGCCCGCGCGACGTGTACACCGTGGCGCTGTCGCCCTCCGGACGGCCGCGCGGCCAGCCGGATCGTCTCACGACAGGCCTCGGCGCCATATCGATTTCGCTCTCGGGGGACGGCCGGCGAATGGCGTATGCGGTCTATACGGCGCGAGCGAACATCTGGTCGCTGCCCATTCCGACTGGCGCTCCCGTCACCACCGAGGGTGCGACGCCGGTGACCAGCGGCAACCAGGTCATCGAGGCGATGCGGGTGTCGCGCGACGGCCGGTGGTTGCTCTATGACTCGGACCGTCGCGGTAACGCGGACATCTATCGCATTCCCGTGAATGGCGGCGAGCCGGAGCAATTGACGAATGACCCAGCCGACGAATTCGCGCCGGATCTATCGCCGGACGGCCGCGCCGTGGCCTATCACTCCTGGCGCACGGGCACGCGTGACATCGAGGTAAAGCCGCTCGATGGCGGTCCGGTCGAGCGTGTTACGGCGACTCCGGCCCAGGAGAGCTATCCCGTCTGGTCGCCGGACGGCATGGCCATCGCGTTCTATGACCAGGTACGCCCGTTTTCTGTCCGCGTCACGCGTCGAGGAGCGGGTGGTTGGTCGTCGCCTGTCATTGCTGCGTCACCCGGCCACACGCCAGAGTGGTCTCCCGATGGGCGCTGGATCGCGTACATAAAATCCGAGTTCGAGGACGAGCCCGGTCCGTTCATGGCCGTGCCTGCTGCGGGGGGAGAGGCACACCAGGTGTTCGGTCGCGACGGCGGGCCGCTTCCCGAGCGTGTCGTCTGGAGTCCAGATGGCCGGACGCTCTACTACAAGGTCCACGATGCCCAGGGGCACGCGTCGTTCTGGGCTGTCAGCGCGGCGGGCGGTCGTCCCCGACTGCTGGTGCGGTTCAATGACCCGAACCGGCCGTCGAGCCGCAGAGACTTTGCGACGGACGGGAAGCGGCTCTTCTTCGCAATCGAGGACCGGCAGAGCGACGTGTTCGTTGCGGAATTGATCGGGAAGTGATCCAGCCAGCCGACTTCAGAACCCCGGCGTCAGACTAAACCGTACCATCCAGTGCTTTGCCGGCCGCTCGAACGGATGCACGAAGTCCACCTGACCAATGGCGTAGCCCAGCAGATTCATGCGCAGCGACACCCCGGTGCTGGTGACCAGCTGCCGCGGGCCATTTCCGAATAGCTGCGCGCCCTGCGAGCCGGTCCAGGCGACGCCGGCGTCGTAGAAGACAGCCGCTTCGATCGGCAGTGCGCCGTAGTAACCACCCCCAAGACCAAGCAGGCCGAACGGCGGGAATCGCAGCTCGACGTTGCCGACGAGCACTCGGCTGCCCAGGAGCTGATCGAACACGGGACAGCTCGTGGTTGAGTTGCCGCACTCGCTCGCGTCGAAACTGCCGACGTCATAGCCCCGCACCAGGCTGGGATAGCCGAGGAACAGCGGATACATGCGGCCGTCGTCCCCGTCGCGGCCGTAGCGGCCTACATGCAGCACCCGTCCCGCGATCGTAAAGGGCCGCATCGGCATCACATAGCGCCGATAATCAGCGAGTGCGGTGACGAACTGCAGGCTCCCGACGGTCGGCGACACCTCCAGACGCCAACGGTCGCCGAGCAGAGGGCTCGTCGCGCCGAAGAATGAATTGTCGTGCACCAGCGCCACGCTTCCCACGCCCAACGTCAGCGCATCGGGGGCACCGAAGTTGATCGTCGAATCGAACGCCACGGAGCCGTTTGGGTAGACGGCGCGCCGCTGCAGCTCGTGGCTGAAGCCGATGCGCTCCAGGCCCGCCGACATCTCGACGCGCTGCGAGCGATTGAAGGGATAGGCCACCACGCCCGAGAGCTCGGTGGTGGTCTGCCGGAACCGCTCTACCTCTTCCACGTACACGGGCTGCCCGCCCACCTGGCTGAAATAGGCGGCGAACGCCCCCGTGACGTACGGAATCCGCTGCGCGGCCACCGACCAGTTCCAGCGGCTGCGCAGGTTCTGGTACGCGAGCAGTCCCGCAAAGTCCTGCACCCGTCCATTGAGCTGCGCCTGCGTCACCATTTGGTGATCGCCCAGCATGTCGCTCCAGAATAGCGTGAGCCCGCCGCCGACGTAGGTCCCGAAGCGGTCGGCCGCGACCGCCAGATTGGGCTGCGCGATGAAGTCGAGCGAGAGATGAGACTTGTACGGCGTAACCGCCAGAGCCGGCGAAGCAGGAAGACCGGCGCGCGGGTTCTCCAGCATGGCGATGATGCCGGGCTCGCGGCGTGTCGGAGGGAGCACTGCGGCACTTGCCGGGAGATCTACCGGCGCACTGCCGGCGAGCACCGCGGGGTCGTCCATGACCTGGAGGGCGTAGCCGCCGTTCGAGTACACGCTGAACACGGCGCGCGGGACGCGCTGGGCCACGCTCAGCGCCGGGCTGAGCGGCGTGATGCCACTGACGCCGGTATAGAGGTTCGTGACTTGGGTGATGACGCCCTCGCGGAGCGCCAGCCGGTACACGTTTGTGATGCCGCCGGGATCCGCCAGGAAATAGAGGCTGTGTCCGTCCGGGCTCCATTGCGGATTGATGTGCTTGGCATCGCCCAGTCGGGCCAGCGCGGTCACCTGGCCGGACCGGACATCGACCAGGGCGAGTCGGTAGTTCGCATACGAGAGCTGATCGAGCGACGTACCGAACCGATCGGTGACGAACGCGATCGTGGCGCCGTCGGGCGACCACGCGGGCTGGAGATCGGCGTACGGGTCATCAGTCAGACGTTGCAGCCGCCCGCTATCGAGATCGTAGGTAAACAGATCGGTCAGTCCACCGACCTGCGCGCTGAACGCGATCGCCTTCCCGTCGGGCGACCAGGTGGGGTTGAAGATCTCCCCCAGCGTCGGGAACTTGATCTCCCGCATCAGCCTGCCGTTCTCGCCATTGACGATGCGGAGCGCGGGCTGGCCCGTCACGACCGCACTGAAGACGAAGCGACTGCCGTTTGCGTCCCAGGCACCGGCGGAATTGATGAACTCCAGACTCTCGAGGTGTGGGTCCCGCGTCGCCGACACGAGCTTGCGGATTGTGCGGCCCGACTGGGCGTCGGCGAGGTACATGTCGATAGAAAACAGGCCGGCATCCGAGAGGTACGCCATGCGGCGTCCGTCGGGGCTCAGAGCGGGGGCGAGGTTGTAGTGTTGGTCCCTGCCGGTGCCCACGAGGAGGCGCGCGCCGACCACCGCTACCGGCGCCTCGATCTTGCGTCGGGTTCGCACATCGGCCGGTAGCTGCACGCCCGTCGCCGTCGCGATCGGCTGGGCGCTCGCGTACAGCGCCCGATGCCAGTCGGCCACGAGACTGTCCGCCGGCCGTCCCGTGACCTGGGCAAGGGCGGTACGCACGTCGCCCGACTTGCCGCCCAGGCGCAGCGCCGCGCCGACGACCTGATCGCCATACGTGCCGCCCAGGTAGGCCCAGAACGATTGGCCCCAGCGGTAGGGGAAATACTTGGGGTTGGCGAGATCGCTCAGCCGGGGCAACGTGCCGGTCCGGACGGCGTCCCGCATCCACATCGTCGTATTCGGATCGATGGGACCGAGCGAGAGGTACTCGGCCATGCCTTCGATGAACCACAGCGGGAGGCGATTCAAGCCCGTCATCATCGAGCCTCGTCCGACGCCCGTGATGTCGTACTGGAAGGCGTGGGTCAGCTCGTGGCCGATGACGTGGTCGGTTTCGTGCAGCGACGCGCCCAGTGGCAGGATAATGCGGCGCTTGAAGCTCTCGGTGACGCCGCCCGTTCCCTCGCCGGGCTGCTCGCCGAGCACGTTGGTCTGCTCGAAGTCCGGATGGTCTGCGTAGAGAATGAGGGGCTGCTTGCCGCTCAGCTCGTGGTGCAGCAGCGTGGATAGCCTCGCGTACCACCGCTCGGCCATCCGGCTAGCCTGCTCGGCAACCGCCGCTTCTCCATCATAGAAGTAGACGTCGAAGTGCTGCGTCTTGAGGATTTTGAAGTTGAACGTTTGGTAATGAACCGCGTTGCGCCCGAAATACTGGGCCTGTGCGGGAACCGCGAGGATACAAACCGCGCCGAACACCACCCCGGCCCGGGTCACGAGGGTCATGCGTTGCATACCCCAGTGCGGCGCAAGGTGCCACGCTCCTCACGTTGAAAGGACGGCGGGTTTAGACTTCTTCCTGACTCCCTGATCGAGAAGACCCCATGCCTGCCTCGTCCGTCACCTCGGAATTTCCCACCCGCGCGCTCGGCAGCACCGGTGAGCGCGTTTCCTGCATCGGCGTAGGCGGGTTTCACATCGGATCGAAGGATGTCGACGAGAAGCTCGCTATCCGCATCATCCGCACTGCGATCGATAGCGGCATCACCTTCATGGACAACTCGTGGGACTACAACAACGGCGCCAGCGAGCGTCGCATGGGCAAGGCACTGCGCACGGGGTACCGCGAGAAGGCCTTCCTGATGACCAAGATCGACGGCCGCTCGGCGGGGTCGGCCACGAGACAGCTCAACGAATCGCTGCGCCGTTTGCAAACCGACTGCATCGACCTCGTTCAGCACCACGAGGTCATCCGCTACGAAGACGCGAATCGGATCTTCGACAAGGAAGGCGCGCAGGGGGCGCTGGAAGAGGCCCGCAAGGCGGGAAAGCTGCGCTATATCGGCTTTACAGGCCATAAAGATCCGCACATCCATCTATACATGCTGCAGGTCGCGCAACAGCACGGCGCGCGGATCGACACGGTGCAGATGCCCCTCAATGTCATGGACGCCCACTACCGCAGCTTCGGGAGGCTGGTCCTACCCGAGTTGGTGAGCCGGAACATCGGCGTGCTCGGCATGAAGAGCATGGGCGCCGGCGTCATCCTCAAATCGAAGACGGTGACCGCGACCGAATGCCTACACTACGCCCTCAACCTGCCCACGTCGGTGGTCATCACGGGCATCGACAGCATGAAGATTCTCAATCAGGCGATCGAGGCGGCGCGGACGTTCCGGCCGTTGAGCGAAGCCGAGGTGAACGCGCTGCTCGCGAAAACTCGAGGCCCCGCGGCGCGGGGAGACTTCGAGCTGTTCAAAACCTCCACGCTCTTCGACTCGACGGCCGAGCATCCCGAGTGGCTCGGCGAGGAACCGGCGCGGCTGCAGAAGATGTTCTCCCCGTAGGCTACCGGCCCAGGAGTGACGGATGACGACCTATCCCTACTTGATCATCGGCGGGGGCATGACGGCCGACGCGGCCGCGCAGGCCATTCGCAAAGCCGACCCGACCGGCGCCGTGGGGCTGATCTCGGCGGAGCCCCATCCTCCCTATGCCCGTCCGCCGCTCACGAAGGGATTATGGAAAGGCGAGCCGGAATCGAGCATCTGGCGCGGCACCGAAACCGCCGGCGTAGAGCTGCGACTCGATCGTCGCGTCACGGCAATCGATGCGAAGCGAAAAGTCGTTACCGACAATCGCGGTGACATGGTCAGCTATGGCAAGCTGCTGCTCGCGACCGGCGGCACGCCGCGACGCCTGCCACTCGACACCAAGGACATCATCTACTTCCGCACGTACGACGACTACCGCCGGCTCCGCGCCCTCGCGAACGAGCCACGGCGGTTCGTCGTCCTAGGCGGCGGTTTCATCGGCACCGAGATCGCCGCCGCAGTCAGGACCGCGGGTCGCGACGTGGTGATGCTCGTCCCCGAGGACGGCCTCGGTGCGCGGGTCTTTCCCGCCGATCTCTCACGGTTCCTGGTGGGCTACTACCGCGAGCAAGGGGTGGACGTGCGGATCGGGGAAGGATTCGCCGGTCTTGTGCCGGGTGGCGGCAAGGTGGTCGTGAAAACGACAACAGGCAACGAGTTCCCGGTGGATGCTGTCGTTGCCGGTCTCGGCATTGTCCCTAACGTCGACCTGGCGACGCAGGTGGGACTGCACGTGGACAACGGTATCGTCGTCGACGAACTGCTGCGGACCAGCGTACCCGACATTTACGCCGCAGGGGACGTCGCCAACTTCTTCAACCCCGCGCTCGGCGTCCGCATGCGCGTCGAGCACGAAGACAACGCCAACACGATGGGCGCGGCGGCCGGCCGCGCGATGGCCGGGAAGGGGAGCCCATACACCCATCTACCGTTCTTCTACTCCGACCTGTTTGCGCTCGGCTACGAGGCGGTCGGCGAGCTCGACCCGCGGCTCGAAACCTTCAGCGATTGGAAGGAGCCGTTCCGCGAGGGAGTCGTCTACTATCTCAAGAATGGCCGCGTGCGCGGCGTGCTGCTGTGGGGCATCTTCGGCCAGGTCGATGCCGCGCGCGCGCTGATCGCGGAGCCCGGACCGTTTAGGACCGAGAACCTCAAAGGGCGGCTGCCGGCCTGAGGCTAACCTCGGAGGGCCGGAAACACCTCGTCGAACGTGCCGATGACGGGATGGATGGTGGATGCGGGAACTGCTGCGGGCGGGCGCACGCACAGCGCCGTGGCCATGCCGGCCTGCCGCGCTGCGTCCAATTCGGCGCTCACGTCTGAGAGAAACAGGATTTCGGAGGGAGAGTGCTCGAGGGTCGCGGCAATGCGCGCGTAACTCTTCGCCGCAGTCTTCGGCCCGGTCGTCGTATCGAAATACCCGCACAGGAATGAGCTGAGATCGCCCGCCGTCGTGCTGGTGAACAGGTTGCGCTGCGCCTGCACGCTGCCCGAGGAGAAAATGGCGATGTCCCGTCCTTGCGCCTGCCAGCGGGCGAGGGCAGGGGCCACGTCGGGATACACTTCCGCCCGACCGCGCAATTCCCCCGCGCGGTAGCCATCCTCCCAAATCTTGCCCTGCAACGATTTCAAGCCCGTAGACTTGCGGTCGCGATCCATCAGCCAATACACGTACTCGACGACCGACCAAGTCGGCAGGCCGCTCTGTTTCGGTGACTCCGCCGCGTACTCCTCACGCAAGCGCGCGATATCGGCTTGCACGTCAGGATCGGCGGAATGCTCTTCGAGGAAGTCGCGCACCCGATCCCGTGCGTAGGGAAACAGAATCGTGTGGACGAACGCGATCGGCGTCGTCGTGCCCTCGATGTCCAGGAGGATCGCCCGGACCGACGCGTCGAGGCTCAGCGTGAGATGTACGTCGGCCCGAAGCAGACCGGCTGGAAGCCTTGATGGACCCCGCTGTTGGTATAGTGAGGCGTCCAACCCGCCTTGTCCTGGAAGAGCCGGATGGCCCGAATGTTCCGGTCGGCGCACAGATCAAACCAGTGCCATGTCCCCTTGGGCACGCGAATCAGATCGCCGGCTTCGACCTCGATCGCGATGACCGGACCCCCACCGTCCCGGGGGTGGATGTGAAACAGCCCGCGGCCGCGAATGATGAACCGCACTTCATCTTCATCGTGAAAGTGCTCGCTGGTGAACTTCGCCAGCATCGCCTCGAGACCGGGCGTCTGCGACGTCACGTCGATCACGTCGGCGGTGACGTAGCCGCCCCGGGCCTTGAGCTGCTCGATTTCCGGCGCGTAGGCGCTGAGCACTTCGTCGGCCGAAGCATCGGCCGCCACGCGCTGCGCGCCCGGCCAGCGTTCGTAGTCGATCCCCAGCTTCGCCAAGTACCGCGTCACCTCGCCTTGATCGGTGAGGCTGCGGTTTTCGTGGGGAATTCTCACGGTTGCCATGCCATGCCTCGCTTTCGCCCCATCACTTCGAACAAGAACTCCAGAATCTCCACCTGCCGCTTCGCCTCGGCGAGATCCCGACCCCACGTGTAGAGCCCATGGCGGCGGATCAGAAAGGCGTGCGCGTTGGGGTGTTCGGTCAAAATCGCCTCGAGACGCGGGACTGCGGCGGTCCAGTCCTGCGTGTTGTCGAGAATCGGCAGCCACTCGCGGTGGTCGTGCGTGCGCACGCCTTCGAGGCCCTTCAGCATTTCGTACCCTTCGATCGCCAGCCCGTCTGCGGTGGCGGCATCCGACAGTATGGTGCTCCAAATCGAATGCGTATGCAACACCGCCCCTGCCAGGCGGGCGCGCACGATCGCCAGATGGAGGCCCGCTTCGGCCGAAGGCGTCCCGGAGCCCGCGATGACGCGGCCATCCCCGTCGATCTCCACGATTTGGTCCGCCGCCAGCAATCCTTTGTCCACGCCGCTGGGCGTAATGGCGAGGCGCAACGGATCACGGCTCAGGACGGCGCTGAAGTTGCCGCTCGTCCCCAGCGCCCAGCCGCGGGCGTAGCATTGACGCCCGACCTCGGCGAGCTGATCGGCAAGCCCGCGGGGGGCGGCCAAGAATCAGCCGCCGATCAGCTCGGGTAGCCGAGCGATCACCGTTTTCTTTCCCTCGGATGAGATCGGGTTGGACCCGAGGTACACGTCGAACAGTGCCCAGCACAGGGCGGCGTTCTCGATCTCGCCGACCCGGCGGCCGCCGATCGAGGCGACGAGCTTGTTGCCCGGCGCCCACGTGAAGAGCAACTCCGTACCACTCGACAATTTGTCGGTGAAGAAGCTACGGAACGTGGTGAGCGCCTCCGCGCCGCCCGCCATTCCACGAGTGGCCGCCTGCGCGACGCGCGGTGCCAGCGCGCCGTCGAACGCCTCCGCCATCTGGGCACCGCCGACGTTGCGGGTCATGACGAGCCGCATCGTCATGGGGAAGCTCCCCTTGAGGAGCGTGTCGTAGAACGACTGATCGTGGGCCAGGTCGTTGGCGCTCTTGCCGCGCCAGGCGCTGAGGGCGGTGCGGGCGCTAGCGGGGTCCACGTAGAGCCCGAAGGCGTACACCTTCACCTGCAGGAAGGTGCGCGTGCGCACCCCGGTGCCGGCGAGCGCGTGCATGCCGGCCGCCGTCTCGATCTCGATGGGAAACGACACCTTGGTGTTGGGCTCTGTGACGGCTGGGCTTTGGAAGGCCGCCACGAGCAGGAGCGTTGCGATCATGCGTGTGCCTCGAGTGGATGATGAGGAATACGGAAAACGCCGCAGATAGAGTATCCTAGCGCGCCGCGCATGGCTACGCGCGCAGGAACCGCTCCGCTAGCTGCTCCAACCGCTCGTTCTTCTCCGCCCGCGCGTCTTTCAAGATCCGCTCGACGTGGGGCCTCAAGGTCGGCTCGCCCCACCGGTAGCCCGTCGCGAGCTCAGCGCTGTAGGAGTCGCCCGCGTGCGCGCCCTCCAGCAGTGCCCAGGCGGCGGCAGCGTCGTAGCCGGGGTCGGTCCGGGCCGGCAAGCTGTAGCGCCGCTCCGGACCGCCCGCATCCTCTTTGACGAATGCGCGCGACATGCCACAAGAATACACGAAACTATCCGGACAGTCTCCTAACGAAACGCGGCGCGTGGGGTCGCAACCTTTTTCAGCTCCCGAGCGTCCAAGGAGGTATCCCAACCTCCGGCGCCACCATGTCGAGAACGTCCGTCTTTCTCGCGGTGCTCTTGGCCGCCGCCGTTCCCGCAGCCGCCCAGAACATTCATCCCACCCCGGGGCCGGAAGTGCGGGCCGTTCCCTTGCAGGGCGAGATCCACCTCGACGGCAAGCTCGACGAACCCATCTGGCACACCGCACCCGCCGCCACCGACTTCCGCCAGAACCAGCCGCATGAGGGCCAGCCCGCCACGCAGCGCACCGAAGTCCGATTTGTGTTCGACGGTGCGGCGCTCTACGTGGGCGCGCGGATGTTCGACGATTCAGGGGCCGCGGGGGTGCGGACCCGGCTCGTGCGCCGTGACGGCGATGTGAACTCTGACTACGTGCAGGTGATTTTCGACACCTATCACGATCACATTGGCCGGCTGTTCTTCCTGGTCAACCCCTCGGGTGTCAAGAACGACGCCAACGGCCTGGGCGGCGGCGGCGATCCTTCCTGGGACCCGGTGTGGGAAGTGCAAACGGCGATCGACTCGCTCGGATGGACCGCCGAGATGCGCATCCCGTTTTCGCAGCTCCGCTATCCGTCCACCGCGGATGAGCAGACCTGGGGTCTCCAGATCTGGCGCCAGGAAAACCGTCTGAACGAGCTGTCGCAATGGTCATTCTGGGGTTTAAATGAGACCGGCGGCCCGTCCCGTTTTGGGCACCTGCACGGGCTGGTCATCACGCGGCCGCCCGGGCGCGCTGAAATCCTCCCGTACGTCGTGGGGCGCTCGACCAATGTTCCCGGAGATGCCACCGATCCCTTCTTCAACCCTCACGCCCTCGACGGGCGCCTCGGCGCCGATGCCAGTCTGCGACTGACCTCGAACCTCACGTTGAACGCGACCGTGAACCCCGACTTCGGTCAGGTCGAAGTCGACCCTGCCGTGGTGAACCTCTCGGCGTTCGAGACCTTTTTCGACGAGCGCCGGCCGTTCTTCGTCGAGGGCGCGGGATACTTTGGACTCGGGGGCCTGAGCTGCTTCTTCTGTTCCAACGTCTCGAGCCTTTCGATGCTCGCCACGCGGCGGATCGGCCGCCCGCCGCAGATCTCGGCCCGACGCGCCGGCCTGACGGTCCCGGTCGCGTTCGCCGACGTCCCCGAAAACTCCGCGATTCTCGGAGCGCTGAAGCTGACCGGCCGTACGCGCACCGGGTGGTCCATCGGCGCGCTCGACGCGGTCACGCAGCGGGGGCGCGCCGCCGTGCAGTTCATGGACACCACGCGCGGTACGCTCACCGTCGAGCCGTTCACGAACTACTTCGCCGGGCGCGTCGCGAAAGACCTGCGCGGCGGCGCCACGGTCCTCAAGGCGATGGCCACGTCGGTGGTCCGCAACCTCGACGAGCCATATGTCGCGGCGCGCCTCTCGAGCCACGCCGAAGTACTCGGTGTATCGAGCGAAATGTGGTGGCGCAAACGCCAGTACCGCCTAATGGCGCAGCTCGCGGGCACCCGGGTGGTGGGCGACACCGGAGCGATCCGGCGGATCCAGACGTCGTCGGCGCATTATTTCCAGCGCCCCGACCGCAGTGCGGCCTTCAATCCGCAGCGGACATCGCTCCAGGGTCTGGGCGGCTACGCGCGCTTCTCGCGCGAGTCGGGCAAGGTCTTGTTCGAGGCGTCCACCAACTTCCGCACGCCGGCGTTCAACAACAACGACATCACGTTCTTTTCACAGGCGGACTATTGGTGGATGTCCGCCAACGTGTTTCCGCTGTGGACCAAGCCGAGTAAGTGGTATCGCCAGGCGTTTCTCATCGGCGGCGCGCAGCAGAAGTACAACTTCGACGGCGACCGGATCGACCGGCAATTCCATGGGTTCGCGCAGATCCAAACGTTGAACTACTGGTGGATCAGCACGTTCTGGATCCACCGGCCCGGCGTATTCGACGACCGGTTGACGCGGGGCGGCCCGGTGGTGCGGCGGCCGGGGATCGACTACTGGTCCGCCAATGTGAACACGGATTCGCGCAAGAAGGTCGTGTTGAGCTTCAACACCGACCGGGGCTGCAACCGCGACGGCGATTGCGACCACTCCGCGAGCGTGTCCGCGGAGCTGCGCCCGCGCTCGAACGTTTCGGTCTCCTTCGGGCCGTCCATCAGCCACCAAGAAACCGGCTTCCAGTTCGTCACTTCTTTCGATGACCCGACCAGCACGGCATTCTACGGCCGCCGCTACGTGTTCGCCCATCTGGAGCAGAACGCCGTCTCCATGGACACGCGGTTCAACGTCACATTCTCGCCCACGCTGACGCTGGAGCTGTTCGTGCAGCCCTTCATCGCCAGCGGCGCGTACTCGCGCTACAACGAGTTCGCCGCGCCCCGCACGTCGCGCCGGCTCGTGTACGGCGTGGACATCGGGACCGATTCGGTGAAGCAGGGGAATCCGTCGCTCGGCGTCCGGGACTCGATCTTCATCGATCCGGACGCGGGCGGACCCGCGGGCCGCTTCACGATCGAGGACCCGAGCTTCACGCTCCGCTCGCTGCGCGGCAACGCGGTACTGCGCTGGGAGTACCTGCCCGGGTCCACGCTGTTTGTGGTATGGGCGCGCAACGGCTCGACGCAGCTCTCGCGCGGGCAGATCAATTTCGGCGACGACACCGGCGCGCTGTTCCACGGCCCGTCGGACAATATCTTCCTCGTGAAAATCAACTATTGGCTGGGACTCTAGCGGGGAACCTTCGGCCGTGCCGGCGTGTTAACGGTGATTACTGTAATCAAGGATCTGTATGTCCATCCGAGCCGTCAAATCGATCACACAATCGCAGCCCACCCTCGAAGGCGCCGGCGTCAAGCTGCGCCGCGCCTTCGGCTTCGGAAAAACCGAAGAGTTCGACCCCTTCCTGCTCTTGGATGATTTCCGCAACGAGCATCCCGAGGACTACCTCCCGGGATTCCCATGGCACCCGCATCGCGGCATCGAAACGATCACGTACGTGCTCAGCGGCACCGTGCACCACGGGGATAGTCTCGGCAACCGCGGTACGATGGGCGCCGGCGACGTGCAGTGGATGACCGCGGGCAGCGGTATTCTCCACCAGGAGATGCCGAAAGGGGACGAGCGTGGCCGGATGCACGGCTTTCAGCTGTGGGCCAACCTGCCGCGCTCGCTCAAGATGACCGACCCGCGCTACCAGGATATCCTGGCCAAGGACATCCCGGAGGTCGTAGACGATGACGGTACGCGCGTCCGCGTCATTGCGGGAGATTTCTGGGGCAAGGTGGGACCGGTCGAAGGCGTCGCCGCCGAGCCGCGTTACCTCGATGTGTGGATCCCGCCGCGCGTCCGCAAGACGTTGCCGGTCGAGTCCTCGCGCCACGCGTTCGCCTACATCTTCGAAGGCAGTGGCTCGTTCCGCGATGCGTCGGCCCCCCGCGGGGTGCAGACGGACCGGGTGTCAGCGGGCGGCAGGGACGCGGGAACCGAGGACCCAAGCCAGACGGGCAACCGCTCGCTGGTGCTGTTCGATTCGGGGGACGAGATCAGCGTGCAGGCGGGCGATGAGGGAATGCGTTTCCTGCTGGTCTCGGGCCGGCCACTCGAGGAGCCCGTCGCCTGGCAGGGGCCGATCGTGATGAATACGCCCGAAGAGCTGCAGCGCGCCTACGACGACCTGCGGCGCGGGACATTCATCAAGCGTTAGAGTCGGGCCGCGGCGGATGGTGGCGGAGACGCGCGGTCGCCTCTTTGATGCGCGTGATGTAGTCCTGAATCGGTTCGCCGGCCACCCGGGCCGGCAGGACGAAGTGCGGATCGTCGGGCCGAGAGCTCTTCAGATCGTCCACCATCAAGTCGCCGCCGTGGGCTTCCACCGCCGCCTCGAATCGCTCCACAGCCGAGAGGAGATCGGCGAGATCCTCGGGGCGCGCGTTGCCCGTCACGTTGATACCGCGCCGGCGCAGGCGGTCCACCACCTCGGCGGCGACGGCGTCTAGGTCTGGTGACATGACGTGACGTTACCCCGCGCATGCGCGCGGGGCTAGTGGTCGACGAGTTAAACAGTTGGCGTCAGGGTTTCCGCGGCCGTGGCTGGTCTTGCTCGCCCTGTTGCCCCTCATGTCCCTGATGACCCTGCTGGCCCTGGGCGTCCTCGCCGATGTCGAGCGCCTCAGCCGCCTCGGCTGCTGTGGCGCCCCTCGCCATGCCGACCTGCACCTCGATGGGAAGGTCGCGCAGCTCGTTTGCCGGACGCCCCGCATGCATCATGCGCGTCATCAAGTGGAGGCCCCGTTGCGCGGGGACCCCCAGCGCGGTGAGTGTGGCGGCGACACGCAGCGTGAGTGCCGGATCGTACGGAGGCTGGCTCACGCGTCCGAGGTCCCGTATCTGGTGCGCGTTCAGTCCGGCGTTGAGCGCGTAGGCTCCGCCTTCGACCGCCTGGGGACTTGGTGCTTGAATCCCGGCCTCGCGCAGCGCACCCCGAGCCTCGTCGAGTTGCGTTGCGACCACCCGCACCGCCGCGATTACGCGGTCCGCCGGTACGCCCTTGGCGCCGCCCTCCAGCGCCTTTTGGATCAATAACTCGACCGGCAAGCCGCGCGCGGCCGCGTCTTGGGCGATCGCCTGTACGGCGTGAGCGACGCTGGTGGGAACGCGCCCTTCGAGGCGCGTTGCGACGTCCTGTGCCTCCAGCCCGCGAGCAGACCCCGCAGCCAGGACAAGAACGCGGACCACCCCGATTGCCTTCACAACGTTCGGGCGCCCTGGGTCGTCACCGCGACCACGCTGTTCCGGCGTCCGAAACCATCATTCACGGCCGGCGCGGCCGGATCGGCAATCCAACGGCGGCCATCCACGATGAACGCGTACTGATGCTGGCCGACGGGAAGCGCGAGGGTCGTCGTCCACACTCCGCCCGTTCCTGCTGGGACGAGCGGCGCGGCGTTTTGATCCCACTGATTGAAGGTGCCCGCCACGGTGACCCGCTTGGCACCCGGCGCATGCAAGACGAAGCGGACGAACATGACGTCCGGGGGAGCGCCAATCGGGGCCTGCGGCCTCGAGACAAGCAGCACGAGGGCGGCGGCGGCGGCGAGTGCCCCAGCGAGCACTGCGGGACGGACGCGCAACCGCAGCTCGATCTGCCGGGGAGCTGCGAGCCAGCGCCACGCTCGCCGCGCCGGCGCCTCGGCATGCCGGCGCACCGTCGCCATCACGCGCGCATCGAGTGCGGGCGACAGCGCGACCGGCGTCCGGTCCACCGCGCCGGCGAGCCGAAGCGCCTCCTCGCCCTCGGCGCGCAGCTCGGGTGGGAGATCGGCGAGCGCGAGCTCGCCGTCCAGGAGATTCTTCACGAGTTGGTGATAGGTCTTCGTCATACATGCTCCTTCATCAGGTCACGCAACCGGTCATAGGCGCGATGCATTCGCATCTTCAGTGAGCCCACCGTGGCTCCGGTCATAAGCGCGATCTCTTCGTAGGGCAATTCTTCCACGTGCTTCAGCACGAAGGCTTCGCGCTGCTCCGGCGTTAGCTGTTCCACCGCCCAGGCCAGGGCGTTGATGCGCTCTCGCTGTTCGACGGCGCGATCAGAGCGCTCCGGTGCGGCAATGGCGTCGGCGGCCCCATCTGATAGCCGACTCTCGCGCTGATCCCGGCGTCGCTCGGCAAAGCAGCGATTGCGCAGAATCAGGAACAACCAGCCTGCGAACTTCTCGGGCTCCCGGCAGTCGGCCAGGCGGTCGAAGGCCCGCACCAGCGCGTCTTGCACCGCATCCTCGGCAGCGTCGTGCGAGCCGAGCATGCGGGCCGCGTAGCGCGCATAGCGATCCCGGTGGCGCTCCACCAGCACCGCGTACCGCTCCACGTCGCCCGCGAGCACCGCTCGCACGATTTGGCCGTCTGTCGCCGCGTCCTTCGAGTCCACCCCCGCCTTTCGCCCGGGTATCATCCCCGAGCATCCTAGATGTGACGCGCGACACCGGCAACCGGTGCTACCTTGAAGAGTCGCGCGGGGGGATTTGGTAACGCGCTGCCTGCGCGTGACTTCCAGGGCGATGTTACTTCTGGGCGCCGTCAAACGTCTTAATGGTGCAGAGTGTCGTCCTACATACTGACGGAGGCACCACCATGCTTCGCAAGGTTCTCGGAGTCGCTGCAGCGCTTATGCTGCCCGGTCTGCTCGCTGCACAGGCGCCTGCGAGCCCTGCGCCCGCAGCGGTCAAGCCGGCTGCTCCACACGGTATCGCTATTCAGGTCCAGGGCGAAGTCGTCAACGCCGCCGAGGCCGTCGAAGGCCTCAACAATCAGGAAGGCGTCGACGAAGCCAATGGCGAGAACAACGATGGCGAGTTCGACGCGGAGCACGAAGGCGTGGACGAGCCGGACGGCCTGAACAATGACGTGAACGTCGGAGAACAGGTCGACCAGGCTGGTGAAAAGGACGAGGGGGGGGACACCGAAGCTACGCCGGCGCCGCCCGCCAGCGCCGGGCAGATTGGCCAAATCGGTCGTCACAAACCGTAATCAGACGTGACAAACGCGGTTGGACAGTGGTGTAGGGGCGCGGCACGCCGCGCCCCTACCCGTGTTTTAGGGAGTCTCCTCGGGGTGCTCGTGGCGGTGAGCCTTGGGGCCGGACCGGTCGCGGCCCAGACGCGGGCGACGTTGCGCGTTGGGGTCGGTACAATACGCCCCGAACGCCGGGATACGTTCCCAGGGGCGAGCTTCACGTCAGCCATGGTGGCGCCCACGGTGCGGTACGCGTCGCCCTCGCTCGTGGTGCAGGCGTCGGGCTACCTCGCCTCGCTGCCGGCCGGAGTGTTGGCGAGCCACGGGCGGTTGCAACTCTGGGGCGTGACACCGCGCCTTGCCGGCCGGTGGCGGCTCGGCGCTGACGGGATCCTCACGGGCACGACCCGAACCGGCGGCCTGTGGACCGCCGCGGCGCACGGCATCGGCGAGCTGCTCTGGTCGACCCGCACCTGGGGCTTTGGCCTGGGCGCGGGGCCCTCGACCGGCCGCATCGCCAACGACGTCGCGCCGCATTTCGTCGCGCTCCATACGCGCGCCCGCGCCTGGTTGCGGCCGGGCGGCAGCACCGAGTGGCAGCTCTCCGTGGAGCCCACACGCTTCTTCGGCGCGTGGTTCACGGACATGGGCGCTGGTGTCACGGTCCAACGCGGTTCAGTCGCACTGTCGCTGTCGACCGATGCCCGATTGTCCAAGGTCTACGGATCGACGGGCGCCGGCAGCGCGTTCCTGCAGCTGTTCCCCGGACGCGTCGTGTCGCTCGAGCTCGGGGGCGGCAGCTATCTGCGAGAGCCGTACCAAGGATTCCCCCGCGGCGGCTTTTTCAGCGTCGGCGTGCGGATCGGCTCGATGCGCTCGTCGAGGTCCGCGCCCGCGCAGCGATTGAGTCCGCTTGTCCCTGAAGCGCGCGGTGACAGTCTCGTCGTGCGCTTCCGGTTCCCCCGCGCGCAGGCGGTGGCGATCGCGGGAGACTGGGACGGCTGGCGGACCCACCCGCTGCGCCCCATCGCCGGTGACCTTTGGGAAGGGACGTTCGTCCTGCCCCGCGGCCTGTATCACTTCAATCTGCTCGTGGACGGTCGCAACTGGGTGGTGCCGGCAGGTGTGGCGACGGTCTCCGACGGGTTGGGCGGCATGGTGGCCGTGCTGCTCGTACGCTAGTGCCTGCGATCTAGGCCCTGCGGTCCAGCAGTGCCGGGCGGTCCCCGGGTAGGATACAGGACACGCCTTTCCGAGGGTCACATGTCGTCGCTGGAAATCTCGCGTACGCCGGGGGACCGGTCCCTCAAGGACTTGGTCTCCGACCTCCAGCGCAACACGGGCTTGCTCATCCGGCAAGAGATTGCGCTTGGCAAGGCCGAGGTCAAGCAAAAGATCGTGGGTGTGGCCAAGACCGCGGTCACGTTCGGCATCGCCGGGTTGTTGGCGTATGCCGGTGTGCTCGCGATGCTCGTGACCCTGGTGCTGGTGCTCACAGCGCTCGGCGTCGTCGCCTGGCTCGCCACGCTCATCGTCGGCGTCGTCGTCCTCCTCGCGGCCTTTGTCCTCGTGCAACGCGCCCGTGGGGGGGGGGCGCAATGACCTCGCGAGCCTTGGAGCGCGTTGGCCAGACGTACGGCTGGACTGCCGAGGGAAAGACCCCGGCAGAAATCGCCGGCGATATCCGCCAGACCCGCTACCGTATGGATGCGGACCTTCATGCGATCGGGGAAAAGCTGAGCCCCAAGGGGCTGGTGCGACGCGCCAGGAAAGTGGTGAAGTGGCCGGCCGCGGGCGTTGCGCTCGGACTCCTCGCGCTCTGGATCCGGCGCCGCATCAAGCGCTAAGCCCCCCTTCGCGAGGTTCCTCGGGCGCGTTATCGTTCACGCCGCCCTATGTGGACCTTTCTCCGCCGCCGCAGCCTCACGCAGTGGATCTTGATCGCCATGGCCCTCGGCACCTTGCTCGGGTGGGCCCTGCCGGAATTCGCGGTCTCGCTGCGGCCAATCTCGACGACGTTCCTGCGGATGATCAAGTCGATCATCGTCCCGATCATCTTCGGGACACTGGTCGTCGGTATCGCGGGTCACGGCGACGACATGAAGCGCGTCGGCCGGCTCGCCCTGAAGTCGCTGATCTATTTCGAAATCGTGACGACGCTGGCGCTCGGCATCGGGCTGCTTGCCGTCAACGTGATACGTCCCGGAGTGGGGGTGAAACTCCCCCCGCCGGCGCTCGGTGCCCCGGTCACCGGGGGGGAGCAGCCCACGTTCGCGAGCATCCTCGAGCATATCGTGCCGCAGAGCTTCTTCGAGGCGGCGGTCCAGAACCAGGTGCTCCAGGTGGTGTTTTGGTCGGTGCTGTTCGCCGTGGGCTTGTCGCAAGTGCGCGGGCGCCCCAAGGAGGTGGTGCTCGGGTTCTGCGAAGGGCTGGCGGAGGTGATGTTCAAGTTCACGGCGATGGTCATGAAGTTCGCGCCCATCGGTATCGGGGCGGCGATCGCCGTCACGGTGGGTCATGGCGGTCTCGGCGTCTTGAACAACCTGGGGCTGCTGGTGCTGACCCTGTACGGCGCGCTCGTGGTCTTCGGACTGGTCGTCTTACTGCCCGTCGCCCGGTTGGCGCGCGTGCCGCTCGGCTCGTTCCTCAAGGCTGTGAAGGAACCCGCCTTGATCGCGTTCTCCACGACGTCATCGGAGGCCGCGCTGCCGAAAGCGATGGAGCGGATGGAAGCGATCGGCGTGCCCCGCCGCATCGTGGCCTTCGTGATGCCGACCGGCTACTCGTTCAATCTGGACGGGAGCACGCTCTACCTTGCCGTGGCGTCCGTGTTCGCAGCGCAGGCCGCGGGTATCGACCTGACGCTGGGCCAGCAGCTCCTCATGATGTTCACGCTGATGGTCACGAGCAAAGGCGTGGCGGCCGTGCCGCGGGCATCGCTCGTCATCCTGGCCGGTACGCTTGCGTCCTTCAATCTGCCGCTCGAAGCGGTGGCGGTGATTCTCGGCGTGGATGAGCTGATGGATATGGCGCGCACGACCGTGAACCTGGTCGGTAACTGCCTTGCGACGGTGGTTATGGCGCGCTGGGAAGGGGAGTACGACGAATCCAAGGCGCTGGCGCACGCACAGGCGGCGAGGGCCGCGTAGGCCTCAGAACCGCGCGCTCCACTGAAGCCGTAGCTCGCCGCGCGGACCAGCGAGGAATGCGGGTGGGCGCAGTCCGAACACGCGCCAGCGGCCCTCGATCAGTTTCGCCGCCGTAATCCCCACCGCCGCGCCCCCCAACACATCCGACAGCCAGTGCAGCTGGTCGTTCATGCGCGACCAGCCCGTGCCGGCCGCACCGGCGTACAGAATCGCGGTCGCCCAGCGGTTGTGAATCTCCTCGGATAACGACGCCGCGAGCGCAAACGCCATCGTCGTGTGGCCCGAGGGAAACGCCTCATTGCCGGAGAATGGTCGGAAGAGATATGGATCGCGGGTGTCGCGAGGCCGCACGCGGCCCAGCGCTTCCTTGATGGCGACCGTGCTCACACCCGCGACCGCGAGCGACGCGAGGACGCGCCCACCGCGGCGTCGCAGGCCGGCGTCGTGGGTGACGACTCCGGCCGCGAAAAGCCCGCCGCCTACCGTGAGAAACACCTCAGGCTGGCCGCCGTGGCGGAACACGCGAGCTACGGCGTCGCTGCGCGATGAACGCTGATCCCGCATCCAGCCATCTACGCCGCGATCGAGAAGACTCGCGCCGCCGATGGCCCCGACGACGAGCGTCGCCTCCCACCAGCGGATGACGTGCTGGCCCTCCAGGCCTGGCGCGGCCAGGAGCTGGAGGGCCAGGAGAGCGCACGGCCCCTTCACGGCAGTCTCACGAAAGCGCGGCGAACAACCCGATGACGGCGATCACGAGGCCCAGCGCGATCTTCGCAGCAGCGGCCGCCGCGCGCCCCACGACGGCGCCCCATCCCGCCCCCACCGCGACCCCGGCATGGCGGGAATAGGTGTACTCGAAGACCGCCGCCCCGATGAACGCGCCAATGAACGCGCCGATCACGCTGCCGATGATCGCCACCGGCACGCCGACGGCGGCGCCGACGAGGCCTCCCACGAGGGCGCCCCAGCCGGAGCGGTTCGATCCTCCATACCGCTTCGCGAATCGAAACCCCAGCCAGTTATCGATGATCTCCCCCAGGAAGGCGATGCCGAGGACGATGGCGATCGTCGCCACGCCGATCGAGCGGAAGTCAGTGAGCCAGCCGTAGGCGAGCACCCCGCCCACCATGACCCACAGGCCGGGGAGGGCCAACGGGATGAGGACGAGCCCGACCAGCCCCGCCACCACCAGGATGATGATACCGAGCAGCTCCACGCGCTCAGGCGGGCGCGGGGGCGATCTTGCGGCCGATCGACCGCACGTTGAACGCGACGGGGGAGATCATGAGACGCTCCTTGCAGTGAGCGGCGGGAACCCGGCTTGATCACCACCACGTAAGATGCTGGGACCCGGCCGGTCAAGGCGTAGTCACGGAGCGGTGCGGACGTTGAGGTGCGCCCAGATAACACGGGAGTATCGAAACACCGACGGAACGCACGCGAGGTGGATCGCGATGACGCACGCGGCCGCCCCGGCGATGCCGATCCGCGGCGCGAGAAAAATGTTGGCGAGCACGGCGAGCACCCCGAGGTAGAAGACGCCGATCACCCAGCTGACGTACATCGCGCCCTGAAAGAATCCCGGCTCGCGCTCGAAGCGGTGGCCGGGGCAGCGCTGCTCCATGATGGCGCGGAGGCGGGCGGAACCGGACATTGATCTGCGAATGTAGCGCCTCCAGACTACGTTTCGTATCCACATGCCCGCTGCCGCGCTCCTCCTGCTCCTGCAGATCGCCATTCCTCCGCCGCGCGGCTACGTCAACGACTTCGCGGGCGTCCTGGATTCCCAGTCCGTCCGCCACATGGAAGCCGTCATCGCCGAGGTACAGGAAAAAACTCGCGGCGAGATCGCTGTGGTCACGCTGCCCGACATCGGCGACCGGGCGGCGAGCGACGTCGCGCTCCAGATCGGCCGCCAGTGGGGCGTGGGCGCGAAGGGCGCGGCCGGCGACCCCAAGAAGAACCTCGGTGTTGTCGTGCTGCTCGTCCCGATGAAAAACCATCGGCCGGGTACGGGCCAGGTCTTCATCGCCACCGGCCGCGGCGCCGAAGGGTTTCTGACCGACGCGCGCGCGGGACGGATCCGCGACGCCATGCTCCCATTCTTCGCGCAGGAGCAATACGGCAAGGGACTCGCCCTCGGCGTGGACCTGATTGCCCAGGCCATTGCGGCCGAGTTCGGCGTCACCCTCGCGAACCCGGAATACGCCATGCCGCAGTCCGTGCGGGACGACCGCCGGCAGGTCACGATTCCGTTCGGCTGGGCGCTCGCCATCTTCATCGTCCTGCTCATCCTGACGCGGGGCCGCATCCTGTGGCTTCCTTTCTTGTTCATGGGACGTGGCGGAGGAGGCGGCTGGGGCGGCGGAGGATTTGGGGGCGGTGGCGGTGGTGGATTTGGAGGGTTCGGCGGCGGGGGAGGCTTTTCCGGCGGGGGTGCCGGGGGGAGATTCTGACGATGGCGCGAATGACGTTGCAGGCGTTCGCCGAGGAGCTCGTGCAAGCGCTCGGCCCGCGGCTCGTGACGCTGATGCTGTATGGCTCCGCGGCCCGGGAAGCGCATGCGTCGGAGCGCTCCGCCCTGAATACGCTGCTCGTGAGCGACGGCGTCGACGCAGACTTGTTTGCCCGTCTGGCGGCGCCCGTGCGCGCGTGGGCGTCCGCGGGTCACCCGGGACCGCTGATTCTCACAGAGCGCGAGTGGCGGGAATCCGCGGATGCGTTCCCTATCGAATACCAGGACATCCGCGACGCGCATCGGATCCTCGCCGGCCGGGACCCCTGGCAAGGCATCACCGTGCAGCGTGAGCACGTACGCCGGCAACTCGAGCACGAGCTGATGGGCAAGCTCATGCACCTGCGCCAGGTCTACGCCGCGCAGTGGAAACAGCCCAAGCGCCTCGTCGAAGTGGTGCGCGGGACGCGCGCCGGGTTCCTGACCATGCTGCGGGCGGTCTTGCGGCTGGCAGGGCGGACTGCGCCGGCGGCGCCGGAGGCCCTGGTGCGCGAGGCAGGCGCGCTGATAGGATTCGACCCGGATGGACTGAGCGAACCGGCCGGCTATCTCGCCGCGGTGACGCGCACGGCGGAGTACGTGAACCGCATGGAAAGGACGCCTTCGTGAACACGCACAAGCGCCGCACGGCCCTCACCGTCGCCCTGGTTTTGCTCGCGGGCTGCGGCTACAACACGATCCAGACGCTCGACGAGCAGGTCAATGCTGCCGAAGCACAGATCAAGGTGCAGCTGCAGCGGCGCGCGGACCTCATCCCGAACCTGGTTGAGACGGTGAAGGGCTATGCCAAGCAGGAGCAGTCCATTTTCATCGCGGTGGCGGAGGCGCGCGCCAAGCTGGCGGGCGCGGTGCAAAGCGGCGACCTGCAACAGATGGCTCAGGCGAATGCGGCGCTCACCGCGCCGCTGGGACGGCTGCTCGCGATCGCCGAGAATTATCCCCAACTCAAGTCGAACGAAAACTTCCGCGCCCTGCAGGACCAGCTCGAGGGCACGGAGAACCGCATCGCCGTCGCGCGGCAGGATTACAACGAGGCGGTGAATCGCTACAACGCCTACATCCGCCGTTTCCCACAGGTGCTCACGGCGAAGATGCTCGGCAAAAAGCCGCGCCCGTATTACGAATTGCAGACCCCGGGAGCGGGGCAGGCGCCGACAGTCGATTTCTCGAAATAGCGGTATTATGCTTCGATCGGCCCACTCGCATCGGGATGGCTGTCGGTGATGACACGTCTAGAGACTGATAAGCCAGCGCGCGCTGATCCCAAGCGCGCCGCGGCCGAGCAAGGAGCCGCGCAACGCCCTCTCGTCGCGATCATCGAAGACGACGCCGAGTTCCGCAACATGCTCCGCGAGCTGTTGGAAGAGGAGCAGTACCGCGTCATCGCCGTCGCCAACGGCGCCGAGGCGCTGGCGACGCTGCGCGGTGCCACGATGCCCAACGTCATCCTGCTGGACGTCTCGATGCCCGTCATGGACGGCTTCGATTTCCTGCGCCACCGCAACGACGATCCGCAGCTGTCTGCGGTGCCGGTCGTGCTCGTGACCAACGCAAAACCCCACGAGCGGCCGACGGTGGGCGTGAACGACGTGGTGCGCAAGCCGATCGACATCGACGAAATCCTGTTCGCGATCAAGCGCTATTGCGCGTGAACGGATGGGGAAGCCCCCGCGCCCGACTCCGCTTCGGGCACGGCTGATGGGAGCGTAAAGAAGAACGTCGTGCCCTCACCGGCGCGGCTCTCTGCCCAGATCCTGCCGCCCAGCGCCTCCACGACACCCTTCGCGATCGTCAGCCCCAACCCGCTGCCCAGCCGGGCTTTTGGCGTGGCCTGCCAGAAGCGATCGAAGACGTGCGGCAGCTGCTTGGCGGGCACGCCTACGCCGCTATCGCGCACCGCGAACATGACCTCGTCGCCCACGGGGTCCGCGCTCACTGTGACGGAGCCGCCCTCGGGCGTGAATTTGATCGCATTGCCGATCAGATTCCCCAGCACCTGCAGGACCCGTTCGCGGTCACACACGACGTCCGGGCTGTGCTGCGGAAGACGTTCCTCCAATCGCAGCGACTTTTCGAGCGCCTGGGGCCGCCCGGCCTCGAGCGCCTCATGGATGAGCGGGCGCACCGCCTCCTCGTGGGGTTCGACGAATAGCCGGCCCGCTTCGATGCTGGCGACGTCGAGCAGGTCGCCGATCAGCCGGTTCATGCGATCCGCGGACCGGCGGATCGCTTCGACGTGGCGGCGATCGCGCTGGCCGTCGCTGTCCGGCGGCAGGCTGCGTCGCAACAGCCCCACAGCGGTGAGCACCGTATTGAGACCGTTGCGGAGGTCGTGCGAGACCACGGCGAGGGTATCGTCGCGGGCGCGACTCGCTTGCCGCGCCTGCTGGTACAGACGGGCATTGTCGGCGCCGAGCGCGGTTCGCTGGGCCACATCCTCGAGCAACGGCAGATCCGCTTTCGAAAACCGGCGGTCCGGCCGCGACAAGCCGAACGTGACGACGCCGAGGAGGCGGCCCCGGCCGATCAGCGGCATGAGGACCAGTGACCGGATGCCCGCTCCACGAATGGCGGCGTGGCCGGCGGGGTCCGGGGCAATGGCCGCGAGCGCAGCCGGACCGACGTCCGGGATGAGCAGCGGCTCGCCGGCGCGGAGCCCGGGGGTAGGCGCGAGCTGCCAATCGCTGAGCGCGCTGTCGACCCGCTGAACCGATCCGTCGTCGTCGATGATGTCTGCGAGGCAGACATCGCCGAGACGCGGAACCAGCAGCCGGGTGACGGCCGACAGCATGGCGCGCTCGTCGAGCGCCGAGGCGAGGATCTCGGCGAGGGTCGACAAGAATCCCTGGTCGGCCGTAACGGTTTTGGATTCCTGCTTTTTACCGACCCGTGGCTTCACGAGCATCCTCCCTGCGAAAATATGACCTGTTCCCCTCCTCGTCGGCCAGACAGGGTTCTCGCGTCGGTCGTCATCGCAGGGCGCGGCCGCAGCCGCAGCCGCATCAGCGGATTAGGAGCACCACCAGCACGATCAGGAGCACCAGAGCCAGCGTCGAGATGGTGATTGTGGTTTTGTCGGCGGCGGCCGCGGTCGTCACGGACGCGCTATGCGCGATCGCCGGCTCATAGCTCTTGAATACCGGCTGCAGACGTGGCCCCGCGGTGTTGCGTGTCGGCTCCGTCGCCCGCGCCTGGACGGCGGCGGGAGGGGCGGTGGGAACGGCTTGCTGTTCCTGGGCGGCCAGAGGCGCCGCAGCGGCGCACACTACCGCGGCGAACAGGAACCCAAAGGCTCGGCTCGGCATGACGGATCTCCTCACATGGTTGGCGGAAACGCCCCGGGGCCGGCTGCAGTGCCGGCCCGGGCGCGTTCAGCGATGGCACGTCGCGGGCCTATGACGATGGCGAGCTGCGACCGCTACGTAATCCGGCGGCCCTGGACGAGCCGGATCACGATCACCACCAGCGCGATGACCAGCAGCAAGTGGAGCAACCCACCCATGGTGTACGAGGAGACGTACCCCAGTACCCACAGCAAAATGAGAATCAGCGCAATCGTCCACATGACGTCGTTCCCTCCCCAATGTTCACAGCGCTCACGGACGCCGCCCCGACTATTCCCGAGGCACCACCGAGCGATTGCTGCTCACGGCAACGGCTGTCCGATGACCCACTTCACGAGCCTGCCCGGCTCGAGCGGCGTTGCTTCGTCCACCTGGTTGATCAGCGCGAGCGTCGCGACGGGCACCGGCGGCGGCCGCTGCTGCGCCAGCTCGGCGAGCGTGGTGCGACGGTCGAGCACGAGAACGTCGAGGTGCTGCGGCTGGACGTTCAGCATCGCGGGATCCGTCAACTGGCCGAAGCTATAGAGCGCACGCTGCGCCACGCTCTGATTCGTCGACCAGCGGCTTTCTGGGCTGTACCCCAGGAGGCGGTAGACGCCGCCTCCGTATTCGACGAATACGGCCATGCCGCGGACCGCGCCGCTCTGCGTGGTGGCGCCGAAGGGGGCTTCGGACGCGGACATCCCGTTGACCCGGCTGCGCGTGACCGCGCCCCCTTGCATGCCGGCTGTGGAGAGGAACGCCCGGGCCGCCTGGTCGGCGCTCCCTTCTTTGACCATCGTCAGCTCGATCACCGCGTCCTGCTGCGGGCTCATTGCTGCAACCGCGTCTTTGCCGTTGAACGTGCTCCAGCCGCTCGGGAACGACATCCGGAACTTCAGATCGGGATGGAAGAACTCAGGCCCCTTGAAGAAGCCCTCGCGGGGGTTCATGCCGAAGATGATGCCGTCGAGCCGCCGCTCGTAGCTATCGCGATTCACCATTGTACCGGCGAAGTCCTGCGGCAGCTGCGCGATCATAGTGTTGATGTGCTGCAGCCGGTTGCCGGGATTGGGGTGCGTGGCCATCCACTCCGGCAGGCGGGAACCGCTCTGTTGCGAGATCTTGTCGAGCAGCGTCATCACGTTCGCCATCTTGCGGGCGTCGTAGTTCGCACGCCCAGCATAGCGCAAGCCCAACTGGTCGGCCTGATTCTCATTGTCGCGCGAGAATTTGAGAAACAAGAGGCCCAATGCCTGGCTCGCGGTACCGGCGTAGCGCTCAAACGTGGGGCTGGCGATACTGCCGACGGCGAGCCCCAAACCGATGAGCTGCTCCTTGCTCATCTGGGCGGCAGTGTGGCGCGCGGTGACGTGGCCGATTTCGTGGCCCACGACAGTGGCCAGCTCGGCCTCGGAGTTCATGTGCGCGAGCAGTCCGCGGGTGACGTAGATGAAGCCGCCGGGCAGCGCGAACGCGTTGACGGCGGGGTCGTCCACGACGCGGAACGTCCACGGCAGTTTGGGGCGCTCGGAAGTCGCGGCCAGACGCGTCCCCAACTCCTGGATGTAGGTCTGCAGGGCGGGGTCGGGATAGAGCCCGATCGACGCAATGACTTCCTTGTCGTACTGCTGGCCCATCTGAATCTCTTGGGATTCGCTGACCAGCATGAGCTGATTCGCGCCGGTGGCCGGGTTCTTGGCACAGCCGGCCAGAACCACCGCGGCGGCGAGCCCCGATGTTATGAATCGCGTGCGGACCATTAGTCCCCCAATTTTTTCTGGATTCGGCCGGCGACGTTCTGCACCTTGCCGATGATCTGGTCATCCAATCCTTCGTCTTCCAGCTGCGGATTCCCGCTCAGTTTGCCCGCTTTCTCCTTGGCTTTGCCCTTCAGCTCGCGGACCTTGCCGCGCACACGATTCTTAGTGCTGCCTTTCATGGAAGCCCCCTCCGCAAAGTCGTTGGTTGTGCAATGCTCTTGATATTTGGATTTACCGGCACAAAACCGGCATCCGTCGGCGGGATGAAAGATGACGTAGTGACGGGAGGAGCCCGGTGAGCATCCTGCGCCGCGAAGGAGCTAGATCGTCCGGGCGGATGCGCGGGATTCTGCGTCGCTACTCGAACTGCTGATGGCGACGGGATCCGTCACGCGAAACGGGGCGTCGAGGCGCTCCAGCGCCGACTCGAGCCGACGGTTTACGGGACGGTTCTGCGCGGGACTGTCCGCCACGACGAGGATTTGGGTGCTACGCTGCTCCAGGATCAACTGTGCGGCCCACGCCCGCGCGTGCTCGAACGCCGTGGCGGTACGCGTACGCCCACAACTGTCGCACGCCAGCATGGTCGTCTCGCGCGCCACGGGCTCACAATCAGCCGGAAGCACGAACGGCGGGCTAACTCGGAGGGAGGAGAAAAACAACGCCCGCGTCAGCGGGCGAACTTGCGACGGTCGCCTTTGGGCGGCGCTTTCTTGTGCGCGTGCGCGGCGATCTGGAGGCGGCTGTGCAGCGCCAGCTTCTCCAGAATGTTGTGCACGTGACTCTTCACAGTGTATGTGGCGATGTTGAGCCGCTGGGCGATTTCCTTGTTGCTCAAGCCCTCGGCGATGAGGTCGGTGATCTGCTGCTCACGCTTGGTCATCCGTACCGACGCCATCATCGGCGTGTTCCGGAGCACGGATGCCTGTTTGGCGATGTGCGACAGCAGGGTGCCGGTCAGCGCCGGCGGCACGACGTCGCCACCGTTGGCGACCTGACGAATCGTACTGACGAGATCTTCGAGCGTGGCGTCCTTGGCGATGAACCCGTTAGCGCCGCGCTTGATGAAATCGATGACGTCCTCTTCCTCCGGCTGCATGTCCATCATGATCAAGCGGGCGTGGGGGGCGTTTTCCTTGAGGCTTTCCACCAACCGTTGGCTGCGATTGCGGCCGAGCGCCGCATCCACGAGGACGACGTTCGGCTTGTACTCCTGCAGCCGCTGCAGGGCCGTGGAGGCGCCTTCGCAGGCCGCGACGACCTTAAAGTCCGGCTGCTGGTCGAGGAGCGATGCCAGACCATCGCGGAGCAACCGATTGTCCTCGATCACGAGTACCAGGATTTTTTTCGTCATTGCACGGACGGCCCTCGTTCCTGAACGGAAGTACGTGTTCGGTGCACGGGGGAGGGGGGGTGGTGCACAAAAAAAAACTCCCTGTCGCTTGGGCTTAAGTCAAGGGGCCCGGCCCGGGGGCCTAAAGCGAGCACGGCGCCGCCCGGTGGGCGGCGCCGTGGCCGTTTCAGGTGCCGTGTGTGGTTACAGCTTCACGACGTTCTGTGCCGCTGGGCCCTTCTGGCCCTGGACGACTTCGAACTCTACGCGCTGGCCTTCGGCCAACGACTTGAACCCTTCCGCCTGAATCGCGGTGTGATGCACGAAGCAGTCCTTCTCGCCGTTTTCGGGGGTGATGAAACCGAAGCCCTTGGCGTCGTTGAACCACTTCACGGTACCGGTGATACGTGCCATCTGGTCGTACTCCTAACTAGTTACGGTTCCCGGCGACGGGCGCCTTTCGCCTTGCGGCGAGCTGCGGCCTTGTCTTTGCGCCGCCGTCGAACGGCAGGGCTCTCGTAGAAGCGTTTCTTCTTCATGTCCTGAAACAGGCCGGCCTTGGTGACCTGGCGGCGGAACTTCTTCAATACGAAGTCCAACCGGTCGGTCTCGCTCAGCGTAACGTGCATTACGGCCCCTTCCGGGGTGAGTGCTGAGCCAGAAACGAAACGAGGACCGCAGGCGACAGCCCAGGTCCTCGGAAAGTCTCTGGTGTTCAGCGCACGGCACCATGCCGTGGCCCTTCGCTCGACCCAACGATCGCCACACGGACGCGCAAAGTCAATGGGCGGTTGTCGTAATACAGGCCAGGCAGCAACTTAGTGGCGGATGCGCCCATTCCTCTTACTCCTGGCGCCGCTGCTAGGCGGCGCCTGCACGGCGCCACCGCCCCCCGGTGGCCCGCTACCCGCTCGAGATTCCACTCCTGGGCCCCCCCGTCCGATCGTGATCCGCGACACGCTGCTCGAACAGCGGGTGGCGCGTCTCGAGCTGCGGGTCCTCGAAAAGGAGGTGCAGGTCGAAGAACTTCAGGGCCGCCTGGACGACGCGCGCCGCGAGGTCGTACGGGCGATGGCGAAGCTGCAGTCCCTCGCTACCCGCGCGGAGGCAGCGTCGGGCATGGCCGAAGCGGAGATCGCGTTTCAGGCGCTGCGCGCCGCTAACGGCGGAACCGCCACCCCGGCGCCGGAAGTCGGCCAGGCCACACAGCTGCTGCAGCTCGCCACGGCCGAATTCGACAAGCAGAACTACGCGGGGGCGCTGTATCTCGCGACCCAGGCGAAAAGTGCGGCGTCGGCGGGGCAGGGACGGCTGGCGAGCGGGGATCGGGCGACGCTGCGCTCGGGCGAAGTGCCGTTCGCCCTGCCGCTGCGCGTGCAGACGACCGGACGCGCCAACGTGCGCGAGGGCCCTGGTGCGACGTTCCGCGTGTTGTTCACACTGGAGGCGGGCGTGCCCCTGATCGCGTATTCCTACGTCGATCAGTGGGTGCGGGTCACTGATGAGACCAACCGCCCTGGCTGGGTTCACCAGGCGCTGATCGGTCGACGCCGCTAACGGCGCCCTAGACTGCGGGAACCGAGGGGCGCGGCCGCGAGGGCCCCATCGCCGCCCGCGCGCTTCGCCTCGTACAGGGCCGCGTCGGCGGCTGCGATCACCGCGTCGGGCGTGTCGCCGTGGAGGGGGAAGGCGGCGATCCCCAGACTCAACGTGATCGCCCCGACGGCCAGGCGTTCGCCAGCGAGCTTCGCCCGGATCCGCCCGGCCACGTCCATCGCGCCCTCGACCTCGGTCTCCGGCATCACGATCAGGAATTCCTCGCCGCCGTAGCGCGCGACAAAGTCCACGTCGCGGGTCGAGTCGCGCAGAATCGCGGCTACGCGCTTGAGCGCTGCGTCGCCCGCCGGATGCCCATGGGCGTCATTGTACTGCTTGAACAGGTCCACGTCGGCCATCAGGACCGCGAACGGGTGCTGGAGCCGGCGCGAGCGCCGGACTTCGTTCGCGAGCACTTCCATCATGCGCAGCCGGTTGTAGAGACCCGTGAGCGGATCGGTGACCGATAGCCGCTCCAGTGCGGTCCGGCTCTCGCGGAGCCGCGCGACCATGTTGTTGAAAACCTCAGTGAGGTAGCCGACTTCGCCGCCCGCCGTCACCGGAAGGTCCACTCTGAGATCACCTCGGGCGACCTTCGCGGCGCCCTGCGTGAGCCGGTCGAGCGGCCGCACGATCAGGAGGCTCAGCAAGTACGCCAGGGCGCCGACGACCGCGAGCAGCAAGGTGACGACGCCGAGCGTGATGTTGCGCAGGCGCGCTACTTGGCGGAACGCCTCGTCGGACGGAATCTCGGAAACGACCAGCCAGTTGAGCGCCGGCACGCGCCGAATGCTGCCCACGACCGGGTCGCCCGTGAAGCTCGCGAACTGCACGGCGCGTCCCTCGCGGGCGAGCAGCCAGTTGGCGTCGTCGGGCGTGAAGCGTTGCTGCATGAGCGCTTCGGAGCTGCCGCGCGAGCTGACAATGAGCCCGCCCTGTGGCGTCATGAGGTAGATCTGTCCGAGCTCTCCGGGGGAGAAGCGCCGCAACGTGTCGGCGACGGTCCGAAGATTGACCCGTGCCGCGAGCGCGCCGAGGACGCGTCCCCCCCCTCCCCCTCCTCCCGCCCCTCGGCCGGCCGCGCGGAGCGGCACGGCGACGAGCATCTCGGCATGTCCCGTCACCGCATCCCAGTACGGCGCACCCAGCGCCCAGTCGTGCACACGGAGCTCGGTGGCCCAATCTGTGGGGAGCAACGCCGGACTCAGCTGCGCCGCGCTGGTCGCGACGACGTGCCCGTGCTGGTCGAGCACCAGCAGCTCGGCGTAATCGGTGAACCGGTCGCGCACCGAGTTGAGGTAGCCCGTGAGCCGCCCGTGATAGATCCCCGAGTGCACGGGCTCCCCGTTTACGAGCGGGATCCGCTCCACGTTCTCCGTAACTTCGTAGGAGTTCGAGAAGACCCGAAGGTCATAGCGCAGCTCTTTGGTCCACAATTCCAGTTCGCGGACCGCCTGCGCGCTCATCCCGAGCAGCTCTTCAGAGGCCTTCGCGGTGAGCGCCCGTTTGTTCTCGATGTAGGAGATCCAAACGGTCGTGAGAGAGGGGAGCAAAGTCGCGACCACGGCAAACATCAGCATCTTGTTGCGGATGCTGGCGAGCCGTAGAACGCTGAGGCGTTGCGAGATCCTTCGTTCCCAGGAGCTCAGGGCGCACTCCCTCCTCGGGCTGCCACAAGATTCACCTCGCGCACGTTACCGCAAGCCGAGCGCGGAAACCGTGCGGCGAATCACTGTGATCTGGCGCACATCCGTGCGGCGGTTCAGACTAGGCGTTTCACCGTGCACGCCACCTTCCCCAGCTGCGAGAGTCCGATGGCCGACATCCTCAGCCGCCGCTCCTTCCTTCATTATGCGACGGCCGCCGCGGCGGCCGCCGGTCTGCGACCTCACCCACTGACCACCCCTCCACTGCGTGGCGAGGGCGAACGAAACTCCGACACTCGGCGGTCAGGGAGTGAGGATCTCGAGGAGGCCACGATCGCGCAGCTCCAGGACGCGATGCGGACCGGCGCCCGCACCGCCCGATCCGTGTGCGCGGCGTATCTCGCGCGCATCGCCGCGCTCGATCCCAAGCTCCATGCCGTGCTCGAGACGAACCCCGAAGCGCTCACGATCGCCGACCGGTTGGACGTGGAGCGCAAGGCAGGCCGGGTGCGCGGACCACTGCACGGTATCCCGGTGCTGGTGAAGGACAACATCGCCACGGCCGATCGCATGATGACCACCGCCGGCTCGCTCGCGCTCGCCGGCGTCACGCCGCCGCGCGACGCGTCGCTCGTCGCCCGGCTGCGGGCCGCGGGCGCTGTGATCCTCGGCAAGACGAATCTCTCCGAGTGGGCGAATATCCGCTCCACCCAATCGTCGAGCGGTTGGAGTGCCCGCGGCGGCCAGTGCGCCAACCCGTACGCGCTCGACCGCAATCCCTGCGGCTCGAGCTCCGGCACCGGAGCCGCGATCGCCGCGAGTTTCGCCGCCGTAGGCGTGGGCACCGAGACTGACGGCTCGATTGTCTGCCCCTCCGGCGCATGCTCCCTTGTGGGCGTGAAGCCCACGCTGGGATTGATCGACGGTGCGGGGATCGTCCCCATCGCGCACAGCCAGGACACGGCCGGACCGATGGCCCGCACGGTCACGGACGCCGCCATTCTCCTGGGTGCACTGTCCGGTAGCGACTACGGCACGAGCCTCGACCCAAGCGGCCTGCGGGGCGCCCGCATTGGTGTCGCCCGCAAGAAGTGCTTTGGTTACAGCCCCGAAGCGGACGCCCTCGTCCAGACGGCCATCGACGTGCTGCACCGCCAGGGCGCCGTGATCGTAGACCCCGCCGATATTCCGCACCTCGGTGAGTACGACGACAGCGAGCTCACGGTGCTGCTCTACGAACTCAAGGCCGACCTCGCCGCATACCTCGCCGAGTGGGCGCCCGGGGCGAGCGTGAGGAACCTCGCCGACGTGATCGCGTTCAACGAGGCGCATAAGACCCAAGAGATGCCGTACTTCGGGCAGGAACTCTTCCTGCAGGCCCAGGCGAAAGGGCCGCTCACCGAGTCCGCTTACCAAGAAGCGTTGGCGAAAGACCAGCGGCTGTCACGGACCGAAGGGCTCGATGCGGTGTTCGCGCAGTATTCGCTTGACGCGATCGTGGCGCCGACGGGCAGCCCGCCGTGGCCGACCGACCTCGTGAACGGCGATCACTTCCTCGGCGCGAGCTCGACGCCCGCCGCCGTGGCCGGCTATCCGAGCGTGACGGTGCCCGTCGGGTACTCGTTTGGGCTGCCGGTGGGGATGTCGTTCATCGGCCGCGCTCAGAGTGAGGCGACCCTGCTCAAGCTCGCATATGCCTACGAGCAGGCCGCCAAGCCGCGGCGGGCGCCGCGGTTTCTGGCGTCGGCGGATTTGTCGCTGCCGCAGGGCTAGCGGAGGGGCGCGCCCGCGGCGATCCAGCGGGCCAGGAGCGTGCGTTCCTCCGGCGTCATGCCCGTCTTGTTGGCGAGCGGCATCGTTTGCGTTTCGACCGCGCGCACACGGATTCGCTCCGCCAGGCGGGCAATGCTCTCGGGGGTGTCAAACGTGACGCCGCCGGGCGCGGGGCCGAAGGTCGGATCGCTTTGATACTGGGAATGGCAGGGCAGGCACCGTTGCGCGATGACGGCGCGCACCGCCGAGAATTGCGGGACGGGGCCGGTCGCCGCCGTCTGTGCCGGCGCGGCTGCGCCCTTGGGCGTCGAGAAGAACATCGCAGCCGTCAATGCGAGCACCGCCGGCACAAGCGCCCAGCGACTCGACCTGCCGCGACCGATCATGGCGTGCCGTACCGCGGCGCCCGCGATGATGAGCAGTAGCAGCACGAGCCAGTTCACCGGGCTCGCGTACGTCGCGGGATAGTGATTCGAGAGCATGATGAAGAGCAGCGGGAACGTCATGTAGCTGTTGTGCACGGAGCGCTGCTTGGCGCGCTCGCCCAGCGTGAAATCGGCCTGGCGCCCCGCCTGGGTGGCCGCGATCATCTGGCGCTGGGCCGGAAGAATGCGCATCCACACGTTCGCCACCATGATCGTCCCCAACAGCGATCCCACGTGCATGAATGCCGCCCGTCCGGACAGCAGCCGGCACAACGCCAGCGTGACGGCGGCAAGCAGGATGAGAGAAATCGTGGTCGCAAACCCGGGCTGCGTGGCGAGCGGGGAGCGCCACAGCCAGTCGTAGATCAGCCATCCCACGACAAGGAGTCCGATGCCGAGCGCGGTCGCGGTGCCGCGGCCGATGCGTGAGACGCCGGGGTCGAGCAGATAGGCGCCGCTGAGGTAGTAAACCAGGATGAGCAGGGCGATGCCGCTCACCCAGGTGAGCAGCGCCTCCCACTTGAACCAGTGGAGCACGGGCGGCACTTCGCCCGGGCCGGGGCGGCGCTTTTCGACTTGATAGAATCCGCCGCTGTGGACCATCCACAGATCGCCCTCGACACCCGGCCGCGGTGACGCCGGAGCCGTCACGGCGCGGTCCAGCCAGATGAAGTAGAAGGAGCTGCCGATCCAGGCGATGCCGGCGATGAAGTGTGCCCAGCGCAGCAGCAGGTTCGCCCACTCGCCCATCCAACCCCAGCCGGTCATAGGGCGGCGCGTCCCTCGCCTACGCCCGCGGCGCGCGTCGCTTCGTCCAGAATTCCCCAGATGCGGTCGACCCATGCGCGGTGCTCCGGCTTCATCAGCACGGAACGCAAGCAAATCATCGTGTCCCGGTCCCGCTCCATGTCCCGCACGTCGACGAGATGCAGGGGCAGGGAGGCGAGCGCGAGATGCAGCTG
>Ga0209220_1000057_pt1 | contig 62209 bp, 65 predicted proteins | sample BlaSpr_A8_OM3_M3_FD_187984 | JGI IMG/M metagenome (GOLD analysis project Ga0209220, IMG submission 187984) | Forest soil microbial communities from Thunder Bay, Ontario, Canada - Black Spruce, Ontario site 2_A8_OM3_M3 (SPAdes) (version 2) | ecosystem: Environmental > Terrestrial > Soil > Boreal... | reverse complement strand
TAAGGGCGAGCTGATGGGAATTGCGCCCACCGGAAAACATGTGGCGAGTGTGACTGGGATCACCATTGACCGCTACTCAGGCGGAAAGTTTGTGGAAGGTTGGGGGAACTGGGACACTCTCGGCTTGATGCAAAAGCTGGGTGTCATCCCCGCGCTCGCGCAGCCTGCCGCGACACGCCGCTAATCTCCGCACGCATTCGCGTTAAAGGAGGCGGTCGAGAGACCGCCTCCTGAGGCACAGCCAGCACTTGTTGGAAAGGATCTCGAGGGCTAAGCTCAATTGGGAAGCGGCGGACACATCGATAGGAGGAGATTGATTGGGGATTGTGGCGGCCATCCAGTCAACGCCTGTATACGTAGACGGTCTTGCGACCGCCCGGAAAGCCGCCGAGAGCATCGCAGAAGCCGCACAGAACGGGGCGTGGCTTGCCGTCTTTCCGGAGACGTATATCCCGGGCAACCCTGATTTCATCGATAGGGCCGTCCCAGGCTCAGAGGTCTTCCAGGCCTTCGAAAGACGCTTCTTGGAGAGTGCAGTCACCGTGCCCGGCCCTGAAATCGACGTCATCGCACAAGCCTGCCGCAAGTACCAGATGACGGTGGCGATTGGCGTCACGGAGCGACCCGCCCGATCTGGAACGCTCTACAACACGCTCCTGTACGTCGGCCCGGATGGATCGATTCTCGGCCGCCATCGAAAGATCATGCCCACCTACAGCGAGCGAATGATCTGGGGTATGGGCGATGGGACGACGCTTCGCACCATCGAGACCCCGCACGGAATCGTCGGGGGCTTGATCTGCTGGGAGAATTTCATGCCGATGCCACGGATGGTGCTTTATGCCCAAGGGGAACAGCTCCACGTCGCACCCACGCTGGCATCAGGTGGCGAGCGGTGGATCGCTGCGATGCGGCACATCGCCAACGAGGGCCGCATGTGGGTCGTGAGCGTCGGCAACTTCATGCGCGAGACTGATCTTCCGCGCGACCTGGCGAAGCTTGGCCTCTACAAACCGGACGAGGTAATAAATCCTGGCGGCAGTATGATCGTAAACCCTAAGGGAAAGATCGTCGCAGGCCCGGTCTACGACCAGGAGAGCATCCTCTACGCTGATGCCGACCCGGCTGAATCATTGTTGGCAAAGCGGGATTTCGACGTTGTTGGACACTACGGCCGGGCCGACCTCTTTGGCCTCACCGTACGCGACGTTCAAATTCCGCTGCAGATTGACGGTAAGGTGCTGCCTCCATTCGACGACCATGTCTGGCGTGTCGCTGCCTCAGAGCCGGTGCACGAGCTGAAAGTCTCAGCTGGTCCAGTTGCCGACGACTAAGGTTGAGCGACCAGAAACGAGACGTCGCCGCGTGTTCCATCCCATCTCGGGGGAACTTCGTTAATAGTTCCCTAAGCCAAGTATCTCCGAGCCTTCGAGCCTGGCTGGATCCCGCATAATTTGGCTTCCCCAGTGTCTTCCACCGGTGAAACCGCGACGCATCGTCTGGCTCTTCAAGTCGAAGACCTCCACGTCAGCTATGGACCTAAGCGGGCGGTTGACGGCGTGTCCCTCGAAATCAACGAGGGCGAGATCTTTGGCCTGCTGGGCCCGAACGGAGCCGGGAAGACGACAACGCTCAGCGCCGTTGAGGGGCTCGTACGGTCCGACTCCGGCTCGATCCGCATCGGCGACATCGACGCTCGAGCAAATCCAATCGCAGCAAAAGCACGGATGGGGGTCCAGCTTCAGTCGACGAGCTTCCAGTCGGATCTGACGATCCGCGAGATCGTCAGGCTCTACGCCGGCCTCTACGGCGTCCCGCTCGCCAGGGCCGCAATCGACGAGCTGCTGGCCGACGTCCACCTGGGGGAGGAAGCATCAAAGCGCTTCGGCCAGCTGTCGGGGGGACAGCAGAAACGCGTCTCGTTGTTGATTGCAACCATCCACAGCCCGCCACTTGTGCTCCTTGACGAACCCACGGCCGGCCTGGACCCGCAGGCTCGCCGGCAGCTGTGGGATCGGATCGAACGGCTCCGCGACATCGGCCGGAGCATCCTCCTGACCACACACTCCATGGAAGAGGCGCAGGCGGTGTGTCACCGCGTGGCGATCATCGACCGAGGCAAGCTGCTCACGGTCGACACGCCGGCGGGGCTCATCGAGAAACACAAAGATGACCCACGTGTACGCAGGGTGGCCCACGGCCAGGTCACCCTCGAAGACGTCTTCATCGGGTTAACTGGAAGTGAGCTTCGCGATTGAGATGAGCAACCAACCAATCGCCCCACCCGTCCACCTTCCGAGGTTGTCAGGGATCCTGAGGGCTCTGCTTCAGGCAGACCTCACAGTTCAATTGCGGAACGGGCGAGCACTGCTGCTGACGTTCTTTCCGCCGCTCGCCGTCCTCTACGGCCTGTCCACTGCCAAACGCGGCGCTCAACTCGGCGGCCCGATCGTCAACGTGGCATTGGCTCTCACGCTCGGCATCGCGTTGATTGCCATCCTTGGCTACACGGCGTCCGTCGCCAGGGATCGCGAGCTGGGTGTTTTTCAACGCCTGCGAGTCACGCCGGCCCCGACCTGGACCATCATGGTCAGCCGGCTGGCCCTCCAGATCCTTTCAATGCTGGCCATGTCCGTGGTGGTCCTCGCGGCGGCGGCCGTCGTCGAGAAGGTCACGCTGGATCCGACCGCGTACCTTCTGACCCTCCTCGCCGTGATTTTTAGCTCGGCCGTCTTCCTTGGCGTGGGACAGGCTTTGGTGGGCCTCATCAGATCCGTCGATACCGTCAATGCCGTGGGGCGGCTCAGCTTCCTGCCGCTCGTCGCGCTCGGCCTCTTTGCGCATTCCACAATTTTCGGAACTACGTTTGAGACCATCGCGCGATGGTCGCCGGGCGGAGCAGTGGCGTCGTTACTCTCTGGTGCGATGCAACCAACTGCCTGGAGCGCTGACACCTGGTGGGCCCTACTCGCCAGCGTCCTTTACTCGGTCGTGTTCGCTGGGGTGGGCATCCGGTGGTTTCAGTGGAGCACGCGCTAAGGGAACAGATTCGGCCCTCGGTATTTCTTTAGCCCATTAATACCGGTTTAGAAACCCTCCATGACGTCCGGCGCGCATCCACGACCCTAGGGCCTCGACAACAACTTCTACAACGCCCCGTCTGATGTAGTAGAATGTCTTCATGGCTGAGATGGCGCAGGACGAGTTGGATATCAGGGATGCTGCCCGGCTCACAGGTCGGTCGGCCGAGACCGTCCGTCGATGGGTTTGGGCGGGAAGGGTACGTGCGAGGAAGAGCGGAAAGCGGCTGCTCGTTCTTCGAGGTGATTTGGAGGCATTGGCCAGCACTGACCGAAAGTTCCTCTCCCTTAGAGAATGGCGAGCCGTTGCGAACAAGACCCTGAGGCGCCCTGCGGTGGGACGGTCCGCGAGCGACCTAGTCCTCGACGATCGAAAGGAGCGTTCACGCGAGAGCGATGCCGGTCGTTGACGCGAGCGTCGTAATCGATTGGATAGCGCCGGGAGTTGCGACCACCGCCCCGGCCGTCAAGCTCCTTGATCGCTTGGCTCGAAGATCGGCCGAGATCGTCGGCCCACGTTTGCTTTTCGAAGAGGTTTCGAACGCTCTCATCACCGGCGTTCGCCGGCGGCGTTGGAGTGGTGCGGCTGCAGACGGCTCCCACGGTTTGCTAGCGCGCCTCCCAATTCGCGTCACTGACGATCAACGCGATTTGGATCGCGCATGGGAGCTGGCTCGCCGACACGATCACCACCCGATTTACGACATGATCTACGTGGCACTGGCAGAGCGAACACGGACGGAGTTGATCACAGCCGACGAGGCGCTTCGACGCCGGCTCGCCCATCTGACTTGGGTCGTTGGCCCAGCACAGGCCGCCGTCGACTCGCGTTCCTCAGAGCGCTGAATTCAAGCTCGGGAAGTTCGAAGCGCTAATCCCCCACCCCGCTGATCCCCACCCCGGTGACCCAGCCTCCGACCGGTCTTCGTGCCAGGCCCAATTCAATTGTTCGATTAGCGCCCGCCACGGGCTACTTAAAAATGGGGCGAGATCCGTCGCCGGCCAGAGCGCGCGAGATCTGCAGCGATCCCTCACCTGACCTCAAGACTCCGATGGCGGCGTCCAAGCTGTCGACCGTGTCCGCCACGGGCTGCATGAACCGCCCCGGCTTGGGACGACTGCCCGAAAGCCAGCCTCCGGTCGGCCGTACAAAAGCCTTACTGCTGCGCCCGCGTGTCTTACAAATGTGATACGATTCGGGGGTGCAACGGGCGATCTCGGTCCGGCTGGATGATGATGCTCAACACGCCCTGCGAGTCCTGACGAAGTCAGGTCGAAGCCAATCGGAGGCGGTGCGGGAGGCACTGATTGCTTTCGCCCGCTCTAGGCGCCGGGCTGACCTCGCCGTTGAAGCAGAGCGACTGAGCGCTAATCGGGGTGACAGAGCCGAGAAGAAAAGAATCGCCAAGATGATGGAATCCCTACGTGCAGCGGGGTGAAATATTCCGACTTCGGGCGCCGCGCGCCGTACGGGGCCATGAGCAGGCTGGCCGGCGATACGGAGTCGTTCTCCAAGCGGACGAGTTGCTAGCCCTGTCCACGGTCATCATCGCCCCGACGTCTTCTCGCGCCCTTCCTGCCTCCTTCAGGCCTGAAGTAGAGATCGAAGGCGCGCGAACCCGTGTGCTGGTCGAACAGATTGGCGCCGTAGATCCCAGCCGTCTGGGAGAGTCGCACGGTTTGTTGGCGCGCGACGAACTCCACGACGTTGACCGTGCTCTCGCTATCGTTCTAGGCCTGGCTCGCTAAGCTCCCGCAAAGAGGGAGAAATGACGTCGAGGTGTGGTACCTCCTCTAGTGTCCGCCAGGGGTAAACCTCGCCCCGTGAGCAGCGTGGTCCTCACCATCCCGACGCTTCGTACTCGGAACACGCGAGCCGCCGACGATCCCGCCTAGGGCGGCGCCACTGGCGAGCTAAGTCCTCAGCTCACCGCTTTCTTCACGAGCGCACCGATTCTTGCCTCTTCGGCGGCGGTCAACTCCGTGAGCGCGAAGGCGACCGGCCACGCGGCGCCTTCGTCGAGGTTCGCTGCGTCGCTGAAGCCGAGCGTCGCGTACCTCGTCTTGAACTTCTGCGCGCTTTGAAAGTGGCAGACGACCTTGCCGTCCTTGGCATACGCGGGCATCCCGTACCAGAGTCTCGGCGAGAGGGCCGGCGCGCTGGCTTTGATGATCGCATGGAGCCGCTTGCCCATGGCGCGTTCCGGTCCAGGCATCTCGGCGATCTTCGCGAGCACGGCGCTTTCCCCGTCCGCCTTGTCCGCGTCCGCCTTCATCTCTTGGACGCGCGCCTTCATCGCGCCTCGTTCCTCGTCCGTGAATCCGCTGAACCTCTTGCCGATCGGAGTGGTGCGCTTGGTGGACTTCTGCGTGGCCTTCGTTCCAAGTTTCCTCTTAGCCATCGTTGCCTATTTTAGTTTCACGGCCCCCTGTCTGCCAATATGAGGCGAGACACCTCCTGCCGCGTATTTATGCGGACGCCTGCCTCATTTAGAGGGCCCTGCAGGACCAGCCCCACGACCCGGCTTCGGCTCGTCGTGTAGAATTTACCACGGATCCGTGGTATCTTGCCAGGGCAATGAGGCGGGCACTGTGGCGCTTGTCGCGCTCGCGCCTGTGGACCGGCGTAGCTCTTAGTTTGGTAACGACCGCTTGCTCGACGGCGTCGCCCGCAGCTTCGCCGGCGCCCTCGGCCCAGTCCGCATTCGCCGAGTTCTCCGCTGAGAATCCGAGCGATCTGACCGTCGGACCCGATGGCGCGATCTGGTTCACCGAGCACGGGCCGAACTACCTCGGCCGCATCGGCGCCGACGGGCACACGCGGCTCTTCCAGACCCCAGCGGTTTCCGACAAGAGATCCGGAATTGCAACCGGGCCCGACGGAAACCTTTGGTTTTGCGAATTCAACGGTGGCAAGATCGGACGGCTGACTCCGACAGGTGTGTTCACCATGTTCCCTCTGCCCGTTCCGGCGGCCGTGACCACACTCACGCGGGGACCAGACGGAAACTTGTGGTTCGGCGAGTCGGAGACCAACCGCATCGGTCGCATCACACCTGCCGGTGTGATCACGGAGCATCTGATTCCCACCGCGGCCAGCGATCCGCGCTATGTCACGCTGGGTCCGGATGGCGCCCTGTGGTTTGCGGAAAACGCCGGCAACCGGATTGGCCGTATGTCCGCCGAGGGCAGGGCTACCGAGTTCCTCCTCCCGTCCGCCGGCTCGGGTCCGACTGGCATCGCCGTTGGCGGCGACGGCAATCTATGGTTTACGGAGCAAACTGGCAATCGCATCGGCCGCATCACGACGAACGGGGTCGTGACGGAGTTCCCGGTGCCCACCACTGCAAGTGGGCCGTACGCAATCGCTGCGGCACCCGACGGAACCCTCTGGTTCACGGAGTTCGATGTGGCTGCAAATCGGGTGGGTCATGTCAGCCTCCAGGGTCGGATCTCAGAGTTCCCCGTGCCCACCCCGCGCAGCAACCCGGCGGGAATCATAGTCGCGCCCGACGGTGCCGTTTGGTTCGCCGAGAACTCCGGGGGTCACATCGCGCGGCTCAAGCCGACCGGTTGAACCTCCCCCCAGCCCCGTTTCACCCTTCTCTCGCGTTTCGGGTGGCTAAACCTGTGCCGCCGCGATGATGCCTCGCATCTGGCCAAGCTCGGTCTGATATATGTGGGCCGATTTCACCGTCATCGTCAGGGTGCCGACCTCGACGCCGAGGTCGCTAGCCACGCGAGCTTGTAGCGCTGCGAGCTCGACGAGATTGGCGTCACCCTTCGTACCGAAGTCGATGGCGTGGGCGTAGACGGCGAGCTGCAACTTACCCTTGACCAGCCAGAAGTCGAGCAGGCTAACGCATGGGATGTAGCTGGTGTCGGTTAATGGCTGGAACGTCGTGATCGTCGCGTCGCGCGTCCATGGATTGGCGGCGAGTCGGTCGATTACCCAGCGGATCTGGTCGTGGCCTGCGTGGGCGTAGTCGTATAGGCGCGTCGCGTAACTGTCGGCGTCACCGAGTTCTGCCACTCGGGAGCGGTCGGTAAAGTTCGTGTGCATCCAGGCCAGGCGTTCGGGATCACCATGCTGGGCAATGATCGGGTCGCCCAACCTCGGTGAATGCACATCGAGCGTCGCGCGAAACACCTCGATGATTGGCAGTCCCCCCCAGCTCCCGACGACACCGCCTGTCAGAATCGCCGCCGCGATCGCTATCCACGCCTCGCCCAGCGTCATCACTTCGATCCGCACCGGCACGAATACCTTAGTCATGCGTTTGTATCCAACAACGTTTTGCACGCGAATGGGTGGTGTCCCCAACGGTACAAGTTATGAACTCCACCTGCCAGCCGAGATGAGCGTTTGGTATTCGGCAGTCGAACTCCAGTGGACGGTCGGCGACGGACCGCGGACGCTTGGCGGACGCCAGCCTAATTTGGGCGTGCCCTACAGGCTGCTCTGACCTCGCCTAGGACCGGACGCCTTCCCCGGCTTGCCGGGTGTGATACTGGCGAGCGAGCCATGAGCAGGCGTGCTGCCGGCCCAGACGAGTTGGAAAGACATCCCCTGGTGCATCCGCGGAGCCGCCGGCGGGGGCGCCTCGGGATTCTTCGGCACCTCGGTCCAGGACTGGTTACGGGAGCCGCAGACGATGATCCGTCAGGCATTGGCACCTATTCGCAGCTCGGCGCTCAGTTCGGCCTGGGCATGCTGTGGACGGTCCCTCTTTCGCTCCCACTGGCCGCCGCGGTCGAGGAACTGGCGGGTCGCCTCGGGCTCGCCGGAGGAGAAGGCTTGGCTTCCCTCATCAAGAAGAATTTCCCTCGACCGGTCCTGTACGTGGCCGCACTGCTTGTTACCGGCGCAAATACGTTCAATATCGGTGCCGACCTAGGCTCCATGGTGGCGTCCCTCCAGTTGGTGATCCGAATTCCCTTCCTGCCTTTCCTCATCACAATCACATCCGTCATGCTCGTCCTCGAGGTCTTCGTTCAATATCACCAATACGCGCGATTTCTCAGATTCCTGACCCTCTCCCTTTTTGCCTATATCGGCGTCCTTGCCGTTGTACATGTCGATTGGTCAGCCGTCGCCACCAACCTGGTCATTCCACATGTCGCCGCCAAGAAGGAATACCTTGCCGGCTTGGTGGCCATCTTTGGAACCACGATCTCGCCGTATCTCATGTTCTGGCAGTGCAGCGCGGAGACCGAGGAAACCGCCGACCGTAAGGGCCGCCCCAGGCGCGTCAGTCGTCGGCAAATACTCGGGATGCGGGTCGACGTTATTGCTGGGATGACGGCCGCGGTGGGAATCATGTTTGCCATCCTTGTCGTCGCCGCATCGACGCTCGGCGCGCACGGCGTCACCAACATCGAGACGGCCGATCAGGCAGCCCGGGCGCTGAAACCGCTCGCCGGCGACTTCGCGGGGCTACTCTTCGCCCTGGGCATCGTCGGCACCGGGGCCCTGGCCGTGCCGGTGCTAGCGGGATCGACCGGGTACGCGTTGGCGGAAGCGTTCGCCTGGCACGAAGGACTCTCGAAGAGCTTTCTGGAGGCGCGCGGCTTCTACCTTGTCATCATCGGCTCAATGGTCGTCGGACTTGCGATGAACGTGGTTGGACTCAACCCCATTAAGGCGTTGGTCTACTCGGCCCTCCTAAACGGGCTCGCAGCGCCCCCGCTCATCCTCCTCATGCTCATATTGGGCAACAAGCAGGGGGCTGTCCACCGCTATCGCAGTGGTTGGGTGTCGAACACCCTCGTCGGTTTCGCCTGCTTATTGATGACCGTGCTGCCGCTCGCCTACCTGCTGGTCAAATGACATTAGGTTCGTAGGCATCGCACGTTGAATCCGCAGAATTGCGACCTCTAACTCTGATCCGGCTGCACACCAAATGACGATATCTGGTACGAGGAGTTCATGGGCGAAGTCCGCGAGCGACTAAATCACGTCATGGCGGGTTTGACAAGGAGCTGCCGCGTCCAGCAGCGCCAGCGGTTTGCAAAACCCATGTTTTCCAGGGTGACCGTTGACAGGAATTTTCGGCTGCGCGGGTGGGCGCTTAGTAAATCCTTTTCAGCGGCTTCTCGAATTCGCCCAGCCCGGTTCAAAACGTGTTTTGACGGGGCCTCGCCCCACGCGAGTGGCGCTTTAGTGCCATACGAGCGTTTGAGAGGTTGGTGTCCCCAACCGCACAAGTTTTGAACTCCGCCTGCCAGCCGAGATGAGCGCTTGGTATTCGCGGTCGAGCTCCAGCGGACGCTCAGCGGACGGTCGGCGGACGCTTGGCGCACGCCTGCCTAATTTGAGTGTGCCCCTAGAGGGGGGTAACTTTTTTGGATTGTGCTTGCCCGGTCCAGGCTGACTAGGCGGGGTTCGGAGGCAACGTCCCCGCGGGAAGCACCTCCAGGTTGACGGTGCTGACGTGTTCGTTGTGTGCGCCCCAGAGCACGCGGAACGTCCAGCAGCCGCCAGTTGGGAGTTCGACCAAGCGATGCACGGTGACCAGCGGTTCGGCCATACCTAGTGGGCGAGCCTCGATCAGTTCGCTGGAGGCGTTGTCCTTGATCGCCCATCCAAGCTTGTTCATGCTGCCATCCGCACGGGGGCCGGCGCCGGCACCAGTTGGCCAGTGAAGAGGTAAGCAACGACGTGGCCGTCCGTGCCGAGCGCCCAGGGCACAGCCCACGGCGTGCCTTTCCGAAACCCGTCCTGCGCCCAGGCCGGAGGCATGGCGTCCGTCAGTACCGTGCCTGCGCATCCGCCGGCGAAGGTATGAACGGCGGGGGTCGGGCTCGCCTTTAGCTGCGATGTTGGTTGATACGACGTGCAAGCCGCCAGAAGGATCAAGAGAAGGGCGAGGCCGACCGAGCGTTTCACATCCTTACTACACCCGTGAACGCCTGATGGTTCCATCGCGGAAGGCCCGCATCGTTGTGGCGCCCGGAATGGGTGGTGTCCCCAACCGTACAAGTTATGAACTCCACCTGCCAGCCGACTTGACGGCTTGCTGTTCAACGATCGACCGCGGCCCTGCGCTCTATCGGCCCTAACGAGCATCGTCTCCGATCGGATAACCGCCGTTAGCCGCCGGAGCCGGCTGGCCGTCCCTGAACGCGATCCTGGTCCGGAGTGGACGCCCTCGTCGCTGGACCGTAGCTTGACAACGGGCCAGACCTATGCATACTGAGTAAGCATACGCCGTATGCATAAGGAAAAATGGACTTGGTCGCATGTCGCTTAGGTTCGGGATACTTGGTCTCCTGGCGGAAGAGCCCCTGCACGGATATGAGGTCAAGACTCGCTTCGAGTCCCTGCTCGGCGGCACCTGGGAGGTCAACATCGGCCAGATCTACAGCACGCTTCAGCGACTGGAGCGAGACGGTCTGGTGGCGCCGGCAGACGATCGTGGCGACCGTGGCAAGCTTCCCTATCACCTCACCGCGACCGGCCGCCGGACGCTCGACGGCTGGCTGCGCCAGCCGGAAGAAGAGCCCCAACAGCTGCGGGAGGAGATCTACGTCAAGCTGCTCCTCGCCGGTCGACTTGCGAACGGGAACGTTGAACGTCTGCTCGCGGACCAACGACGGGTCTACCTGCAACGGCTCAAAGACCTCGCGGGATTGGAGCGGCGGTCCCGGGACGAAGGCCGTGACGACCTTGCGCTCCTGGTCAGGGGGGCTGTCCTCCACACCGAGGCCGACCTGAAATGGACCGACGCCTGGGCGGAGGAAATTCGTCGCGCACCAAAGAGAGGTGGACGGCAATGACGGTGATGGTCGAGCTCACGGACGTACGAAAGCTCTACAACGGGGGATCGCCCCAGGCAGCGGTTGACGGAGTCTCGCTAACGATGCAGCAGGGAGAGTTCATCGCCGTGATGGGTCCCTCCGGCAGTGGAAAATCCACGCTGCTCAACCTGATTGCCGGGCTCGATCGGCCGAGCGAGGGGCGGGTCCTTGTTGACGCGGTCGATGTCGGCAGCCTTAGCGAGACGGAGCTGGCACGCTTCCGTCGCGCCCGAATCGGGTTCATCTTCCAGTTCTTCAACCTTCTGAACAACCTCACTGTGCTGGAGAACATCCTCATTCCAGCCCAACTGGCCGCCGTCAGTCCTACCGTGGCACTCGACCGGGCGACGGCCTTGATGAACGGGCTCGGCCTTGCCGAGAAGCAGAGGCTCCTTCCCGGCCGGCTCAGCGGAGGCGAGCGACAACGAGTAGCGATCGCGCGAGCGCTGATCAATCAACCGCTTTTGCTGCTGGCCGACGAGCCCACCGGCGCCCTGGACAGTCACGCGGGCGAGCAGGTCATGGAGCGGCTCACCGAGCTCAATCGGCGCGGCCAAACGATTCTCTTGGTCACGCACGACGCCAAGCTGGCTGCCGCGTGTGCCGGCCGGGTCATCACGCTTAGCGATGGCCGGGTGGCCGATGACAGCCGCCTGAAGGCATCGCCAGAGGTCGCTCCGTCCGACATCTTGCGGCTCCGGCCTGGAGAAGCAGCGCCGTGAGCGCAGTCATTACCAAAGTCGTGGCCGAGCTCCGCCGCCGACGCCTTCAGGCAGCGCTGATCGGCATCATTGTCGTCCTGGCAAGCGGCACGGCGACCATCGCGTTGACCCTGATCGCCGAGTCGAGCCATCCCTACGACCGGGCGTTCGAGGACCAGCGAGGCGCTCACCTAGTGGCTTTCTTCGATGCTCGCAAGGCGACCAGCGCGCTCGTCGCCGGGACCCAGCAGCTGCTGGGCGCCTCCGCCACCGGCGGTCCTTGGCCAGCCGTGAACGTTCCCTTCAAGCATGGCTCCGGCAAAGACACCCTGACCGTGGTTGGCCGCGGCGATCCCGGAGGCAGGGTTGAGGTCCTGCGGGTCACGGCCGGGCGGTGGGTCGAAGCCGCCGGCGAGATCGTCTTGACCCGGTCCTTTGCCGAGCAGAACGCGATCGCCCTCGGCGACCAGATCACCGCGCTCAGTGTCCACAGCGAGCCGAGCTTTCGCGTCGTCGGGGAAGCGATCGACATCAATGAAGGGCCGGCCGGGAGCTGGTCGCAATCCGCCTGGGTCATCCCGGCCCAGGTTGACCAGCTCGTGATTCCGGGCGATGCCGTGGATTTAAAGATGGCCTACCGATTCGAAAGCGCTCCCACAGCCGATCAGATCGGCCGGGACATCACAAAGCTCAAGATGGGATTGCAACCTGGCGCAGTGACCGACACCGTTTCCTATCTTGATGTCAGAGACACGTTCAACCGCATAACCGCCGCGATCTTGATTTTCCTCCTGGCCTTCAGCGTTTTCGCGCTTGGAGCGGTCGCGCTCATCATCGCCAACGTCGTCACCGGGGCTGTGATCGCCGGCTACCGCGAGATCGGCATCATGAAGGCGATCGGATTCACTCCGCTGCAGGTAGTCCAGATCTTCGTCGCGCAGATGGCTGGACCGGCGCTGGCGGGATGCCTGGTGGGGATTCCCCTCGGGGGGCTGTTAAGCCAACCACTGCTCAACCAGAGCGCCGACGCGCTTGGTCTGCCCAGTGGAATTTCATTCGCGCCCTGGATCCCGATCGCCGCCGTCGGCGGTGTGCTGCTGATCGTTGTGGTTGCCGCAGTCATCCCGGCCTGGCGAGCAGCCGTGCTCAACCCCGCGACCGCTATCAGTCTGGGAACGAGCCCGAGGATTCGCGGACGCTCGGGTTTCGGCCGGCTGCTCAGCCGCCTAGGCCTTGCGAGGCCGATCAGCCTCGGAGCTGACGATGCGTGGGTTCGGCCAGTGCGCGGTGGACTCACCGCCATCGCCATCCTGCTTGGCGTTGCCACGCTGACTTTCGCCTACGGCCTGCACGGCAGCTTCAACGCCTACCACGACTTCGCCCCGCTCCAGGGCCAGGTGATCGTGGAGCGCACTGCCCTGTATCCGGATGCAAGCGTAATAGCCACGCTCAAGTCTCAGCCGGAAACCGGCAATGTCGTCAGGGTCGACTCCCGCAACGTGTCGGTCTCGGGAGCATCGGCTTCGGTGCAGGGGACCTTCTACGATGGTGATTCCACCCGCCTCGGATGGCTCGTGCTGAAAGGTCGCTGGTTTTCGGCACCTGGTGAAGCAGTGGCGGCATCGGCCTTGCTTCAGGAATTACATCTTCAGCTTGGCGACAGCTTCAGCGGACTCATCGATAGCCAGCCGGTCCGAATCCGGATCGTCGGTATCACCTTCGATCCGGACAACGCAGGCCATGCATTCATCGCAGACTGGTCGACCTTGGCTGCGGCGGCTCCAAGCGCCGGGGCCTCCACCTACTATGTAGCGCTTCGCCCCGGCACTGATCCCACCGCTTTTGCGCGACGCATCCAGGCGACGCAACCAGACTTCCTGAACGCGCAGGTTGCCAACTTCGGCGCCTCGTCCTTCGGGATCCTTGAGTCAGTGATGCTCGCCCTTGTGCTGGTCTTGATCCTCATCGCCATCGCGGGCGTCTTCAACACGGTTCTGCTGAACACGCGTGAACGCATCCGCGACACCGCCGTGCTAAAGGCGGTTGGGATGACACCGGGACAGATCCTGGCCATGGTGGCGGTATCCGCCTCGGTGTTGGGGCTCGTCGGCGGCCTCCTCGGAGTCCCGGTCGGCTGGGGCCTTCACCGTGGGCTGATGGGGCTCATGGGCAACCTGATCGGAAACGAGATGCCGTCCGTTGCCTTGAACGTCTTTAACCCAATCGTCCTGCCCTTGCTCGTCATTGCAGGCCTTGTTCTGGCGATCCTGGGAGCGGTCATGCCGGCGCGATGGGCCGCCCGTCTCTCGGTTGCGGAGGTTCTCCACGCGGAGTAGGGGAGCTGGCGGTCTCGAATTCGCCAGCCCGACTCATAACTTGATTGGGAAGTGTCCCCGACCGTACAAGTTATGAACTCCACCTTCCAGCCGGACTGGCCGACCTACCGTCCTCCCTCGGCCGATAGCTAGGCCTCCCGCCCGATTCCGGGTCAGGGCGTCAAGTCGTGCGCCTCGAGGACCCGTGTGAACGGGATGCCGGCAGCTTGGTTGACATCGCGAACAAGCGCTTCGTTGGCAGACTCGAACAGACACATAACGTGGGACTCGCCCGGAACGTACACGCTGCGGATGTAGCGGACCGGCTTGCCATCCTCGGTGAAGCGGCGGCTGGACTTTATGGCAGACTGCTGCGCTGCGGCCAACTGTTCCATCGTGATCCCCGGCAGATTGCGGTCGACGAGGTAGACGCTCATTTGCAAACCTCCTTGTGTTGCGCATGGTGAATTACACGATCCGGTGCCTACGACCTCCCTTTCCAGTACCGGAGCACCAGCGCAGGTACTGGTGGCGTGTCTGACGGGAAGCTCACGCCCATGTGCTCGTGCATGTAGGAAGGCCCATCCACCCGCGCCTCCTCGACGAGACCGTGGCGCTGGTAGAAGGCAACCGCAGGCCGATTGTCGGCCACCACCATGAGGATGTAGGTCGCACCCGGGGCGAGCCGCTGGTGGAGCTCGTGCATCATCACGCTGCCGATCCCGCTGCGTTTCAGCTCCGGCTCGACATAAATGCGGTGGAGCTCGGGCTCGTCGCCTTTGGCGTCATAGTGCAGAAAACCGACGACCTGGTTGTCTCTCTCCGCTACCAAGAAATGCGCGTCCTCCGCATGACGACACTCAGTAATGCAGTCGCCCAGGGCCAGCAGCGAGTAACTCTGCTCGACGATGCTGCGGATGACTGATGGATGGCAGAGATCGCGGTAGGTGTCCGGGACCGCCACCTTGCCGATGGCGGCTACGGCCGCCGCATCGTCCGGAACGGCATCGCGGACGGTCACACTTCGAATGGTGGTCGCTCCCTCGTGTAAGCTCCTGATAGGAGTATCGATACTCCTAGTAGGAGCATTTGTCAAGACCTGCGCGTCGACTAACCACTACCTCGTATGCGATTCTGGGGCTCCTCGCGATCCGTCCTTGGTCGACTTACGAGCTTGCGAAGCAAATGCGAAGAAACCTCCACTATCTGTGGCCGCGCGCCGAGAGCAACATCTATGCGGAACCCAAACGACTGGTCGAGGGAGGGTTCGCCGAGGTTCGGTCGCGGCCCCAGGGAAAGCGACCGCGAACCGTCTACTCAATTACCCGGGAGGGACGCAAGGCCCTCGAACAGTGGCTGGGCAAGCCAGGTGATAGCTCGAGGCTGGAGTCCGAGGCGCTGGTCAAGCTGATGTTCGCCACCGACGGGTCGAAACGCGACCTCCTCACCACGCTGCAGCGGTTTCGCGACGACGCCGAGGGCAAGCGGACGGAGCTGGCCGTGATTTTCGGCGAGTATCTAAACGGCGAAGACCCCTTTCCGGAGCGGGTCCACATCAATGTCGTCGCCTACCGTTTGCTCTGGGCTTACGCACAGACGGAAGTCACATGGGCTTCCTGGGCACTCGATCAGGTGCGACGTTGGCCGGACACCAAGAAATCCGCAGGGCGCCCGGAACTGATGGCGGCGTTGAGAGCTGCCCTAGACGAAGGGGCGAATCAGCGTCGCGCGAGCCCCATTCAAAAACGGGTGTGAATGGTGTCCCCGACAGGATTTGAACCTGTGCTCCTGGCTCCGGAGGCCAGTGCTCTATCCAGGCTGAGCTACGGGGACACAAACGGAACCCGATTATAGGGACGCGGGTGGCACGGCAGTCAGCGCTTCGCGACCCACCTTACGGATTCCGTTACAGGCGTGACCCCCCTGATTGACGGAGGCCCATAAGCTGACTTCAGGACAGGCCAGATCGAGCGAGCCGCCTGTTCAGGAGGTGGGGACCTGTGCGGCGTTTTCTGAACCCCTGGGTCTTGCTTGTCATCGTATCGGCCGTGCTTTCCTGCGCCGAAGTCATCTGGCCGAACCCTTAGTCGCGGTCTTTCGCTGTCAAGTTACGGTTGCTAGACTGTAGGTTGTGCTTACCAAGGGGCGCTCGGGGCGGTCATCAACGGCCAGCCCCGGGGCGCCCGGTTCGCTCGGCCAGCGGATCCGCCAGGCTCGCCAGGAGCTGGGGCTCACCCTGACCGCGGTCGCGGGTAAGGACTTCACGCGGGCCTTTCTCAACCAGGTAGAACTGGGGCGCGCCCAACCATCCACCCAGAACCTACGGATCATTGCCCAGCGGCTGCAGCGACCGATCGACTACTTCCTCGAAGAGCCCGGGGACTCCATCGCGGCCCTCGAATTGGCGCTGGCCGAGGCTGAGATGAGCTTGCTGCATGGCGAGGCCGCCAGGGCCGTGGCGTTGATGACGCGAATCCTGGCCAGGGCCACCCTTCCGCTCGAGTTGCGCACCCGCGCTCAGCTGGCGCTGGGCACGGCCTACCTGCGGCAGGGACACCCCAAGAAGGCGATGCCGGTGTTGGAGGAGGCAATCGCGGCCGCCGAACATTCGAACTGGCCGCAGCTCCTGGTCGAGCTCTACGACCGGATGGGCAGCGTTCACTACCTGTTACGCCGCGCCCATGCCGCCGGACGCTGGTTCGAGCAAGCGTTCGAGCGCTACGAGTCCGCCGGCCTGAGCGATCCCGTCCTCAAGGCGCGCATTCTCGGCCACAGGGCCAACCTCCATTACGTCGCTGGCCAGCCGGTCGAAGCGATCGCCGCATACGAATCCGCGATTGCCGCCGCGGAAGCGGTACTCGACATGCCGGCGCTTGCAGGCATCTACGAGGGCCTCGCGCTCTCGCTGCAGCAGACGGGGCAGTATGCACGGGCGCTCTCATATGCGCAGAAGGGCCTGCGGATCTTCGAGACGCTGCGCGACGTGCGGATGGCGGGAGAGCTCCGCCTGAACATGGGCGAAATGCTTCTCCAGCAGGGCCGGGTGGTTGAAGCTGAACGGCTGTTCACCGAGGGCGCCGAACGCCTCCGCCGGATCGACGATCGCGAATTGCTGCCACTGCTCGTGGTCGGCATGGCTGAGTCCGCTCTGGAGCGCGACGACGCTGATCGCGCCAGCGATCTCATCGAGCAGGCCCTCGACCTCGCCACACGGTCGAGCGATCCGATTGCCAGCGTGGCGGTGCACCGGGTGGCGGGGCGGGTGGCACACGCACGCGGGCGCCGTGAGACGGCGCATCGCCACTTCGAGCGCGCCCTCGAGGTGGCCGTAACGGTCGACAGCCCGGACCTGCGAGCGCGTGTGACCTACGACTACGCCCGCGCACTGGAGGCCGAAGGGGATGCGGCCCAGGCGGCTGTCCGCTTCCGCCAGGCCTACGAGGCCGGCCGCGCGCCTCGACCCTCAGCCCCGGCGTTAAGCGAGTCTCAAGGTTAGGTAAGCAGCACTTGACAACGGGTGAACCTACGTCCGATAATGACGGCCACGGAAGGTTGCGTCGTTCTCCGAGAACGATCCCCCCGCCACCGTCCGGGTCGTACATGTCAAAAGTTTTGTCTATGTCGCAATCTGCGATAGACTGATCACACACAGTCAAGGGGGATCAATGGACGGGTATTCGCGAAAAGTTGGAGCCAGGCTCAGGAGCCTGCGCAAGCAACGTGGCTTGACCCTCCAGCAGGTGGAAGTTCTGTCGAACAAGCGCCTGAAGGGTTCGCTCCTCGCTGCCTACGAGCGCGGCGATCGGAATATCTCCGTCACGCGTTTACATCAGATCGCCACTCTCTACAGCGTCCCGGTCAACCAGCTGCTGCCCGAAGAGCTGGAAGGCGTGGGCGAGCCGGCCCTTCCGCCGAAGCTCGCCATCGACCTGACTCAACTCCACGGCCTACCGGAGCGCCAGGGATCGATCCTCGCCCGCCACGTCGCGCGCCTGCAGCAGCAGCGCCGGGACTTCAACACGCCGGTGGTGACCTTCCGCGCTGACGATCTCGAGCAGCTGGCCGCGGCCTACAAGACCTCCCCGGAAATGTTGCGCCGGTCGCTACAGGAATGGGGCGTCTTCCGCTCGGGCGAGCCCGGCGGTGAGCGACCCGAAATCGAGCGCGATTCGCCGCCCGAACCCACCGAGGAGCGTTAGAAGGGGATCTCGCCCTGGGGCTCTCCCGGGGCAGGACCGCGCTCGGCGCGCAGGTCCGCGACCGTCGCTGGATGCGGCGCGTCGTCCTCTGGCAGCGGTTCCTCCTTCACGGGCAGGCTCTCGATCCGCTGGCGGGCTTCCTCGAGCTTCCGCTCGCAGAGCAGCAGGTACTCGCGTCCGCGGGCGACCGCGGCGATCGCCTCTTCCAGGCTGAGCTTCCCTTCCTCGAGCGAGCGCAGCGTGGCATCGAGCTGGCCAAGCGCCTGCTCGTAGGTTAGCGATAGGTCGGGCGTCATGGAATTGCCTCGTCGACTGTGGCCTCGAGCCGGCCCGCCGCGAGCAGCACCCTGACCGGCTGCCCCTTGCGCGCCTGATCCGCGTCCCGGATGATGGCGCCCCCACCGCTCTCGAGGGTGATGCTGTAACCGCGCTTGAGCGTCTGCTCCGGCGCCAGCGAGCTCAGCCGTGCGGCACGGCTCTGCAGCGCGTTGGCTCGTTCCCGCACCCCGCGCCCGGCTAGCCCAAGGAGCCGCTCGCGCACCGACTGCGCCTGCCGCCGCCCCAGGTCGATCCGCTGGTGGGTCGCCTCATCCGATCGTTGCAGCCGCCGCCGGCACTCCTGCAGCGCCCGTTCGCGCTGACGCCATACCTCGCGGGGCTCTCGCTGTCGAAGCATCCCTTCGAGGTGGGTGAGGCGCTCGCGCCGCCGCAGGTGAAGGTCGCGAGCCAGCCGGGCCAGCGACTGGCCCCGTAGCTGCAGCTCGTGCGCGGGGGTGATCAGGGCGGTAAGTCCTGCCCGTTGCAGCCGCTGGCCGCGCTCGCCCAGCTGCCGGAGCAGGTCGGCCTTCTTCGGCACTACGATCTCGGCGGCCGCCGTCGGCGTCCGGGCCTCGCGGTCCGACACCAGGTCGGCCAGGGTCCGATCCGAGGTATGCCCTAGCGCCGTCACCACCGGCATGCGCATCGCCTGGATGGCGCGGACCACCGCTTCCTGGTTGAACGCCATCAGCTCTTCGAAGCTGCCGCCGCCGCGCGCCACGATCACGACATCGGCCACCAGGTCCTCGTTACACTGCCGGAGCGCTGCGACCAGGCTCCGCTGGGAAGCGGTGCCCTGCACCAGCGCCGGGTACACCACGAGCCGCATGTTCGGAAAACGCTCCCAGATCGTCTGCTGCAGGTCATGGATCACCGCCCCGCTTGGCGAGGTGATGAGCGCGATACAGCCTGGCAGAAACGGCAGCGCTCGCTTGCGCTCGGCGTTGAAGGCGCCTTCAGCCTCCAGCCGCCGCTTGAGCTGCTCGATGGCGGCCCGGAGCTTCCCGGCGCCGTCGTAGTCGAGCTTGCTGACGACGAGGTTGACCCGCCCGTACTGGGCGTGATAGTCGACCTGGCAGGTCACCACCAGCTCCTGGCCGTTCTCCGGCAGGAACGGGAGGCGGCGGGCGGTGCTGCTGAAGATCACCGCGCCGACCGCAGCGGCTGAGTCTTTGAGTGTGAACCAGACGTGGCCGCTCCGCAACGAGACGCCGCTCACCTCGCCTTTGACGACCACGCTCTGGAAGCGCGCCGCCAGCAGATCGTGAATGCGGGTGTTGAGCTCGAGGACGGAGAGCGGCTTGATCGCCTCCTGCGGCTGTACTGCCATCAGGGCACCGCCTCCGCCAGGCTGGAGTCGGGCCGGTAGAGGGCGCGCTCGACGGCGCGCCGCAGCGCATCGGCCTGCGTCGTCTCGTCGGTGAAGACGCGCACCAGCGTGGTGCGAATCGGGAGGCGGCGGAACAGATCCGCCACGGCGCTGCGCTCGACTGCCCGGCTCACCGGGTTATAGATGAGGACCGGGAAGGGATCGTTGAACGGGTTTTGCGGCCGCGGATCGACCGATGCCAGGTCGACCTCGAAGGAGGCATGCGCCAGCGATGGCGGGAGCGCCTCCCGGATCCGGCGAACGTAGTCGGCCGGCGTCGGATACAGGAAGGCCTCCGGCGCCGTCGAAAACTCGTAGTAATCCTCGAAGATCAACCGCCACTTGAGCTCGCGTCGCACGATGCGGCCCCACTCGTGCGATAGCTCGGCGGCGCGACCCCCCTCATGGCGCCAGCGGTCCACGGTATCGATCAGCGACCAGTCGGTCAGCTCCCGGTAGCGATCGAGGTGGTCGAGCGGATTGCCGGGGAGGATCCGGTCGATCGTCTCCCGGAAGATCTCGCGCATGTGGAGGTCGATCCGGCGCACCGTCCGGTGGTAATAGATGTTGTTGTACAGGTAGAGGCGGGCGTTCAAGAAGAGGAGCAGCGCCTGCGCCCCATGTTGGTGGAGCAGCATCCCCTCCCGGTCGAGGAACGAGTAGTGCAGCAGGCGCTCGATGTCGACCGGCCCGACCTTTACGCCGCACATGTAGGCATCGCGTGGCACATAGTCGAGGTTGTCGGCCGTGTACATCCCGTTCAGCACCGGCTTGAGGGCCTTGACCCAGGCAGGCGCTGCGACCCCGGGCAGGTCCGGCTCGGCGATCAGGTCGGCGATCCAGCGCGGATCGATCCGTTCGCCGGCGGCGAGCGGGCCCGACGGACTGGCGCCGAGCGCGGCAACCGTAGACGCCAGCTCACCGCCGATCAACGCCCGACCGATCACCTCGTGATCGATGCCAAAGCGGTCGAGGTAGTTCTGATCGAAGAAGTGGCCGAAGGGCCCGTGTCCGATGTCGTGCAGCAGCCCGGCGACGCGCAGCGTTTCTTCGACGCAGGCCAGCGATGGAACGTCGTCGGTCAACGCGCTCAGGTTGGGATAGAGCCGGCGTGCCCATTCCCCGCTCAGGTGCATTGCGCCCAGGGCGTGCTGAAAGCGCGAATGCTCGCCGCCCGGGAAAACCCACCAGGCCGACTGGAGCTGGTGAATGCGCCGCAATCGCTGCAGCCAGGGATGATCGAGCAGGTCCTGCTCCGCCGCGACGCTGCCGCCGTGGACCCTTTTGGTGATCTTGATGTAGCCGTGCAGCGGATCGGCCACCAGGTTCACTGCATCGTACTGACGAGCAAGTTCACTCATGGCTCGCGCATATTTTAATGACGTAGCATGACGACGATGGAGAAGGCGGTGATCGTCGATGCCCTGCGCACTCCCATTGGCCGCTATGCGGGCGGCCTGAAGGAGGTCCGGCCCGACGACCTCGCGGCGTTAGTTGTCAGCCAGGCGGTGCAGCGAAACCACGTGGATCCGGCGACCATCGAGGACGTGTACTTCGGCGACGCGAACCAGGCGGGAGAGGATAACCGCAACGTGGCGCGCATGGCGGTGCTGCTCGCGGGACTGCCGGTCGAGATCCCCGCGGCCACCATGAACCGGCTGTGCGGCTCGGGGATGCAGGCGGTGGTGGCGGCAACCCGCGAGATCGAAACCGGGAACGGCGCCTGCTTTCTGGCCGGTGGCGTCGAGAGCATGACCCGTGCCCCCTACATCCTCGAAAAGCCCCAGCGTGAGTTCGCACGCGGCACCCAGACCCTCCATGACAGCACGCTCGGCTGGCGCATGGCCAACCCGAAGTTCAAGAAAGACTGGACCATCAGCCTCGGGCAGACCGCGGAGGTGGTCGCCCGGCGGTACGGCATCAGCCGCGAGGACCAGGATCGCTGGGCGCTCGAAAGCCATCGGAAGGCGATCGCCGCCCAGCAGGCCTGCCATTTTCGCAACGAGCTGGTGCCGGTCGCCCTGCCCGGTGGCGGCGCGTTCGAGCGCGACGAGGGGCCGCGGGCGGATACCAGCCTCGAGAAGCTGGCGGCGCTGAAGCCGGCTTTCGAGAAGGACGGGACGGTGACGGCAGGGAATTCCTCGCCGCTCAACGACGGCGCCGCTTGCCTGGTGATGATGTCCGAGTCGCACGCTCAGCGGATCAACGCCCGGCCGCTGGCGCGGATCCTCTCCGCCGCCAGCGCGGGGGTCGACCCATCCTGCATGGGCCTTGGGCCGATTCCCGCCTCGCAGAAAGCCCTGGCCCGCGCCGGACTTAAGGCAGCCGATATGGATTGCGTCGAGCTGAACGAGGCCTTCGCGTCGCAGGTGATCGCTTGTGTGCGCGACCTCGAGCTCGATCCGCAGCGCGTCAACACGAACGGCGGCGCGATCGCGCTGGGCCATCCACTGGGCGCCAGCGGCGTGCGCATCATCGCGACGCTGGTGCATGAGCTCGCTCGCCGCAAGGTCCGGTACGGCCTCGCCACGATGTGCATCGGCGTGGGCCAGGGGATCGCGACCGTCGTCGAAAACCTCGTTCGCTAGCCTCGCATTCCCTCCCCCTCTGGGGGAGGGCGGGGTGGGGGCCTCGTAATGCGCCCGCGGCACTCCTGTCAACGCATTGCAACGGGCCTTTCGCCCCTCGCGATCGCGGCTACGCGATGATCGTTTACGAGGCCGTCATGCTCCTATTGAGTGGTGTCATACAACGCCGCCTGGTCGCGGCTGGCATCGCCGGTGCGATGGCGCTGGCGCCATTGACGGTACACGCGACCGGCAGCGCCGACGTCGACGCGCTATGGAACCAGCACGATGGGGCCAGCGTCGATAGCGCCTTTTACGTCGTCCAAACCTGGTGGGATGGGCTGACGCGCGCCACCCAGAGCGATCCGGCCCAGCGCGGCCTGGACGAACTGGCCCAGGCGAATACTGATCTGCTCAACGCTTACACCCTGCTGCAGCAGCAGCGCACCAATCCCGGGCCGCAGCCGGTCGCAGTCATCGATCCCCTGCTGTCGAGCACCTATAACTTCGTGACCGGCTCGAACGTCAAAGCGCCCATCGGCTCCGTGTTCAACTGGGCGAACCAATCCCTGCTAAAACTCGAAGGGCGCGGATCCACCGAGGACATCGTTCGCAGCATGATGCAGGACTATCGCGACAAGCAGGCCGCCGCGATGCGCGACCTTCCCGCCGGCCGGGCCGATACCGAGGCGTTAGTGGCCGCCAATGCGCAGAGGGAGACCGCATTCCTCGTCAAGATCAAGGCCATCACGACGCCGGCCGACGGGCTCGCCAGCTTGCTCGATGCGGCTGATCAGTCGACAATCACGGTTGCTGCCAAGCATTCGGCGACCAACGCCAAGGCGGCGGTAAAGCCGGCCCCTAAGGCCACGGGCCAGGACAACAGCAAGGACCAGAGCAAGAATAAGGACGGCGGCAAGAAGAAGGACGACAATTCGAAGGCCCCCGGCCAGTCAGCGAAGGACTAGCGCCCCGCCGGCTTAGACGTCCTCCTCGTCCTCGACCCCTTCCAGGGTCAACATCAGGCCATCCTGCAGATCGTAAAGGGCGTCCATCGACTCGGCGATCGTGATGTCCTCGGGTGCCCGGTTGCCGAGGGGATGTTCCATCTCGGCGGCGAGCCGCTGGACGCGAAGGGCCAGGTCGGCCGGAAGCTGCGTCTCCTCGGCGATGTTCAGCATCTCGAGCTCATCCAGCAGCTGGTCGATATGACGAATCCGGTTTCGCCGGGCGTATCGAAGCTCGCGCTCCGCGTGCCACCGTTCGCGAAGCGTCGAGATCTGGACCGAGGTCTCCTCGATCATGCGCCCGCTTCCGAGGATCCGAGCCATGCTTCCCGAAGGCTTACATTACTTTCAAAGATCGAATTGGTCAAGAACTCAAAATTGTCGTCACCCCTAAGGCTGAACTCGGGCAAGGCATCTCGCTGAGTTCGCTGCGATTCGGCTTCCTCCTGGTCCTGCTAGGGGCGTTCCTCTTCGGTGCCGGCGGCAACGTGGTCAAAGCGCTCTTCAAGCTGGGTTACACCCCGCTCGTGCTGGCGCAAATGCGCATCTGGTGGGCCTTTGTCGGGCTGCTGCTGTCATTGCTATTGATTCGGCCGGCTCTCTTGCGGGTCAGCCGGCGCGAACTTCCGGCACTCGCCGTTTTCGGCGGGATCGGCCTCGTTGGGCTCCAGCTCAGCTATTACCTGACGATTGCCCGGATCAACATCGCTATTGCCCTGCTGGTTGAGTATCTCGGGCTGGTCGCGGTAACGGCTTTCGAGCGATATCATCGCCGCCAGGCCGTAGGGGCGAGAGTATGGGGCGCCCTTACCCTGGTGCTGGTCGGCGCCTTCTTCGCCGTGGGCGCCTACCAGCCGTCGCTCTTTTCGGTGAACCTTCCTGGTGTCATGCTGGGACTCGTGTCGGCAGCGTTCTTCGCGTTCTACCTCCTCCGGGCGTCGACCCTGGCGCGGCGGCTCGACACCTGGACCATGCTCGTCTACGGTTTCGGCGCCGGCAGCCTTCTCTGGGGAGGCTTCGACATTGCGACCGGCACGGCGCCACCGGGCGACTGGCGAATCTGGGCGGTGATGGGGCTCGTCGGCCTGATCGGCACGCTGCTGCCGCACGGGCTCTTCGTCATGGCGCTTCGGAACATCCGGCCATCGTCGGCGGGGATCGTGGCCACCGCCGAACCCGTTTTTGCGGGTGTGATCGCCTTTCTCGCGTTCGGGGACCGCCTGCAGCCGCTTCAGTTGCTGGGGGCTGCCGTCATCATCGCCGGGATCATCACCGTTCAAACCGCCACCAGCGAGCCCGTGATCGCCACGGCACCCGTGCAATGAGCCTCGACCTCGAGCGCGTGCGCGCCTTGCTGGTCGAGGGCGAAATCAAGTGGAGCTTGCACTATGAACCGAGCTGTTCCAGCACTCAGGATCTCGCCCGCAGCGCCGCCACCGCCGGCGCCGACGAGGGCTGGACCGTGATCACCGACCTGCAGCTCGAGGGCCGCGGGCGCCGCGGTCGACCGTGGATCGCCCCCAGTCAGACCGCGCTCCTCTTCTCCACCATCTTGCAGCCACCGGTTGACGTCCTTGCCCTGCTTCCCTTGCTGGCGGCGCTCTCGGTCGCCGGCGGCATCGAGGTGGCGACGGGCGTCGTCCCCGGGCTCAAGTGGCCGAACGACGTGCTCTTCAACGGTCACAAGCTGGCCGGCATCCTGCTGGAGCATCCGGGCGGAGCGGCCGTCGTCCTCGGCGTTGGCGTGAACGTGAACCAGCTGGCTGCTGACCTGCCGGAGGGCGCGACCTCGCTGCTCGCCGAAATCGGCCACTCGCTGGACCGTGAGCCGCTGCTCGCCGCCATCCTCAACGACCTGGCCAACGCCTATGACCGGGCCGATCGCGAAGGCGTCGAGTGGATCGTGCCGGGCTGGCGCAGTCGGAGCTCCATGCTCGGGAAGCCGGTCGCTTTTCAGCGCGACGGTGCCACTATTCGCGGGATCGCCGAAGACCTGGGCGTGGATGGGGCCCTGCTCGTGCGACTGAGTGACGGTACGCGCGTCAGCGTCATCGCCGGCGAGGTCGAGCGACTCCGCCCGGATCAGTCGTAGGTCGTGCCGCCGTCCTGGATATAGCCGCCCTCGTGGGTGCCTTTCGGGTCGTGATGAGTGAAGTGGATCAGGCCGCCCTGCGCATTCCAGACATACTCGCCGTGGACGATGACATGGTCGCCCTGTTTCACGGGTGCTCGCGCTGCGATCGAGATATTGTGCTCGACCTCGATGGTGAGATCGCCGGACGAGAGCTTGATGATGAACTGCTCGTGGGCGCCGGTCGCGCTGGTCCGATCCGGAAGCAGTCGGACCACGGTCGCGTCTGCGGTGACCTCGACGTTCGATTGATGGTTGTGAAAGTCGGTGACGATCGCCGCGTCATCCGGCTGCGCCGACCCGCCGCACGCCGCCAACCAGACAACGCTGAGCAGAACGGCGAGTGCGCCGCGAGCGGCTAAACGGCGCACCAGCCCGTTCTCTTTCCCGAACTAACTGACCTTGACGGTTCCCAGCATCTGGGAGTGGAGCGTGCAATGGTACTTGACGTCGCCCGCCTTGCTGAACGTGACGACGAATTTCGCTCCCGCATTTTGCGAGCAGGAATCGAAGCTGTTGTCGTCCGCTGTCACCGTGTGCGGCGCGGAGTTGTCGGTAAAGTCCCACTCAACGATCTGGCCGGCGGTAACCGTGATCGTCGCGGGGTCAAACTTTCCGACCGTGTTCGGATCGGAAACGACCTTGACCGTCGCTGTGCCGGAGCCCGTCGTAGTGCCACCCGCCGGGGTGCAGCTCCCGCCACCGCCGCCACCGCCACTCGTGCTGCCGCAGGCGGCTAACACCAGCGCGCTCCCGGCTGCGACGATCGCCATCTTCCAAACGTTCACGCTAGCCTCCTTGAAAGCCGAATTGCCCCGACCTGAGTGTACGGGCGGAGGTTGCGCAAAGGCAGTGGGATCAGCCGCATCGGCTGAGAATCAGGTGTCTACCTTAGTCGGGCAACTCGCCGAACTCGTGACGGGCATCGCGCACCCAGAGCGCGATGGCGCCAACCGAGATAATCGCGCCGACGATGGCGATCACGAGGTTGATGACGATGCCAATGAGCAGCACCGCGATCCCGACCGCTACGACGGCCGGCCAGATGCTGGGCGGCGGCAGGTGAAAGGCTTCGTGCTGCTCCACCTGGGCGTCCTGCTCGGTCTCAGCCATCAGAAATTGTTGTAAATGAGGGCCCAGGCGAAGGAGAGCCCGAACATGATCAGCGCCGTGACGAAGAGCAGCACACCCAGACGAACGTTCTTGCGTGCCTCGTCTCTATGCATGGCCCACCGAACTATACCCTCCCGATCATGCGATCAGCCACCATCACGGCAAACAATAATCCGAGGTACGCGATCGAGTAATCGAACAGCACGCGTGACCAGCGCTGCCGGCGGGCGAGCAGGTTCACGATGGCCAGGGCGATGAAGCCGGCGCCAAGGAGCGCCGCACCGACGAGGTAGATGGGACCGAGTGCACCGGTAAGGACGATGGCCAGGGTGACGGCGACCAGGACGAGGGTGTAGACGACGATCTGCCGCCGCGCCGCCGCGTCGCCGCGCACAACGGGCAGCATCGGCACCCGCGCACGAGCGTAATCGCCGCGCAGCCGCAGCGCCAGCGCCCAGAAGTGCGGCGGCGTCCAGAGGAAGATGACGGCGAACAGATACACCGCCGTGAGGTCGACTCGATGGGTGACGGCGGCCCAGCCGACGACTGGCGGGATGGCACCGGCCGCGCCCCCGATCACGATGTTCTGGACGGTCGAGCGCTTGAGCCACAGGGTGTAGACGAAGACATAGAAGAGCAGCCCGCTGATGGCGAGCGTCGCTGCCAGCACATTGACCCAAAAGGCCAGCAGAACGAATGCCATCAGGCCGAGGACGATGCCAAACAGCATGGCGTGCCCGGGAGCGATCCGGCCGTCGGGCAGGGGCCGACGACGGGTACGCAGCATCTCACCGTCGATGTCGCGATCGATCCAGCAATTGATGGCGCCAGCACCGGCGGCTGCCAGCGCCCCGCCCAGCAAGGTGAGGACGACGAGACCCGTCGAGGGCCAGCCGCGCTCGGCCATCATCATCCCGCCGAGCGCTGTGATCAGTAGCAGCGGAATGATCCGCGGCTTCGCCAGGCTGACGTAATCAAGCACGACGTCCGCAGCGGGCCGCCGCACAACGTTCATTTCCCTCCCCCTCTGGGGGAGGGCAGGGTGGGGGCTCAGCCGGCTGACAATCACCGCAAGGATCACCATCCCCGCCCAGACCGCGCTCGCCAACGCGAGGTGAAGGCCGCGCAGCGCGGCCGGCAGCCGCAACGTGACGACCGCGGCGCCAACTGCCACCTGGAATGCCAGCGCCGCGAGGGTGAGCGCGACGGTCGCGCGCACCGCCGGCTGCCGCCGGTGGCGGGCAAGCACTGACACGAGGCTGAGAACGATCAACAACCCGATCACCGCGGCGATGCCGCGATGCAACAACTGAATGGCGGGCAACCCGTCGAAGGCGAAGCTGAAGCCGCCGCCACACAGCGGCCAGGCATCACAGGTCCCACTGGCGCCGCTACCGACGACGAGCGAGCCACTGATGATCAGCAGGTAGGTCCCCCCGGCAGCGAGCAGTATGCGTCGCCTCGCGACACGATCGACCGCGCCGGCCGGCGCCGGCACCAGGGCCGCGACGGCCGTGACGCAGACCGCGCCCAGCAGCGCCATGGCGGTCGCGAGATGCGCCAGCACAATCATCGGCGGTAGCTCGAGGCGGACCGTGATCGCGCCCAGTACGACCTGCACGATCAGCAGGCCCAGGGCGACCGTCGCCGGGATCACGAGGTCGCGGCGCTTGCGCCACAAAAGCCAGGCAACCGCCGCGGTCACCACCACCAGGGCGCTGGTCAGCGAGGCAGTGGAGCGATGCGAATACTCGATGATGGCATGAAGGTCGAGCGGCGGCAGCAGGCGGCCGTGGCAGAGCGGCCAGTCGGGGCAACCGAGCCCTGATCCCGAGACGCGCACCACGCCGCCCAGCACGACGAGCGCGTAGGTCACCACCGCGGTGGCGACGCTCAACACGCGGAAGGCTTTCACGCCATCGCGTCCGTCAGTGCTCGGCGGCGGCCGTCACACCGCGGCGCAGGTCGCGAACCGGGCGGCCGCTGCGGACTGGGGGAACGCTGTCGAAGTTGTGAGCCGGTGGCGGTGAGGTCGTGGCCCATTCCAGCGTGTTGCCTTCCCATGGATCCGCGGGCGCCCGCCGGCCGCCGCGCACGCTGATCGCGAAGTTGATCAGGAAGAGCAGGACCGCGGTCGCGATCATGAACGCCCCGATGGTCGCCATCAGATTCCAGGGAGCCCAATCGGTTCGGTTGGCGTTCCAGATGGCGATCCGGCGCGGCATCCCTTCGAGCCCGAGGAAGTGCATCGGCATAAAGGTGATGTTGAAGCCGAGCAGCTGGATCCAGAACTGGATCTTGCCCAGGCGTTCGTTCAGATAGCGCCCGGTCATCTTCGGAAACCAGTAGAAGAAGGCGGCGAAGACGCCGAAGACGCTGCCACCGAAGAGCACGTAGTGGATATGGGACACGACCCAGTAGGTGGCGTGGATCTGGTAATCGACGGCCAGGGAAGCCATGAAAACGCCGTCCACCCCACCCATCAGAAACATCAGGACGAAGGCCACCGCAAACAGCATCGCGGCGGTGTACTTGATCGATCCACCCCATAGCGTCGCCAGCCAGTTGAGCACCTTCACCCCGGAGGGCACCGCGATCAGGGCGGTGGTCCCCATGAAGAACTCCTGGAGCGCCAGCGGCAAGCCGGTGGTGAACATGTGGTGCGCGAAGACCATGAAGCCGAGCACGCCGATCGCCGCCATCGAAAAGGCCATGGCACGGTAGCCGAAGATCGGTTTTCGACTGAAGACCGGGATGATCTCGGAGACAATGCCGAAGGCGGGCAGGATCATGATGTAGACCGCGGGGTGCGAGTAGAACCAGAAGATGAACTGGTAGAGCAGCGGGTCGGACCCATGGGTGAAGAAATGGGTGCCGAGCTGGCGGTCCATCAGCACCATCGCCAGCACTCCGGCCAGGAAGGGGCTGGCCAGCACGGTCAGGGCGGCCGTGATCTCCACCGACCAGACGAAGAGGGGCAGCCGGAACCAGCTCATGCCGGGCGCTCGCATGTTCTGGATCGTCACCAGGAAGTTGATCCCGCCCATGATCGATGAGATCCCGAGGATGTGCAGGCCGAGGATCCATAGGTCCTGGCCGATGCCCACCGCGTAGGCCTTCTCGGTGAGCGGCACGTAGCCAGTCCAGCCGGCGGCGGCGGCGCCGTACTTGGTGAGGAGCCCGCTGTACATCGTCAGGCCGCCGAGCGGGATCAGCCAGAAGGAGAAGGCATTGATCCGCGGGAACGCCATGTCACGAGCGCCGATCATCAGGGGGACGAAATAGTTCCCGAAGCCGGAGAAGACGGGGATGATCCAGAGGAAGATCATGGTCGTCCCGTGCAGCGTCATGATCTCGTTGTAGGTTTGCGCAGCGAGGAAGTGGTTGTTCCCGACTGCCAGCTGGGTGCGCATCAGCAACGCCAGCACCCCGCCGATCACGAAGAAGAAGAAGGTGGTGTAGAGATACATGATCCCGATCTTCTTGTGGTCGACCGTGGTCAGCCACGCGATGACACCGCTCGGTGTGCGTGCCTCCGTGCGTGGCAGGGCGATGCTAGCCATGCGCTCTTTCCTCCATGGTTGACGTCATCCTCCAGTTACCGTGATGGTGCCGCGCATATTGCTTGCCTCGTGGAATTTGCAGACGTAGCTGTAGGTGCCGGGCTTGGTGAACTTGATCTCGAAGGTGTCGCCCTGGTTCATCGGGTCCGAGCTGGGCACCGCCTGGTTGTCGAAGACCACGTTGTGGACCGCGGAACCGGTGTTGGTCCATTCGATGACGTCGCCGACCTTGGCGGTGGCGCTGGAGGGCTGGAACGTGAGCGCGTCGGTTTCGGCGACCTTGGCCGCCGCGGCAGCACCACTCACCTTTTCTGCCGCAGCGGTGGTGCCGGGCGGAAGGGTACCGCTGAGGAACGCCTGGTACTGGTCCGCCGTGACGGCATTGACCTGGAGCAGCATCGCCCAGTGATCGCGGCCGCAGAGCTCGTTGCACTGGCCGAAGTAGGTCCCTGGTTGACTGGCCTCGATCCAGCCGCTGTTCTGAAAGCCCGGCTTGGCGTAGATCTGTCCGCCCAATCGCGGCACCCAGAAGGAGTGGAGCACATCCTTACTCGTGACCTGTAGGCGCACGACCTGACCGGCCGGGATGGTCAGCGTGCTGAAGCTGGTCTTGCCGTTGGGATACTTAAACGACCACGCCCACTGGATCCCGGTGACCTGGATGGTCTGCTGCGGTGGCGGGCCGTTGCGCACGTAGTCAATGCGCAGCGCCGTGCGGACGAACACGAAGGCAACGATCAGCACCGGGAGGGCGGTCCATACAATCTCGAGCCGGGGGTTGCCGTGAGTCTGGGCCGGCTCTCGGTCGTCCCGCCGACGGAAGCGAAGGGCAGCAAAGACGATCAGCCCGCCGACGATGACCAGCACCGCCATCGCGATCCAAAAGATGCTGGTGTAGACGCTGACGATGTCGCAGGCATTGGGTCCGGCGCAGTTGAGGGGGCTGACGTCGACCGCGGGCACGCCCACGAGTGTAGCGACCAGCGGCACCGTCATCGGTGGAACCACCACCACCGACCGCCCGGCTCGCGCTCACCGTTGCGTTCCTGGGCCGTCCGGCGCGCGTCGTGCATCGCGTCGTACCAAAACGTCAGCGCCAGGAAGAAGACACTCATGAAGAGAAGCAAGGAAAGGATCTCCACGAACAGCGAGAGCACCACCATGGTGCTGCCGCGAGGCTTCCAGAAGGCGAGTAGTTCAGCGGTGGCGCCGGGGATGTTCAGCGTGATCAGGAAAAGCCCCACCACACCCAGCAAGAAGATCGCGGCCTTCTTCGGCTGCCGGTTGTAGAGCTGGCCCAGCCCGGGAACGGCGGAGAGCCAGGTCGCCAACCGCACGCTGGCTCGGCGTCGAGACGCCGTCAGGACCGGGACGGGATGGGGCTCAACCATTGGCGTGGGTCCGTTAACGCTGGAACATGCGGTAGAAGTAGTAGGCGACGAGAAGCAGTGTGCCCAGCGCCCAGATGAGGACGAAGAAGAAGTCTCCGGCGCCCGGGTCGCGCGTAAGATTGATCAGCTCGACCAGCGCGGGCGCCATCAGCCGCCCGCCTTGTGGGCCTTGGTCACGTCCAGCAGGTTCTCCGCAATGATCACCAGCGCGGTGAAACCGAACAGGACGGCGAAGGCGAGGACCGTCCCGATGATGTTCTTGATCTGCTGACGTCTCATGGGCGGCCCGCGTACTGCTGCCACATGCGGATCCAGTGGACCAGCAGGTTGATGTTGTCATTGATCGGCGCGGGCAGCAGCTTGTTCACGCCCCACGCCGGCATGATCGTGCCTTTGTGTTCCTCGCCGGTGTTGCCCAGGTAGATGCAGCGGTAGTAGTAGTCGTTGTTGAAGAAGCCAAGGCGGTTCTGGTCGTTGAGGGGCGGGCCCTTTCCGCCTTCACCCGTCACGCCGTGGCACTGGGCGCAGTTGTTCTCGTAGAGCTTCGGCGCCGTCGCGAACACGCCAAACGGGTTCGCCACCAGGTTCTGGTGCGCGCCGGCCTGGTCGGTGGCCTGCCGGTTGCCGTTGTGGCAGACGATGCAGCCGCTTTCGTCGATGCCCAGGCCCTTGTACGCGTTAGGAATGAACCCCGTCAGCTGCGCGACCACCGGCTTGTTCGTCGTGGGGTCGGTCACGACTTTACCGTTGGCATCAAGCACGTAGTACGGGGTCGCCTTCGGATCCAGGCAGCTGGTGGTGGTTGCCGCGGCCGTTGATGGTGAAGCGGCGGGCGATGCGCTCGCTGACGGCGACGCGCTCGCGGACGGGGACGCCTTTGGCGATGGCGACGCAGAGGCCGACGCCGAGGGGCTCGCTGACGGACTGGCCACGGCCGTCGTCGGCCGGCAGATCAGCGTTTCCTGGCCGTACTTGGCGAAGACCGTGTCACTGATCACCGAGGGATGGTTGGGGCCGAGCCGCTTGGCGGCTTCCTGAGGGCCGATCTTCTGGATGTCGGGCACGTGGCAAGTGATGCAGCGCTCGACCATGAACTGGCCGTTGACCTGGACTTTGGGGAACAGCTGCTGAACCTGGATCGGAAAGTCCTGGCCGTATTGGGCCGCGTACTTTTGCTGGATCGGGACCCAGGGTCGGCTCAGGTCCTGGTAAAAGGCGTAGCCGAGCAGCACAAGGAAGGCAACGCTCACCACCAGGAAGGCCCGCCCTAGCACGCCGCGCCCCCGCAGGTTTGCGGATTGCCGAGGACCCAGCCCCAGTCCCAGACGAACTCATGGCCACGGAAGAAGACGCCGATGATCACCAGCGCGACCACGATCGTGGTGTAGAGGGCGAAGAGGATGATGGCGACCTTGCGCTCCGACGGCCGCCGGCTCGGATTGCGATCGAGGAACGGGATCAGGATCATGAGCACGATCACGAAGGTCGGAAAGGCAACCCCCGCCATCAGCGGCGGAAACCGTGACAGCAGTTCTTGCAGCCCGAGGAAGTACCAGGGCGCCTTCGATGGGTTGGGAGTCATGCCCGGGTTCGCCAGGCCGAGCAACGGCGCCTGTATGAAGATCGAGACGAGGAGCAGAAAGACCGTCATAGCGACGGCAGCGATGAATTCCTTGAAGATGAACTCCGGGAAGGAGACGATCATCTCGTCGTCGCTGTCGTCGCGGACCGTAGAAGGAGCCTCCACCGGTCGCCGGCGCGCTTCGACCCGTTCGCGAGCAGCGATGCGGTCGCGCGCTTCGGTGGCCATGCCTAACTACAGCCCCCCACTGAAGCCATCTTTTCGGACTCGCCAGAAATGGACGACCATCAGCAAGAAGGCGGCCAGCGGTAGCCCAACGACATGCAAGACATAGAAGCGAAGCAGCGTGCTGTCACCGACTGCGCGGCCTCCCAGCAGCAGGTAGCGGGTGTAGGGGCCCGCGATCGGGGCGTACTTCGCCATGTTGGAGCCCACCGTCACCGCCCAGATGGACAGCTGGTCCCAGGGCAACAGGTAGCCGGTGAAGCTGAGGAGCAGCGTGATCAGGAGCAGCAGGGTGCCGACGCCCCAGTTGAACTCGCGCGGCTTCTTGTAGGAGCCGGTCAAGAAGACGCGGGCCATGTGCAGCCAGACCGTGATCACCATGGCGTGCGCCGCCCAGCGATGCATGTTGCGAATCAGTCCGCCGAAGGTCACGACGAACTGGAGGTCGCGCATGTCCTGGTAGGCATGGTTGGTCGAGGGCACGTAATAGAACATGAGGTAGAGCCCGGTCACCGTGAGCACGATGAAGAGAAAGAAGGACAGGCCGCCCAGGCAGAGGGTGTAGGACATCCGGATCCAGGAGCGGCGCACGCGGACCGGGTGGATATGGAGGACGAAGTTCGTGAGCGCCGTGCGGGCGGCGATCTTGTCGGTCAGCGGCAGCCCGTGACGGAAGACGGAGCCGACCATCTGTCCGACGATGGAGAACATTTCGTCGATCGCTGCGCGAATAACGCTCATGAACCCTCCCGGTTAGCTGATTAGACCTTGAGACGGAACGAGCGATCGACGATGACCGAACGGTCGATCAAGAGTTTCCCATCTGGGGCGACTTCCATGTGGACCCGGTCCATCGGCCGGGGCGCTGGCCCGAAGAAGTTGACGGCGTCACGGAAGTAGCGGCTGCCATGACAGGGACACTTGAACCCCGGCAGGACAGGATTCTCCTTGGTCGCCTGCTGACCGGTGTCCGGGTCTTTCGCGATCTGCGTCCCCGCCAGCACCAGGTCGCTGGTGGCGTCCGGGAAATACCGAGGGGTGCACCCCAGATGGGTACAGATCAGGCTGATCGCGTAGAAACCGTTGGGATCGTGATTGATGACGACCCGCTTGTCGATGATTACCGTGGTCGAGCCCACCGCGTAGGTGCTCGGCGGGTCGGCCTTGAAGGCGGGCGGGTCCTCGTAGGTCGCATTAGGGTAGAGCCACTTGACGCTCTGGTACAGCGCGATCAGGCTGGCGACCGTGAAGCCGGCCCAGCCAGCCATTGCCAGGAAGCTGCGCCGCGTCATCTCGCGGCTGTCTTCGATCAGACGTCGAAAATCGGCAGCCATTACACGAAGGGGTTATGGGCTGGTGGCGTGAGGATGGTCGCAAAGATGACCGTCGACGCCATGATGATGATGAAAAGCGCGGCCACGAGCAGGCAACCGAAGTCTGCCCTGATCGCCGCTATCACCCCGCGCACGCAGTCGAGGATAACAAAGCCACACGAGGCAAAACATCGGGTCTCCGCCCTACGTCGTCAGCGCCTTTCGCTTGCGCACGTACTCGTGTACGAGCGACACCACGGTCGCATGGCTCCAGGTGAGGGGCGAGACGGAAAGCTGCGCCTTGCTGTAGGGGTCGAGCTGCTCTGACAGCACCCCGCTAGGGAGCGCGGCGCCGGCCACCCAGTCCAGGATGTCGCGCGCACGGGCCAGGTCATCCAGGGTGCGCGCCTGGCTGACCAGCCATTGCCCGTACCACATGGTGCAGATGAACCACGGGTTCCCCGGCACGTTGGCGATGTCCTGGCTGATCTGGTAGTACCAATCGTTTTCGTAGCGGGCGATGCCGCCGACCTCGGTCTTGCACCACAGCCGGTCATAGACCGCCGTCATGGTGCTGACGATCTGCGGATCGTCGGCCGGGAACATGCCGAAATACCAGAGCCCGTAGACGCTCGAGTCGATGGTGAGGTCGCGCACGGTGATCCCGTCCGGCCGAACATAGATTCGGCGGAGGAAGCGGTTCGCCTCCGGGTCGAAGAGGAAGCGCCGGGTGCCCTGCTTGATCCCGTCGGCGACGCCGCGGTAGCGATCGGCCAGCGCCGTCTCGCCATAGAGCGCCGCAAAGTTGGCGGCGGCCTGCAGCCCGGCCCACACCGTCGCCACCGTGAAGCTCATCACCCCGCGACGCTCTTCCCACAGGTCATAGCTCGGCTGTGGTAGGCCCGTAAGCGGGTCGATGTAGCTCGCCAGGAAATCGCCTACCAGGATGATCAGTGGCCGGTAGTAGGCCTTGAAGAATTCGAAGTCGCGATGGTGGTCGTAGTGCTGCCAGAGGGCAAACAGGACCAGTCCGGTCTCGTCCTCCTGGATCGGATACTGCGGCTTTCCGGTGGCATCGACCCAGGGGTGCCAGCTGCTCCCCGGATCCCCGGCCGGAGTGTACTTGTGGCGGAAGTAGCCGTCCTTGGTCACGATCTTCGCGCAGAGCTCGAAGAACCGCCGTGGCACATCGACATAACCGGCCTGATCCATGGCGTAGACCGCCAGCGCCGCGTCGCGCGGCCACATATAGCTATAGGTGTCGCGCGCGAACTTGATGATGTCCGTGTCGTTGGCGGCGAGCACGGCGCCACCGCTGTCGATCTGGGTCCGCACCACCAGCAGGCAGCGTCGATACAGGTCGGCGATCTGCGGCGAGAGATCGGCGAAGCTGCGCTCCTCCTTGTTGACCCAGGCGATCCAGTAGGACCGCGTCCGTTCGAGAAAAGCTTCCGGCCCGCGCAGGGTGACGACATCGGCGACCGTCTGCAGCTCGGCGAGGTTGCGGGCGGCGATCAGCCACTGGTACGCGGTCGCCGCCTTCCCCTGCGCAATCCGGCCCAGGTTGAGCGCCACCGTCATGTCGACCGAGCCTTGCTCGATTGGATTGTTGCCGAGCTCGCCGTCCTCCGCGTCGCGCCAGGTTCCCTGTGCGCCGCCGACGTCCTTCTTGCCGCAGGCGTAACCGTCGAGTCCGATGCGATCGCCAACCTGGCCGCAGGCAGCGAAGCAACGCTGGCCCTTGTAGGCGACAAGGCCCTTGACCGCTGGGTAGTACATGACGGTGTCGCCGACTTCGGTGCCGTAGATGTGCCAGTCGAAATGAAAGAAGAGGCGAACCTCCCGCTCCGGCCCCTCATTCAGCACGCGCACCCGCCGAAGCAGCAGGTCGCGGCCCAGATCGACAGCATCGTTGAAGGTCAGGCTGACCAGAAGATCGGGGTGTCGAAGCGTGACGTTGGTGACCAGCGTGTCCGCCATGTAGACGAGGTTGCGGGACCAGGCGGGGTCATCAAGCCAGGTGAATCGTCCATCCACCCAGATCCCGAAGCGGCACGGTTCGCCGCTGGTGTGGTTCTCCTGCCCAACGCGCGGGTAATAGATGTCGCGCAGCTGGTAGTTCCGATCGAACGTAACCAGCAGGGATCCGTTGCCGATCGGCAGGTCGCGTGACACGTCGGCCCATTATCGGGTGCCGGTCTCCAACTTGGGAGGGAGCCGGATGCGTTGTTACGATGTCGTGCATGGCGAACGCCGCAAGAACTGACATCGTGACGATCCAAACGGGCAAGCGGGCGGACGCGATCGAGATCACGGACCGGGTGCAACAGGTGGTCCGCGAAAGCGGCGTGGAAAGCGGCCTCTGCCAGGTCTATGTCCCGCACACGACGGCGGGCGTTTTCATCAATGAGAATGCCGACCCCGACGCCCTCACGGACATCCTCAACACGCTCGAGGCACTCGTGCCCTGGGAGAACCGCTACCGGCACGCGGAGGGCAACGCCGCGGCCCACATCAAGGCCTCGCTGGTCGGGACCTCACAGACGGTGCCGGTGCGGAACGGGCGGCTCGCGCTGGGACGCTGGCAAGGCATCTACCTCGCCGACTTCGACGGCCCCCGGGAGCGGCGCTTCCAGGTCACGGTTCTTAGCTAAGAACGGAGTCCACGGAGGCAACATTTTCATCGGCAACGGTCCTGTTCACAGTCCGTGAAAAGCCGTAACTAGTGCCGAGATGCCGGTATATACTGGCTAGATTCTTTAGCCGGGGAGACGCATGCTTACCAGCATCAAGTCGGTCGGCAGCTATGTTCCGTCCGGCATCCTGACCAACGCCGACCTCGAAAAAATGGTCGAGACCTCCGATACCTGGATCCGCGACCGAACCGGCATCGTGGAGCGGCGGATCGCGGCCGTCGACGAAACGGCGACGGACCTGGCCACGGAGGCGGCGAAGGATGCCCTCAAGGCGGCCGGCTTACGTCCGCAGGACACGGACCTCATCGTGTGCAGCACGTCCACTCCGGACTCGATGTACCCGTCGGTTGCCTCGCGCGTGCAGGAACGCCTCGGCGCCCATGGCCCGGCGTTCGACGTGCAGGCGGCCTGCACCGGCTTTCTGGTCGCGATGAGCGTGGCCGATCGCTTCGTCAGCAGCGGCGAGTCGAAGCAGGCGATCGTGATCGGCAGCGAGACGCTGACCAAGATCCTCAACTTCAAGGACCGTGGCACTTGCGTCGTCTTCGGTGACGGCGCCGGCGCGGTGGTCCTTGGACCGGGCATCAACGGCGCCGGCATCAAGTCCTGCGTGCTCGGTTCGGATGGCTCGGGCGGTGATCTGATCTATGTTGCGCCCGGCGCCGACGGTCCCGAGGGACGCGGTCGCCCCGAGATCCGGATGGATGGGCGGAGAGTTTTCCGCTTTGCCACCGAGATCCTGGCGCAGTCGACACTCGAGGCGCTCGAGAAAGCAAATGTCCGGCTGGAGGACGTCAAGCTGATCGTCCCCCACCAGGCCAATGCCCGCATCATCGAGGCGGCCGGTAAGCGGCTCGGCGTCGGCCCCGACATCATGGTCAACGCGATCGCGAACTACGGCAACACCTCGACCGCCTCCATCCCGCTGGCGCTCAAGGATGCGCTCACGGCGGGCCGGCTGAAGCGCGGCGATCATCTCGTCCTTGTCGGATTCGGCGCCGGGCTGACCTGGGGTGCCTGCGTGATCGAATGGGAAGGCGCGCCCGTAAGGGTCGCGGCCTGACCCGTGTTTCGTCCCAAGACGCGCTACGTCGCTCTGCCGTCGCCGCGGGCCGGCGTCGGCGAAGAAATCGACCGGCTCATCTGCCCAAAGTGCGACACCTCGCTCGAGCCGGCACGCCTGACCGCCGCGCTCGGCGTCTGTTATCGATGCGGGTACCACTTTCGGCTGCGCGCCCCGGAGCGAATCGCGATGCTCGTTGAGCCCGCCTCGTTTCAGGAACAGGACCAGGCGATCATGGCGAAGGACGTTCTGGGCTTCACCGATTCACAGCCCTACGTCAAGCGGATCGAGCAGAGCCGCGCCAGCACCGGCGCCAACGAGGCGGTCACCTGGGGTGAGGCGATGCTCGCCGGACACCGGTTGGTGCTGGTCGTCCTGGACTTCGCCTTCATGGGCGGGAGCATGGGAGCGGCCACCGGCGAAAAGATCACCAACGGCATCGAGCGCGCCACGCAGAGCCGGCTGCCGTTGCTCATCATCTCGGCCTCGGGTGGCGCCCGGATGCAGGAGGGCATGCTCTCCTTGATGCAGCTGGCCAAGACCTCGGCCGCGCTCGGGCGGCTGGCTGCCGCCGGGGTTCCCTACGTCTCGTTGCTGACGGACCCGACGATGGGCGGCGTGACCGCCAGTTTCGCCTCGCTGGGCGACGTCATCATTGCCGAGCCGGGCGCGATGATCGGCTTTGCCGGCGCGCGAGTGATCCAACAGGCCACCTACGAAACGCTCCCCGATGGCTTCCAGACCGCGGAGTTTCTGCTGGCGCACGGCATGATCGACCTGGTGGTGCCACGGCCGGAGTTGCCCGCGGTCTTACGCCAGTTGCTGGACCTCTACAGCCCGAATCGGGCCGCTCCCGACCTCCAGCTCCAACGGCAGGTCAAGACCGCGGCCCCGGCGCCCGCCGTCACGCGGTGACCGACAACGGGTCCGTCGCCGCCGCCACCTGGGAACAAGTCGAGCTCGCACGGCATCCCGACCGTCCCTATGCGCTCGACTACATCCACGCGATCTTCAGCAACTTCTTAGAGCTCCACGGCGATCGCGTGTTCGGCGACGATCACGCCATCATCGGTGGGCCGGCCGTCTTCGACTCGCGAACCATCATGGTGATCGCGCAGCAGAAGGGCCGCTCCACGTCGGAACGCGCGATGCGCAACTTTGGGATGGCCAACCCGGAGGGCTATCGCAAAGCGCTCCGGTTGGTCCGGCAGGCCGAACGCTTCAAGTTTCCGATCGTGGCCTTTGTCGACACCTCGGGCGCCTTCCCAGGCGCCGGCGCCGAGGAACGCGGCATCGCCTGGGCGATCGCGGAAAACCTCGTCGCGCTCTCGGCGGCGCGCATTCCAATCCTGACGCTCGTGATTGGCGAGGGTGGCAGCGGCGGCGCGCTCGGTATCGGCGTTGGAGATCGGCTCCTGATGATGGAACACTCGATCTACAGCGTCGCCATGCCCGAAGCCTGCGCCTCGATCCTCTGGCGTGACATCGCGAAGAAAGTTGAAGCTGCCGATGCCCTCAAGCTGACGGCTGCTGACCTGAAGCGGCTAGGACTCGCGGATGAGATCATTCCCGAACCAGCGGGCGGCGCACAGAACGACTATGGCCTGGCAGCCGACGCGGCTGGAGCCGCGCTGCGCCGCCACCTCGGCAGCCTCGAAGCGATCGACATCGACCACCTCGTCGAAGAACGCTACCAGCGCTACCGGAAGATCGGCGCTACCTCTTAACATCTGAGTCACTGAGGTGGCAACCAAAGCCCCAACCGACACGCCTGTCCGGCGCCGCGAGCGGCTGGATCCTTCGGTCTTTCGACTGCCGGTGGAGCGGATCCGCGAAGGCTATTACAGTGACGTCTATTTCAATCGCACGGTCGACGTGCTGCGCGCTGACCAGCGCCACCCCCACGCGCTGATGCAGGTCTTTCAGAAGCAGCAGGCCGTGATCGGCGGCATGGATGAGGCGATCGCCATCCTCAAGCTCTGCTCCGAGGATTTCTCCCAGCTACGCGTACACGCCCTCTATGACGGCGACGAGGTGGCGCCATGGGAAACCGTGATGACGATCGAGGGCGACTATTCCTTCTTCGCCCGGCTCGAGACGGTCTACCTGGGCGTCCTCACCCGCCGCACCAAGGTCGCCACCAACGTCCGCCGGGTCGTTAACGCGGCGAAGGGCAAGCAGATCATCTTCTTTCCAGCTCGCCACGATCATCACCTGGTGCAGACTGGAGACGGGTACGCGGCCTACGTCTCAGGGGCGATCGGGGTTTCGACCGATGCCCAGGCCGCCTGGTGGGGCGGCAAGGGCACCGGTACTGTCCCCCATTCCCTGATCGCGGCCTACAACGGCGACACCGTGCTCGCGGCGCGCAAGTACGCCGAGTTTGTCGAGCCGTCGGTGAACCTGGTCGTCCTCGTCGATTTCGAGAACGATTGCGTCCGCACCTCGCTCGAGGTGGCACGGGCGCTGAAGGATCGCCTGTGGGGCGTGCGACTGGACACCTCCGAAACGATGGTCGACGTCAGCGTTCAGAAGCTGATGGGCGACTTCGATCCGCGAGGCGTCAACCCGCAACTCTGTCAGCTGGTCCGCCGTGCGCTCGACCGCGAGGGCTTCCAGCAGGTGAAGATCGTGGCCAGCGGCGGCTTCAACGTCGAAAAGATCGAGCGCTTCGAACGCGAGCACGTGCCGGTCGATGCCTATGGCGTCGGCAGCGCCTTCTTTCAGGGCAACTTCGACTACACCGCCGACGTGGTGATGGTCGAGGGACGGCCCTGCGCCAAAGTCGGGCGCCGCTACCGGCCAAACCCGCGACTCGAGGCCGTGACCTAGCCGTGCCCAACGTCACGATCGTGGTCGACGTCCTCAACGGCTTTTGCAAACAGGGCAACCTCGCCTCCCCTCGCTGTGATGCCGCCATCCCGAAGATCCGCGAGGTCATCGAGGAGCGCCTAAAGTCCGGCGATCACCTGATCTTCCTGGCGGATACGCACGACCCAAACGACCGCGAGTTCGAGGTTTTCCCGGTGCATTGTGTGCGCGGAACAATCGAGTCCGAGGTGGTTCCCGAACTCCAGCCTTTGCTCCACGACGCCACCCTGATCCGCAAACGGCGCTATTCGGGGTTCTTCGAGACCGATCTCGACGAACGGCTCAAGGCGGCGCAGCCGGAACAGGTCACCGTGGTCGGCGTGTGCACCGACATCTGCGTGCTGCATACCGTTGCCGACCTGCGAAACCGGGATTACCGGGTGGTGGTGCCGGCCGCGGCGGTCGAAACCTTTGACGGGCCTGGGCATCCCGGCGACGAGGTGCAGCATTGGGCGCTGGCCCATTTGAAGGGCGTGCTCGGCGCCCGCGTCGTTCAGGACTAGAGCTGAGGTCGTTCGCGCGTCGCCGTCTGGCCCGGGGATGACGGCGTGGCACCGGGACCCTTCAGCGACTCGATCTCGCTCTTCAGTTCCGCGACTTGCCGTTCCAGCTTGGCGATTTCGTCGCGAGTCGCCACCGGCATCGATGAGCGCATGGTCTCAGAGACGCGGCGGCTGAGATCCTCGCCCCGACGACGGGTGTTGGACGCGAACTCCTCGAATCGCCGGCGGCCTTCCTCACGGCTGACGTGCCCCTGATGCAGCCAGGTGTCGACCAAGTGATCACCCTGCTCGAACGCCCAACTCGCAGCGCCCAGCATGATGGTGAAGCTGTCGCGGACGACCTCGCGAATGCGCTCGGCGCCTTCTGCGTGTTGATGCTCGTGGGGATCGTGATGCTCTGCCATGCGCTAAGTTTAGGGCTACGCCATGCCCATATACGAATATCGCTGCGCGGACTGTGGCAAGCGGCCATCCATCTTCTTTCGCAGCTTTGCCGCAGTCGAAGCCTCGCCCGCCTGCCCGCTCTGTAGCGGCCGGCACCTCACGAGGCTCATCTCCCGCACCGCCCAGGTGCTGTCCGAGGACAGCCGGTTGGATCGCCTCAGCGATAGCGCCGATCTGGGCGACGTCGACGAGAACGACCCCAAGAGCATGGCGCGCTGGGCCAAAAAGATGGGCCAGGAGATGGGTGGAGACGAGCTCGGCGAGGATTTCGACCAGGTGGTTGACGAAATGGGAGACGGCGAGTCCAACGGCTCGGCCGCCATGGAGGATGACGACCTGTGACCCGCGCCCTCATCGACCGCATCCGCGGCCGCGAGATCCTTGACTCGCGCGGCAACCCAACCGTCGAGGTGGATGTGCTCCTTGACTCCGGTGAGCGTGCAAGCGCGGCCGTGCCGTCAGGGGCATCCACCGGGGCCCACGAGGCGGTCGAGCTGCGCGATGGCGACAAGGGCCGCTACGGCGGCAAGGGCGTGCTCAAGGCGGTTAGCCACGTCAATGACGAGATCGCCGGGGTGTTGCGCGGCGCCGACCCGAGTGACCAGCGCGCGATCGACGAGCGGCTGATCAATCTCGACGGCACTGCCAACAAATCGCGGCTGGGCGCGAATGCGATTCTCGGTGCCTCCCTGGCGGTTGCGCGGGCCGCGGCAGTGGCGGCCCGGCAACCGCTCTATCGCTATCTCGCCGGCGATCGCGAGCTAGTGATGCCGGTGCCGATGATGAACATCCTGAACGGCGGCAAGCATGCGCAGACCAAGGTCGATTTCCAGGAGTTCATGGTGGTACCGGCAGGGGCACCAACCTATCGCGAGGGGCTTCGCTGGGGCGCGGAGGTGTTTCACGCGCTGAAAGAGAGTCTGCACCAGGCTGGACTCAGCACCGGGCAGGGCGACGAGGGTGGATTCGCGCCGGAGCTCGACACCAACGAGAAGGCGATGACACTACTGGTCGACGCCATCGAGCGGAGCGGCCACCGGCCGGGTGAGGACGTCTTCATCGCGCTCGACCCGGCCGCCTCCGAGTTCTACCAGCACGGACACTATGAACTGAAAGGCGAGGGTCGCACCCTCGATCCTGGCGAGCTGGTCGATCGGTGGGCTGACTGGGTCGAGGGATACCCGGTGATCTCCATCGAGGACGGATTGGCCGAGGATGACTGGGACGGCTGGCGCCGGCTCACACAGCGACTCGGTAAACGCGTCCAGCTGGTCGGCGACGATATCTTCGTCACCAACGTCGTGCGCCTTCGCCACGGCATCGAGGAAGGGATCGCCAACAGTATCCTCATCAAGGTCAACCAGATCGGGACGCTGACTGAGACGCTGGAGACGATGGCGACCGCGGCGCGGGCCGGGTACTCGACCGTGGTATCCCACCGCTCGGGCGAGACGGAGGACACTTTCATCGCCGACCTCGCCGTTGCCACTGGCGCCGGGCAGATCAAAACGGGTGCGCCATCACGGTCCGAGCGGGTCGCGAAGTACAATCGGCTCCTAGTTATCGAGGAAGAGGTGGGTATCACCGCACACTATCCGGGGCGCGCCGCGTTCGTCGGCATGTCCGGATCGCGGGTTCCCCGTGTCTAGGCGAGTCCCTCCGCGCGGATTCTTCGAGGGCGGCGAGTCGCCCTTCGGCCGCCTGCCGACCGAGCCCAGCTTCCCGACCATCCGCGTCTCGGGACGGGGAGTCTTCTGGATCGTCGCGATCGCGCTGGTGCTGCTCATCCTCTTCCTGCTCAAACCGTTCGCGACCCTGTACACCGATTACCTTTGGTTCCGCGCGCTCAACTACGGCAGCATCTTCGGCGTTCGCTTCGCCGCCCAGATCTGGTCGTTCTTCATCTTCGCCATCCTCTTCTGGGTCATCGGCGCCGCGAACGTACTGCTGGCGCTTAATTCCAATACCGGCCGGCGCCTGTCGTCGATCGGCATCCGCCAGCGACCGCTCGCGTCGCCCTCCACGATGCTCGCCCTGCTTGCCGTTTTCCTGCTCGGCTTGATCTTCGGACGGGTGGCCGCCGCGCAGTGGCAGACGATTCTGGCCTTCTTCAACCAGAAGCCCTTCAACGTCCAGGACCCAATCTGGCACAAGGACGTCTCCTTCTATGTCTTCACCCTTCCCTTCTACCGATTCGTTTGGGGCTGGCTGCTGTGGGTGGTGATCCTGATGACGCTGGTCGCGGCCGGCCTCTACGTGTCCCGGGCCAATCTGCAGACCTTCGCCCTACCCCCCAGGGCGATTCGGCACCTGTCGGTGCTGGCCGCGGCGTTTGCCGCGCTGCTGGCGATCCACTACCGCCTCGACCTGTATGAGCTACTGCTGAGCAAGCGCGGCTTCGTCACCGGCATCGGCTATGCGGATGTCGCCGCCCGCATCCCCGCCTACTGGATCATGACGGTGCTGATGGTTCTGATCGCCATCGGTCTCCTGGTAAATGCCGTCGGCGCGCGCCTCACGCCGCTGCCGGCTGCGCTGGTGGTCTGGCTGGGCGCAGCCTTCATCCTCCTGGTGGTCTTCCCCGGCCTCGTGCAGCGATTCCAGGTCGCGCCCAGCGAGCTGTCGCGCGAGACGCCATACATCAAGAACGAGATCGACTTCACCCGCCAGGCATACGGTCTGAGCAGCATCACCGACCGGCCGTTCACCCCCCAGGACACGCTGACTGCCGATAAGGTGGCGAACAATCCGCAAACGGTCCAGAACGCGCGCCTCTGGGATCCGCAGCTGGCGCTTCCCTCCACCCTGGAGAACATCCAGAGCCTGCGCACCTACTACCAGTTCTATGCGAACGAAGTGGCGGTCGACCGCTACCAGCTCGGCAACCAGTACCTGCAGCTCTTGCTCGCCGCGCGCGAGTTGAACCCCGACAAGGTGCCGGCAAGCAGCTGGGTCGCCCTCAAGCTGCAGTACACCCACGGTTATGGCGTGGTCGCGGCGCGAGCCAACCAGGCCACCGCTCAGGGCGATCCTGTCCTCACGCTCCAGGACATTCCGCCGGCCGGCGTGCCAGCGGTGACCCAGCCTGGCATCTACTTTGGCCGCCACACCTCGAACTATGTCTTGACCGACTCCAAGCAACCCGAATTCGACTACCCGTTCACACCCGACGCGTACACGCAGTGGAAGGGCACCTCGGGTGTGCCCCTCTCGTCAGCGCTTCGGAGCCTGGCCTTTGCCATCCGGTTCGGCGATATCAACCTGCTGATCAGCCCGCAACTGACCTCCCAGACACAGGTGTTGTTCAACCGCGCGGTCCTGGACCGCGTCACGGCGCTCGCGCCATTCCTGCAGTTCGATCAGGATCCGTATGTTGCCGTCGTCGATGGTCACGTCTACTGGATCCTTGACGGGTTCACGACGACCGACCACTTTCCTTACAGCGACATGGCCCCCGATGTGAACGGCCCCTTCGCCGGCGTCAACTACGCCCGCAACTCGGTCAAGGTCGTGGTCGACGCCTACGAGGGAACCACGACCTTCTACCAGATCGATACCAAGGACGCGCTTGCGAATACCTACGCTTCGATCTTCCCTGGGCTCTTCAAGCCGTTTAGCCAGATGCCCGTCGGCCTGCAGGCGCACGTTCGCTACCCACGCGACCTCTTCAACTTGCAGGCCGAAATGTACACCTACTTTCACATGACCGATCCCACCGTCTTCTACCTGCGCTCGGATCTCTGGAACATCGCGAAGGAAAACTTGCAGCAGGGCGGCGGCGCCTCGCCGATGCGCCCCTTCTACGTCATCAGCCGGCTCCCCGGAGAGCCCAGGGAAGAGTTCCTCACCATCCTGCCCTACACGCCCAACGGCAAGACCAACATGATTGCCTACCTGGCGGCGCGTTCCGATCAGCCTGACTACGGCACGCTCTTCGATTTCCGTTTCCCCAAAGACAGCCTGGTCGTTGGGCCGCAGCAGGTGGAGGCCAACATCGACCAAGCCCCCCTGATCAAGTCGCAATTCGCCCTACTGAATGCCCCTGGCTCGAGTGTGATCCGTGGCAACCTGCTCGTCCTTCCCATCGAGACGTCTCTGCTCTACATCGAGCCGGTGTATCTCGAAGCGACCAATGTCGCTAAACCTCAATTGAAGAAAGTGATCGTCGCCACTGGCCAGAACGTGGTCATGGAAGACACACTCGACAAGGCGCTGGCCGCGTTGCTCGGCCAGGCGACGCCGACGACGACGCCAGGTGGTCCCACGACGCCACCTAGCGGCACCGTGGCCCAGCTGATCGCCCAAGCGAAGACGCACTACGACGCGGCGCAGGCCGCCTTGAAGAACGGCGATTTCACCACCTATGCGAGGGAAATCCAGACTGTAGGGACCATCCTGAACCAGCTGGCTGCCCTGCAATCGGCAGCGCCGTCGGCAAGCGCCTCCCCCAAAGCCTCTCCCTAAGCGAACCCACCGGTTCGCGCGACTGGATTAAGAAGGGCGCTTGCCCGCGGCAAGCGCCCGTCCAAAGCCCCCGGAACCTGGCTTAGTGCCCTCCCGCCAACGAGTCGGCGGCGGCGAGAACGACGGCGGCGACGGTGACGATGATGGCGACGAATCGGTTCATGAGCTTCTCCTTCCGCGGCAGGGGTGCTCCGACCGATTGGCCGGAATTTAACACCCGGTGCACGCGCTGTCAATATACTTTCGCCTTGTGGTGTAGTGGAGCTATACTTGTCAGGGTTTTATGTACTCGGTCGGTGAGCGTCTTCGGCAAGCGCGGCTGGCTCAGGGACTGACGCAGGAACAGCTCGCGCGTGGGGTGGCGACCAAGGGGTTCATCAGCCAGGTCGAGTGCAATCGAGCTACACCCTCACTCGCCAAGCTCCGCGTGATCGCGGAGCGCCTGGGTCTGCCGCTCGGCCACTTCACCGGTGATCACTCACCGCTGGAGTTCACCTACCTGCGCAAGAGCGCCGAGCTGGCGATCAAGGCGAACGAACCGGCGCAGGCTCTCGCCATGGTCGATGAAGCGGGCCCGCTCGCTCGGACCGCCAACGAGCGCGCCGACCTCGAGCGCATCCGAGGGATGGCGCTCGACGCGCTCAACCGGCTGCCCGAGGCCCTCGTCGCGCTGCAGACCGCCGCTGCCGATGCTCCGCCGGACGACCCAGAACTGGCTGGCGCGATCTATACGGAAATCGCCACGGTACTGAACGAGCAAGAGCAGTTCAACGTCGCCGTCGAAGCCGGCCGGCGCGCCCTGCACTGGCTGGACGGTGCCAAACACGCGGACCCAGCGCTGCGAGCCCGCATCCTGACCAACCTCGGCCGCTCTTGCTGGGGCCTGGGACAGCTGGAGCAGGCTCATCGCTTCTTGCTCCTGGCGTTGGATGCGGCAACCGACGCCGAAAGCCTGTATCGCATCGCGAACGCGCGCATGTCGCTAGGCGTCACCGCTCGCGCTAAAGGCCTCCTCGATGAGGCGATCGAGCACTGCAATCGCGCGCTGGAGATGCACGCCCGCATCAAACAGGAGCGCGCGGCCAATCGGGTTCTCAACAACATTGGCGACGTCCACTACGCCGCCGGACGGAAGGCGGAAGCCTGGGATGCTCAGTCGCGCAGCCTTGTGCGCGCCCGCGAGCTCTCTGATGATTTCGAGGTCGGCGTCGCCGCCGGGGCGCTCGCCCGATATGCGCTCGACGCGGGAAGGGATGCCGATGCGTTGCAGCTGGCTCGGGAGAGCCAGCGCGCCGCGGAACGATCGCAAGACCACCTGCACCGGGCCCTCGCGGCGGCGATCGAGGGAGCCGCCGCCGAACGGCTCGGTCATCCGGTGATCGCCGATCGGCGCTTCAAGGCCGCGACCAGGCTGCTCGTCGATCGTGACGCCGCTGGAAAACTCAGCGAGGTCTGCGCCATGTACGCGGACGTGCTTCGCCACCGGGGCGAGCAGGACCGCGCCTTTGCCGTCATGCGGATGGCGGCGGAGCGTGACTTCAGCAAGCTCCCGGCGCTCCTCAAGGCGGGGAGGTGAGGGCGACCGAAACGCCAAACGGCCTGCCGACCGTGCTGGTTGCCGACGATCAGGACGCCAGCCAGCGAGAGCTCCGGACTTTGCTCGAGCGCGGAGGCTACCGCGTTATCACTGCCGGCGACGGAGCCGCCGCATTGCGCACGCTTGCGGCCCACGACTCCGACCTCGTTCTCTGCGAGGCGGTGCTTCCCGACATGGATGGTTTCGAGGTCTGCCGAGCGATCAAACAGGCGCCGGCCACCCGCGACATCCCGGTCGTCCTGCTCATGTCCGGTGAGGACGAGGTGCAGCGCGAGCGCGCCATCCAGGCGGGGGCCGATGAGGTGGCGCTCAAGCCCGTCGACCGCGCCCGGTTGCTCGCGCTGGTGCGCGTGCAGCTGCGCATCGCCGGCCTGAACCGTCAGCTCAATAAACTCGAGAGTGTCGTCGTCACGCTCGCGCGCGCCGTCGAGGATCGTGACCACACGAGTGCCGGCCTTTCGGAAAAAGTCGCCCATTGGGCGATGCAGCTGGGCACCGCCCTAGAGCTACCGGAAGACCAGCTGACGCTGCTCTACCGCGCTGCGCTCCTGCATGACGTCGGCACTGTGAGCGTTCCGGTCGACGTCCTCTCGAAGCAGGGTGGTCTCGACCCCGGAGAATTCAGCCAGGTGAAACGTCATCCAGTCGTTGGCGAAGAGATTCTCGCCGCCCTCCCGAGTGCCGAGCAAGTCTTGCCCGCGGTCCGGCACCACCACGAACGGATCGACGGCGCCGGCTATCCAGATGGACTGGGTGGTGAGGATATCCCCCTGTTCGCCCGCATCATCGCGATAGCCGATGCCTTCGTCGCCATGAGCAACGATCGACCCTACCGTGCGCGGCGGCCGCGCGACGAAGTGATCCGCACCCTGCGGCAGGGTGAGGGGAAGCAGTGGGACGCGGCGCTCGTCGAGCGCTTCCTGCGGCTCGTCGAAGAGTCTGACGCCGCCGTTCCCGAGGTACGCACGGGCTAGTCCTGCGCGGCCAGCCCGAGCAGGCGCTCGACGATCACCCGGGCGTCGCCCGACGCGAGTGGCGCGGAACGTGCCATACGAGCGTTTGAGACGTTGGACCGTGTGCGAAAAGCTCAGCACGGTACAGAGCCGGCGGCTCGCCAGGTTCTTCGGGAAGATGCGCGAAACCAGCTTCGTAAATCCTCGCCGTTCGGCCTCCGTCATAAGCGCGGTTAGGGCTAACCGGCGCGCGCCCTGCCCACGCGCGGTGCGAGCGACATAGACCGCGAACTCCGCCACGCCGACGTAGGCGGCCCGGGGCCGGTGCTCCGAGGTCCAGGCGAAGCCGAGGACGCGATCGCCGTCGGCGACGACCACGACCGGAAATCGACTCGCTCGAGCCCCCAGCAGCTCCTCGACCGCCTCGGGCGTACGCGGCTCGGTCTCAAAGGTGGCCGTGCCGTCCTCGATGCCCTGGTTAGGATCTCCGCACGGGCAGGAGCGTCCCGGAGCTCGGCAAGGCGGGTCCTCGGCGCGAAAGCCACTTTCTCAGCGTCCTCTAATCCGGCTCAGCATCGGCACTCATCTACAAGCGCGATCCTGAAGCCAGACCAGACATGAGCACTCTCCATTCGATTCTCGAGAACGTGGCGGCGGCGGGAACCCTCTATGGCTGGCGGATGGATGCGATCCTGCTCGGCAGCATGCTCTGGGCGCTGGCCGCCGGCTCCGCGCAGCTCCGGCTGGCGATCAGCCGCTAACCCGGCCAATCTTCCGGCCGGTCGACGTCGGCGCCGATCGCCTCAGCGAGGCTGACCTCGATGACGGACTCCGGGTGTGCGTTCACGATAACCTGGCCTCCACGATCACCTCGTAATTCCATCAGGTCGGCGAAGAATCGGCGATCGAACACCGCCGGATTTCCGCGATGGTCGCCGTAGCGCGGAACGACGATCCGCCCGGGTCGGAACGCTCGGAGCAGTTCCTCGATAGCCTCCGCCGTGAGATAGGGTTGGTCGGCGACGCCGATCAACGCGGCGGTCGCCGTTTCTGGGAGGGCGCGGAGCCCAATCGCGATCGAGCTGCTGATTCCATCTGCAGGATTGGCGTTCTCGACCATCGCCAGGGACAGGCCCGCGAGCGCGTCACCGAAAGCAGGGTCGGTCGACACGACGGCGACGACCGGTTGAAGACCGGCCTCCAGGAAACAGCGCGCGGTTTTCCGGACAAGTAGCTCACCCCGGTACGGTTGGAGGAGCTTTTGACGACCAAATCGAGTCGATAATCCCGCGGAGAGCAGGATCCCGGCGATCAGGCGAGGGCCGCGGCCTTGAGCTCCTGGTCGACGCAACTCGCAAACCGCTGCGCCATCCGCTGAGCGACCTCCTGCACGATGCCGGTGCGCCCGAACTGGGCTACCACGCCGCTCACCGCCAGGTCGGTCGTCATGACGACGCGGGTCCCCTTTTCACTCGGCTCGAGTTGCGCCGTCATCGTCGCGGAGGCGCCGCCCCGTCCGCGGGTTTCGTTGCCCGCTGCCTTGACGCTCACCGTATGCGTCGTCTCGTCCTTGCTTTCGATAGTGATCTGACCTTTGTACGAGACGCCGATCGGCCCTAGCTTGACTTCGACCTTGCCCTCGTACGTCTTGTCATCGATCACCTGGGTGAGCGACGCGCCCGGGACGCAGTGGGCGATCTTGGGAACATCGAGGAGGTACGCCCAAGCGGCCTCTACCGGAGCGGCGAGCTCGAATCGCGTCGTGATCACCATGCATCTAGCCTACCGATTTCGCTGGCTTCCTGCGGAGGTCGAGATGAAACTGGCCGGCACCTTGGGGGAGCCGGCCTTCGAGCGCCTGTTGGGGCGAGTCTACGTCAGGAGACCGTGACTGGCGTGCCGGGGTCCACCAGGTGGATCCAGGTGAGGCCGGCCGGGAGGTGCATCGGCTTGCCGTCGGCCCCGAGGATCTTCAACGGCTGCTCTGCATTCGTGAGGTCCCACTTTGCCGTGTAGCGATGGCCCTGGCTGAAGACGTCGGCCGGGCCCGTCCCCTGCAGGTCGAAGTCGACGGCCGGCGCGCCCAGCACATCGGTGAAGCCGGCGTCGTGATGCGCCACCTGAACCAGAATCACGTTCACCGGCTTGATCGGCTGGCCGGTGTTCTTGTCGATCAGCGGACCCAGCTCAGTTCCATACGAGTAAGCGCTATCCGCGGCCGAGTAGGTGTAGGTCACGCGATGGAAGTTCGTCTGGTCGAACACCAAACGGTTGGCCACAGCGGGGGCGGGGCTCGCCGAGGGTGCGCCCGGCGTGGGCAGCTGATAGGTGACGCGCGGCGCGTACTTCTTCAGCCCCTGGGCCAGGCGGTCGCCGTCTGTGTAGAGGTTGTGCGGCGCACGGCGGCTTGGGTCGCGAGCGAAGTAAATGCCGCCATCGCTGCTCTCGCTGAGCGCCGGGATGTGCTCAGCCCCGATCATGTCCAAGACCTTTTGATTGGCGCCCGAAAAGAAGATCACGCCGTGGTAGGCGTGCCAGAGGCGGATTGTGACCGGGCGAGCGCTGCGCACCGGCTCGATTCGCTGAGTGCCGGAGGGCTTGAAGTAGATCACCGTCATGCGGGTGATCCCGCCTTCGGCGAGGTACTCGTAGACCAGGTCGGCCTGCTGCAGTCCGGATTGGGGCCGCGCAAGGATCGAGTTCTCGATTTGCACCATAGCGGGGCCGAGACGGCTGGGCGTCGGTGTGGGGGTCGCGACCGGAGCGGCGGTCGTGCCGCATGCGGCGAGCAGGGTCAGCGCCAGGCCGCAGGCCAGCCCGGACAAGTGACGGTTCGCGTTCTTCACTGGTAGGCATCAGTATAAGAAAAGGCGATAGTGTAGCCCGCGTCATCGTGTGGTACGTTCCAAGCGATGCTCCCCCACGAAATGCTCCAGAGTCAGACCCAGGTCGAGCGCTCGTTGCTCAGCCGCACGATGGGCTGGCTGGCGTTATCACTGGCCCTTACGGTCGTCGGAGTTTCTCTCTACGGCGCCCAGGTCGTTCCTCAGAACATCCCGTGGATTCTCTATTTCATCGTCGCGATCGGGCTGATTTTTGGAATCCAGGCTGCCGCCACGCGGAATCACACGCTCGCGGCCGGTTTGCTCGGAGTCTTCTCCGTCGTGGAAGGCCTCTTCATCGCTCCCGTGATCTACCTGTACCTCACGATCAGTCCCGACGCCGTTGGTCAGGCGTTGCTCGGTACGGTCGGCATCTTTATGGTGGCCGCGGCGGTCGTCTACCTGACCAGCATTAACATGGCGGCCTGGGGCCGGTATCTCCTCGGGGCCCTGCTGCTTGGGATCCTCGTCAGCCTTGCCACCCTGATCTTTCACCTGCCAGTCAGCCAACTGGCGATCAGCGCCTTCCTCGGCGTCGTCTTCGTAGGCCTGACCTTCTTCGACTTCTGGCGGGTCAAGGCGCAGCGCGCGGGGGACAACAACTCGCTGCTGCTGGCGCTCAGCCTCTACCTCGACTTCATCAACCTCTTCCTCATCCTGCTCCGGATCTTCGGCGGCCGCCGAAACTAGCAGGGGCCCGAGCCCGGAAGACGCGACCGTTGCCTAGGCAGCGATGCCTATCTTGCGCAGGGCAGGACCGAGTTCGCGTAAGTCGCGCTTGTGGCGTTCGCGCCAGTCGAGGATGAGGTCGGCAAAGGCCGACTTGGACAGCCGCTCGCGTCGAACGGCGTTGGTCTTTGGGTCGGTGATTTCCAGTTCCACCCAGACCACGCCCGACGACACCAGGCGCGCGGGGTAATCGTTCTCTTCGATCAACCGGATTAGCTCAAGCTCTCCAAGCATTTCCATCCACCTCGACGAAAACACGGTTCCGACGGCTCTTATTCGTACCCAACGGGGATTCCTTTCAAATCCATCACTTTTGAAATCAGGCCGTGGCCGGATGGCGGAAGACGCCCGGTAAACTGACGTCGTGCTGGCGGACCTTCACATGCATTCCACGGTGAGTGACGGCTGGCGTGATCCGGACGAGGTAGCGCACCTCGCCGCCGACCAGGGCGTGCGGGTGATGGCGCTCACCGACCACGACACTTTTTACGGCGTGGGCCGGGCCCGCGCGGTCGCGCACCGCCGCGGCCTCGGCTACGTGACCGCCCTCGAGGTCACGACCAACCCGCCCAACCAGATGCGGCACATCCTCGGTCACGGGGTTGACCCGAACCATCCCCAGCTGCTCACGATCCTCGACCGCACCCAGGGCGTCTTGCGCAAGCAGACGGAGGCCTGGATTCAGGTCCTGAACGAGCAGGGAATCGGTCGCGAGCTGGGACTTTCCGCCTTTGCCTACAGGCCCACCGTGATGCCCGGCGCCGTGCTCAAGCTCGTCCTGCAGCACGGCTTGATGACCGAGCCCGACGCCTGGGCCAGCGTGCGCAAGGCGGTCGACTTCATGCCGCCCGATTTCTACGCCCCCCTCCCGTCGCCGCGCGAGGCCATCGATGCAATCCACGCCGCGGGTGGCCTGGCGGTGCACGCACACCCCGGCTCCGTCCCCGACCAGGAACTGATGAAAGAGGTGCTGCCGATGCTGGATGGCCTGGAGGTCTACACCCGCCGGCACAAACCGGAGCAGATCCCGGTCTACGAGGAGCTGGCTCGCCAGCACGGCCTGCTGATGACGGTGGGCACCGACTATCACGGCTTCAACGGCGACGACTATGTGGCTCCGAAAAAGGTGATCGACATCCGCTACCTGGAAAAGCTGGGCTCACGGGTGGAGTGGCCGGCGGTGGAGCAAGCCAGCTGAGCCCCACGCTGGTGGCGGTGGCGGTGGCCGACGCCCGCGCCGCGCTGCTCGAGCTGGGCGGGCGCGAGTCGACCGGCGTCGCCGCTGCCATCGAGGGCTTGGCCTCAGAGCCACCGTTCCAGGTGATGGCAACCGCCTCGCTAGCGGCACGGCCACAATGGGCCGGTCTCGTCGACGATCTGTTCGAGCGACCGCTTTTGAAGAACGCGAAAGCGGGCTTGCGCAATGCCCTGATGTCAACGCTGACGGGCGACACCCTCTATCGCAATGTCTTTTTTTCTTTCGCCGACGCCGTCATCCTCTGGCACTACGGCCACACTCAGGAACGCACCGGCAGTGCGCGGCTCGACGCCACCTACGATGCGCTGCAACGGCTGCTGGCCGGCGCGGACGCGTTCCTCGAGACCGCTCCCCCAGAGGTAGAGCCCGACATCGAATACTTCCACCGGCTGCGACGCGTCCGGCTTACCCGCGACAACGCTTATCCGATGCTGCGGCGGGCCGGCCGGCTGCTGGGCGCGGTCGAGGCGGAGGTTACCCAGGAGAGGCTGCACACCGTGCGTGGCAGCATGCTCACCAGCTACGTGACGTTCAGTGCGCAGGTGATCGCCATGGCCCGCGCGGTGCGGGCGGAGCGCGACGCGATCGACCGCAGCGACGTGATGAGCGGGTTGCAAGCGATCACGACTCTGCTGCGGACTCCGCCAGGCGCGCTGGCCGGCTGACCGACAACCGGGGCAGCGTCGCCCCGAGGCCGATCATGGCCAGCGCCCCGAGAGCCATGGGGAGCAGCGCGAACCGGAATTGGCCGCTCCAGTCCCAGGCGAAGCCGCCCAGGGCTGGGCCGAAAAAGGCCGCCCCGTAGCCAATGGTCAGCATCAGACCGGTCGTGCGGGCGACCTCCGATGGAGCCATCAGCGCGGGTAGACCCAGGTTGAGGATGAACGCCATGCTGCTGCCGGCTCCCGCGATCCCGGCCCAGATCGGTGCCGTCTCCACCGGCGCCAGGATGTAGCCGGTGACGCCGACGACCGATCCCAGCCCCGCGAGAACGAAGGGCCATCGCCGTCCGACCATCGCATCCGCGGCGAGCGTCAGCAGCAGGCTGATCGGCAGCTGCATCGAGTTGAGCACGCCGAGGGTTAAGGGAATCAGGCCGTGGGCGTGACGCGCGTCCAGGGTATCGGGGATCCAGGTGTTCATCCCGAAGTACACGATGCTGGCGGTCCCCATCAAGAGCCCGATGCGCAGTATGCGGCCACTCCGCCAGTCCGGAAACCAGGCCGCGCCAATTTGGGGACTCGCTTTCGTCGATGGCGTGAAGGCTAACCAGAGCACCAGCACGATGGCGGCCGGCAGAGCCCAGACGGCGAGCGCCCCCTGCCAACCCAGGGGATTGAGCAGGAATGGCAGCGTGACGGTCGCCGCGATGACCTCGCCCACGAAAATGCCGTTCGTGTAGATGGCGATGCCCCGACCGATGCGTTCGGGCAGCCAGGCCTGCACCAGGCTCGGAACAGCTGGTTGGCTGACCGCGATCCCCAGGGACAGCACCCCCGTGAAGATGAACAGGGCCGCGGCGCTCGGAAATGCGCCACGAAGGGCCGCGCCCACGGTGAGAAGGGCGAGCCCATAGGTCACCGCCTGCCGCGCCCCAACCCGGCTCACCAGGTAGGCGCCCGGGATCGCGCCGAGGGCCATGATCAGGACCGGCAGGGATGTCAGCAGCCCGCCGGCACTGTAGGAAAGCGCCAGCGCATGATGGAGCGCGGGCAGGGTCGGGGGAACACTCAGGACCACCGTGCGGAGGTTGATGCCGACCAGCCAGAGCAGGACCAGAATCAGACTAGGCGAGAGCGGGCGGCCGGGCTTAGAGACCGCCGACGGGTAGCTCCTCGATCAGCACAGTCGGGCTGCCGCAGAACCCGCCCGCGAACATGAAGCGCAGGTCGTCAGCGACCGCCACCACCTTTTGCAGTAGGGCGATCACGTTCCCGGCGACCGTCAGCTCCTTCACCGGCCTGGTCAGCTGTCCGTGCTCGATCCAGTGCCCGGTCAGTCCGAGCGAAAACTCGCCGGAGACGGGGTTGACGGTGTTGAGCCCCGAGAGCTGGGATACGTGCACGCCGTTGTCGACCCGCGCCAGCAGGGCGTCGCGGGAAAGCGCGCCCGGCGTCAGCACTAGGTTCGAAACCCCCACCTCCGGCACGCTCTTGTAGGAGCGGACGGCGCTCCCGGTTGACTGGCTTTTGGTTCGCGTGGCGGTGTAGGTGTTGTGCAGGTAACCCTTGAGGACGCCGCCCGCGATCAACTCCGTGCGCCGCGCCGGCACACCCTCACCGTCGAAGGGCCGGCTGGCCAGGCCTTCGGGTAGTCGAGCGTCGTCGGTGATGGTTACGATCGGGGCGGCCACTTTTTCCCCGACCTTCCCGGCGAGCAGTGAACGCCGCTTGATCACGGCATCAGCGCTGAACGAACTGGCCAGGACGCCGAGGATCATGGCTGCCGCGTGTGGGTGCAGCACCACCGGCACGATCGCCGTCGGCACCGGGCGAGCCCCCAGCAGCCCGGCGGCGTTTTCGACGGCCTCCTTCACGACGCCGGCCAGGTCCAGCTCCTCCATGTCGCGACCGTGTGTGAACGCGAAGCCCGACTGCATCTCTGAATCTTGTTCCGCAATCGTCTCCAGCACGCCGTAGGCGACGGTGCGTTCGAAGGACGCTTCAAGACCGCGCGTGTTGTAGATCTCGACATGGCCCGTGCCATCGCTATACACCGCGTCGCTGACGCGGCGAACGCGGGGATCGAGCGATGTCGCGCGCCGCTCCATCTCGAGCGCGAAGTCGATCTTCCGCTGCGGCTCGATGCGGCTGAGTGCCGGCGAGGCGAGGCCTGGGAGCGGTTGCGCGGCCAGCGTCTCGGGCAGAACGTTGGCCTCGTCATCGTGGTTGAAGCGGCCGTTCTCGAGCGCCTCATCGACCAGGCCGTCGAGTGCCGCGGGATCAGTGTCCGAGGTGTAGGAAAAACCGACGCGGTGCTCGACGAACGTGCGCACGCCGATCCCACGGCTCTCGGCCGAGACCAGCGACTCGATCTCACCCTTGTAAACGCGAACCGTGAACTCGGTCCCGCGGGAGATATAGACCTCGGCATCCTCGGCGCCGCGCGCTTTGCAGCGCGCGAGCACGCGTTCGCCGATCGGGTTCACTGTCGCATCGCGCCGCCGGGAACGACGCCGGTACCGCCGACTGTCAGCTCCGAAATCCGGATGGTTGGCTGACCGACCGACACCGGGACGCCCTGCCCTTCCTTGCCGCAGGTCCCGGGGGCAAGCTTGAGGTCGTTGCCGACCATGTCGATCTTGTGCAGCGCCCGCGGACCGTTGCCGACGATAGTGGCGCCGCGCACTGGCCGCCCGATGCGCCCGCCTTCGATCAGGTATCCCTCGGTCACGGCGAAGACGAAGTCGCCGCTGGTGACATCGACCTGGCCGGCACCCAGCTTCTTGGCGTAGAGCCCTTGCGGCGTGGCGGCGATGATGTCCTCCACCGAGTGCGCGCCTGCGGCGATGAAGGTGTTGGTCATGCGCGGGATCGGCAGATGCTGGTACGACTGGCGACGACCATTGCCGGTGACCGGGTGGTTCTGCTGGCCGGCTCGCAGCCGGTCGTACATGTAACTGACCAGGATGCCGTCCTGGATCAGCACGTTGCGGCGGGTTGGCACCCCTTCGTCGTCGACGGCCAGCGTGCCCCAGCGGCTGGGCATCGTCCCGTCGTCGATCGCGGTCACGATCGGGCTCGCCACCGCCTGACCGATCTTGCCCACGAAGACGGTCGATCCCTTGCCGACGAAGTCCGCCTCCAGCCCGTGGCCGCAGGCCTCGTGGAACAGCACGCCGCCGAATTCGTTGCCGATGACGACCGCCATTGGACCGGCCGGCGACGGCGCCGCGTCGAGCAGCGCGACCGCCCGCTCGGCGGCGGCGCGAGCGTACTCGGCTGCCGACGTGTCATCGAAGAATTCGAAGCCGCGCTGCATGCCCGGTGCTTCCATCGCGGTCTGGATCTCGCCGTTGCGCTCCGCGACCGCGTGCACCATGAGCCGTACGCGCGTCCGCGAATCCGTGTGATGGATCCCCTCGGAGGTCGCGACCAGCACCTCCTGGGCGCTCTGCCCGTAGCCAACCGCAACTTGCTTGATCGCACCGCTCACGGCGCGAGCGGCCTGGTCGGCCTCGAGCAACAACTCGATCTTCGCTGCCGGACCGATCGTGTCGGGCGGAACCTCGATGCGCTGCGGCTGACGCGGCGTACCGACCAGCTCGCCAAAGGCAAACCGCCCGCCGCCCCGGCGCCCCACCTGGGCAGCGAGATCGGCGGTCTTCAGCAGGCCGTCCTCGGAGAGGTCCTCGGTATAGATGTAGCTAACTGTGCCCTGGTGGATGATGCGCAGGCCCGCCCCCAGGTCGTTCCCGGAGCTGACGCGCTGCACTTTGCTCTCCTCGACGCTGATCGATTGATTGCGCTTCCGCTCCACGAAGAGCTCGACGAAGTCGGCGCCGGACCGCAGCGCGCGCTTGATCACGCTATCCACGAGGGATTGGTCGAGGAGTGGCATCAGCTTGAGTGTACCGGCCCTTTCCGTCGCCTTGGCTTTTCAGATGGCAGTAGTCGCATCAATTCTTTGGCCACGGCGTCGAGTGGCTTGACGTTGCCCTCGGCCCGACACAGGATGAGCGCGCCTTCCATGCCGGCCAGCGTGGCGAGGGCGATCGGCGTCGCGCGCTGCGGCGGAACACCCACCACCTCGAGTTCCTCGGCGAGCACGGTCGCCCAGGACCGAAAGGTGTCGCGCACAACGTCCATCAGTGCCGTCTCGTTTGGACCCGTGTCGATGGCAACACCGGCAACCACGCAGCCGGCAGTGGCACCCGATGTCACGACCACCTGGCGCCACATGGCAATGAATCGCTCCAGGACCGCCGACGCGCTGGCAAGGTTACCGGCACGAAGATGCGTTAGGACCCTCTCGGATGTCCAGCTGATGGCGTCCTCCGCCAGCTGCCTTTTCCCGTCGGGAAAGTGGTGGTAGATCGAGCCCCGCGGGGCCCCGCTGTCGGCGAGCACATCCGAAAAGGATGTCGCGCTCACACCCCGGGAGCGAATCAGCGAGGCGGCGCTGCGCACCATGCTCGCGCGACTATCCGCTGCCATCGGATGCCCTCTTGACTATGACGGTCAGCATAGCGCATACTGGCAAAGCTACTATGACGACCATCATAACCGCCTGAAGGAGACACATCCATGCCGATGATTGACGTCTACGCCGTTGAAGGAACGTTTGCCGATAAGCACGCCCTCGCCAAGGACCTCGCCGCTGCCGTGATGCGGTGGGAGCAGGTCCCCAACCTTGCACTGTTCCGCAACAACACCGCTGCGTTCATCCACGAACTGCCGGCCGATTCGTTGTCCAACGTCCCGGGTGACAGCAACTATGTCCGCGTTCAGGTCCTCACGCCGGTCGGCGTGCTCGATCGCACCAAGCAGCTCGGCGTGGTCAAGGAACTAACCGACATCGTGGCTACCGCCGGTGGCGATCCCACGCTGACCGCTCGAACCTGGGTGTTGCTCACCGAGTCACCCGAAGGTGGCTGGGGGGTCAACGGGCACGCTAACACCGGTGCCGACCTTACGGCAGCCGCCCGGGCTGAGATCGCAGCCAGCGCCGCACAGAAGTCGGGGGCCAAGTAGCCCCCGGCTCATTCACGACGCTGGTTCGCGCACCAGGCCAATGACCCAAACTCCGAGTACCGTCAACACGCCGGCGGTGGCGATGAAGACCGAGGGATAGCCGAAGCTGGCCGCGAGCGTTGAACCGAGGAGCGGTCCGATCGCGTTGCCGACGGCGGTCGCACTACTGGTCAGTCCGTAAGCTGAGCCGCGCAATTCCGCAGGAGTTGAGAGCCCGACAATAGCGTTGGTCGCCGGGATCAACACGCCTAAGAAGATGCCAACGCCTGACCGCAGCAGCAGGAACTGGCCGATGTTCTGCACGAACGCTTGCGGCAGGAAGAAGACCGCCGCGCCAAAGCAGGCGAAGATCAGGATCCGTCTGTAGCCACTGCGATCGACCAGGCGGCTGTAGAAAACCGCCGCCAGGGCGGCAAAGACCGCAGTCGCACCAAAGGCCAGTCCGGCGTAGAGCTTGACCGGGTCGGTGGCCGACGAGATGCGCTCCACATAGAGGGGAAGGATCGGGAAAACGATGGCGGTGCTGAGCTGAACCAGCAGCAGCGTCACCATCAATGGCATCAGGGTTGGCGAGCGAAGACCACGCCCCAGCGTTTCGAAGAATCCCGGCCGGCGGGCGGTCGAGGGCGGAGTGTAATGCTCGTGGACGAACTGCCACACGAGGAGGCCGGATGCCGCGAGCATGGCGCCGGCGACGAAGAACGTGCCGCGGATTCCGACTGCCTGGGCGATCAGGCCACCGAGCACCGGACCTAAGGCGATACCAACGTAAACGCTCGTTTGCAACTGCCCCATACTTGCGGCGAGCCGGTCACGCGGGACGATGGTCGCCACCAGCGCCGTGGCCGCCGCAATCGTGCCGGTGAAGACGCCCTGCAGGATGCGCAGGACGAGGAACTGCTCCACGTTCTGCACTAACCCCATCAAAGCGATGATGAGTCCGCCTACCAGCATCGACCGGAGCACCATGACTTTTCGTCCGTGCCGGTCGGCGAGGGCGCCCCAGATCGGACTGAAGATGGCCAGGGAGATCCCGGTGCTGGTGACGAGCGCCCCCGACCAGAAGACGACGGCGCTGTCCGGATGGACGCCGATCTCTTTCAAATAGAGCGGCAGGAAGGGGAGCACGAACCCGAAGGCCAGCATCGCGGTCGCCTGCGCCACGCAGACGACATAGAGGCTGGTCCTCCAGCTCGGGCTGACCTCCCCCGAGATATGACTTGGTGGCGCAGGCCTCAGTCGAGGCCGAAACCTCATGTCAGCGCTGCAACGCGAGGGTTATCGCCGCAGGTCAGCCGGCGCCTTTCGCGTAACTATGGAGTCCCACGATCCACAGGTTGACCGCGTAGAGCGTGATCATGATCGAGACGAAGCCGGCGGTCGCGATCAACGCTGTGCGGCGTCCGCGCCAGGCCCGCAGGCTATGGGCATGCAGGTAGATGGCGTAGATAATCCAGGTGATCGCGGCCCAGGTTTCCTTTGGATCCCATCCCCACCAGCGGCCCCAGGCGTGCTCGCCCCAGACGGCCCCCGCCATGGTGCCGAAGGTCCAGATCGGGAAGCCGAGCAGGATGGCACGGAAGGTCAGCCGGTCGAGGGTTTCCAGCGATGGCAGCCGCGCGGCAATGCCCGAGCCGTTCAACCAGGATTTGACGCTCGCGCTGCGGTCTTTGACGAGATAGAGCGCCGCGAAGACAAAGCTCGAGACCAGGATGCCGGAGGACGCCATCATGCTGGAGACGTGGATCTTCAGCCAGTAGCTCTGCAGCGCCGGCACGAGCGGCTCAGGTGATTGATAGAGGCCATAGCCGATCCCCATCAACGCCACCACTACGAAGAGTGCAACCCCGCCGCCCAGCGACGCCACCGGCCAGCGGACCGTCATCAGGAGGAAGGCGGTGACCGCCACCAGGGCGAGCATCGAGCTGTACTCGTACATGTTGGCCAGCGGGTAGTGCCCGTCGGCAAAGCCGCGCGAGATGATGGCGGCCAGGTGGATTGCGGCGCCGGGTGCGACGAGCGCGACCCCGAGCCAGCGAAGCGCCTCCGTTCGGTAGGCGAAGAAGGCGAAGTAGGAGAACATGCCGCCGACGTAAAGCACCATCGCTGCGAAGTACAGGTGTAGCGAAAAATCGGCCACGCTTCCGGGGAGCCGAGCCAGGTCGCCGCGGACCAGGCTGAAGGCGAGCAGGTAAAAAGCCAGCGGGATAATCCGCCAAAACGCTGGCAGGCGGCGCTGGTCGGTAGCTGTCACAGCGACCGGCTCGTTGACGGTAACGCGCGCCATCTCAGACGCCGGCTTTGGCCGCGACCCGTGGGCTGGCGGCGACCGGGGTGAGCGGGATCATCTGCATGGCATCGTCGCGGAATCGCACCCGCTGG
>Ga0209220_1000056_pt1 | contig 62696 bp, 63 predicted proteins | sample BlaSpr_A8_OM3_M3_FD_187984 | JGI IMG/M metagenome (GOLD analysis project Ga0209220, IMG submission 187984) | Forest soil microbial communities from Thunder Bay, Ontario, Canada - Black Spruce, Ontario site 2_A8_OM3_M3 (SPAdes) (version 2) | ecosystem: Environmental > Terrestrial > Soil > Boreal... | reverse complement strand
GAGGTCAGAGATAGCTCTCTTTGCGGCCTCGGCGATTGTGCGGTTCGGGTTCGACTGCGGCAGCTCGCCCCATTGCTTGACGATTCGCTGCAGGGCTTCTACTAGTGGTTGGCTCATATATCCTCCGTTGAACATGGCACATGATGGCACTTTACGCAGGTTTGTTCGGCGCGCTGGCGCGCACAGAGCGATTTCGTTTCTTATGCGAGCGAGCACGCTGTGTGCGCTTGGGCGCGCCAGCGCGCACAGAGCTATTTCTTTTACAGGCGGAGATGTGGGTACCGTAACTGTGAATGCGATCACAGGCACGTACAATCTCTTATCTGGATCAGTGCAGCAATTACAGACCCCAAGCGCGTTCCGGGCTGTGGATGATCTCGGCCCTGTTCCCGGCACTGCGGGCCTCGGTTCTGTTCTTAGTATCAGCACTGCGATCGGCACTCTTGCTCTCATGGCGAACACGGGTGGTTCAGGTCTCACGGATCTCGGTACCACCTTCGCTCCGGGCGTCTATGACTTTGGCGCCGGGTCTTTGGGTGCGGGGAAAACGCTGTGCGCACCACGGCACTTGGCAGATTCCGCACTGCGCAAAATCGGCAGCCATCTTGCGATCACTGCTGGCCGCCGATGGCGGAAGCCGTTATTTCCTGCCCTTCCTGTTGTCCTGGGACGCTCTGTATTGCATGGCGAGACGAAGCTGCCCAATCGCCTTGCGACTATCAGCTATCGCTTGCGCTTTGTGACCGCCAAAATCGTGAGGCGCTCGCTCCATGTATTCGATTGCGCCATGAAGCTCGCGAATTGCGGCCGCAATTCTGGGGTGCTCCTTTAACTCCTGCTTGCCAGTCTCTTGCGCGAAACTGACCTGCGCGAACGCGAGGCTGCTGACAACGCACATCCCGAGAAATATCTTGCGCATGACGCCTCCATAAGAATTTGGATTGAAGATTTGCTGCGCACCTGCCTCGCGCCGCCTCCAAGAAACGACGGGCAGCGGTATTAGTTGACGCCAGGAATGGATATGTACAAGCCAGCCGCAATCGGCGCCGGTCTACGCCCCGCCGAACGCCGGAGCCGTAGGAGGCGCCATCACCGGCGCTGTCTTTGGCAACCGCTTCGGCAAGGGCGACGGGCGGCTTGTCTCTACCGCTATCGGCACTGCGCTTGGTGGATTGATCGGCGGGAGGATGTAACGGTTGACGCGATCAGGCCCGCGATGATCCGCGGGCCTTCACGCGCCACGTTCCATACCTTGTCCTTCCACGCCCTGGACTCAAAGGGAGCTGTTCGTCATTGGGCGCGCGACTGTAAAAAGGCCGCTGTGGACAGCCTTGGGGGTATTAATGGGGGTATCTACGAAATGCGAACCATCCCGCCGTAGCGATTTCCTCTATGAAATAGGCTCGCCGATTTGAACTCCCTCCACTCCACCACTTCTCCTACTTGTATGGGACGACGCGCGACATGCCGCCGCGCGCGCCCAACTGTGGGAGTGTGGTTCTTATGTTTTCATGATCCTTTTACCTGCTTTGCGGTTCTTGACGAGACCGCGTCCACCCGCCGCCTTGGCGGCACGCCGTTTGGCCGCAGTCATCCGCCCACCTCTGCTCTTCTTCATTGTCATCACTCCTTCTTTTGTGCTTCACCCGAAAATCGGGCGATGCCGGAGATTAGATGTGCAAGTTACGCGCGTCTGTTCTTCAACCCACATAGGCGACCCGGTTTGCGGCTCAAAAAAATAGGTCGGCCAACGCGCCTTCTTTGCTTTTGGGCGTCCATGGGCTGCGCCGTTTGCAAGCCTATGCCAGCGTCACTACCATGCGCGTGCGATGAAGGCATTGAGGTTGCTCGCGGCGGCGCTGCAGCGGCTGGTCGACAAGATCGACCCGCAGGAAGGCCGCTATCGCATGCTGTTCGAGAGCAGCCCGTTGCCGATGTGGGTATTCGACGCCGAGACGCTGCGCTTTCTCGCGGCGAACGAGGCGGCGGTGCGCCTGTACGGCTACTCGCGTCAGGAATTCCTTTCCATGCCCGTGGAGGACATCCGCCGACCCGAGGATCGCGAGGCGTTCCGCCAGTTCCTGCGGCGCGAATCCGGCTCGGTGAACCGCGGCGTGTTCCGTCACGTGAAGAAGAGCGGCGAGCCGGTCGATATCGAAGGCGTCGGCTACCTCGTGAGCTGGCGCGGACGCGCCGCGCGGCTCGTACTCATCAGCGACATCACCGAGCGCCTGCACACGCAGCATGCGCTGGAGTTCTCGCAGGAGCGGCTGCGCGCCCTGTCGCGGCGGCTGCTCGAAGTGCAGGAGCAAGAGCGCCAGCGCCTTGCGCGCGACCTGCATGACGACATCGGCCAGGCGCTCACTGCACTGAAGATCCAGCTCGAGTCGCGCGCGCGCGTCGAGGAATGCGTCGACACAATCCGGCACACGCTCGAGCGCGTACGCCAGCTCTCCCTCAGCCTGCGCCCGGCGCAGCTCGACGATCTCGGCCTGGCGGCGGCGCTGCGCTCGCATCTCGACCGGCAGGCGGCGCTCGCCGGGCTCGCGCCGCACTTCGAGGCGGCCGAGGCGCCGCGCGACATCCCGGCGGACATCGAGACGGCCTGCTTTCGCATCGCGCAGGAAGCGATCAACAATGTGGTGCGGCATGCGCAGGCGCGCAACCTGTGGGTGCGCCTTTTCACCAGCGGCGCGCGGCTCGCGCTCTCGGTGCGCGACGACGGCGGTGGCTTCGATCTCGCCGCGGCACGGCGGCGCGCCGCGGCAGGCGCGAGCCTCGGGCTCGCGGGCATGGAAGAGCGCGTCGCGCTGGCGGGCGGCTCCTTCGAGCTGCGCTCGGCGCCGGGACAAGGCACGCTAATGCTGGCAACATTCCCGCTCGAGCCGAGCGAGAACGCACAAGCCGCCTGATGGCGTCGTCTCCCATTCGAGTGGTGCTGGCCGATGACCACGCGCTGGTGCGCGCGGGCATCCGCTCGCTCCTGGGGGCGATGCACGACGTCAAGGTCGTGGGCGAAGCGGCCAGCGGCGAGGAGGCGCTCGAGCTCGCCGAGCGCGAGCGCCCGGATGTCATCCTGATGGACATCGCCATGAAGGGCATTACCGGACTGGAGGCGGCGGCCCGCATGCGCGAGCACCAGCCCGAAGTGCGCGTTGTGATCCTGTCGATGCATTCCGGCGAGGAGTACGTGCTGCAGGCGCTGCGCGCCGGCGCCGCCGGCTACCTGCTCAAGGATGCGGCCACCGGGGAGCTCGAGCTGGCCCTGCGCAGCGTGATGCGCGGCGAGAGCTGGCTCAGCCCGGCGGTGTCGCGGCAGGTGGTCGAGGGCTACGTCCAGCGCCTCGGCGGCGAAGTCGGTCCCGACGTCCTTACCGCGCGCCAGCGCGAGGTGCTGAAGCTCGTCGCCGCCGGCAAGAGCACGAAGGAGATCGCTTTTCTGCTCAACCTCTCGGTGAAGACGGTGGAAACGCACCGCGCGCAGATCATGGAGCGGCTTGGCATTCGCGATGTGGCCGGACTGGTGCGCTACGCGCTGCGCACCGGGCTCGTGCCGCCCGAAGGCTGACAAAGGTTTTCCCGCACTGTCAACTAGTTCACGCGCTCTCAGGGATTCCCTAATTTCCAATAGGGAACACCCCGATACCGCGCATGCGCAAGGCCTCCTACTCTCGTCGCATGACCCCGGAGCGCATCCGGCGGATCGCGATCGCCGACGACAGCCCGGCGTTCGTTGCCGCCGCCGCCGACTACATCGCGAGCCTCCCGGGCTACGGGCTGGCAGGCACGGTGCAGGCGGCTTCCCAGGCGCTGACCCTTGTTGAAAACGCTCTTCCCGACGTGCTGCTGCTCGGCCTAGGCCTCTCGCCGGCGCGTGGTCTCGATATGGTGCGGCGCGTTAAGGCCTGTCCCGGCGCTCCCGCGGTGGTCGCCATGACGCTGTTTCACACTCCGGAAGCGGCTGCCGAGGCGACGCGCGCCGGCGCCGATGCGCTGGTCGGCAAGGAAGCCTTCGTCTCCGGATTGACCGCCGCGCTCGCGCGTCTTTTCCCGGCCTAGCCGCGCTGCTTCTCCAGCCGGCGCGCGAAGACGGTCATTTCCTTCTCCGCCTGCTTGTCGCCCTTACGCTGCGCGGCCGCGATGCCGTGGCGGTAGGCTTCGAGCGCCTCATCGCTGCGGCCGGCGTCGGCGAGCTCTTTGCCGAGCAGCTTCCACGCCGCAGAGTACAGCGGATCTTTGGCGAGCGCGTCGCGCAGATAGCCGATCGCGCGCTCGTGCTCGCCGGCCTTCGCGTGCTGCACGCCCAGCGAATAGCGCAGCAGCGCGCCGTCGCGCGGCGTGCCGAGCAGCTTCTCAAGCTGGGAAATCATTAGGCTAAGATACCCGCCATGAAGACCGCGATCCAGACGCGCGATGCGCCCGAGGCGATTGGTACCTATTCGCAGGCGCTGCGCGCGGGCGACACCGTGTACCTTTCGGGCCAGATCGGCCTCGACCCGGCGACCATGCAGCTCGCCGAGGGCATCGAGGGTCAGGCGCACCGGGTGTTCCGCAACCTCGCGGCGGTGGCCGCCGCCGCCGGCTCCAGCCTCGATCATGCCGTGCGCATGACGGTCTATCTGACAGATCTCGCGCATTTCGCGCGCGTGAACGAGATCATGGCGCAGTACGTGCGCGAGCCCTTCCCAGCGCGCGCCGCGGTCGGCGTCTCCGGGCTGCCGCGCGGCGCGCTGGTCGAGATCGACGCCATCCTGCATACGGGGTGAAGAAGCTCGACAAGCTCGGGCTGCGCTCGCGCCTCGACTTCGTGCTTCACCTGCCGCTGCGCTACGAGGACGAGACGACCCTCACTGCGCCGCAGGCGGCCCCGCCCGGCAAGCCGGTACTGGTCGAGGCGAAGCTCGAGCGCGCCGAAGTCGCCTACCGCCCGCGTCGCCAGCTGATCGTCCACGCCGACGGCATCGTGCTGCGCTTCTTCAATTTCTACGGCAGCCAGCTGAAGCAGTTCCAGCGCGCGGCGCAAGAGGGCTTGCGCGTGCGCGCCTTTGGCGAGGTGCGCGGCGGCTGGTTCGGCGCCGAGATGGCGCATCCGCGCTATCGCCTGGTGCACGAGGGCGAGGCGCTCCCCGATAGCCTGACGCCGATCTATCCGACCACCGCTGGGCTGGCACAAGCGGCGCTTCGCGCCGCAGTCCTGGAGGCGCTGGATGCGGGGCCGCTCGAGGACACGCTGCCGCAGCGGCTGCGGGAGCGCTACGGCTTGGTGGGGTTTGCAGAAAGCGTGCAGCTTCTGCACCGGCCGTCGCCCGGTTTCGATCCAGCGGGGGTGTGGCGGCGCATGAAGTTCGACGAGCTCCTCGCGCAGCAGCTGTCGATGCGCTTCGCCTATCAAAAACGCCGCTCTCGCCGGGCGCCGGTCCTGAAGGCAAACGGTGCGCTGCTCAAATCTTTCCTGAAGAAGCTGCCGTTCAAGCTGACGCGGGCGCAGGCGCGCGCCATGAACGAAGTGCTGCGCGATGTGGCCGAGCCGCATCCGATGCAGCGGCTCCTGCAGGGCGACGTCGGCAGCGGCAAGACCATCGTCGCGGCGATCGCCTGCCTCGCTGCCGCGGACGCCGGCTGGCAGGCCGCGGTGATGGCGCCCACTGAAATTCTGTCGGAACAGCATTTCCGCAAATTCAGCGAGTGGCTCGCGCCCCTCGGCCTGAAGCTTGCATGGCTACATGGGGGGTTGACGAAAAAGCAGAAGGCGGAAGCGGCAAAGGCGCAAATCGTCATCGGTACCCATGCCCTGGTGCAGGCCGGCGTGGAATTCGCCCGTCTCGGACTCGCCGTGGTCGATGAGCAGCACCGCTTCGGCGTGGAGCAGCGGCTGACGCTGCGGCGCAAGGGCGAGGACGCCGCCGTACCGCACCAGCTGATGATGAGCGCGACGCCGATTCCGCGCACGCTGTCGATGACCTACTACGCCGACCTCGACGTTTCGGTGATCGACGAGCTGCCGCCCGGCCGCCGCGCGGTGGCGACGCGGCTTGTGTCCGCCGCGCGGCGCGGCGAAGTGCTGGCGCGCATCCGCGACGCCTGCGCCGAAGGGCAGCAGGCTTACTGGGTGTGTCCGGTCATCGAAGAATCCAAGGAAGGAGATGTGCAAACTGCGCTCGACACGTACGAGAAACTGAGAAAGGAGCTCAAATCGATTCAGGTGGGCCTGCTCCACGGCCGCATGGCTGCCGCGCAAAAGGCGGCTGCGATGGAAGCTTTCTCAAGCGGAAAAATGCAGCTGCTGGTCTGCACCACGGTGATCGAAGTCGGCGTCGATGTGCCCAATGCCTCGCTCATGGTGATTGAAAGTGCCGAGCGCTTCGGCCTGGCGCAGCTGCACCAGCTGCGCGGCCGCATCGGCCGCGGCGCGCGCGACAGCGTCTGCATCCTGCTCTTCGACGGGCCGCTCTCCGCAACGGCGCGTGAGCGCCTCAAGGTGATCTACGAGAATGTGGACGGCTTCGAGATCGCGCGCCGCGACCTAGTGCTGCGCGGCCCCGGCGAGTATCTCGGCGAGCGCCAGAGCGGCACGCCGCTGCTGCGCTTCGCCGATCCGGAGCGCGACGGCGATCTCGTGCGCGCCGCGCGCGAGGCGGCCGAGGAGCTGATCGGCGCCGATCCCGAGGCGGCGCGTGCGCACGTCGCGCGCTGGCTGGGATCCAGGCAGGACCTTACCTACGCCTGAGTTATGCTTCCGGCATGGACCTCGCGTTCATCGCCAGGCGCCTGGATGCCTATGAGCGCCTGATCCGGCTCGACAAGCCGGTCGGCACGCTGCTCCTGCTCTGGCCGACCCTATGGGCGGTGTGGCTCGCCTCGTACGGCGCGCCACGGCTCGACGTCGTGATCATTTTCGTCGTAGGCACGCTGCTTATGCGCTCCGCCGGTTGCGCGATCAACGACTACGCCGACCGCAATTTCGATCCGCACGTCGAGCGCACGCGCGCGCGGCCGCTCGCTGCCGGCGAGATCGCGCCGCGCGAGGCGCTGGGGGTGGCGGCGGCGCTCACCCTTGCCGCTTTCGCGCTGGTGTTGTTTCTCAATGGGTTCGCGATCCTGCTGTCGCTCGTAGCGCTGGCGATCGCCGCGAGCTACCCCTTTGCCAAGCGCTTCTTTGCGCTGCCTCAGGCCTATCTCGGCATCGCGTTCGGCTTCGGCATCCCGATGGCCTATGCCACGATCCAGAACCGGCTGCCCGCCGCGTGCTGGCTGCTGCTCGCCGCCAACGTGTTCTACTCGTTCGCCTACGACACCGAATACGCGATGGTCGACCGCGAGGACGACGCAAGGCTCGGCTTGCGCACCTCGGCGCTCACGCTCGGGCGCTGGGACGTCGCCGCCGTCATGGCGAGCTACGCCGCCATGCTCGCCATTCTGGCGCTGCTCGGTGTCCAGCTGCGGCTCGGCTGGCCCTATTACGCAGGACTCGCCGTTGCCGGCGCGATGATGATCTATCATTGGTTCCTCATCCGCGAGCGTACCCGGGAGGGCTGCTTCAAGGCCTTCCGCCACAACAACTGGGTCGGCGGCGTGATCTTCGCCGGAATCGTCTTGAGCTACTCGTTCAACCAGCCGTGGCGATGAGCGACGCCGGTCCGGCGATCACGCGCTTCGATTTTGCCGCTGGCGCGCTGCGCGGCACGCATTTGACGCTTTATCCGAACTGCCTCGTGCACCGCGGCGACGCGCATCTCGAGACGCTGCCGCTCGCCAGCATTGCATCGGTGCGCGTGGCCTTCGAGCGCAACGAGCGCAAGCTGGGCTGGGGCGCCGCGCTGGTGATCATCGCGCTGCTGCTGCTCGCCATCTCTGCGCCGCTCGCCGGATTCGCCGGGGGCGCGGCGGCCGAGCTTGCGGTGGGCGGGGCGCAGGGCGTGGGGCGCGCGTTGCAGACCTTTTTCCGGGTGATCGAGGCGCTGGCCAATACCCTGCCGCTGCTCGCCATGGCGGTGGTGCTCGGCGGCATTGCGCTCGGCCTGCTCGGCTGGCTGGGAAACACCACGCTCACGCTCACTCTCGCCGGCGTCGAGCGGATTTACCCGATACGCGGCCGCGACGCCCGCCTGCTCGATTTCGCCGAGGCGCTCAGCGAGCGCGTCGTTGCCTGCGTGATGGTGCTCAGGCGGTGAGCTACGCCGACCTGAGAGAGTTTCTGTCTCAACTGGAAGCGAAAGGCGAACTCAAACGCATTTCAGCCTCGGTTTCGCCCCGGCTCGAGATGACCGAGATCTGCGACCGCGTGCTACGCGCCGGCGGGCCGGCTCTGCTCTTCGAGCGGCCTGCCGGGCACGACATCCCCGTGCTCGCCAATCTCTTCGGCAGCGTCGCGCGCGTAGCGGCGGCGATGGGCGTCGAGCGCCCGGGGGAGCTGCGCGAAGTCGGCAAGCTCCTCGCTTACCTTAAGGAGCCCGAGCCGCCCAAGGGCTTTCGCGACCTGTGGGAGAAATTCCCGGTCTTCAAGAAGGTGCTGGACATGGCGCCAAAGGAGCGCTCCTCGGCGCCTTGCCAGGAGATCGTGCGCGAGGCAGCCGACGTCGATCTCGCACGCCTGCCGATCCAGACCTGCTGGCCCGGCGACGCCGGTCCGCTCATCACCTGGGGACTGACCGTGACGCGCGGGCCACTGAAGAACCGCCAGAACCTCGGCATCTACCGCCAGCAGGTCATCGGGCGAAACCGCGTCATCATGCGCTGGCTCGCGCACCGCGGCGGCGCGCTCGACTTCCGCGATCATCAGCTCGCAGCCGCGGCCGCGCCCTTTCCGGTGGCCGTTGCGCTGGGTGCCGACCCGGCGACGATGCTCGCCGCGGTGACGCCGGTCCCCGATACGCTCGGCGAATACCAGTTCGCGGGCTTGCTGCGTGGCGCGCGCACCGAGCTCGTGAAATGCCTGGGCAGCGATCTGCAGGTCCCGGCGAGCGCCGAAATCGTGCTGGAAGGGGTGATTCATCCCGGCGATGCCGCCGAGGAAGGCCCGCACGGCGACCACACCGGCTACTACAACGAGGTCGAGCGCTTCCCGGTGCTGACGATCGAGCGCATCACCCTGCGACGCGCGCCGATCTATCACTCGACCTACACCGGCAAGCCGCCCGACGAGCCGGCAATGCTCGGCGTCGCGCTGAACGAGCTCTTCGTGCCGCTTCTGACGAAGCAGTTCCCCGAGATCGTCGACTTTTATCTGCCGCCGGAAGGCTGCTCGTACCGGCTCGCCGTAGTAAGCATGAAGAAGCAGTATCCCGGCCACGCCAAGCGCGTGATGTTCGGCATCTGGAGCTTCCTGCGGCAGTTCATGTACACCAAGTTCATCGTCGTGTGCGACGACGACATCGACGTGCGCGACTGGAAGGAAGTCATCTGGGCGATCACCACGCGCGTCGACCCGGCGCGCGACAGCCTGATCGCGGAGCACACACCGATCGACTACCTCGATTTTGCGAGCCCCGTGTCCGGCCTTGGCTCGAAGATGGGTATCGACGCGACCGCGAAATGGCCCGGCGAAACGGCGCGGCGCTGGGGCCGGCCGATCGTCATGGACCCGGAGGTGAAACGCCGCGTGGACTCCCTGTGGAGCGAGCTGGGACTGTAGGCGAGTTGCGCGTCCACTCGAGCAGCGCGTCCATCGCCGCGTCGGCCTCAGGCGCCTTCGGGTGGTTCACGATCATCACCACTAGGTGGCGCCGCCCGTTGCGGTCCAGCACGTAACCGGCGATCGCGCGGGCATCCGAGAGGAGCCCGGTCTTGATGTGCGCATTGCCGGCGACGCGCTCGCCGCGCAGCCGCTTTTTCATTGTTCCGTCTGCCGCTACGACCGGCAGCGACGCCACGAACTCCGGCATCACCGGGCTTCTCCATGCGGCCTGCAGCAGCGCGGCCAGGTGCTCCGGGCTGATGCGCTCGATGCGCGAAAGCCCCGAGCCGTTCTCCAGCACCAGCTCGGGCGCCGCGATGTTCTTGAAGGTCAGCCATTGGCGGATCGCGCGTGCCGCGTTCTCGGCTTGCGCCGGCGGCCCGACGAGCTCGGCGCCGAGCGTCAGAAACAGTTGCCGCGCCATCACATTGTTCGAGAACTTGTTGATGTCGCGCACGATCTCGCCGAGCGGCTCCGAGTCGTGCACGTAGACCAGCCGCGCGCCGGGCGGTACGAGGCCGCCGCGCACCGTACCGCTCCAGGTGCCGCCCATCTCGCCCCATAACTGCCGGATCATCCCGGCGACATAGTCTTCCGGGGCATAGAGGGCGACGTTGAGGTCGCGCTCGCCGCATTGCGCAGGATAAAGGCCGGTAAACGCGGCGCGCGGCTTCGGCGCGGATTCGAACGATGCCTGGATCAGGTCGCGGAAGGCGCGGCCTTCGGGGCAGCCCCCCTCGACGATTTTGAGGGAATTCACGACTTCCAGCCCCGGCAGCGCCGGCTCGACGAATATCCGTACTTTGCCCTCTTCAGGCAGAAACGAGAATCGCAGCGACTTGAAGTTCACGAGCAGCGCGTCCGGACGCACGTTGTATGGGCGGAACGGCTCGCTGTCGAAAGGCTGCTCGGCGATCGGCGCGAAATGGCTGCGATCGAGCACCACATCGCCGCGGATCTCGCGCACGCCGCGGCCGCGCAGGCTGCGCAGCAGCATCCAGAAGCTCTCGTAATTAAGCTTCGGGTCGCCATAGCCCTTGAGCACGAGGTTGTCCCCATCGAGATAGACCTCTGTTTTCCAGCGGTACGCGGGCCCCAGAAGCTCGAGCGCCGCGTAAGTGGTGACGAGCTTCATCACCGAGGCTGGATTCATCGCCTGATTGGCGTTCACCGCCAGACTGGGACGGGCCGTGCCGACCTCCTGCACGACAGCGCCGACGCTCGATTGCGGAATGCCGACCGAGCGCAAGGCCTGGAGCACCGATTTCGGCAGGTCGGCCGCGCCAGCGAAGGTAGTGAGCGCTAACAGGCCGCCAGCGAGATAGCTCTTGCAACGGTCGAGCGCTGCCCTTATCATTAGCACTCGTCCGGACTGAGTGCTAATAGTCCAGGAATCCCAGGTTTGGAGCATCCAAGCCATTGTAATCCATAACGTTTTTCTATGGGGAGTTCTGCATGAAAATTCGTCCGTTGCATGACCGCGTGATCGTCAAGCGCATCGAAGAGGAGCGCAAGTCCGCCGGTGGCATCGTCATTCCCGACACCGCCGCCGAGAAGCCCGACCAGGGCGAGATCGTAGCCGTGGGCAAGGGCAAGAAAGACGACAACGGCAAGCTGATTCCGGTCGACGTCAAGGTTGGCGACCGGGTGCTGTTCGGCAAGTACTCCGGGCAGACCGTGAAGGTGAAAGGCGATGAGCTGCTCGTGATGCGCGAGGAAGACATCATGGGTGTTATCGAAGGCGCATAAGCCGCCAGCGAATTTCGAATACAGGAGAAAGCAACAATGCCAGCAAAAGAAGTCCGTTTCCACGAAGGCGCGCGCACCAAGATGGTCCATGGGTTGAACATCCTGGCCGACGCCGTGAAAGTGACGCTGGGGCCCAAGGGCCGCAACGTCGTGCTAGAGCGCTCGTTCGGCGCGCCGACCGTCACCAAGGACGGCGTCTCGGTAGCGAAGGAGATCGAGCTGAAGGACAAGTTCGAGAACATGGGCGCGCAGATGGTGAAGGAAGTCGCCTCCAAGACCTCGGACGTCGCCGGTGATGGCACCACGACAGCGACGGTGCTTGCCCAGGCGATCGTGCGCGAGGGCATGAAGTTCGTCGCCTCCGGCATGAATCCGATGGACCTGAAGCGCGGCATCGACAAGGCCGTGGTCGCGGTGGTCGAGGAGTTGAAGAAGATTTCCAAGCCCTGCACCACTACGAAGGAGATTGCCCAGGTCGGCGCGATTTCCGCCAACGCCGACGCCAACATCGGCAAGATCATCTCCGATGCGATGGACAAGGTCGGCAAGGAAGGCGTGATCACGGTCGAGGACGGCAAGTCGCTCGATAACGAGCTCGATCTTGTCGAGGGCATGCAGTTCGACCGCGGTTATCTGTCGCCGTATTTCATCAACAACCCGGAGAAGCAGATCGCGGTGCTCGAGGATCCGTACATCCTCCTGCACGACAAGAAGATCTCGTCGATCCGCGAGCTGCTGCCGATCCTCGAGCAGGTGGCGAAGGCCGGCAAGCCGCTTCTCATCATCGCCGAGGAAGTCGAAGGCGAGGCGCTCGCCACGCTGGTGGTGAACAACATCCGCGGCATCCTGAAGACCGTCGCCGTCAAGGCGCCCGGCTTCGGCGACCGCCGCAAGGCGATGCTTGAAGACATGGCCGTCCTCACCGGCGGCACCGTGATCAGCGAGGAGCTCGGGCTCAAGCTCGAGAACGCGACGCTGAAGGACCTCGGCCGCGCCAAGAAGGTTGAGGCGGCCAAGGAGAACACCACCCTCATCGACGGTGCCGGCGACAAGAAGCTGATCGAGGCTCGCGTCAAGCAGATCCGCGTGCAGATCGACGAGGCGACCAGCGACTACGACAAGGAGAAGCTGCAGGAGCGCGTGGCGAAGCTCGCCGGCGGCGTTGCGGTCATCAAGGTCGGCGCTGCGACCGAGATCGAGATGAAGGACAAGAAGGCGCGCGTCGAGGACGCGCTGCACGCTACCCGCGCCGCTGTCGAAGAGGGCATCGTTCCGGGCGGCGGCGTGGCGTTCCTCCGCGCGCGTCAGGCGCTCGAAGGCAAGCTCAAGGGCGACAACCACGACCAGGACGCCGGCATCAAGATCGTGATGAAAGCGCTCGAAGAGCCGCTGCGCATCATCGTCGACAACTCCGGTGCGGAGCCGTCGGTGGTGCTCAACAAGGTGCTCGAGAACAAGGGCAACTACGGCTTCAACGCGCAGACCGAGGAGTTCGGCGACCTAGTGCAGATGGGCGTGATCGACCCGACCAAGGTCGCTCGCACCGCGCTGCAGAACGCTTCGTCGGTAGCCGGCCTGATGCTCACCACCGACGCGATGGTCGCGGAGCTGGTGGAAGAGAAGAAGGGCGGCCACTCCCACGGCGGCATGCCCGACATGGGCGGCATGGGCGGCATGGACATGTAACGCAGTCAAAGCTCCCAGGAGCTGGAAAAGGGCGCCTTCGGGCGCCCTTTTTTATTACACTCCTCCCCGTAAGGAGGAGGCATGCGGATACTCGTCGCGGAAGACGACGCGATCCTGGCCGACGCCGTTCTGTACACGCTGCGCCAATCGGGGCACGCGGTCGATTGGGTGAAAAACGGCGTGGAGGCCGATTGCGCCCTCGCCGCCCACGCATTCGACCTGCTGATTCTCGATCTCGGCCTGCCCAGGAAATCGGGTCTCGATGTCCTCAAGCGCCTGCGCGGGCGCGACTCGCGCCTGCCGGTGCTGATCCTGACCGGGCTCGATGCCGTGAGCGACCGCGTGCGCGGCCTCGACGCCGGCGCCGACGACTATCTCGCCAAGCCGTTCGACCTCGCCGAGCTCGAGGCGCGCGTGCGCGCGCTCACGCGCCGCGGCATGGCCGGCGGGACGCCGCTTCTGCGGCATGGCGCCCTGACCTACGATCAGGTGGGGCGCGTAGCGCGCCTGAACGGCGAGCCGCTCGAGCTCTCGGCGCGCGAAATTGGCCTGCTGGAGATCTTCATACAGCGCTCGGGCCGCATGCTGTCCAAGGACCAGCTCGTGTCGCATCTGTGCGAATGGGGCGAAGAAGTGTCGCCGAATGCGATCGAGGTATACGTCCACCGCCTGCGCAGGAAACTGGAGCCGGGCGGCGTGCGCATCGTCACCGTGCGCGGTCTCGGCTACAGCCTGGAGAAACCCTGCGCTTGATATAATCCGCGCCTTCCCAAAAGCGCGGGCCTCATCTTCCTGTTTCGCCGCGCTTCCGGCACGGCCAAGTAGCTCAGTTGGTAGAGCAGAGGACTGAAAATCCTTGTGTCGGTGGTTCGATTCCGCCCTTGGCCACCAACACCTCAAGCGCCTAGCGCGGTCTCTTGAATAAGGCGCCCAAAAGGATGCCTCGGAGCGCTACCTCCAAGAGGAGACTCATTAAGAGCCAGCGGATAGAAATCAGGGCACGCATCGATCTATTTAACGATCACCATATCCTCTGGAAGGACAACCGGGCATGCCGCGCACGAAAGTTGACAACGCTTCTGCATCAAGAACCAGACGCGGGATTCTTCGGGATGCTCCGGGAAGTCGCTTGCAGTTAGGTGCAAGCTGCGCGATTGACTCCGCCCTTGGCCACCAACAACTTCAGTCGATCTTGATGTTCGCGCTGCGGATGATCGAGCCGTAGCGCTCCTGCTCGCGCCGCATGAACGCGGCCATGTCCTCCGGTGCGCTCGACAGCGGGTCGAGTCCCAGCGGAACGAAGCGTTCCTTCAGCTCGCTCGATTGCACCGCTTTCTGGATTTCGCTCGACAGGCGCGCCACGATGTCGCGGGGTGTGCCAGGCGGCGCGGCGTAGCCGATCCAGCCGCCGATGTCGAATCCCGGCAGATCGGCCGCTTCCGAGAGCGGCGGCACGTCAGGCATCGCGGCGCTGCGGGTGGCGAAGCTGACGCCAAAAGTCTTGAGGCGCCCGGATTTCACGTACGCGAGCGTCGCGGTGACCGTCTCGAGGGTGTAGGCGATCTGCCCGTTCATCACGTCGGTGAGTGCCGGCGCGCTTCCCTTGTAGGGCACGTGGCGCGCTTTGAGCTGTGCCATGGAATTGAACAGCTCGACGATGAGATGCGCCGTAGCCCCGGTGCCGGAGGAGGAGAACGTGTACTTGTCGGGGTTCGCGCGCACCAGTGCGATGAACTCCTTTGCATTCGCAGCCGGAAACGAAGGATGCGTCACCAGGGCGAACGGCGTCAGCGCAATCAGGCTCACCGGCGAGAAGTCCTTCATCGGGTCGTACGGGACCTTCTGCAGGTTGGGCATGATGGAGAGCGGACCGCTCGAGGCGGCGAGCAGCGTGTAGCCATCGGGCACGCTCCTCGCGACGGCCTCCGAGCCAATCGAGCCGCCGGCGCCAGGCTTGTTGTCGATGACAAACGGCTGGCCGAGGGAGTCCTGGAGTTTCTGCGCTACGAGCCGCGCGGCGATGTCGGTGGCCTGCCCTGGTGGCCACGGCACGATGACCTTCACCGCCCTGCCTGGGTAACTTTGGGCGCAGGCAGCGCCCGCGAGAAACAGCGACGCAAGGAGTGCCAAGATGGTTCTCATGCCGCCTCCCGTTCGGAAATGGTGGTTTCGGCCATCAGGCGCGCTCCGCGATCAGCACCACGTTGGAGCCACCGAAAGCGAAGGAATTGGACATTACGGCGCGGGGCGGGGCGATGCGCTCGGCGCGCAGCGGCACGTGGCGCACGCGGCAGGCCGGGTCCGGCTGCTCGAGATGGGCGGTCGGCGCAAGGACGCCTTCCTCCAGTGCGAAAAGCGCCACCGCGAACTCGAGCGCTCCGGCGCCGCCGAGCAGATGGCCGTGCAGCGACTTGGTCGAGCTCACGCGGACGTCGTTGGCGGCGGCTCCGAATACGGCGTTGATGGCTTCGGCCTCGACGATGTCGCCGACCGCTGTCGCGGTGCCGTGCGCGTTGATGTAGCCGATCGCGCCGGGCTCGAGGCTCGCTTCGCTGAGCGCCTCGCGCATCGCGCGCATTTGGCCGTCGCGGTCCGGGCGCGACATGTGCACTGCATCGCAGGAATTGCCGTAGCCGGTCAGGAGCGCGTGGATGTGCGCGCCGCGCGCTCGCGCGTGTGATTCCTCTTCCAGCACGAAGGCCGCGGCGCCCTCGCCGAGGACCAGGCCGGCGCGGCGCTTGTCGAAGGGCTTGCAGCTCGCCGCCGGGTCGTCGGGATCGGCCGGCGCCAGCGTGCGCAGCGCCTGCCACGCGGCGAGGGTGCCCGGTGTCAGCAGCGCCTCGGAGCCGCCTGCGACGATCGCGTCGGCGCGACCCGCCATGATGGTGCGCATCGCCTCGCCGAGCGCCATGGCCGACGATGAGCACGCAGTCGAGAAATTGGCGAACGGCCCGCGCAGACCATGGCGCACGGCTACGTTCGAACCGGGGGCGTTATTCATCGCCATCACCACGGTCAACGGGCGCAGGCGCCACTCTCCGGCACCGTAGACGTTCTTGTAGGCGCCCTCGAGCGTATGCGCGCCCCCCATGCCGGTTCCCCAGTACAGGCCGATGCGGTCGCGGTCGGCGGATGCGACGTCGAGCCGGCTCGCGGCCAGCGCCTGCGCCGCCGCGGCCAAAGCGAACTGCGACACGCGGTCGATATTGGCTGCTTCAGCTTGCTTGAACATCGGCGCCGGATTCCAGTCGACTAATGCACCGACCTGCACTCCAGAGCCTTGCGCCACGCTTTCAGGCAGGCGGCCGATGCCGGAGCGTCCTGCGGCGAGCGCGGCGTGGAATTCAGCGAGCGATTTGCCGAGGGGGGAAACGACGCCAGCCCCGGTAACCGCGACGCGGCGTGCGGTCATCCTCGATCGGCTCAAACCTTGCCGGCGGTGGCGAGGGCGGCAGCGACGTGGCGCTCGAGGTCGGCGAGCGTCTTGATGCCCTTCAGTTTCTCGTCGGAAACGCTGACGCCGAATTCCTCCTCGACCTTGAACATGAACTCGATGAAGCTAAGCGAGTCGATGCCCAGCGTGTCGAGCTGCGCGCTCGGGTCCAGGTTGTTTGGCTCGATGGAGAACTCCTTCGCGGCGAGATCCTTGATGCGGTCGAGCGTGTCCATGCGCAATGCATTATAGCGCTTATAATTTACGGACTTACGCTCGCTCCGGCGGTCGCCGCATGTCACTTTACGCTCTCGGGCTGAATCATCAGACCGCGCCACTCGCGGTGCGCGAGCGCGTCGTATTCCACGTCGAGCGCCTGCGCGAGGCGCTCGCCGAGATGAAGCGCGGCCTCGCGCAGGAAGCGGCGATCCTCTCGACGTGCAATCGCACCGAGCTGTACGTTTCGAGCGAGCAACCGCAAGCGGTCGCAGCGTGGCTCGCGCAATATCACCGCTTCGGCCCCGGCGAGCTCGCTTCATACCTGTACACCTTCCCCAGGGAACAGGCGGTGCGTCATGCATTCCGGGTCGCTTCGGGTCTCGACTCGATGGTGCTCGGCGAGCCGCAGATCCTCGGCCAGATGAAGGACGCGGCGCGCGCCGCGGAGTCGGCCGGCACGCTCGGCACGGTGCTGCACAAGCTCTTCCAGCGCTCGTTCGCCGTGGCGAAGGAAGTGCGCTCGACCACCCGCGTGGGCGCAAGCAGCGTTTCTATGGCGGCGGCGACCGTAAAGCTCGCGGCGCGCATCTTCCCGAGCCTGAAGGACCAGAGCGTGCTCTTCATCGGCGCCGGCGAGATGATCGAGCTGTGCGCGACGCACTTCGCCGCGCAGGGCCCCGCGCGCCTCACCGTCGCGAACCGGACGCTCGAGCGCGCCGCGCGTCTCGCGCACCGCTTTAACGGCCGCTCGATCGAGCTGAGGTCGCTGGCCGAGCACCTGCACGAGCACGATATCGTCGTCTCCTCCACCGCTTCGTCGTTGCCGATCCTGGGCAAGGGACTGGTGGAACGCGCCCTCAAGGCGAGGCGCCGGCGACCGATGTTCATGGTGGACCTTGCGGTGCCGCGCGACATCGAGCCCGAAGCCGGCGAGCTCGACGACGTGTTCCTCTACACGATCGATGACCTCGCCGGCATCGTTGCGCTGAACCTCGATTCGCGCCGCTCGGCCGTCGACCAGGCCGAGGCGATCATCGAGACGCAGGTCGCGCAGTTCATGCACTGGATGCAGGCGCGCGAGAGCGTGCCGCTGATCCGCGCGCTGCGCGAGCACGCCGAGCATGCGCGGCGCGGCGAGGTGGAGCGGGCGCTGAAGCTCCTGCAGCGCGGCGAGGACCCGGCGCGAGTGCTCGAATCGCTGTCGCAGGGCCTCACCAACAAGCTGGTGCACGGCCCGACGCAAGCGCTGAACGACGCCGCCGGCGATGAGCGCCGCGCCTTGGCCGATCTGCTCGCGCGCCTGTTCCGCATTAAGTGAAGCCGACGCTGCGCACCAAGCTCGACAGCCTGGTCGGGCGTCTCGAGGATCTGAACGGCCTGCTCGCCGCGGAGGGCGCGACGCGCGACATGGAGCAGTTCAGGAAACTCTCGCGCGAGCATTCCGAGCTCACCGGCATAGTCTCGCTCTACGAACGCTTTCGCCAGGCCGAGCGCGACGCCGATGCCGCGAAGGAGATGGCCGGCGATGCGGCCATGAAATCGTTCGCCGACGAGGAGCTCAAGGCGGCGCGCGGCAGCATGGACAAGCTCGAGGCCGATCTGCAGAAGGCGCTGTTGCCCCGGGATCCGAACGACGAGCGCAACATCTTCCTCGAGATCCGCGCCGGTACCGGCGGCGACGAGTCGGCGCTGTTCGCCGCCGACCTCTTTCGCATGTACATGCGCTACGCCGAGCGGCAGGGCTGGCAGGCCGAGATCATCTCCGAGAGCCCCTCCGAGCTTGGCGGCTATAAGGAGGTCATCGCCAAGATCGTCGGCCAGGGCGCGTATTCGAAGCTCAAGTTCGAATCGGGCGGCCACCGCGTGCAGCGCGTGCCGGAGACCGAAGCGCAGGGCCGCATCCATACCTCGGCGTGCACGGTCGCCGTGCTTCCCGAAGCCGATGCGCTCGACGAGGTGGTGCTGAACCCCGCGGAGTTGCGCATCGACACGTTTCGCGCCTCCGGCGCGGGCGGCCAGCACGTCAACAAGACGGAATCGGCGATCCGCGTGACTCACCTGCCCACCGGCATCGTGGTCGAATGCCAGGACTCGCGCTCGCAGCACAAGAACCGGGAGAAGGCGCTCGGCGTGCTCGCCGCGCGCATCCGCGACAAGCAGCTGCGCGAGCAGCAGGCGAAAACCGCCTCGACGCGCAAATCGCTGATCGGCTCGGGCGACCGCTCCGAGCGCATCCGCACCTACAACTTCCCGCAGGGCCGCGTCACCGAGCACCGCATCAACCTTACGCTCTACAAGATCGACCGCATCATGGACGGCGAGCTTGACGAGCTGATCGGCGCGCTCTCGGCCGAGCAGCAGGCCGAGCAGCTGGCACAGCTCGCCGAAGAAGCGGCTTGACGGTACAGGAAGCGCTCAGCGCGAGCGGGATCGATGCGCGCGAAGCGCGCCTGCTTCTCGCCGAGGCGAGCGGATTCTCTGAAGCCAGCGTGCTCGCCTTTCCAGAGCGAAAACTCCCGGCGGAAATCGAGCAATCTTTCTCCCAATCCGTAACCAGGCGAAAGCGCGGTGAGCCGATCGCCTACATCGTCGGCCACAAGGAGTTCTACGGCCTGAGCCTCATGGTCAATCCGGCGGTGCTCATCCCGCGCCCGGAGACCGAGCTGCTGGTTGACCTGGCACTCGAGCGCGATTTCACCGCCGTGGTGGATCTCGGGACCGGCAGTGGGGCGGTAGCGCTCGCCATCAAGCGGCAACGGCCGAAGGCGCGCGTCGTCGCGGTCGAGGCGAGCGCCGCCGCTCTCGAGGTGGCAAAAAGAAATTCCGTCCGGTTAGGCGTGGACGTCGAGTTTCGTCACGGCCGGTGGCTGGGCCCGCTCGCCGGCGAACGCTTCGATCTGATTGTCTCCAACCCGCCTTACGTAGCCGCAGGCGACCCGCATCTCGCCGCGCTGCGCTTCGAGCCGGCCGAGGCGCTTGTCGCCGGCGCCGAAGGGCTTGATGCGCTGCGCGAGATCGCGCGCCAGGCGCCCGCCCATCTCGTCACCGGCGGCTGGCTCCTCCTCGAGCACGGCATGGGGCAGGATGCGGCGGTACGGCTGCTGCTTGGGAAGGCAGGGCTTGATTCTGTCGCGAGCTGGCCCGATCTGGCCGGTATTGCCCGGGTCTCGGGCGGAAAGCGCTAAAATCGCACCATGGACATCAAACAGAAGATCAAGGAGCAGGTGACGGCTCACCCCGTCGTGCTCTATATGAAAGGCACCCCGCAGTTTCCGCAGTGCGGGTTCTCCGCGCTCGCGCTGCAAGTGCTCAATGCGTGCGGCGCGCGGGACTTGTTCACCGTGAACGTGCTCGCCGATGCGGACATCCGTCAAGGCATCAAGGAGTACGCCAACTGGCCGACGATCCCGCAGCTCTATGTCAACGGCGAATTCGTCGGCGGCTCGGACATCATGCGCGAGATGTACCAGTCGGGCGAGCTGCAGAAGCTAATTCAGGAAGCCAAGCAGCAGGCGTAGCGTCGCCTTGACCTGCCCGAGGTAGCCGCCGCCGAAGAGGTTCAGGTGGTTGAGCAGGTGATACAGGTTGTAAAGGTGCTTGCGCTGCGGGTAGCCCGGTTCCAGCGGAAAGCTGTCGTTGTAGGAAGCATAGAACTCCGGCGGAAATCCTCCGAAAAGCTCCGTCATCGCGAGATCGGCTTCGCGGTCGCCGTAGTACACCGCCGGATCGAAGACGACCGGGCCGCCGGCCGTGAATCGCGCGTTTCCGCTCCACAGGTCGCCGTGAAGCAGGCAAGGCGGTGGTTGATGGCCTGCGAGTAGTTCGAGAGCATTTTTCTCTTCAAGATCGAAGCCATTCTTCAGGGCAAGCTCGAGCTGGGGCCTTAACCTTCTGTCGCGCCAGAATTCACTCCAGTCGTCGCACCAGGCGTTCTGCTGCGGCGTCGAGCCGATGTAGTTGTCGCGCTGCCAGCCGAAGCGCGGCCCGGTGTGGCGATGCGCCGCGGCGAGCATTCTTCCCATGGCGGCGAAGTCACCCTTGGGCCGCAATTCAAGATATTCGAGGACAATGAACGCCTCGTCGGCGTCCACGCCATGCGAAAGCGGCTCGGGTACGCGCAGCCCCGCATGCTTGAGTGCTTGCAGGCCGTCGGCTTCCGCGGCGAAGGCGTCGGCGTGGGCGGCGGTATCTGTCTTCACGAAGCGCGGCACGCCGTCGATTTCCACGCGGCGCGCGATCTTCACCTTCGGTTAGACCGACAGACGCAGGTTCGCCATCGACAGGCGCTCGAGCAGGATCTGCGTGAAGGCCCGGTCGAACTTGTTGCGGCAGGCTTCGGAAGCCTGCGCCAGGTTCTGCGTCGGCACGGAGATGATGTCGGCGTTGGTCACCACGGTGACGTCGGCGCCGCGCGGCGCCGGGTCGCGCTGCGAAAGGTAGGCCATCTCGCCGAAGGGCTCGCCGGTGCGCAGCAGATTAAGGAGCTTGCCGTTCTTCTCCACCTTCACCTGGCCTTGCGCCAGGATGCAGAAGAAGTCGCCCGGCTCGCCTTCCTTCATCAACAGCTCTCCTGCGGCGACATGGCGCCAGGCCGAGATGCGCGTCACTTCCCACAGCTCGGCGTCCGAGAAATGCTGGAAGAACGGCAGCTTGCGCAGCGTGGCGAACTTGTCCGTGTCGGCGAACGGCTGGCCCTTGCGTGCGCTGGCATAGCGCGCACGGAACATGTCGGCGAGGTCGAGCGAGAATTCCTCCCAGTGGCGATAGCGCTTGCCGAGGTCTTTCGCCATCGCGCGCTGCACGACCGCATCCAGGCCGGCGGGGATCTCGGGCCGGAACGCCGACGGCGGCTCGGCCTCGACGTTGGTGATCTGGTAGATCAGCGTGAAGTTGTTGGTGGCGCGGAACGGCAGGCGCCCGGTGAGCAGGTTGTACAGCACCACGCCCATCGAGTAGATGTCGGTCTGGTGATCGAGCGGATGCTCCTTCACCTGCTCGGGCGACATGAACGCCGGCGAGCCGATCGCGCTCACTTGGGTGGTGTAGCTGGAGGCGATGAGCGCGGCGCCGAAGTCGGTGATCTTCACGTCGGTCGCGCCGGTGTGCAGGATGTTGGCCGGCTTGATGTCGCGATGGATGATGCCCAGCGTCTGCGCGTGCTGGAGCGCGCGCGTGCATTTGAACACCATCTCGAGGGAGCGCTCGATCGGCAGCAGCGCCTCCGGGCGGCAGAACTTGTCCAGCGTGCCGCCGTCGACATACTCCATCACGATGTAATTCAGCTTCTCCTCGGCGACCGCATCGAAGATCTGGCAGATATGCGGGTGGTGCAGCTTGCCGGCGAGCGAGGCCTCGGTGAGGAACAGCTTCTTGAAGCGCCTGCCGCGATCGGGGTCCTGGAACTGCTCAGGGAATGCCACTTTGATCGCCACGTCGCGCGCCTTGAAGGGGTCGTTGCAGAGGTAGACCTCCGAAGTCCCGCCTTCGCCGAGCTTGCGCAGGACCGGATACTTCCCGATCTGCGTCAGCACACGCCTGCCGGTCATTTCGACAGACGCTTGCGGGCCCGCGTCACCGCTTTCCTGACCTCGGCCGGAGCGGTGCCGCCTGCATGGCGGCGCGCCGCCACCGAGCCTTCGGGGGTGAGCACCTGCATCACGTCGGCGGCGATTTTCGGGGAGAAGCGGCGCAAGGTCTCGAGCGGAAGCGCCCCGAGGTCGCGGCCCGAGCGCTCGGCTTCGTGCACCGCGCGCGCCACCACCTCGTGGGCATCGCGAAACGCCATGCCCTTTTTCACCAGGTAATCGGCGAGATCGGTGGCGGTGGCATGGCCCTCGAGCACCGCCGCGCGCATCGCCGCCGGCACCGGCTCGAGGCCGGCCACCAGCCCGGCGAACACGGCGAGCGAATCCTTCACCGTATCGACGGCGTCGAACAGCGGTTCTTTGTCCTCCTGGTTGTCCTTGTTGTAAGCAAGCGGCTGCCCCTTCATCAGCGCGAGCAGCGCCACCAGGCTGCCGAACACGCGGCCGCTCTTGCCGCGCACCAGCTCAGGAACGTCGGGGTTCTTCTTCTGCGGCATGATCGAGGAGCCGGTGCAGTAACGATCCGGCAGCCGCACGAAGCCGAAGCGCGGGCTCACCCACAGCACCAGCTCCTCGGCGAGCCGCGAGAGGTGAACCATGATCAGCGAGGCGCAGGCGCAGAACTCGATCGCGAAGTCGCGGTCGGCGACGGCGTCGAGCGAGTTGCCGCACAGGCCCTCGAAGCCGAGCTCGCGCGCCACGCGCGAGCGGTCGATCGGAAAGCTGGTGCCGGCGAGCGCCGCGGCGCCGAGCGGCAGCCGGTTGACGCGGCTGCGGCATTGCGCGAGCCGCTCGCGGTCGCGCTCCAGCATCTCGACATAGGCAAGCAGGTGGTGGCCGAAGGTCACCGGCTGCGCGACCTGCAGGTGCGTGAAGCCCGGCATCACCAGCGCGGCATGCCTGGCGGCCTGCGCAAGCAGCGCCTCGATCAGCGCGTCGATGAGCTTGCGCAGCGCGTCGATCTCCTCGCGCAGCCACAAGCGCAGATCGGTGGCGACCTGGTCGTTGCGCGAGCGTGCGGTATGCAGGCGCTTGCCGGCTTCTCCGGCCAGCGCGATGAGCCGCCGCTCGATGTTGAGATGCACGTCCTCGGCGTCGAGCGACCACTTGAAGCGCCCGGCGTCGATCTCGCGGGCGATGCGCGCGAGGCCGCGCTCGATGGCCTTAAGATCGCGCCTGGGGAGGATGCCGCAGGCGGCGAGCATGCGGGCATGTGCGAGCGAGCCCCGGATGTCGTGCTTCGCAAGGCGCTGGTCGAAGCCGACCGAGGCGGTAAAGCGCTTCACCTGCTCGTCGACAGGTTCCTTGAAGCGGCCAGACCAGAGTTGCGGCTTCTTAGCCATGCTTGGAGAATGCAGTTGAAGACCCCTACGTAACTATGGTCAGTATAAGGCAAACCACCTATCCGGACTCGCTGCCGGATTTCCGCAACCTCGGCGTCATCGCGCGCGTGCTGGTGGCGGTGAACGTGCTCGCGCTGGGCGGCGCTTTGTTCGCCGCGCCGGATCTCGCGCAGGCCATCGATCGCTTCCTGCAGATTGCCGCGCTCATCGAGCCGCTGCTCCTTGCATGCGTGGTGGCGCTGTTAGTGCTCTCTTCGCTGCTCGCGCGGCTGCCGTACTGGACGGGCTGCGCCGCGGTCGTGGCGCTGGTGCTGCTGGTGACCGCGGCGGTGCACGCGGGCGTGACGGCAATCGCGATGGAGCCCCCGGCCGAGCTCGCGCGCATGCTTGCGCTCGCGGCGCTCATCACCGCCGGGCTGCTCGGCTATTTCCGGCTTTTGGCGCGGGCGTATTCGCCGGCGCTCGCCGAAGCGCGGCTGCAGGCGCTGCAGGCGAGGATCCGGCCGCACTTCCTTTTCAACAGCCTGAACGCGGTGCTTGCGCTCATCCGGCGCGATCCGAAGCGCGCCGAGCGCTCGCTCGAGGACCTCGCCGACCTGTTCCGCACCCTGATGTCGGACGCGGTGCAGTTCGTGCGCCTCGAGGACGAGATAGCGCTGCTCGAGCGCTACGCCGAGATCGAGCAACTGCGCCTCGGCGAGCGGCTGCGCCTCACCTGGGAGCTCGACGCGGCGCCCTCCGACGCGCTGCTGCCGCCGCTGGTGCTGCAGCCGCTGCTCGAGAATGCCGTCTACCACGGCGTCGAGCCGGGAACCGCCGTCGGCGAGGTGCTGGTGCGCATCGAGCGGCGTGGCGATCGCGTGCTCGCGCGCATAGAGAATCCGTACGTCGAGGAGCAGCAGCATCGCGCCGGCAACCGCATGGCGCTCGAGAACATCCGCGAGCGCCTGGCCCTGTTCTTCGACGCCGAAGCGCGCATCGAGACCCGCATCAGCGATGGCCGCTACCGCGTGGAAATAGAAATTCCTTACCGCGTAGCGAGCGCCTCGTTCTCCCGATGAGCGCGCTGCGCATCTTCATCGCCGACGACGAGGCGCCGGCGCGCGAGCGGCTGAAGGAGCTGCTGGGCGACATCGCGGCCGAGTTGCCGACCGATGTGGTCGGCGAAGCGCGTCATGGCCTCGAAGCCGTGGAGCGCGTGCCGGCGAGCGGCGCGCAGGTGCTGCTGCTCGACATCGTGATGCCCGGCATGGGCGGGCTCGAGGTGGCGCGCCATCTCGCCGGGCTGGAGCAGCCGCCGCGCGTCGTCTTCGTCACCGCGCACGACCGTCATGCGGTCGAGGCCTTCGAGCTCAATGCGCTCGACTATCTCCTCAAGCCGGTGCGCGCGCAGCGGCTTGCCGCCGCGCTGAAGAAGGCTGCAGCCGCCGCTGCGCCCGGGCGCGAGCAGCTCGCGCGCGCCGCCGTCGCGGCGCGCGAATATCTCTCCATCGTCGAGCGCCACCGCATCCTGCTGGTGCCGGTGCGCGACATCGTATTTCTGCGCGCCGAGCAGAAGTACGTCACGGTGCGCACGCGCAGCCGGGAGCATCTCGTCGAGGAGCCGCTCGTCACCCTCGAGCGGGAGTTCGGCAACCTGTTCGTGCGCATCCACCGCAACTGCCTGGTGGGGCGCGCGGCGATCCGCGGCTTCGAGCGCGCGGCCGAAGGAACGCCCGACGAGCCGCACTGGCTGGTCGTGCTCGACGGCCTCGATGAGCGCCTGCCGGTGAGCCGCCGCCAGTGGCCGCTGCTGCGCGAGCTGGTCGCCGACAAGCCATGAAGCGAGTCGCGATCGCTACCCGGCGCAGCCGCCTCGCGCTGTGGCAGGCGGAGCATGTGAAGCGGCGCCTCGAAGCGCAGCACCCGGGCCTCGAGGTGGCGCTGGTCCCCATGACTACGCGCGGCGACGAGCTGCTCGACCAGCGGCTCGATCAGGCCGGCGGCAAGGGCCTGTTCGTCAAGGAGCTGGAGAATGCTCTTGCCGACGGGCGCGCCGACATCGCGGTGCACTCGATGAAGGACGTGCCGGCCGAGCTGCCGCCGGGGTTCGAGCTGGCGGTGATTCTTTCGCGCGAGGACCCGCGCGACGCCTTGGTCTCCAACCGGTATGCCAGCCTCGAAGCGATGCCGGCCGGCGCCGTGATCGGCACCTCGAGCCTGCGGCGCTCGGCGCAGATCATGGAGCGCCATCCCGATCTGGAGATTCGCCTGCTGCGCGGCAATGTCGAGACGCGCATCGCGAAGCTCGATCGCGGCGACTACGACGCCATCGTGCTTGCGGTCGCGGGGCTCAGGCGGCTGGGTCTCGAGGCGCGTGTCCGCGAGCAGCTCGCGCTCGAGGTGAGCCTGCCTGCGCCCGGCCAGGGAGCGCTGGGCATCGAGTCGCTCTCCACTCGACCCGAGCTGCGCACGCTGATCATGCCGCTCGCCGATCGCGGCACCGCGCTCTGCGTGCGCGCCGAGCGCGCCGTCAGCCGTGCGCTGGGCGGCAGCTGCACCCTTCCGCTCGCCGCCTACGCCGAGGCGGCCGGCGCGCGGCTGCGGCTGCGCGCGCTCGTCGCCTCGACCGATGGGCGCCGCGTCGCGCGCGCTGAAGCCGAAGGCGACGATCCGGAAGAATTGGGAGCCAGGGTGGCCGAGGAATTGCGCCGGCGCGGTGCCGACGAGATTCTTTCCACTCTCTCATGACCCTTAAAGGGCGCGGAGTCGTAATCACCCGCCCCCGTGAGCTCGCACACGGTTTTGCCAAACTGGTGGAGGCGGCGGGCGCACGCGCGATCCTGTTTCCCGCGATCGAGATCCAGGATGTCCCATTTCCCCGGCTGGATGAATTCGACCTGGCGATTTTCGTTAGTCCGACCGCGGTGAAGAAGGCCCTGCCGGCGATCAAATGGCCCGGCCATGCGCAAGCCGCGGCGCTCGGCCGCGGCACGCAGCGCGAGCTCGAGCGTCACGGCATTCAAGGAGTCATCGCGCCGCTGTCGGGCGCCGACAGCGAGGCGCTGCTCGCCGTGCCGCAGCTGCAGCGCGTCGCCGGCCGGCGCGTCGTGATCCTGCGCGGCGAAGGCGGGCGCTCGCTGCTCGGCGATACGCTCGCCGCGCGCGGCGCGCGCGTCGCGTACGCTGAGTGCTACCGGCGCGTGCGGCCTCAGGCCGACAGCGGGCCGCTTCTCACAGCCTTCGCGGACGGTGCCGTGCATGCGGTCACGGTGTCTTCCGCCGAAGGGCTCGAGAATCTCTTCGCAATGCTCGGCGCCGCCGGCCGCGAGCATCTGCAAAAGACGCCGCTCTTCGTGCCGCATCTCCGCGTGGCTGCGCACGCGAAGCGCCTGGGCGTGGGCGAGGCGAGCGTCGCCGGTGCGAGCGACGAGGAAGTGCTCGAGCGTCTGGTAGCATACTTTCGTTCCGCCAAGTAAATCTCACGATGGACGAGCCTGTTCAACAAGTTCCCGTCACGCGATCCAGGGTAGCGCTTCTGACCCTCATCGCGGTAATCATCGCGGCGGGGCTGGCGACCCTGTTCTGGCTCGATGCGCGCCAGCGCATCGGCGGCACCCAGGAGGAGCTCGCGCGCCGGCTGCGCGACATCGAAGGCGACGTGCGCGAGGCGCGCTCCGTCGCGCGTCATTCGCAGGAAACGCTGCGCGATGCGCAGGCGAAGATCGGTCAGCTGGAGGCGCGGCTTACGGAGTCGCAAAGCCAGCAGCTCGCCCTCGAAGCGCTCTACCAGGAACTGTCGCGCAACCGCGACGAATGGCAGCTGGCCGAGATCGAGCAGGTGCTCGCCATCGCCTCGCAGCAGCTGCAACTGGCGGGCAACATCCGCGCCGCGCTTCTCGCGCTGCAGCTCGCCGAAGCGCGCCTCGCGCGCGCCGACCGGCCGCAGTTCGCGCCGATCCGCCGCGCGCTGGCGCGCGATATCGAGCGCCTGAAAGCGCTCCCCGCCGTCGACATCGCCGGCATGAGCATGCGCATCGGCAGCGTGGTGGCGGCGGTGGATTCGCTGCCGCTCGCCTTCGACGAGCGCGGCGAGCGCGCGCCGGCGTCCAAGAGTGACGCCGCGAATCCCGAGCGCGGATTCTGGTCGCGCCTGGGCTCGGACATCTGGGGCGAGCTGCGCCAGCTGGTGGTCGTGCGGCAGATGAATGCGCCGGAGCCGCCGCTGCTGCCGCCGACGCAGGCTTACTTCCTGCGCGAGAACCTGCGCCTGAGGCTGCTCAATGCGCGGCTTTCGCTGCTGACGCGCGACGAGGGTGGCTATCGCGAGGACCTGCGCGCGGCGCAGGCCTGGCTCGCGCGCTATTTCGACACGCGCTCGAAGCAGACCGCCGAGGCGCTGGCGCAATTGAAGCAGCTGTCGTCGGCATCGCTCAGCTTCGAGATGCCGACCATCTCCGAGAGCCTCGAGGCGGTGCGCGGGTTCAAGTCGCGCCGCGAGCGTGCGCCGGGATGAGCAAAGCAGGATGAGGTCGCTTTTCTGGCTGCTCGCGGTGTTCGCGGCGGCCGTCACCCTGGTGATCCTCGGGCGCGTCGACGCCGGCTATGTCATGTTCGTCTACCCGCCTTACCGCGTCGAGCTGTCGATGCTGTTTTTTGCGGTGGCGAGCCTTGCCGGCTTCGTCCTGCTCTACGCAGTGCTGCGCCTCCTCGGCCATGCGCTCTCGCTTCCCGGCTACGTGCGCGCGTTCCGCGCGCGCCGGCGCCGCGAGCGAGCGCATGCCGCGCTCGCGGCGGCGCTGCAGGCCTACTACGAGGGCCGTTACACGCGTGCCGAGAAGGAGGCTGCGGCGGCGTTCGAGTCGGGCCCCGCGCCGGGCGTTGCCGCGCTGCTCGCAGCGCGCGCCGCGCACCAGATGCGCGACTTCGAGCGACGCGACCGCTGGCTCGAGCGCGCCGAGGAAGCGGGCGAGGGCTTGCAGGCGGCGCGCTTGGTCAGCCGCGCCGAGCTTGCGCTCGAGGAGCGCGATTTCACGGCGGCGCGCGATGCGCTGCGCAAACTGCACGATGCCGGTCCCAAGCACATTGCCACCACGCGCATGCTGCTGCGCGCCGAGCGAGGTGCCGGCGCCTGGGACGAGGTGCTGCGCCTCGCCACGCAGCTCGCCAAGCGCGACGCCATCGCGCCGGCCCTGGCCGAGGAATACAAAGTACAAGCGAACGTCGAGCTCCTGCGGCGCTCGGCGGTCGATCCCGACGCCTTCGAGCAGCGCTTGCGCGGCATTCCGGCGCATGACCAGCTGCAGCCGCGGGTCGCGGCCGCCGCGGCGCGCCACGCCACCGCGCTTGGCAAAACCGCGCTCGCCCGCGACATCATCGAAAAGGCGCTTGCCGCGGAGTGGACGCCGCAGCTCGTCGCCCTCTACGGTGACCTGCCGCCGCATCTCGACCCCGCGGAGCGCGCCGCCGAGGCGCGCTTGCGCATCGAGCGGGGCGAGCACTGGCTGCTCGAGCGCGAGCGCGACGCGCAGCTGCTGGCGGTTCTAGGACGGCTGTGCGCGCACGCCGAGCTGTGGGGCAAGGCGCGCAGCTTTCTCGAGGCGAGCCTGTCGTTCGAGGAGGGACGCGGCGCGCACCTGGATCTCGCGCGCCTCGCCGAGCGGCTTGGGCAGGCGGCGGAAGCCGAGCGCCACTACCGCCGCGCCGCAGAGCTTTCTTCTTAGAAGATTTCTAGATCCAATCTCTCGGCTTGAGAAAGTCGGTGTAGAGTTTTTCTTCGGGCGAGCCCGGCTGCGGCTTCCAGTCGTAGCGCCAGGCCGCCTGCGGCGGGAGCGACATCAGGATCGATTCGGTGCGCCCGCCCGACTGCAGGCCGAACAACGTGCCGCGGTCGTACACCAGGTTGAATTCCACGTAGCGGCCACGCCGGTAGGCCTGGAAGTCTCTTTCCCGCTCCCCGAAGGCAAGATTTTTTCTTCGTTCCAGGATCGGCATATAAGCCGTGAGGAATTGATCGGCCACTGCGCGGGTGAGCCGAAAGGAAAAATCGAAGTCGCGATCGGCAAGGTCGTCGAAGAAGATGCCGCCGATGCCGCGCGGCTCGCCGCGGTGGCGCAGGTGGAAATACTCGTCGCACCAGTGCTTGAAGCGTGGATAGTAGCCGGCGCCGAACGGCGCCAGCGCGTCGCGGCAGGCGGCGTGGAAGTGGCGCGCGTCGTCCTCGAAGCCGTAATACGGGGTGAGATCCATGCCGCCGCCGAACCACCACACCGGCTGTTCGCCTTTAGATAGAAAAAATCTTACGTTGAGGTGAACCGTGGGGCAGAACGGGTTGCGCGGATGCAGGACCAGCGACACGCCCATGGCGTCGTAGGGCTCCCCGGCGAGCTGCGGCCGCGCCGCGCTCGCCGAGAGCGGCAGCTCGCGCCCCTGCACCCGCGAGAGATTGACGCCGCCGCGCTCGAACACACGGCCGTCCTCGATGATCCGGGTGATGCCGCCGCCGCCTTCGGGACGTTGCCAGGAATCTTTGCCGAAAGGCGTTCCTTCCAGCGCCTCGAGCGCGGCGACGATGCGTGTTTGCAAATTAGCGAAATAGTCGTGGACTGCTTGAGCATCCACGTTCAGCTCCGCTTCAGAGCGCGAAAGCCAATGTCCTTGCGCAATTGCATGCCATCGAAGCGGATGCGCTCGACCGCCTCGTATGCGCGGCCGCGCGCCATCTTCACCGAGTCGCCGAGCGCGGTGACGCACAGCACGCGCCCGCCGTGGGTGACCAGGGTCTTGCCGTCGAGCCGCGTTCCGGCGTGGAACACGCGGCAATCTTCTGCCGGGCGCGGCAGGCCATCGATGCGATCGCCCTTGCGCGGCTCCTCCGGATAACCGTGCGCGGCAAGCACCACGCCGAGCGCCGAGCGCCGGTCCCAGTCCGCTTCGGCGCGATCGAGGGTCCCGGCGACCGCGTGCTCGAGCAGCTCGAACAGGTCCGACTTCAGCCGCAGCAGGATCGGCTGCGTTTCCGGGTCGCCCAGCCGGCAATTGAATTCCAGCGTCTTCGGTTTGCCCGCCTTGTCGATCATCAGGCCCGCATACAGGAAGCCGACGTACGGCATGCCGTCCTTCGCCATGCCCTGCACCGCGGGCATGATGATCTCGCGCATGACGCGCGAGTGGACCTTCGGGGTCACCACCGGCGCCGGCGAATACGCGCCCATGCCGCCGGTGTTGGGCCCGGCGTCGCCGTCGCGCAGGCGCTTGTGGTCCTGGCTGGTGGCGAGCGTCAGGACATGCACGCCGTCGCTCATCACGATGAAACTCGCCTCTTCGCCTTCCAGGAACTCCTCGATGACGATACGCGACCCGGCGGCGCCGAGCCGCTGCTCGGTGAGCATCATGTCGATCGCCGCGTGGGCCTCTTCGCGCGTCGCCGCCACCACCACGCCCTTCCCGGCGGCGAGACCGTCGGCCTTGATGACGATCGGCGCTCCGTGCTTGACGATGTAGGCCTTGGCCTGGGCAGCGCGCTCGAAGGTCGCATGGCGCGCGGTCGGGATGCCATGGCGCACCATGAACGACTTGGAGAAATCCTTGGACGACTCGAGCTGCGCCGCGGCGCGCGTCGGCCCGAAGATGCGCAATCCCGCGCCGGTGAAAGCATCGACGATGCCGGCGGCGAGCGGGGCCTCGGGGCCGACCACCGTCAGATGGATCGACTCTTTTTTTGCAAAGGCGACGAGCGGGGCGATTTCCGTCAAAGGAACATTCTGCACTCCCGTCTCGAGAGCGGTGCCGCCGTTTCCCGGCGCGACGTACACCTTCTGCACGCGCGGGCTCTGCGCAAGCTTCCAGGCCAGCGCATGCTCGCGTCCCCCCGCACCGACGACCAGAAGTTTCATCTCAGTGGCGGAAATGCCGGATGCCGGTAAAGACCATCACCACACCACGTTCGTCCGCCGCGGCGATGACTTCATCGTCGCGCACGCTGCCGCCGGGCTGGATCACGGCGGCTGCACCGGCGTCCGCCACCACGTCGAGGCCGTCGCGGAACGGGAAGAAAGCCTCCGAGGCCACCACCGAGCCCGCGAGCGACAGCTTGGCCGTCTGCGCCTTCATGGCGGCGAGGCGCGAGCTGTCGACCCGGCTCATCTGGCCGGCGCCGACGCCGAGGGTCATGCCGTCGCGGCAGAAGACGATCGCATTCGACTTCACATACTTCGCGACGCGCCAGGCGAAAAGCAGATCGCTCCACTGCGACTCTGATGGGTTTGCCTTTGTAACAACCCGCATTTCATTCCGTTGCGCGATTTTTGAATCGCTGCTTTGCACGAGCAGGCCGCCCCCGACGCGCTTGTAATCGTGGGCCTGAACATCGTGCGACAAGGGCACTTCAAGCACGCGCACGTTGGCTTTCTTTGCCAGCACCTCCTGGGCTTGCGCCTCGACCCGCGGCGCAATGATCACTTCGGCGAACTGTTTGCTTGCCGCTTCGGCGCTGGCGCGATCGAGCGCACGGTTGAAGGCGAGGATGCCGCCGAATGCCGACACCGGATCGGTCTTGAAGGCCTTGTCGTAAGCCGCAGCCAGGCTCGCGCCGGTGGCGACGCCGCAGGGATTGGCGTGCTTGACGATCACGCAGGCCGGCTCGGCGAAGCTCTTCACGCATTCCCAGGCGGCGTCGGCATCGGCGATGTTGTTGTAGGAGAGCTCCTTGCCCTGCAGCTGGCGGTAAGTCGCCAGGCTGCCGGCGACCGGGCGCTGGTCGCGGTAGAACGCCGCGCTCTGGTGCGGGTTCTCGCCGTAGCGCAGGTCCTGCAGCTTGGCGAACTGCAGGCAGAGCGCATCGGGATATTCGCGCCGACGCCGGCCATCGAGCGAGGAGAGATAGTTCGCGATGGCGCCGTCATAGGCGGCGGTACGCGCGAACACTTTTCGCGCCAGCGCGAAGCGGGTGGCGTCCGAGATAGCGCCGCTCGCGCGTATTTCCTCGAGCACCCGGGGGTAGTCGGCCGGGTCCACGACCACGCCGACGCCGGCATGGTTCTTCGCCGCCGCGCGCAGCATCGCAGGTCCGCCGATGTCGATGTTCTCGATGGCGTCCTCCAAGCTGCAATCGGGATCCGCCACCGTCGCCTGGAAAGGATAAAGATTCACCACCAGCAGGTCGATCGGCGCAATGCCTGCGCCGCGCAGCGCCGCGAGGTGCGCCGGATCGTCGCGCCGCGCGAGCAGCCCGCCGTGGATTTTGGGGTGCAGCGTCTTGACCCGGCCGTCGAGCATCTCCGGAAACCCGGTGTAGGCCGAGACCTCGGTGACCGCGACGCCTTCCCTTTCCAGCAGCTTCGCCGTGCCGCCGGTGGAGAGGATCTGCACGCCGAGCGCGGCGAGCTCGCGGGCGAGCTCGACAATTCCGGACTTGTCGGAGACGCTGAGAAGCGCCCGCTGGACCTTCGTCACTACCCTTTGATCCGCAGCTGCTGCATCTTCTTGCGGAGCGTATTGCGGGTGACGCCGAGCATTTTGGCGGCAAGTGACTGGTTGCCGGCCGCCTTGCCGAGCACCGTTTCGATCATGGGCTTCTCGATGTTCTTCAGGACCATCTCGTAGATCGAGGTCGGCTTCTCGCCGTCCATGTCCTTGAAGTAGCGCTCGAGCGAGCGCTTGACGCAATCTGACAGCTCATTGCTGCGGCTCATGCGGCGAGTCTCTCGAAATAATCGTTCACTGCTGCGCACTGCGCCGCCGCGGCGTCGATTTTGTTCACCGCGCAGCGCAATGCCTCCCCACCGGGCAGCTCGCGCACCGTCCAGCCGATGTGCTTGCGTGCCACCCGGGCCCCCTGCTCCGACCCATAAAGCGTGTACAGCCCCTCGAGATGTTCGATCAGGACCAAGCCGATCTCCGTCGCCGGCGGCGGTGCCAGCCGCTCGCCGGTCTCCAGGTAATGCGCGATCTCGCGGAACAGCCACGGCCGTCCCTGCGCCGCGCGTCCCACCATGATTCCGTCCGCCCCGGTAGCCTCGAGCACGCGCTTCGCATCCTCGGGCGTGCGCACGTCGCCGTTGGCGAGCACCGGGATGCGCAGGCGCGATTTCACCTCGGCAATGGTCGCGTATTCTGCGCTGCCTTCGAACATGCAGGCGCGCGTACGGCCGTGGATCGACAGCAGCTGCACGCCGGCGGATTCTGCGATCCGCGCGATGCGCAGGGCATTGCGCCGCTCCGGCGCCGGGCCGGTACGGATCTTCAGCGTGACGGGAACGTCCACGGCGGCGACCACCGCCTCCAGGATGCGCGCCACCCGCGGCTCGTCCTCGAGCAGCGCCGAGCCGGCGGCGACATTGCACACCTTCTTCGCCGGGCATCCCATGTTGATATCGATGATTTCGGCGCCGTGCTCGACGTTGTAGCGCGCGGCATCGGCCAGTAGGGCCGGGTCGGAGCCGGCGATTTGCACCGAAATCGGGCCCGGCTCGCCGGAATGGTCGGTCCTGAGGCGGGATTTGCGCGATTCGCGCAGCTCGGGTCGCGACGACACCATCTCGGACACGGCGACCGCCGCGCCGTAGCGCCTGGCGAGCCGCCTGAACGGGCGATCGGTGATGCCCGCCATCGGAGCGACGAACAACCCGTTGCGCAGTTGATGCGCGCCGATTCTCATTGCGTGATTGACGTTCGAGGGAAGCGGATTCTAGCCCCTTTCCTTGCGAAAAAGAATCACGCGTGGCGCGATCGCGACACTCGAACAAACGACGCTTTACAAATTATCTTTTCAAGGTAACGCCGACGGGCCGTAGATCATCCGGCGCGCAAAAAATCGCCGCGCCGGCGGAAAAATGTCAAGCGCCGTGAGCGCCGCGCCGCGCGCGCCGCGCGCAAGTCGATTCGAGCCGAGAAAGGCGCCCGCCAGGAAATCGGTGACCCGGATGGTGGCAGCCGCATCGAGGCGGCGGCGCGCCGCGTAGCGCCCGAGCGTCGCCGGGTCACCCGGGTCGCTCGAGCTGCGCCAGGCCTGCGCCAGGTCCCAGGCGTCGCGCAGGCCGAGATTGAGCCCCTGTCCGGCGACCGGGTGCAGCGTCTGTGCGGCGTTGCCGATGAACACCGTACGTGGCGCAATGCGCGTCGCGCGCACACGCAGCACGAGCGGCTGCACGGCACGCGCTTCGACCTTGACCGGCCGGCCCGGGCGGCTGCCTGCGGCGGCCGCCAACTCGGCGAGAAATTCGTCGTCGGGCGCAGCCGACAGCTCTTGTGCCTTCTCCGGCCGGCTGCTCCATACCATGGCATAGCGGCCGGCGAACGGCAGGAGGGCGAGCGGTCCCTGCGGCGTGAAACGCTCGAACGCTGCCGTGCCCGCCGGCGGCTCGGTGTGCACGAGGCCGACCACGGCGTCCTGCGCGTAGCGCTTCGCTTCGGCATCCGGCGCCAAGCCTTCGGCGTGAACGACGCAGCGCGCCGCGATTTCGTCTTGCGTCACGTATTCGTCCACCTGGCTTCGCAAGCCGCGGGCCAGCGTCGAATAGTCGGTCACATAGCCGAGCGCGGGGACACCGGCGTCTCCGGCTTCGAGCCGTGCATGCCCGAAAGCGCCTTGCTGCGTGACGTGAATGGTCTCGATCGGCGTGCCGGCTCGCCACGCGCCCACCCGCTCCAGAATCAGGCGGCTTGCGTACGAGAGTGCGATCGGGCGGAACGAAGGGGTGAAGGAGCTTTTGTCAAAAATCGCGACGCGCAATCCCGTGTCGCGAAGCGCCAAGGCGAGCGTGCAGCCCACAGGCCCGGCGCCGTGGATGAGAACGTCAGTCTCTGGCGCGGGCATCGCGCATCAGCGCCTCGATGTCATCGATGCGCTTCGGCGCTTCGGCGGTGATCACTTCGCAGCCGCCTTCGGTGACCAGGACGTCGTCCTCGATGCGGATGCCGATGTTGTGCAGCGATTTCGGCACATCGTCGGCGGGACGGATATAGAGGCCTGGCTCGACGGTCAGGATCATGCCCGGGGCAAACGTGCGCCACTTGCCCGAGCGCTTGTAATCGCCGGCATCGTGCACGTCGAGGCCCAGCCAGTGCCCGGTGCGGTGCATATAGAAGCGCTTGTAGGTTTCCTTCTCGAGGACCTCGTCGAGCGTTCCGGAAAGAAGCTTCAGGTCGAGCATCCCCTGCGCGAGGGTGCGCACTGCGGCGTCGTGCGGATCGTTCCAGGCATTGCCGGTGCGGACTTCCCCGATCGCCGCGAGCTGCGCCGCAAGCACCACCTCGTAGACCTCGCGCTGCGCCGCGCTGAATCGGCCGTTGACCGCGAAGGTGCGCGTCACGTCCGAGGCGTAGCCGTCGAGCTCGCAGCCGGCGTCGATCAGCAGCAGGTCGCCGTCGCGCAGCGGCGCATTGTTGAAGACGTAATGCAGCACGCAGGCATTCGGGCCGCCCGCGACGATCGGCCAATATGCGGGGAACTGCGCGCCGTTGCGCCGGAACTCGTAGAGCAGCTCGGCTTCGATCTCGTATTCATTGCGTCCCGGGCGCGTCGCCTGCATCGCGCGCCGGTGCGCGCCGGCGGCAATGCGCGCCGCGCGCCGCATCACCGAGAGCTCGTGCGCGTCCTTGACTAGGCGCATGTCGTCGATCAGCACGCGCACGTCCTGCACGCGATCTGGAGCCGCGACGCCTGCGCGCGCGCGGGCCCGCACGGTGTTAAGCCAGCTCATCGCGCGCGCATCCCAGTGCTCGTCGGCGCCCAGCGGGTAGAACAGCGCCGGCGAGTCTTCCAGCAGCTGCGCGAGCGTCTCCTCCAGCTTGTCGATCGGGTGCGCCTCGTCGAAGCCGAAGCGCTCGCGTGCGGCCTGCGGCCCGTAGCGGTAGCCGTCCCAGATCTCGCGTTCCTCGTTGCGGCTGCGGCAGAAGAGCAGCGCCTTCGGCGTGCTCCCGGCGACGATGGCCAGAACCGCGTCCGGCTCGGGAAAGCCCGTCAGGTAATAGAAGTGGCTGTCGAAGCGGTAGGGATAATGCGTGTCGCGGTTGCGCAAGCGCTCCGGTGCGGTAGGCACGACGGCAACGCCGGCCGTCATGGCTTGCGCCAGCCGCCGCCGGCGCTCGGAGTACATCGATATCGAATCTGTCGGCTTCATTTTCGCGATGCCAGGCGCGCGTTCAGTTCGGCCAGCCGCTCTGCGGTGCCCACGTCCTGCCACAGGCCAGCGAATACCTCGCCGCTCATTCGCCTGCGCTCGGCCGCCGCCCGCAGGAACGGCGCGAGCGGCGCTTTCTCGCCGGGCTTTACCGCTGCGATCAGCTCCGGCGACACGACCGCCACGCCCGTATAAGTGTAGCGCCGACTAGGGCCGTTGCCGATGAAGCCGTCATCGAGCGTGAAGTCGCCTGCCGGGCGGTGCGGCGGATTGGGCACCAGCACCAGGTGCCCGAGACGACTGGCGAGAGAATGCTTCAATAGTTTTTCGAAGTCCATTTCGCAATAGACATCTGAATTGACAAGCAGGAATGGCTCATCCCCGAGCAGTGCTCGCGCCTGGGCAAGGCCGCCCGCGGTTTCGAGCGGCTGCGGCTCGCGCGAGTAGGCGATGCGCAGGCCGTAGCGCGCGCCATCGCCGATGCGTTCCACGATGCCCTCGGCGAGGTGCGAGACGTTGATCACCGCTTCGCGGCAGCCGCTCTTCGCCAGCCGCTCGAGATGCCAGGCGATGAGCGGCTTGCCGCCCGCTTCGACCAGCGCCTTGGGAAGGTCATCGGTGAGGGGGCGCAGCCTCTCGCCACGGCCGGCGGCAAGGATCATGGCCTTCATTCGAGCTCGTCGAGCAGCCGGGCGAGCGGGGCAAGCGCGCCGTAGCGCTCCGCCACCGCGCGCGCGTAGCGGAGGAAGCGCGGCGTGTCCTCGAGATACTTCGACTTGCCGTCGCGATAGTTGATGCGCGCGAAGATGCCGAGCACCTTGAGGTGGCGCTGCAATCCCATCCACTCGAACGCGCGCCAGAACTCCGCGAAGTCGCTCTCCACCGGCAGCTTCGCGCGCCTGGCTTTTTCCCAGTAGCGCACGCTCCACTCGAGCACCCGTTCCTCGTCCCAGCTGACGAAGGCATCGCGCAGCAGCGAAACCATGTCGTAGGTGATCGGCCCGAGCACCGCGTCCTGAAAGTCGAGCACGCCCGGGTTCGGGTCGCTCAGCATCAGGTTGCGCGGCATGTAGTCGCGGTGCACATAGACGGCGGGCTGCGCCAAGGCGCTCTCCACCAGCAACCGAAAAATGCCTTCAAGCGCTGATTTCTGAATGTTTGATAACTCAACCCTCAAGTGCCTCGCTACATACCATTCGGGGAAAAGGTTCATCTCGCGGCGCAGCAGCGCCTCGTCGTAAGGGCGGAGCTCGCCCGGGCGCGTCGCGAGCTGCCAGCGCAACAGCGCGTCGGTGGCGTCGTCGAAGAGCCGCGGCGCATTGTCCGCATTGAGCTCTTCCAGATAGGTCCGCATACCGAGGTCGCCGAGGAGCAGAAAGCCTTGGGCGAAGTCCTCGGCGTGCACCTCGGGCGCATGTACGCCGGCTGCGCGCAGCAGGCGGGCGACGTGCACGAACGGCCGGCAGTCCTCCTTGTCGGGCGGCGCGTCCATGACGACGTAGCTGCGGCCGTCGGGCAGCGTGGCACGAAAGTAGCAGCGAAAGCTGGCGTCTGCGGAGGCGGGTGTGAGGGAGAAGCGCGCGCCGCTCAGTTGCGCGGCGAGCCAGCGTTCCAGCGCAGCGCGCCGAGAATCGGCGTGTATCATTGAAAATTCTAACATCAAGAGTATTCCCGCTCGCTCCATGGGGTACCGCTTCGCGACGCTGGCGCTCGCGCTCCTCGCTGCCGCGCCAGCCCTCGCGCAAACGAAAAGCGCGGACGAGCCGGGGCCCATGACCATCGACGCCGAGCACATCGAGGGCGTCAGCGAGATCGAATTCACGGCGCGCGGCAACGCCGAGATCAAGCGCGACGAGCTTTCCATTTTTGGCGACGTCTTGAAATACAACGCGGAATTCGGGCGCATCGAGGGCGACGGCGGCGTGCGCATGCAGCAGGGCGTGGACCGTATCTTCGGCCCGCATCTGCTCTACAACACGCTCGACGACACCGGCGTGTTCGAGCAGCCCAGCTTCCTCATGCAGCGCAATCTGCCGGCGCACGGCAAGGCCGACAGCATGGAGTTCCTCGGCAAGCAGAAGTACCGCTTCAAGAACGCGACCTTTACCACCTGCGCTCCGGGCAAGGAGGACTGGCGGCTGGAGGCGAAGGAGATCGAGCTCGATTACGAAGCGGAGGAGGGCAGCGCCAAGAGTCCGCGCCTGCGCTTCTTCGACCACACGCTGATCGCGGCGCCATTTGCCAGCTTCCCGCTCGAGAACCGCCGGCGCAGCGGGATTCTCGCGCCTTACTACTCGCATACCTCGACGCGCGGCCTGGAAGTGGGGCTGCCGTACTACTGGAACATCGCGCCCGAACACGACGCGACGATCACGCCGGTGACGATGCAGAAGCGCGGCTTCCAGCTGAAGAACCAGTTCCGCTACCTCGAGCGGAGCTATACCGGGGATTTGAAGCTGGAATACATGCCGGAAGACTCGATCCTGAAGGACAAGCGTTATGGCGCGTCGTTGCAGCACGCGCAGACCTTCCGGCCTGGCTTGACCGGGAACATCGACTACAACCGGGTCTCCGACAACCGCTATTTCGTCGACCTCGCCTCGCAGGTGCGGCAAATCTCGGTCGGCAACCTGCAGCAGGACGGCTACCTCACCTACACCGGGTCCGTGGCCGGAAGCGGCTACACGATGCAGGCGCGCGTACAGAAGTTCCAGACGCTGCAGGATCCGCTCGCGCCCATCGTGCCGCCGTACCATCGCGTGCCGCAGCTCAACTTCAGCACCGCCAAGAACGACCTCGGCGGCCTGCTCGACGGAGCGCTGGGCGCCGAGTACGTGGGCTTCCGCCATGAGAGCCTGATCCAGGGCTCGCGCTTCAGCGCCAGCCCGAGCTTCGCCGCGCCGATCCTCTCGCCCGGCTGGTTCCTCACGCCGAAGGCGGGGCTGCGCTATGTCGGCTACAGCCTCGATCGCATCGCGCCCGGCCAGGAGGCCGGGCCGCGCACCAGCATTCCCTGGTTCAGCGCGGACAGCGGGTTGATCTTCGAGCGCGACTCGCGCTGGTTCGGCGAGAACCTGACGCAGACGCTCGAGCCGAGGCTGTTCTACGTACGGGTGCCTTACCGCAACCAGGACCAGATGCCGCTCTTCGATACCGCGCTCGCCGATTTCAACTATGCGCAGCTGTTCACGGAGAACCGGTTCGCGGGCGGCGACCGCTTCGGCGATGCCAACCAGGCCACCCTCGCGCTGACCACGCGCTTCCTGCAGAGCGGCGGCCAGGAGGCGTTTCGCGCCACGGTCGGGCAGCGCTATTACTTCGAGGACGAGCGCGTCGGGCTGATGCCCACCTCGGCGCTGCGCAACTATCGCACCTCCGACGTCCTCGCCTCGGTGGGCGGGCGGCTCTTCCGTTACTGGAGCTTCGATGCCACCACCCAGTACAACCCGCGCGATCAGCGCTACCAGCGCTACACCGTGGCGACGCGCTATGCCCCCGAGGTCGCCAAGGTCGTCAACCTCAGCTACCGCTTCAACGCCGATCCGGCGACCCTGCTCAAGCAGGTCGACGTATCGGGCGAGTGGCCGGTCGCGGCGGGCTGGTACGCCGTCGGGCGGTACAATTACTCCCTTCTGGACAAGCGCCTGCTCGAGGGCCTGGCCGGCTTCGAGTACAACGCCGGCTGCTGGGTGTTCCGCGCAGTCGTGCAGCGCATCCAGGCCGCGGCACAGGTGAGCTCGACCGGGTTCTTTTTCCAGCTCGAATTCAACGGCGTCGGCCAGATCGGCACCGACGAGGTGGTGTCGCTGCTGAGGCGCAACGTGCCCGGCTACTCGGTCACTAACCCGCGTGACCAGGCGCTCGGGCCGCGGGCGGCGCAGCCGCGGCTGCCGTTCGAACAGGTTTACTGACGAGTCATGTCGATAGGCAAGTTTTTCACAGCACTGCTCCTCATCTTGCCGTTTGCGGCGCCGGCGCAGAGCGTCGTCGATCGCATCGTCGCGGTGGTCAACAAGGAAGTGGTCACGCTTTCGGAGCTGAACGAGGCCATCGCCCGTGCCGAGCGGCAGCTGCGCCGGCAGAACACGCCCGCGCCCGAGCGCGAAGTGCTCGCGCGCCAGATGCTGGAGCGCCTGATCCTCGAGAAGGTACAGCTCCAGATGGCTCGCGAGACAGGCATCCGCGTCGACGAGCTGCAGCTCGATCGCGCCGTGCAGCGCATCGCGGAGAATAACAAAATGGCGCTGGCCGAGTTCCGGAGCGCTCTCGAGGCCGACGGCGTGTCGTTCGAAGGCTGGCGCGAGGACCTGCGCGATCAGATCGTCCTGACGCGGCTGCGCGAGCGCGAGGTCGACGACAAGATCCAGGTGAGCGACACCGAGGTGGACCTGTTCCTCGAGGAAATGAAGGCCGCGCCGGCGGAGCGCGTCGAATACAACCTGTCGCACGTCCTCGTGCGCGTACCCGAGCAGGCGAGCCCCGAGCGGCTGGAAGCGGCGCGCGCGAAAGTCGAGAAGGCGCTCGCCGAAGCGCGCGCGGGCGGCGATTTCGGCAAGATCGCGGCCACCTATTCGGATGCGCCGGACGCCCTCGAAGGGGGGTCGCTCGGCTGGCGCACGCAGGACCGCCTGCCCGAGCTGTTCTCCACCACGCTGCTCAACCTGAGCCCCGGCGAAGTAAGCCCGGTGTTGCGCAGCCCCGCCGGGTTTCACCTGCTGAAGCTCCTCGAGCGCCGCGGAGAGACGGTGAACAACGCGCCGGTGACGCAGACCCGGCTGCGCCATATCCTCATCCGCACCAGCGATCTGGTGTCCGAGAGCGATGCGCGGCGCCGCCTGCTCGAGCTGCGCGATCGGATCGTCAACGGCAAGGCCGATTTCGCCGAGCTGGCGCGCGTGCATTCCGACGACGGCACGGCGAGCCGCGGCGGCGAGCTCGACTGGATCTATCCCGGCGACACGGTGCCCGATTTCGAGCGCGCCTACGAGGAGCTGAAGCAGGGCGAGATCAGCCAGCCTGTGAGAACACCTTTCGGCTATCACCTCATCCAGGTGCTCGAGCGCCGCTCGGCCGCGATGAACCCGGAGCGCCGCCGGCTGCAGGCGCGGCAGGTGTTGCGCGAGCGCAAGTCCGACGAGGCGTACCAGGAATGGCTGCGCCAAGTGCGCGACCAGAGCTACATCGAAGTGCGGCTGGACGAGCGGTAGGGCGCATTGAGCTCGCGAGCGCCGGTCATCGCGCTGACCTCCGGCGAGCCGGCGGGCATCGGCCCCGAGCTGTGCATCAGGCTGGCGCGAGAGCCATTTGACGCGCGCATCGTCGCCATCGGCGACCGTGCGCTGCTGCGCGGCTGTCCCCACATCGAGCATGTAGCTTTGCAGCGTCCACGCGTACCGGGCCAGCTCGATCCGGCAAACAGCCGATACGTGCTGGCAGTGCTGGATCGCGCGGTGCGCGGCTGCCTCGAGGGCGAGTTCGACGCCATGGTGACCGCACCGGTGCACAAGGGTGTGATCAACGATGCCGGCATCGCGTTTACCGGCCACACCGAGTATCTTGCCGAGCGTGCTAAGGCGGCGCACGTCGTAATGATGCTGGTCGGCGGCGGATTGCGCGTCGCGCTGGCGACGACCCATTTGCCGCTTTCCCAAGTGCCGGGCGCAATCACAACCGAAAATCTGATAAGAACTCTCCATGTCCTCGACGCTGACCTGCGCGCGCGTTTTCGCATCGCTCGGCCGCGCATTCTGGTCGCCGGGCTCAATCCGCACAGCGGAGAATCGGGCCACCTCGGGCGCGAGGACATCGAGATCATCGCGCCGGCGATTGCCGCTGCGGCGGCCGCGGGGATTGCGGCGAGCGGCCCGATCCCCGCGGACACGCTGTTCGTGCCGGAGCGGCTGAACGCAGCCGATTGCGCGCTCGCCATGTACCACGACCAGGGCCTTCCGGTGCTCAAATACGCGAGTTTCGGGCGCGGCGTGAACGTGACGCTTGGCCTGCCGTTCATCCGCACCTCGGTCGACCATGGCACCGCGCTCGCGCTTGCTGGCACCGGGAAGGCCGACCCGGGCAGCCTGATCGAGGCCACCAAGCTTGCGATCGAACTCGCATCGGCCGCGTAAGCGCTTCGGCCAGCACTTCCTGCACGACCCGCGCGTGCTCGCGCGCCTGGTGGAGTCCATCAATCCTTCAAGAGAAGACTTCATTGTCGAGATCGGTCCGGGTGAAGGCGCGCTGACCGGCCCTCTCCTGCAAAAACTCGGAAAAATGGAGGCGATCGAGATCGACCGCGATCTCGCCTCCCGGCTCGCCGCGGAATTTCCGCCGCCGCGCTTGACCGTGCACTGCGCCGATGCGCTTGAATACGATTTCACCCGCTTCCCGGCCGGCGTACGGATAGTGGGCAACCTGCCTTACAACATCTCGACACCGCTGCTCTTCCACCTCGCGCGCTACGCGCAGCGCACGCGCGATCTGCATTTCATGCTGCAGCTCGAGGTGGTCGAACGCATGGTGGCCGCGCCTTCGACCGCCGCGTACGGCAGGCTTTCGGTCGCCCTGCAGACGCGTTTCCGGATGAAGAAGCTATTCAATGTCTCGAAGGGCGCTTTTCGCCCGCCGCCGAAGGTGGACTCGGCGGTGGTGCGCCTCATCCCCCTCGATGAAAAGCGCGAAGTGGAGGACGCGAAGTTCGACGATCTGCTGCGGCGGGCTTTCTCGGCGCGGCGCAAAACGTTGCGCAACGCGCTTCCGGACGTGGATTTCGCGGCGCTCGGGATCGATGCCGGCCTGAGGCCCGAAAACCTTTCGCCCGCCGATTACCTGCGCATTGCTAGCGCTGGATGAACTCGATCTTGTAGCCGTCGGGGTCCTCGACGAACGCAATCACGCTGGTGCCGCCCTTGACCGGCCCCGGCTCGCGCGTCACCTTGCCGCCCTTCGTCCTGACCGCATCGCAGGTCTTGCGAATATCGTCGACCTGGATCGCCACGTGCCCATAGGCGCTTCCCAGGTCGTAGCGCTCGACGCCATAGTTGTACGTCAGCTCGAGCACGGCGCTGCGCTCCTCGGTGTCGTAGCCGACGAAGGCGAGCTTGTACTTCTGCTCGGGACGGTCGGTGGTGCGCAGCAGCTTCATGCCGAGCACTTCGGTATAGAAGCGGACCGAGCGGTCCAGGTCGCCGACGCGCAACATGGTGTGCAGGATTCTCATGGGTTCATCCTCGGGTGACGAGTATGGGCTAGCTGCCGGGGCACAGCGCCCTTTGCTGCTCTTCGATCCATGATTCGGCGAGTGAATTGACGGTTTGCGCGTCGCGGTTCCGCGTGTCGATCGGCGGGCCGATCCGCACGGTGACCACCCCAGGACGCTTGATGAAGGCGTTGCGCGGCCAGAACAGCCCGGCGTTGTGGGCGACCGGCACGATCGGCACGCCGCTCGCCACCGCGAGCCAGGCACCGCCGACGTGGTATTCGCGCCGCTCGCCGGGCCGCACGCGCGTGCCTTCCGGAAACACCACCACCCAGAATCCCTGCTCGAGGCGCTCGCGGCCGCGGCGCGCGATGCTGCGAAGCGCCGCTACGCCGCGCGAGCGGTCGATCGCGATCGGGCTCATCAGCGCGAGCCCCCAGCCGAAGAACGGGATCCAGAGGAGCTCCCGCTTCAGCACCAGGACCTGCGGCGGAAAAAGCAACTGGAAGGCCATCGTTTCCCAGGCCGACTGGTGCTTGGCAAGGATCACCGCCGGCTGATCGGGCAGGTGCTCGCGTCCCTCGACGCGCCAGCGAATGCCCAGGATGACGCGCGCCAGGAACACCACCAGCCGCGACCAGCCGGAGATGATGCGGTAGCGCAGCAGGCGGGGGAGCGCGAACGTGGCCAGGGCGAGAACGGCGTAGGGCGGCGTGACGATGATCAGCGCGAGCGCGAACAGGCTCGAGCGCAGGAACCTCATGGAGTCAGATGCTCGGCGAACGCCGCCAGGTTGTCGAACACCTGCGTTCGCGGCGGCAGCTTGCCTTCCTGGCGGGTGCGCTGTCCCTTGCCGGTAAGCACCAGCACCGGCCGAGCGCCGGCCCCGGCCGCCGCGCCGAGGTCGCGGGGCTGATCGCCGACCATGTACACATCTTGGAGCGACACGTTGAAGCGCCGGCCGATCTCGATCAGCATGCCGGGCTGCGGCTTGCGGCAGCCGCAGTTCGAATCCTGCGCATGCGGGCAGAAGAACACAGCGTCGATGCGGCCGCCGGCCTGCGCGACGGCGCGGTTCATCGCGTTGTGGATCGCGATCAGCGTCGCGGTATCGAAAAAGCCGCGCGCGATGCCCGACTGGTTGGTGGCGACAACGATGCGATAGCCCGCCTGCGTCAGCCGTCCGATCGCTTCCAGGCTGCCTTCGAGCGGCCTCCATTCGGCGGGCGACTTGATGTGCTCGTCGCTGTCGTAATTGATGGTGCCGTCGCGGTCCAGAATGACGAGCTTCATTTGGCGAGCTTGGAAAGATCGGCGATGCGGTTCATGGTGCCATGCAACGTGCCGAGGAAACCTATCCGGTTCGCGCGCAGACGCGGGTCCTTGTCCATCACCATCACCTTGTCGAAGAAGGCGTCCACCGGCGCCTTGAGCGAGGCTAGTGCCTTGAGGGCCGCAGTGTAATCAAGCGAGTTGAAGGCGCCGTCCACATCCGGTTTCAGCAATTTGAACGTGGTGGCGAGCGCTTTTTCCTCCGGCAGGACCATCAACGCAACATCGAAGTGCGACGGCACCTGGTCGGCCTGCTTCAATATGTTGCCGATGCGCTTGTTCGCCGCGGCGAGGCTCTCCGCTTCCGGCAGCGCGGAGAAGGCGCGGACGGCCTCCAGTTGCCTGGGCACCAGGTCGAGGCGCGCGGGCTTTAGGGAAAGAACCGAATCGACTTCGATCGCCGAATAACCGCGTTCCTGGAAATAGCCGCGGGCGCGCTCGAAGATGAAGGTCGCAACATCATCGCGGGTTGCAAGCTCGAACAGCGACAGCTCCAGCTTGCGCTCGACCAGGATGCGGATCACGCCCAGTGCCGCGCGGCGCAGGCCGAAGGGATCGCGCTCGCCGGTGGGCGCCTGCCCGATGCTGAAGAGCCCCGTGAGAGCGTCGAGCTTGTCGGCGAGCGCCACCGCGCAGTCAATCAGGCTCTCCGGAAGGCGGTCGCCTGCGAAGCGCGGCCGGTAATGCGCCTCGATCGCGTCGGCCACCTCGCGCGGCTCGCCGTCGTGCAAGGCGTAATAGCGCCCCATGATGCCTTGCAGCTGGGGAAACTCGCCCACCATGCCGGTGAGCAGGTCGGCTTTCGACAGCCACGCTGCGCGCTCTGCGAGCTTCGTGTCGGCCCGCAAGGCGCGCGCGATGTTGCCGGCCAGCTGCTGGATGCGCTCGACGCGCTCGAGTTGCGTACCCAGCTTGTTGTGGTAGACGACCCGGCCCAGCTGCGGCACCCGGTCTTCGAGCCGTACCTTGCGGTCCTGGTTGTAGAAGAAGCGCGCGTCCTCGAGCCGCGGCCGCACCACGCGCTCGTTGCCGCCGACGATAGGGCGCGGGTCGGCGACCTTCATGTTCGAGACGATGAGGAACTTCGGCACGAGCTTCCCGGCGGGGTCGAAGAGCGGAAAATACTTCTGGTTCTGGCGCATGGTGAGGATCAGGCATTCCTGCGGCACTTCGAGGTAGGCCGCGTCGAACCGTCCCACGTAGACGCTCGGCAGCTCCACCAGCGCGGTGACTTCGTCCAGCAGGTCGGTGTGCTCGCCCAATAGCCCGCTTTCGCGCGCTGCGGCTTCGACGAGCTGCCGCTCGATCTCGGCGCGTCGCTTCGCAAAGTCGGCGATCACCGCGCCCTCCTTCAGCAACCGCTCCTCGTACTCTTCGGCGCTCTTCAAAGCGATCTCGCTCGATCCCATGAAGCGATGGCCACGCGTGACGTCTCCCGCCTCGAGTCCGAGCACCTTGCCCGGAACGACGCGGCGGCCGTGCAGCATCACCAGGCCGTGCACCGGGCGCACGAACTGCGCATCGCCCTCACCCCAGCGCATCAGTTTGGGAATCGGCAATTTTTTGAGAGCTGCACTTACGATGCCGCTGAGTACCGCATCAAGCGTCGCGCCCTTCGACGTGACATTGGCAATAAACAGTTTTCCTTTAGGGGTGTCACGCCGCTCAAGTGCCTTTACATCAACGCCATGTTTTTTCGCAAAACCTGCGACCGCCTCCGGGGGTGCCTTCACAGACGGACCCATGACTTCGTTTTCCCGGTCGCTGCCGGCATCAAGCACCTGCGGTATTAGTACAGCGAACCTTCGAGGTGTGGCGAGAACCTTCTGAGGGTCATAAGTCGGACCCTCGAGAAGCCTGCTTAAGACCAAACCATCATATATCGCTTCCGCGAAAGCTCGACCAAGGTGTGCGAGAGACCGTGGAGGGAGCTCCTCAGTCAGTATTTCGACAAGCAGCGTCGACTTCATTTAGACGGCCTTCGAGACTTGCGCGAGCATCGGGAAGCCGAGCCGCTCGCGCGAAGCGTAATACGCGTCGGCCACCGCACGGGCGAGAGCGCGCACGCGGCCGATGTAAGCCGCGCGCTCGGTAACGGAGATAGCGCCGCGCGCGTCGAGAAGATTGAAGGTATGCGAGCACTTCAGAACCATTTCATACGCCGGTAGAACGCAATGCGCCTCCACAAGACGCTTCGCCTCGGATTCAAAGCTTTTGAATAAATTGAACAGCAAATCTATGTTGGCGAGCTCGAAGTTATACCGCGACTGCTCGACTTCGTTCTGATGGTAAACGTCGCCGTACGTCACTCCCGGGGTCCAGACCAGATCGAACACGCTTTCCTTCCCCTGCAGATGCATCGCCAGGCGCTCGAGGCCGTAGGTGATCTCGCCGAGAACCGGCTTGCACGCTAGGCCGCCGACTTCCTGGAAGTAGGTGAATTGCGTGATCTCCATGCCGTCGAGCCAGACTTCCCAGCCGAGCCCCCAGGCGCCGAGCGTAGGCGATTCCCAGTCGTCCTCGACGAAGCGGATGTCGTGCTGCTTCGGGTCGATGCCGAGATGCCTGAGGGAATCCAGGTAAATCTCCTGAATCTCGGCGGGCGAGGGTTTTAGCACCACCTGGTACTGGTAGTAATGCTGCAGCCGGTTCGGATTCTCGCCGTAGCGGCCGTCCTTCGGCCGGCGCGATGGCTGCACGTAGGCGGCATTCCAGGGCTCGGGGCCGATGGCGCGCAGGAAGGTCGCGGTATGAAACGTCCCTGCGCCGACCTCCATGTCGTACGGCTGCAGCAGCACGCATCCCTGGCGGTCCCAGAAATCATTCAAGCGGAGGATGAGCTGCTGGAAGGTCAGCATGAAAGATGCGGATTCTACCGGCTGCGTTTCGCGACCGCGATCAAGCTTGCGATCGCGAGAACGAGCAATGCGGCAATCAGCGTCGGCCAGTCGCGAAGGCGCACATAAGGCGTTGCTCCGGCGTAGCCCTGAGCGGCTATCTCGAGCCGGCCTTCGGCGAACTGCGGCAGCCGCGCGAGCACGCGTCCGTCGCGGTCGATTGCGGCGGTGATGCCGGTATTGGTCGCGGTCAGATGCATGCGTCCGGCCTCGATCGCGCGCAGGCGTGCGATCTGCAGATGCTGCGACGGCGCCAGGGAATCACCGAACCATGCGACGTTGGAGACGTTGACCAGCAGCGTCGCTTCGGGCAGCCGGCGCGCGATCTCGTCGCCGAAGGCGTCCTCGTAGCAGACGTTGACGGCGACGCGCTGGCCGGCGACTGCGAGCGGCGCCTGCTGCGGGCTGCCGCGGGAGAAATCCGACAGCGGGATCTGCAGCACGTGCAGCACCCAGCCGAACCCGGGCGGCACGAATTCGCCGAACGGCACGAGATGTACTTTGTGATAGATCTGGCGCGGCGCGGTGCCGAGCGTGACCACGCTGTTGTAGTACATGTCCTGCGCTTCGCGGTACGGAACGCCGAGCAGCAGGTCGCCGCCGTTGCGTTTCGCCGCCGCGTCAAAACGCGCGACGTACTCGGGCTCGACCCGATCGAAGAACCGCGGCACCGCGGTTTCGGGAAGGATGATCAGTCGGGCGTTCGTGGCTTCGGCCAGGCGGGCGTAGGTCTCGAGAATGCGCGCATAGCGCTCGGGACGGAACTTCAATTCCTGCTCGATGTTTCCCTGCAGCAGCGCGGCGTGCACCGGCTCGCCTTGGGGCGCGCTCCATTGCACGGCGCGCAGCGCCTCGCCGGCGCCAAGCACCGCGACGAGCAGGACAAGGAGAAGGATCTTCCTCTTCGTGACCAGACCCCAGAGGATCCCGGCGGCGCCGAGCGTTACAAGGGAAAGCCCGTACACGCCGAGAAGCGGCGCATAGCCCTGGATCGGCCAGCCGGTGGCCGCATAGCCCGCGGAAAGCCACGGGAAGCCGGTCAAGATCCAGCCGCGCAGCCATTCGAACAATATCCACGACGCCGGGATCAGCAGACAGGCGCGCACCAAGTCGCCTGCGGGCACGCGGGCCTGCAGCCAGCCTGCCGCGGCGGGAAACAAGGCAAGGAAGGCGCAGAACAGCGCCGTGGCGAGCCCCGCAAGCGGCGCGGGCATGCCGCCGAACTCGCTCAGACTGACGTAGACCCACGAAACGCCGCCGCCGAACAGGGCGAGCCCAAAAGCGAAGCCGGCCAGGAAGCAATCTCGCGGCGTAGCGCGCATCCAGAGGTGGATGAGCACGGCGAACGAGGCAAGCGCGAGCGGGTAGAAACCGACGGGCGCGAATGCGAGCACGGTCGCAGCGCCAGCCAGGAACGCGATCACGTCTTGGCTTTATCCACCAATAGCGTGTACACGCGCCGGCTGTCCGCGCGCAGCACCTGGAAGCGCAGGCCGTCGATGGTGACAGTTTCGCCGCGCTTGGGCATGCGCCCGAGATGGGCGATCACCAGGCCGCCGACCGTGTCGGCGGTCTCGTCGGAAAAGTGGCTGCCGAAGGCGGCATTGAAGTCGGCGATCTGCGTGAGCGCCTTGACGCGGTAGCGGCCGCCGGGCTCGGGCAGGATGTTGTCGCTCGCTTCGTCGAAGTCGTATTCGTCCTCGATCTCGCCGACGATCTGCTCGAGCACGTCTTCGATGGTCACCAGCCCCGCAACACCCCCGTACTCGTCGAGCACGATCGCCATGTGGTTGCGGCTGGCGCGGAACTCGCGCAGCAGCACGTTGAGGCGCTTGGCTTCCGGCACGAACACCGCCGGGCGCAGCATCTCGCGCACGTTGAAGCCTTCCTCGCCGGCGTAGTAGCGCAGCAGGTCCTTGGCGAGCAGGATGCCGATGACGTCGTCGCGGTTCTGGTCGATCACCGGAAAACGCGAGTGCGCGGTCGAGATCATCTGCGGAATGAAGCTCTCCACCGGCTCGTTGATGTCGATCACGTCCATCTGCGCGCGCGGAATCATGATGTCGCGCACCTGCATCTCCGACACCGTCAGCGCGCCCTCGATGATCGACATCGCGTCGGCGTCGAGCAGGTTGCGCGAGTAGGCGGAGCGCAGCAGCTGCGCCAGCTGCTCGCGGTCACCGGGCTCACGCAGGATCAGTGCCGAGAGGCGCTCGAGCAGGCTGCGGCGCGCGGGTTCGTTCACGGGTGCTTTCATTCTACCGCGTAGGGATTTGCGATCCCGAGGCGGCGCAGAATGCCAATTTCGCGCTTCTCCATGCTTTTGCCGTGTCCGTGCCCACGCAAGTGCAGCATGCCGTGCACGACGAGATGCGCGTAGTGCGCGGCGAGCGCCTTGCCCTGCCTGCGCGCCTCGCGCGCAATCACCGGGTGACACAGCACGACGTCGCCGCGCTCCCTTCCATAGGGAAAACTGAGGACATTGGTCGGATGGTTCTCTTTGCGGAAAGTCCGGTTCAGAGCACGGCTTTCGCGCTCGCCGACGATGCGCAATGTTACGTCCTTCAGCCCTGGACCCGCGGCGCGGGCCCATTTCCGCAGCGATGCCGCGCCCGGGAGCCCGCGTCGCGGCACTGCGAATTGAACCGTCAGCCTATTCTTCCTGCGCCTGCTTTTCGTAGGCATCGATGATGCGCGCAACGAGCGGATGGCGCACCACGTCCTGCGCGCCGAACTGCGTGAAGGCGATGCCGCGAACGTCTGCGAGGATGCGGCGCGCCTCGATCAGCCCGCTTTTCTGCCCGCGCGCGAGATCGATCTGCGTGACGTCGCCGTTGACCACCGCCTTGGCGCCGAAGCCGATTCGCGTGAGGAACATCTTCATCTGTTCCGGGGTAGTGTTCTGCGCCTCGTCGAGGATGATGAACGAATGGTTCAGGGTGCGCCCGCGCATGTAGGCGAGGGGCGCCAGCTCGATGGTGCCGCGCTCGAGGAGCTTGCCGGTCTTCTCGAATCCCATCAGGTCGTACAGCGCGTCATAAAGCGGCCGCAGGTACGGGTCGACTTTCTGCGCCAGGTCGCCGGGAAGGAAGCCGAGGCGCTCGCCGGCCTCGACGGCGGGCCGCACCAGCACGATGCGCTTCACCTTGTCGCGCTCCAGCGCGTCCACGGCGCACGCCACCGCAAGGTAGGTCTTGCCGGTGCCGGCCGGCCCGATACCGAGCGTGCAGTCGTGCGCGAGGATTTTCTCGATGTACTCGACCTGGTGAGGCGTGCGGCCGTGCAGGTCCTGGCGGCGCGTGAGGAGCTGCGGCCCTTCACCGTCCGGCGGGCGATTTCCCTGCAGCAGCTCGGTCAGCCCGAGCTGCACGTCGTCGAGCGTCAACTCGCTCGATGCGCGGTCGTAGAAATGCTCGATCGCCTGCGCGGCGCGCTGCGCCTGCTCGCCGCGCACCGTGAATCTCGCGCCGCGGCGCGCGATCGTGACATCCAGCGCCGATTCGATCTGGCGCAGGTTCTCATCGAGCGCACCGCACAGGCGGGCCAGGCGCGGGTTGTCCTCGGGGTCGAGCTTGACCTCGACGGGCTTACTTCGCATTCAGCAGTTCACCGCGCAGCGAATGCGGGAGGGCGGCCGTAATTAGGACTTGCAGGAACTGACCTGCCAGGTACGTTCCACCCGCAAAATTCACGACACGATTGTTGCCGGTGCGGCCAGCGAGCTCCGCGGAATTCTTTTTCGAGGGTCCTTCGACCAGCACGCGCTCAACCGTGCCGACCATGCGCTGGCTGATTGCGCGCGACTGCGCTTCCAGCTGCGCCTGAAGGCGCTGGAGCCGTTGAAGCTTCACTTCCTGAGGGGATTCATCCGGCAGCTCCGCAGCCGGCGTGCCCGGCCTCGGGCTGTAGATGAACGAGAACGAGGCGTCGAAGCCGACGTCGCGGGCGAGCGTCAGCGTTGCTTCGAAATCGGCATCGGTCTCTCCCGGAAAGCCGACGATGAAGTCCGAGGAGAGACTGATCCCGGCGCGCGCCTGCTTGAGCCGGCGCGCGATCGAGCGGTACTCGAGCGAGGTGTAGCCCCGCTTCATGGCGGCAAGCACGCGGTCGGCTCCCGATTGCACGGGCAGATGCACGTGCGGCGCGAGCTGAGGCAGCTCGGCGTGCGCATCGATCAGCCGCTGCGTGAACTCGCGCGGGTGCGAGGTGGTATAGCGGACGCGCTCCAAAGGAAGTTCACAGATGTAATACAGAAGTTCTGCGAAATCGGCTTGCGCGCTGTCGATCGTGCCGCGCCAGGCGTTGACGTTCTGCCCAAGCAGCGTCACTTCCTTGACGCCCTGGGCGGCGAGGTGGGCGATCTCGGCGATGACGTCGTCGAAAGGCCGCGACACTTCCTCGCCGCGCGTGTAGGGCACGACGCAGAAGCTGCAGTACTTGCTGCAGCCTTCCATGATGGAGACGAAAGCCGCGGCACCCTCGACGCGCGCCGGCGGCAGGTGATCGAACTTCTCGATCTCGGGAAAGCTGATGTCGACCTGCGGCCGCCCGCTGCTGCGGCGGCGCGCGAGCAATTCGGGCAGCCGGTGCAGCGTCTGCGGCCCGAACACCACGTCCACGTACGGCGCGCGCTCGACGATGGCCGGCCCTTCCTGGCTTGCAACGCAACCGCCCACCGCAATCATCAAACCCGGCTTCGCGCGCTTCAGATACTTGACCCGGCCGAGATCGGCGAACACCTTCTCCTGTGCCTTTTCGCGCACCGAGCAGGTATTGAACACGATCACGTCGGCGTCTTCCGGCCACTCGGCGCGCTCGAGGCCCTCAGCCTCTCGCAGCACGTCGGCGATCTTCTCCGAGTCGTACTCGTTCATCTGGCAGCCGAAGGTGCGCAAAAAGAGCTTTGCCATCAGCGTTGCGCTTCCTCGGGCGTAAGGATCCACACCTGTTGCACTTGGCCGCTCGCGTCGACGAGATATTTCACCAGCGTGCCGGGCGGGATCGCGGTCGGCAGGATGATGCGATTCGCGGCATCGCGGAGCTGCGCTCCCGGCGCGAGCTGCTGCCGCGCGCCGTCGATCTCCACCACCATCTCCTGCAGGTGGCGGATCGCGCCGCGCTTGGCGTCGTTCGGAATGCTGCGCACCTGCGCGCCGGCGAGCGACGCGGTGACCGAAAGCAGCAGGAGAGCAATCCAGCGTTTCATCGCGGCCCGGCAGCGAATGGAAAATGGTGGCGAATCAGGGACTCGAACCCCGGACACACGGATTATGATTCCGCTGCTCTAACCAGCTGAGCTAATTCGCCACGTATGAAAACACCGAGCGCCAATTATAAACCCTCGTGCAATACGACCTCATCGTAGTAGGCGGAGGCCCGGTCGGCGCAAGCCTGGTGCGCGCCGCGCGCGGCCTGGCTGTTGCGCTGCTTGCTCCTGAGCGGCGCTCACCGGCAGCTCCATCCGGGGTGCTCGACAACCGGGTCTACGCCCTCAGCCCGGGCAATGTCGATTTCCTGCGCCGCATCGGCGCGTGGCAGACGCTCCCCGAAGACCGGGTCACGCCGGTCCATGCCATGCGGATCTTCGGCGACGACGCTCGCTCCTGCATCGAGTTCGATGCCTACCGCGCCGGCGTGCCCGAGCTCGCGTGGACCGTCGAGGACACGCTCCTGCAGGATGCGTTGTGGACAGCGCTCGACGCCGAAGTGTTCGCGCCGGCGCGCTGCGAACGGTTGAGCATCGATGAAGCCAGCGCGGCGATCCAATTGGATGACGGGCGCAGCATCGTCGGCAAGCTCGTGGTCGGCGCCGATGGCGCCCATTCATTCGTGCGCGAGCACGCGGGCATCGCCGCCGTCGAGAAGGATTACGGCCAGACGGCCGTGGTCGCGAATTTTTCCTGCGAGAAGGCGCACTTCAACACGGCGTACCAATGGTTCCAGGGCGGGCCGGTGCTTGCGCTGCTGCCGCTTCCCGGGCGGAAGACCTCGATGATCTGGTCGCTGCCGCATGGCGCAGCCGAAAGGATCTGCGGCCTCGAGCCCGAAGCACTGTGCCGCGAAGTCGAGGCGGCTTCGCGCCACACGTTAGGCAGTCTCTCGCTCGCCACCCCGCCGCGCAGCTATGCACTGCGCCGCCTGGCGGCACGCCGCATGGTAGCGCCGCGCGTCGCGCTCGCCGGGGACGCGGCCCACGTGATCCATCCGCTCGCCGGACAGGGACTGAACCTCGGCCTGCAGGACGCCCGTGCGCTCGCGCAGACGCTGCTCGAGCGTGAACTAGTGCGCAATCCGGGAGATCTGCGCCTGCTGCGCCGTTATGAGCGCGGGCGCGCCGAGCCTATACTGGCGATGGATGCCATGGTCGACGGCCTGTTCAGGCTGTTCGGTTCGGGGAGCGACGCCGTGTCGCGGCTGCGCAATGCCGGATTGAACCTGACGGACCGCCTTCCGGTCCTAAAGAACATTCTCATGCGTCATGCGATGAATTGAGGTATTTCGTGCTGCGAGCCGCCCGTCGTTGCTCCCTCCTCGTGCTGCTGCTTCTTCCCTGGCTGGCGTTTGCCGACGAGGCGCAAATCCGCAGAATGATGGAATCCAAGCTCGGCGGCGCAAAGATCGAGGGAATCCAGCCCGGTCCGGTTGCCGGACTCTACGAGGTGCGCTTCCGCTCTGCCGACGGCAGCGGCGTTCGCGTGCTTTACACCGACGCGAACGCGAGCTACATCTTCTTCGGCAAGATTTACGAGACGCGCACCGACCGCAATCTCACCGAAGACAGAGAACGCAAGCTCAACGCTATCCGCTTCGATTCGCTGCCGTTCGAGCAGGCGGTGAAGATACAGCGCGGGAGCGGAAAGCGCGTTCTCGCCATGTTCTCCGATCCTTACTGCCCGGCGTGCAAGCAGTTCGAGCAGACCCTGCAGCAGCTGGACGACATCACCATCTATGTCTTCATGTACCCGGTGATTCGGCCGGAGCTGTCGGAGCAATCGAAGTCGGTGTGGTGCTCGCCGGACCGCAGCAAGGCCTGGCTCGACCTCGCGCTGCGCGGCAATCGGCCGACCGCGAGCAGCGCTTGCGAAGGTCCCGTGGACAGGAACCTTGCGCTCGGGCGCGGCCTCGGCGTGAACAGCACGCCGACGCTGATCTTCACCAACGGCGAGCGGGTGGCGGGCGGCCTGCCAGCGGCCGACCTTCGAGAGCTGCTGGACCAGGCACCCCCGGCGAAGCTGCGCTAGTCCCCCCGGGGGAGAGGTTCGCCGCGCGGCCACAGGAGCCACATCTTTCCCTGCTGGCGCATGCGCCCCGCCAGCGCGCCCGCGTCCTTGCCGCTGCCCCAGAAGAAATCGGCGCGCACCGCGCCGCGGATCGCGCCGCCGGTGTCATGCGCCGCCATAAGGCGCTCGAGCCGCTCCTCCGACAGCGGATAAGTGCTCGCGAGGTACACCGCAGAGCCAAGCGGCACGAAACGCCGATCGACGGCGAGGCTGTACTCCGCGGTGAGCGGAATGCTCAGCGCGCCGATCGGACCGTCGCTCGCCGGCAGCTCCCGGAAGAACACGTAACTCGCGTTGTAGTTGAGCGCCTCCTGCAGCTTTCCCGGATTCGCCGTGGCCCAGCTCTTGATGCCCTGCATGGACGCCTGCTCGAGCAGCAGCTCGCCGCGCTCCACCAGATAGCGCCCGAGCGAGCGGTACGGGTGGCCGTTCTGGTCGGCGAAGCCGGCGCGGATGCGCTCGCCGGTGTCGAGCTGGACCTGTCCAGAGCCTTGCACCTGAAGGAAGAACAGCTCGACCGGGTCGGCGGTCCACGCGATCACCGGCGCCGGCAAGGCGGCGCCGCGCGCATCGATCTCTGCACGCGAGTAGTAGGGAACAAGCCGCCTTCCTTCCAATCTTCCGCGCAAGCGCATGTTGCGCACGTCGGGATTGACCGTTGCCAGGTCCACCACGACAAGATCGTCCGGAATGCCAAGGATCGGATAGCGGTTCACCGGGTTTTGCACGCGGCTGCCCTCGACGATCGGCTCGTAATAGCCCGTGATGAGGCCGCTCTCGCCGGTATCGGACGAAATCACCGCGTAAGGCGTAAACGTCGCTTCAAAGAATTCCCGCGCGGCGCGCTCGTCGTCGACGGGCACGGTCGCCGCCAGCTCGCAAACGCGTCCAAACCGTCGGCAACCGGAGAGAAAGGCGCGCAGGCTCGGCGCCATCAATGCCTGATTCCATCCCGGCAAGTCGGCGAATGCCACGGGTTCATAGCGCGCGCTTTCGGGCGCCGGCTTTGACGGCGGACATTGAGGGCACCTCGGAGGAGCGGGCGGCACTTGCACGCAGCCCGCCGCCAGTACAATCAACGCCAGGATGTGGGTCGGGCGCGACGACAAGGATCAGTGAAGCACGCGCGGCACTGACAGCGTGAATTCCGGGATCGTCGCTTCGAAGCGCGCACCGTCTTCGGCGACCATCTGGTAGCTGCCGCGCATGGTGCCCACCGGCGTCGCGATCGAGGCGCCGCTGGTGTACTCGAAGCTCTCTCCCGGCTGCAGCAGGGGCTGCGCGCCCACTACGCCCAGGCCGCGCACTTCCTGCACCAGGCCTTGCGCATCGGTGATGATCCAGTGGCGGCTGATGAGCTGCGCCGCCACGCTGCCGGCGTTGCGGATGGTGATGGTGTAAGCGAACACGTAGCGCCCGCTCGCTTCGTCGGATTGCTCCGGCAGGTACTGCGTCGCTGCGCCTACCGTGATGTCGTGGTGCTTCTCCTGCGCCATGCCGGCATTGTAAACTCGCGGCGGCCATGACGTTTCGCATCGCGCCCAGCATCCTGTCCGCGGATTTCGCACGGCTGGGGGACGAAGTACGAGCGGTCGCGAAAGCGGGCGCGGATCTCATTCACTTCGATGTCATGGACAATCACTACGTGCCGAACCTCACCGTCGGCCCGCTGGTGTGCGCGGCGCTGCGTCCGCACGTAGAGCTGCCGCTCGACGTGCACCTGATGGTGAAGCCGGTCGATGGCCTGGTGCCCGCCTTCGCCAAGGCGGGCGCGAACATCATCAGCTTCCATCCCGAGGCCTCCGAGCACGTCGACCGGACCATCGCGCTGATCAAGGAGCACGGCTGCAAGGCCGGCCTGGTGCTCAATCCGGCGACTCCGCTATCCTGCCTGGACCACACGCTGGAGAAGCTCGACCTCGTGCTGCTCATGTCGGTGAACCCGGGCTTCGGCGGTCAGCAATTCATCCCGTCGGTGCTGCCGAAGATCGCGGAAGCGCGCCGGCGCATCGACGCGACGCGCAAGGACATCTGGCTCGAGGTCGACGGCGGCATCAAGGTGGACAACATCGCTCAGGCAGCGCGCGCCGGTGCCGACACTTTCGTCGCCGGCTCGGCCATCTTCGGCGCCAAGGATTACGGCGCAGCCATCCGCGAGATGCGCGCGCAGCTCGCTGTGGTATAGTCGTTTCGCCGTGCAGCTTCATTCCGCACAACTCGAGTCTCTCTCCTGGCGTAGCTGGCGCCGCTGGCGCCGCTAAACCTTCACGCGCCCCCGCGCGGCGCGTCAGCCCAAGGCCGCAGGCAGTTCCCCAGGCAGCACAAACGGAGAGATTTCGTGACCGAGGTTGATTTCCATAAGCTCGCAAAGCAGGGCTATACGCGCGTCCCGGTGCTCGCCGAAGCGCGCGCCGATCTGTATACGCCGCTCGCGGTCTATGTGAAGCTGGCGAACGGCCCTTACTCCTACCTGCTGGAGTCCGTGGTCGGTGGCGAGCGGTTCGGGCGCTACTCGTTCATCGGCCTCGCCTGCGCCGAGCGCATCGAGGCGCGCGGCCGCACGGTGCGGCGGCTGCTGCGCGATGCGCGCGGCGCCGATGTCTGCCTGGAAAAGCTCGATGACGCCGACCCCTTCGAATATGCGCGCGGCTGGCTGAAGCGACACCGCGTGGCCCCGGCGCCGGCGGCGCTGCGCTTCGGCGGCGGCCTGGTGGGCTATTTCGGCTATGAAACGGTAAGGCACATCGAGCCGCACGCGCTCGGCGGCGAAAAGCCCGACCCGCTTGGAACGCCGGACATGCTGCTCCTCGTTTCCGATGAGCTCGCGGTGGTCGACAACGTGCTCGGCAAGCTCTACCTCGTGGTTTACGCCGATCCCCAGCAAGCCGATGCCTTTCGCACGGCGCAGGAACGGCTCGAGCATCTCCGGGCACGCCTGGTGCGGCCGCTGCCCGAACAGATGGTTCTGTCGCAGTTCAGAGCCGTTGATTCTTCTTGTCCGTTCGAGCGGACGTTTTCCGAGCCCGGCTTCATGGAAGCCGTGCGCTTGTCGAAGGAATACATCCTCGCGGGCGACGTCATGCAGGTGCAGATCTCACAGCGCACCTCGCGGCCGTTCGATGCGACGCCGCTCTCGCTTTACCGCGCGTTGCGCGGACTCAATCCTTCTCCATACATGTTCTATTTCGATTTCAACGACCACCATGTCGTCGGTGCGTCGCCCGAGATCCTGGTGCGGCTCGCCGGGGACACGGTTACGCTGCGGCCGATCGCCGGCACGCGGCCGCGGGGCCGTACACCCGAGGAAGATGCCGCCGTCGCCGAGGAGCTGCTCGCCGATCCCAAGGAGCGCGCCGAGCACGTCATGCTGATCGATCTTGGGCGCAACGACGTCGGCCGGGTCGCCGCCACGGGGAGCGTCAAGGTGACCGAGAAAATGGTGGTCGAGCGCTACTCGCACGTCATGCACATCGTCTCCAATGTCGAAGGGCGCGTGGCGCCGGGTCTCGACGCTGTGGATGTGCTGAAGGCGAGCTTTCCCGCCGGCACGGTGACCGGGGCACCCAAAGTACGAGCGATGCAGATCATCGATGAGCTGGAGCCGGTGAAGCGCGGCGTCTACAGCGGAGCCGTCGGCTACCTGGGATTCAACGGCGACATGGACGTGGCGATCGCGATCCGCACCGCGCTGATCAAGGACAAGCGGCTGCATGTGCAAGCGGCGGCGGGCATCGTCGCAGACTCCGACCCGCAGTCGGAATGGCAGGAAACGCAGCACAAGGCGCGCGCCATCCTGAAGGCCGCGGAAGTCGCGGCTGCGGAGGCCACATGATCGTGATGCTCGACAATTACGACTCGTTCACCTACAACCTGGTCCAGTACCTGGGCGAACTGGGGGCCGAGGTCCAGGTTTTTCGAAACGATGAAATTCCAATCCAGGACATCGAGAAGCTTTCACCGTCGCATATCGTGATCTCTCCCGGCCCATGCACGCCGAACGAGGCGGGGATCACCCTGGGGCTGATCGAGCGCATGGCAGGGCGCGTGCCGATTCTCGGCGTGTGCCTCGGGCACCAGGCGATCGGACAGGCATTTGGCGGCAAGGTGGTGCGCGCCAAGCAGGTGATGCATGGCAAGGTGTCCCGCATCCGGCACGATGGGAACGGGGTTTACTTTCAGGTTCCCAACGAATTCACCGCGACGCGTTACCACTCGCTGGTCGTGGAGCGGCAATCGCTGCCCGACTGCCTGGCGGTGAGCGCGGAGTCGGAGGACGGCGAGATCATGGGGTTGCGCCATCGCGACCTGCCGGTCGAAGGCGTGCAATTCCATCCCGAAGCGCTGCTCACCGAGCACGGCCATAGAATGCTGCAGAATTTTTTGGAAGGGAGACAACGATGAAGCAGATCACGGTCGCCGAGGCGATACAGCGCACCGTCGAGCACCGCGAGGTGTTCCACGACGAGATGCTGCACGTGATGCGCCAGATCATGCGCGGCGAGCTCACGCCGGCGCAGATCGCCGGATTCATCATCGGCTTGCGCGTGAAGAAGGAAACGATCGGGGAAATCGCCGCCGCGGCGCAGGTGATGCGCGAGCTGGCGACCCACGTCGAAGTTAAGGATCACAGCCATCTCGTCGATACCTGCGGCACCGGCGGCGACGCGGCGCATACCTTCAACATCTCGACCTGCGCGGCCTTCGTTGCTGCCGCGGCGGGCGCCAAGGTGGCGAAGCACATGGGGCGCTCGGTGTCGTCGTCCTCGGGCAGCGCTGAGGTACTGGAAGCGCTCGGCGCCAATATTGCGCTGACGCCGCAGCAGACCGGGCAGGCGATCGAGAACCTGGGGCTCGGCTTCATGTTCGCGCCAGCGCACCACTCGGCGATGAAGTACGCAGCGCCGGTGAGAAAAGAGCTCGGCGTGCGCACTCTTTTCAACATCCTCGGCCCGCTTACCAATCCTGCAGGCGCGCATAACCAGGTGATGGGCGTCTTCCATCCGGACCTGGTCGGCATCCAGGTCCGCGTGCTGCAGCGCCTGGGATCGAAGCACGTGATGGCTGTGTACGGTCTGGACGGTCTGGACGAAATTTCGATTTCGGCCGAAACCATGGTCGGCGAGCTGGTGCAGGGGCAGATCAGCGAGTACCTCATCCATCCCTCGCAGTTCGGGCTCGAGCTCTACGACCGCCGCGCGATCCAGGTGAATACCGTCGAGGAGTCGAAGGAGATGATCCTCGCGGTGCTCGGCAACCAGCCGGGACCGGCGCACAACATCGCTGCCATGAACGCCGGCGCCGCGATCTACGTCTCCGGCCTATGCAAGACGTTCAAGGACGGCATCGAACGGGCGCGCGATGTCATCCAGAGCGGCGCGGCAAAGCGCAAGCTCGACGAATTCGTCCAGTTCACGCAGAAATTGAAAGGCACGTGAACATCCTCGATCGCATCCTCGAAGCGAAGCGCGCCGAGGTTGCGGCCGCGAAAGAGATGCTCGGTGAGTTTGCCGTCGCAGCGCGGGCGCGTGCCCAATCACCGCCGCGCGATTTCACCGGAGCGCTCAGGGCTAAGCTCGCCACCGGGCGGCCGGCGGTGATCGCCGAAATCAAGCGCGCGAGTCCGTCGCGTGGCGTGCTGCGCGAAGACTTCGACCCGGCTGCGATTGCGAAGAGCTATGAAGCGGCTGGAGCTGCCTGTCTTTCCGTGCTGACCGACCGCGAGTTCTTCCAGGGATCGATCGAGCATCTGCAGGCCGCGCGGGCAAACTGCTCCCTTCCGGCGCTACGCAAGGACTTCATCGTCGATCCGTATCAGGTATACGAGGCACGGGCCGTCGGTGCCGACTGCATCCTTCTGATTGCGGCATCTCTGAGTGCAGAAGAGATGAAGCAGTTCGAAGCGCTGGCCCAACGCCTCGGCATGGCGGTGCTCGTCGAGGTGCACGACTCCAGCGAGCTGGAGATGGCGCTTGAGCTGAAGACACCGCTCCTAGGCATCAACAACCGGGACCTGCGGACCTTCGAGACGCGCCTCGAGATCACGCTGGGACTTCTGCCGCGCGTGCCCAAGGACCGGATTGTCATCACGGAGAGCGGCATCCTCGCGCCGGGCGACGTCGCACGTATGCGCTCGAGCGGCGTGAACGCCTTCCTCGTCGGCGAGGCGTTCATGCGCGCGCCGGACCCCGGCGGGGCCCTGCGCACGCTGTTCGCGGAAACTTAGGGACTAAAAAGTGTGCTGGTACTGCACGCCGAGGACGTGGACGTGTGCTTTGTAACTGCCGTTGATTATGCCGGCGCCTGTTGCCATCTGGTTATTGTTGATGTCGGCGTTTTTCGCAGTGACCAGGGTATAGCCGAAGTCGAGCTTGCCATTCCGCGAGATTTGGTAAGCCGCGCCAGCCGATAGCCAATAGCGGTCGGCATCCGGCAGGCGTACGGTGCGGCTCTCGGGATTGGGCACGGGCGTCTGGTCGTATGCGGCTCCAAGCTTGAGCGTCCAGGGGCCGTTCAACTTGTAATTGGCGCCAATGGAAGCGCGCCACGTATCGTCGAAGTTGAACGTCAGTGTGCTGAGGGTTGCGCCGCTCGCCGCACCGCTGCTCCGTACCAGGGGCAGTTGCTTGATCTTGCTCCAGTGCCACCAAGTGAGATCGCCAAGCAAGTCCAAGCGTTCGTTCAATGTGTGGGCCAGGCTGAAAGACAAGCTATCGGGTGTTTTGAGATCCAGCTTCACGTTGCCGCTCGAGGTGCCAGCCGCCAAAGCCGGGATGCCTGCAAAGACGGCAGGGACGTTCGAGAAGCTGGTATTCCCGTCCAGCTTGTAACTGAGCGACGAGCGGTATGCAATTCCCACCCGCGTGGCGGGCGTTACATTGAACAGCGTACCGATATTGAACCCCCACGCGTCGCCGTCGACGCTGGTGGTGTTTTGGCCTTCCACCCCCGGTCCGCCGATGGCACCAAGCAAACCCGCGCCGCCGGCGGAAAAAGCGGTGGCCGAGTAGTTCACGCCCGTTTTGAGGTCAATTTTTCCCCGCTGATAGCTGATGCCACCGCCGATGCTGAAGGTGTCGCTGAGCTTGAACGAAAGCGAGGGATTGATATTGACCGTCTTGACTTCGGATGAGACGCCTTGGAAGCGGCCGATCCAGTTGGACTCATATTCGGTCTTGAGGCCGAATGGGACGCTGATGCCAATAGA
>Ga0209220_1000055_pt1 | contig 63196 bp, 62 predicted proteins | sample BlaSpr_A8_OM3_M3_FD_187984 | JGI IMG/M metagenome (GOLD analysis project Ga0209220, IMG submission 187984) | Forest soil microbial communities from Thunder Bay, Ontario, Canada - Black Spruce, Ontario site 2_A8_OM3_M3 (SPAdes) (version 2) | ecosystem: Environmental > Terrestrial > Soil > Boreal... | reverse complement strand
AGGCGGGGCAGGTCGGCGTGAAAAAATCGCCCGCCGTTGCGAGCTTCAGCAGCGCTTCGCTCTGCTCCGGGACGAGCGAGCCCATTTTCCGCAGCAGCTCGTTGCCATCGATCAGGTGGATGTTCTCGCTGCGGGAGAATTCCTTCGCCTCCTGCGTAAACGTTCCGGAAGTGACCATCACGCCCTCCAGTACGTTTGCCGCCGCCATCGCCGCACGCAGCTCGCGGACCGGCTTGATGCCGACCGTAAAGACGTTCCAGCCTTTGCACTGCACGACGATCGAGGGCTTTTGCGCATCCCTGGCGATCAGGCTGATGTCGGCGCCGCCATCGGCGCCGGAGTGCGTTTCGCGCGCCGTGAAGCCGAGCGCTGCGAAATAGGCCGCGCAGAGCTCTTCGAAGCGGCGCCATTCGAGCTGCCTCAGCAAGTCGAGACTCCAGCTTCCGGTGCGCGAAGGATCGTCCCGCGCGCCGTGCGGCGCGGCTGCGCGGCTCGCGTCGAATGGCCCCCATCGCCGAACCAGCGCCGCGGCGAGGATTGCGGCGGCAGCGGCGATGAGCACCACGGCGCCTGATGCGTAGACCTTGCCGTTCAAATCCCGCGGCAGGGCAATGGCGAGCGGAAAGCCGAGCACCAGGACTGCGGCGAACAAGGCTTGCACGATGCGCGGCCGGGAAGCGAGCTGTCCGAGCATGCTTCAGGCCCGGCGGGCGATCGCTTGCGGCCTGGCGCTGCGCGTCGTCAGCATAGGCGACAAGGCTAGGCCGATATCGCTGCAAGGTATGTTCGTTGTCGCACAGATTGAAGACTCGTGGGGGAACAGAATGACCCCTCCGGATATCACGCCAGGTTCCCATGAAGCACGAGCTTCCCGATCTGCCCTACGACTATGCGGCGCTCGAGCCGCACATCGACGCACGCACGATGGCGCTGCATCACGGGCGCCATCACGCCGCATACGTGGCAGGCCTCAATGCGGCCCTCGAGCCGTTCCCCGAGCTGCACGATCGCTCGGCGCTCTGGCTGCTGCTCAACCCGAACAAGGTGCCCGGCAGCATCCGGACTGCGGTGCGCAACAATGCCGGCGGGCATTTCAATCACAGCCTGTTCTGGCGAGCGATGGCTCCGGCAGCGGGCGCCGAGCCCGAGGGAGCGCTTGCCAACGCGATCGCGCGCGCCTTCGGTGATCTCAGCCAGCTCAAGGCGCGCTTCACCGATGCGGGCGCGAGGCTCTTCGGCAGCGGCTGGGTGTGGCTCGCGCGAGCGCAGCAGGACGGCGAGCTGCGGCTCTACAGCACCGCGGGGCACGAGACTCCGGCGACGCAGGGACACTACCCGATCCTGGTGAACGATGTCTGGGAACACGCCTACTACCTGAAGCACGAGAACCGGCGCGGCGACTATCTCGCCGGCTGGTGGGCGGTCGTGAACTGGAAGGAAGCGGCCCACCGCTTCGAGCACCCCGACCCTGCCGAGCGCCGCTGGGTGGCGGACCTCGGCTATCCCCGCGCGGCGGCTGCATGACGCGGGCGGACCGATGGCGAGAATAGTGATCCCGTCCGGCGCGTGGCGTGTGCTGTGCGGCGCAGGCGCTGCGGTGGTCCTGTTCACCGCGGCGGGCATCGCGTTCGACGTGACCTGGATTCCGGCCTCGAGCCGTGCTCGCGCGGACGCGGTTCTGCTGCCGGCGACGGCCATGTCCGACGCCCGGTCCTTGGGGCGCTGCCCGTATTGCGGCTGGATCGAGTCGCGGCGCGAGATCGACGCGAGCGGCAGCGGCAATCAAGCGATGAGCTACGAGTACACCGTGCGCATGGCCGACGGCTCGAGCCGCGTGTTTGAGGAACAGGCCGACGTCCGCTGGCGTTTGCGGGAGCGCCTGCAGTTCATCGACGGCATCAGCCCGCCCCATTGAGGTCAAACCAGGGACCAGTCTTGAGAACAAGGACGATGCCATTCACGCTGGTGCTTGCGACGATCGCGTTTTTCGTCGCGGGCAACAGCGCCGGCGAACCTGTCCTCGAGCCGGCTCCTTCCGCGGCCGGCGCATTCACCGGCGAGGCCAGGATGCTGGGAGCGCAAAGTCCGCCGGGCCGCTCGCAAAACCAGGCTATCGACGGCGAGCGCTGGAGCTCGTACCGCGACTTCTGGTTCGATTACGACAGCTCAAGGATCGACGCCACCGATTCGAGCAAAGTGACCGACGTCGCCAGCTACCTCAAGCAAAACCCTTCGTATCGGCTCGGCATCGATGGCGCGATGGACAACGTGGATCTCGGCGAGCGCCGCGTCGACTCGGTGCGCGAGGCGCTGATCAAGGCGGGAGTGCCGGCCTACAAGATCTACACCGGCAGCTTCGGCGACCCCCTGCTGCGGCGCGAGCGTCGCGTCGAGGTGCTCTTCAGCACCAGGAACTGACTCCGGAGGGTCCAATGAGCGAGGCTCTGCGTCTCGAGCTGGGCAAGATGCTCGATCAGTACGATGAAGTACGCCGTCTCGCCGAGCAAAGGCAGCAGCAGGCCAAGACCGACGATGCCCTGTTCCTGCAGCGCTTTGCCGACCTGAGGCGTGCCGTCGTGAGGCCGGTCTTCGAGGCAGTCGGCGCCATCCTGCAAGAACGCGGCCATGGCTTCAGCATTTCCGAAGAGGACTATGCGGTGGACGCCAGCGGCAGGAGCACCGAGGCGGGCATTGCGATCCATATCCTTCCGGCAGGAATGGAGCCGTCTTTGCAGGCCAATGACTCGCTCCTGTCGCTTTCCATCACCACGCGGCACTACAACAAGATGGTGTCCATCATCGGCGGCGCGGCCGCCGTGCCGGGCGGCCTCGCGGGTTCCAGGGGGGCCTACGAAGTTGCGCAGATCGACACCGAGCTCGTCGAGGGCGAGCTGCTGAAACTGGTGGCAGGGATCCTCAAAGGGTAAGCGTTCCTTTCTACCTCCCAAATGTTCGCTGGCGCACAGCGCGACCGACGTGGCAGGACGACAATCTCCACAGCAAAGAGCTGGTTATGCCTCGAGGAGAATGAGTTGATCTGGGACCGCATCGAGAAGAATTGGAAGCGATTCAAGGTCAACGCCAAGCAGCGCTGGGACAAGCTGAGCGAGCAGCAGCTCGATTCCATCAACGGCAGGCGTACCGTGCTCGCAGGCCGGATCCAGGAAGCCTACGGCATGACCAAGGAAGATACCGAGCGGCAGCTTTCCGACTGGCAGGCTCGCCAGCAGGAGCATGAATAACCCGGCAAGGAGAAGGCAATGTTGATGCGCACAGGTGTGATGGCAGTGAGTGCTGCGGTCGCGGCGATGATGTTCGGCTGCTCCCCGCAGCCCACCTCGCCGGTCGCCATGGTGAAGGACAAGATCTACAGCGTGACGCCCGACGCGATGAAAGTGAGGGCGGGGATCGTCACCGGCGAAGTCACCGAGATGAAGATCATCGAGCGGGTGGAGGAGGGCTCGGGGCGCATCACGTCTCCTGCCAAGCTGACCGGCAAGCTCGTGCTGAAGAACGTGTCGTCGGACCAGACGCTGCGGCTGCTCGGCGGCAAGATCGTCTACATCGATATGCAGGGCAAGCCGATCGTGCTGGAAGACAACCGTACCGCGCCGATGCTCAAGGTCGCCTCGTCGTACGGCAGCCAGGAGCGGCTCGATCCCGGGCAGGACACCACGCAGAGCGTGGACGCGGAATTCCCCGTCGAGGCCTTGAAGGCGAAGCGGCTGAAGGAAATCCGCCTCGAGCTGTCCTACATTCCCTCTTCATTCAGGGAAGAGGCGCTGAACTTCAACGTGTCGATCGGCGGCGGAGAGAAGTAGACCTGGGCGAGGTGAGCAACGGAGGCATCGGAGTCTCCTAGACGACGAGCTTGTCGTGCGAGAGGTATTTCTGGCGCCAGGCCTCGAAGGGCACGCTGTCTTCGCGCTCGATCTCGCGTTGGCGCTCGAGCGACCACTCGGCGAGGCGCGTGAAGTGCTCGCGCACTTCGCGCGGCAGCTCGAGGCCCTGCAGGTAGGCCTTGTGCAGCGTCGACTCGGCTAGGACGAAGCGCACGAAGGAGTTCCGGTGGTTGCGCGCCATCGCGTGCAGCACGCGCGCCGAGGGCACGCTGTCGGGGGCCTTCAGCGCGGCGAGCGCGGCGGCGAGGGCGTCGCGGTGCGCGCTGCCGCCGCCATGCGCTCGATCGAGCGTCTCGGCGATCGGCCCGCACTCGGCGAGGATCTCGCCGCCCCATTCGGCCAATCCGGCCTGCTTCCCATCGCGGTCGAGCTTCACGCCCGGCTCGCGGCCCCGCAGCGCGACGCGCTGCTGGTTGCGGCGCACCGTGGCAATCTCCTGCGGCGTGTCGGGCGGGCTGTCGGCGAGCAGGCAGTGCAGCAGGAATACGTCGAGGAAGCGGCAGGTCGCCGGCCAGATGCCGATGAGGCAGAACGGATCGAGGTCCATCAGGCGCACTTCGACGTACTCGACGCCACGCTCGCGCAGGGCGTGCAAGGCGCGCTCGCCCGAGTTGATGCGGCGCTTGGGGCGGATGGTGCCGTAGAACTCGTTCTCGATCTGCAAGAGGCTGGTCGATAGCTGGCGGTAGTTGTCGTCGTCGCGGATGCCGATCTTCTCGTAGGGCGGGTAGGGCTTGGTGAGCGCCTCGTCGAGCGAGGCCGAATAGCTCTTGAGGTCGTTGTAGCTCACGCGCAGCGCGGACTGTGCGTCGCTTTGGTAGCCGAGCGGCCCCATGCGCAGCGAGCTCGCGTACGGCGCATACATGGTGCCGGGCGAGAGCTGCACCAGGTCGTGCTTGCGGCCCTCGACGAAGCTCGAGCACACCGCGGGCGAGGCGCCGAAGAGATAGATCGGCAGCCATGAATGACGCCGGAAGTTGCGGATCAGCGCGAAGTACTGCTCGTCGCTCACGCCGGGGAGCGACCAGTTGTAGTGGATGCCGGAGATCGCCTGCATGCGCCGGCCGTAGCGGTGCGCGAGGCCAAGGCGGTACACGGTCTTCGCGCGTCCGACGTTGGAGGTGCCGTAGCGGCCGATCGGGATCTGGCTATCCGCCGGCAGGTTGCACGGCATGCTCGCGCACCACAGGATCTCCTCGCCGATGTGGCGGTAGACGAACTGGTGGATCCAGGTGAGCTCCTGCAGGCATGCGTCCACGCTGTCGTGCACGCCGGTGATCAGCTCGAGCTGCGACTCGCTGAAGTCGGTGGTGATGTGCGGATGGGTGAGCGGCGAGCCGAGCCCCGGCGGATGCGGCGCCTGCGAGAGGGTGCCGTCGGGACGCACGCGCAGGCTTTCCTTCTCGATGCCGCGGCGCATTCCCTGGAGAGTTTTCGGCGCGAGAGCTCGCAGCCGGTCCTGAAGAAAACTCATGGGTTCGCTAAGGTAACAGAGCACCCCAATTTCCGACTACCCATTTGTGCTGTGCATCGCTACACTTGTCCCGCCACTAACCAATCTGTCTTGGGGAGGGAACGTTGCAAAGTGGGTTCCTTTTCCGCGCGCTGCGCGCGGCAACGGGGGTGTTGTGCTCAGTGCTCGCCGCGGCGGCTTTCGCGCAACACGATCCGGCGCATTTTTATGGTCCAAGACTGGTTCAGGAAGGGGCGCGGATTGCCGCCCCCGGCGGCTACACGATAGCGGCGACGCTGCTGCGTCCCGAGGGACCGGGGCCTTTCGGCGCGGTGGTCCTCACCCATGGCGTGCCGGTCTCCGACAAGGAGCGCGCGGGCGCGTCCTCCACCGATCTGCTTATGTCTGCGGCGGTGTTTGCGCGACGCGGCTACGTTGTAGTGCTGCCACTACGCCGCGGCTTTGGCGCGACCGGCGGAGACTTCGCCGAGGACACCGGTCCTTGTAGCAATCCCAATTACATGGGCGCCGAGCAGGCGGCCGCCGACGACGTGATGGCGGCCTACCTCTACGCGCGAGCGCTGCCGTACGTCGACCCCAACCGCATGCTCCTCGCCGGGCACTCTGCGGGCGGCATGGTGTCGGTGTTCACCGCCGGCATGCGCCAGCCCGAGGGCCTGGTGGCGGTGCTCGCCTTCGCCGCGGGGCGGGGTGGCAACCCGTCGCTCCGCCCGGGCGTGCCCTGCGCCGCCGAGCCGCTCGCGCGCGTGCTCGACACGGTCGGAAGATCGATCAAGGTGCCGGTGATGTTCCACTACGCGGAGAACGACCTGTTCTTCAACCCGGATACCACCAGGTTCTGGTTCAAGCGTTTCACCGCGGGCGGCGCGCGTGCCGAGTACGTACTGCAGCCGCCGTTCGGCGAAGACGGCCACTACATGTTCGGCGACCTGATGGGCATGCGCTACTGGGTGCCGGCGGTGGAGAGCTTCCTCGCCAAGTACGACGTTCCGTTCCAGCGCCTGGATTCGCAGGACCCGTCCCACGAGTCGCTGCTCGCGGTGCAGAAGCTGCCGCATATCCAGAGCGACGGCTGCAAGGGCTTGTACCGCGTGTTTCTCGAAGCGCCTGGGCCGCGCGCCTACGCGGTGAGCCAAGACGGCCGCTGCGGCTTTGCCGGCGGCATGAGCGACGCGCGCGACGCGGCGCTGCGCCAGTGCGCGGAAGTTGCGAAGGGGAGCTGCGCGCTCTACGCGGTGGATGACGCCGTGGTCTGGTCGGAGCGCAGCGCCACGGCGTCTGCGACGCTCAAGCAGTAATCAAGCCGGAACCGGCTGCTTCACTACGGGTTCAGTTGCCACGGCAGGTTTTGGATCAGCGGGTTTTGCCGGGGCTTGCGGCTTGGCCTGCTGGTTCCTCCGCTCCTCGGCTTCCTGCATCGCCCTGCGCGCTTCTTCAGCGCGGCGCTCGTAGTACTCGCGTTCGAACTCCAGGCACATGAGGGACCTCCTTTAGGTTCGACTGCGACTCCATCCTACGCCCGCCGGAGATGAAAGCAAGAGGCAAAAAAATCGGGGTCAGACCCCGATTTTTTTGCTGCCTGGAGAAGATGCTCGCCGCCCGCGTTCCTAGCCAGAGGAGGAGGAGGAGGCGTCAGAGGCGCGGACGGCGAAGCAAGCGGTTATCAGTGCGCCGAGCGCGGCTTGCCGGCCGTATTAAACAGCCTGGCGAGCGCGCTCTTCGCTCGCGAAAGAGCTTCGATGGCCGCGTCGAGGCCGAGTTCCCAGCGTTCCGCACGCTCGAAATCTGCGAGGTAGCGCCGGCGGACCGACGGGTGCAGCGAGCGCGCGGCGTTTTGCCAGAATGCGGTCTTAAGCATGGCGAACCCCCTTTGCGCGGAGCACCGCCGTAGCGCGCGCGATGCCCGATCGCAGTGCCCTCGCACCGGCGTGGAACAGTCGCGCCATCTCGTCGCTGCGCGCGCGGCGCGCAGCGAGCTCGAGTGCGTACAATTCGTCCCGCGTCGGATATCGCAGTTGTCTCATCTTCAATCTCCCATCACGCAAGATAGGGCCTGCGTGCCGCCGTCACAAACGATGAATTCTTACGTCTTGCATTAGAAAAACTCATGATCTATCGTCTGCCGCCCCTGAACGCCCTGCGGGTATTCGAAGCCGCCGCGCGCCACCTCTCGTTCAAGGAGGCGGCGCAGGAGCTCTCGATCACACAGGCTGCCGTCAGCCACCAGATCAAGAGCCTCGAGGAGTATCTCGGCGTCGAGCTGTTTCGCCGCGCCGGGCGCGGCGTGCAGCTCACCGAAGCGGCGCGCGCCTGCCTGCCGAAACTGCGCGAAGGCTTCGAGTCGCTCGCCGCCGCGGTGGAGATGATCCGCCAGCGCGCCGAGGAGACCGAGCTCCTGATCACCGCGCCGCCCGTGTTCACCGCGCGCTGGCTGTTTCCACGGCTGGCCGATTTCTCGAAGCGCGAGCCGAGGATCGAGCTGCGCGTTTTCGCCTCGAGCAAGATGGTCGACGCCGGCGCGCTCGATTCTTCGGCCTTGGTCAGCCAGCTGGATTTGAGGGACGATGTCTCCGGTGTGGAAATCCATCTCGGCGCCGGCAGCTATCCCGGCTATCGCTCCGATCACCTGTTCGACGTCGCGACGATCGCGGTCGCGAGCCCGGAACTCGTACGCGGCGATCCCCCGCTGAAGGAGCCGGCCGACCTGGCGCGCCACATGCTCCTGCACGACGACGCGATGGACCTCGTCGCGCACGGCGACGCCTGGCAGAAGTGGCTCGAGGCGGCGGGCGTCGCCGATCGCGTCGACGGCAGCCGCGGCCCGCACTTCTCCTCCAACATCCTGTCGCTCGAAGCGGCGTCGCAGAAGCTCGGCGTGGCGCTTGCTTTGAAACCTCTGGTCGATGCCGACATCGAATCGGGGAGGCTGTGCGCCCCCTTCACGGTGGAGCTGAAACCGCAGTCGGCGTATTACCTGGTATGCCCTGAGGTCATTGCCGAGCGCCCTGCCGTCGCGAAGTTCCGCCAATGGCTGCTCGAGCAAGCGGTAAGTACATGACTTAGGCTTGTTTTTTGCAGGACTTGATTCCGGCTTTCGACGCCGCCATTTAACGCCCGTGAGATCGCGCGATTTTTCCAGTTGGATGTGGACCGAGGCGCTTGCGCTCCTCGAGCAGGCCGATCGTCTCCACCGGCAGTTCTTCCGCGCGAGCCTCGCCGAGCAGGTGCACGCCTGGGAGCCGCCCGTGGACATCATCGAGACGGGCGAGGAAGTGCGCGTGCAGATCGCGCTGCCCGGCGTCTCCGCAGACGCCATCACCGTCTCTGTCGAGCCCGGCGGCGTCACGGTTTCTGCGCTGCGCGCGTTCCCCTGCCGCGAAGAGGGCGCCTACATGCATCGCATCGAGATCCCCTACGGCCGCTTCGAGCGCCGGCTGCAGCTGCCGCTCAACGACCCTTACAACCCGCTCGAGCTCCTCCACAAGACGCTCGCGGATGGGGTGCTCACCCTGACATTCCAGAAGAAGGAAGGCGCATGAGCGAGCAGCAAAAGGTTTTGTCGGACCAGGAAAAGCTCACTGCCGCGCCGGCGCCGGCGGCGCCGGGCAAGGCAGCGTCCACACGGCCGCTGCCCGATGACGCGCTGATCGTCATCCCGATGCGGAACACGGTGCTGTTTCCCGGTGTGATCTCGCCGATCACGGTGGGGCGCAAGCAGTCCGTGTCAGCCGCGCAGGAAGCCGTGAGGAGCGAGAAGAAGATCGGCTTCCTCCTGCAGCGCGACCCCAAGAAGGACGACGTTCGGCCCGAGGACCTCTATTGGGTCGGCACCGCCGGCCAGGTGGTGCGCTACATCACCGGCCAAGAGGGCGCGCATCACCTCGTCGTGCAGGGCACGAGCCGCTTCCGCGCGCTCGAGTTCCTCGAGGGCTGGCCGTTCCTCGTCGCGCGCGTGCAGTACGTCGAGACGAAGGACGAGATGACGCCCGAGATCGAGGCGCGCTTCCTGCAGCTCAAGGAGCGGGCCGTCGAGGCGATCCAGCTGCTCGCCAACGCTCCCGAAGAGCTGGCGGTCGTGGTGCAGCAGGTGAGCTCGCCTAGCCTGCTCGCCGACATGGTGGCAAACCTCCTCGACGTGAAGAACGAGGAGAAGCAGGACCTGCTCGAGACCTTCGACCTCAAGCGCCGGCTCGACAAGGTGCTGGAGCTGCTCGCCGAGCGCATCGGCGTGCTGCGCATCTCCAAGGAGATCGGCGACAAGACCAAGAAGGAGTTCGACGAGCGCCAGCGCGAGCACGTGCTGCGCGAGCAGATGCGCCAGATCCAGAAGGAGCTGGGCGAAGGCGAGGAAGGCGCGGCGGAGCTCGAGGAGCTGAAGAAGGCGATCGAGAATGCCGGCATGCCCGAGGACGTCTACAAGCACGCCGTCAAGGAGCTCAAGCGCCTGCAGCGGATGGGCGAAAACAGCGCCGAGTCCTCGATGCTGCGTACGTACCTGGAATGGCTTTCAGAGCTCCCCTGGCGGGATTCGGATTTAAAACCGATTGATATCGCCGAAGCTCGGAAAGTCCTCGACGAGGACCACTACGGCCTGGACAAGATCAAGCGCCGCATCCTCGAGTACCTGGCGGTGAGAAAGCTCAACCCCAGCGGCAAGAGCCCGATCCTGTGCTTCGTCGGGCCGCCGGGGGTCGGCAAGACCTCGCTCGGCCAGTCGATCGCGCGCGCGACGGGGCGCAAGTTCCAGCGCCTCTCGCTCGGCGGCGTTCACGACGAGGCGGAAATCCGCGGCCACCGCCGCACTTACATCGGCGCGCTGCCGGGCAACGTTATCCTGGCAATCCGCCGCGCCGAGTCGCGCTCGCCGGTGATCATGTTCGACGAGATCGACAAGCTCGGCATGGGCGGCTTCCATGGCGATCCGTCCTCCGCGCTGCTCGAAGTGCTCGACCCGGAGCAGAACTCGCATTTCCGCGACAACTACCTCGGGGTCGACTTCGACCTGTCGAAGGTGATGTTCATCACCACGGCAAACGTGCTCGACACGATTCCCGGGCCGCTGCGCGACCGCATGGAGATCATCCAGCTCCCCGGCTACACCGAGGAGGAGAAGCTCGAGATCGCCAAGCGCTACCTGATCAAGAGACAGCTCGAGGCCAACGGGTTGACTGCTGAAAAAGCAACTATTACTGAAGAAGCAATCCGCGCCATCATCCGCGACTACACCCGCGAGGCGGGCGTGCGCAACCTGGAGCGCGAGATCGGCGCGGTATTGCGCTCCGCCGCGATGAAGATCGCGGAAGGATTTTCAGGCGTCGTTCGGATCGATAAGGGCGATCTGCACGCGATCCTGGGAGCAAGGAAATTTGAAAGCGAAGTCGCACAGCGCATTGCGGTGCCGGGAGTAGCGACGGGCCTCGCCTGGACGCCGGTCGGCGGCGACATCCTGTTCATCGAAGCCTCCAGGGTGCCGGGCTCGGGCAAGCTGATCCTGACCGGCCAGCTCGGCGACGTGATGAAGGAATCGGCGCAGGCCGCGCTTACGCTTGCCAAGACTTTCATCGGGGAGTCTTTGGAAAAGGATGATTTCCATATCCACGTTCCGGCGGGGGCGACGCCGAAGGACGGCCCGAGCGCCGGCGTGGCGATGTTCCTCGCGCTGGTGTCGCTGCTCGTCGACCTGCCGATCCGCTCCGATGTCGCGATGACGGGCGAGATCTCGCTGCGCGGCCTGGTGCTGCCGATCGGCGGTGTCAAGGAGAAGACGCTCGCGGCGCTGCGCGCGGGCATCAAGACCGTAATGCTGCCGAAGCGGAACGAAAAGGACCTCGAGGACGTGCCCGCCGAGGCGCGTCAGAAGCTCGAGTTCGTGTACCTCGACAAGGTCGAGGATGCAATCAAGACCGCGATCGGGGAGTTGCCGAAGGAAGTCTTGGCGAAGAAGGCGGCTTAGGGGAAATCGGGGTCAGAGCCCGATTGCCTGCCGGGCTCTCCCTGCGGGGCTGCAGCGGGATGCGGTCGAGCAGCTCCAGCAACGCGCGACGCTTCGCTTCACGCTTCGAGCGCACGGGCCATGTCCTCTTTCTATTTGCTGCGGACCGACTCGCGCAGGACGCGCTTCACCTGGCGGGCCAGGGCCGCGGGCAGCTTGGCGGCCGCCATGAAGCATTTCGCGGCCACCGACTCGTGGATCCAGACCGGGGGATGCTCGAACACCGGCTCTTTGTCGGGCTTCGGGGGTGGAGCTGGGGAGGGCATGGGGACCTGCTTGGGGTGAACGTAGTCTAAGCTAAACATTTCGTTACAGCTACGCCGTGCGTCCGGAAGTAAAATCCGATACCCAATGAAGCGCTTTTTCAAGCACATGCGTTGGCTCGCGCCGCTGGCGCTCGTCGCGCTCGTTGGCTGCTCCACCAATCCCATCACCGGCCGCAGCCAGTTCATGGTGGTGTCCGAGAGCATGGCGATCGGCCAGTCGGCGGCCGCGTACACCTCGATGATGGGCGATCTCGGCAAGAAGAAGAAGATCGAGGACGACTCCCCCCGCGCCCAAAGGGTGCGCGAGATCACCGACCGCCTGATCGCGCAGGCAGTGAAGTTCCGTCCCGACTCGGCCAAATGGAACTGGGAAGTGAAGGTGATCAACGATCCGAAGACCGTCAACGCCTTCTGCATGGCGGGCGGCAAGATGGCGATCTACTCGGGGATGTGGGAGAAGCTCAAAGCCACCGACGACGAGGTCGCGCAGGTGATGGGCCACGAGATCGGCCACGCGCTCGCCAATCACACCCAGGAGCGCATGTCGATCGCGTACAGCGCCAGCATCGGCACGCAGCTCGCCGCCATTGCCCTGGGGGCGCGAGACCAGACCGCAGCCCTGATGCAGACGGCCGCGGTGGTCGCGATCCAGTTGCCGAACAGCCGCGAGAGCGAGAGCGAAGCCGACCAGATCGGCATCGAGCTCGCGGCGCGCGCCGGCTACGATCCGGCGGCCGCAGTAACGCTGTGGGAGAAAATGGGCAAGCTCGGCGGCGGCACCCCGCCCGAATTTCTTTCCACCCACCCATCGCCCGAGCACCGCGCCGAGCGCCTGAAGGAGCTCGGCAGCAAAGTGCAGCCGCTGTATGTCGCCGCGAAGTCCGGCAAGTCCACCGACGCGCCGACCTTCCTCAGCGCCAAAGAGGCGGTGAACGAGCGCATCGTCACCAAGCCGGGCGAGCTTACCCGCGAGGAATTCGCCGCGCGCGCCGCAAAGGAAGCCGACACCCTGACCTTCCTCTCGGAGCCGTTCGAGAAATTCAAGCGCGGCGAGACGGTGCTCGACTGCCGTGCGCAGTGCAGCTTCAGCTACTCGCGCAGGACAGGCGACTGGAAGAAGCTGCACGACAAGCAGCAGTGGCGCGACCTCGCCGTCGCCGTGATGCAGGTCGGCTACCTGAGCGATCTCTCCTACTTCATGCTCGCCGAAGCCGCCAAGGGCCTCGGCCTCAACGACGCCGCGAAGACCTACTACAAGCGCGCCGTCGACGCCGGCAAGGAATACGGCTGCTCCGGCAACTGCGAAGGCTTCGACGTTCCGAGGCTCGCCGCCGCGGCACTCGCAAAAATCTGAAAATCTTCAAGCGTCCCGCGTAGGCACCCGGGCCAAGTCGGCGAGCCAGGCGCTCGCATTGCCGTCGGAAGGGGCGCGCCAATCGCCGCGGGGCGAGAGCGAGCCGCCCGAGCCCACCTTCGGGGCGTTCGGCATGGCGCTGCGCTTGTACTGGCTCATCTGGAAGAAGCGCTTGAGGAACACTCCCAGCCACTTGCGGATCTCCGCCAGCCGGTACTCGCCCTTCCAGGCGTTCCAGGCGAGGAAGGCGACTTTCGTGGGCGAATAGCCGAAACGCAGGGTGTAGTAGAGGTTGAAATCCTGCAGCTCGTAGGGGCCGATGATGGCCTCGGTGCTCTGCTTGCCGGGGATCAGCTCAGGGCTGATCTCGGTGTCTAGAACTCGTCTCAACGCGCGCTTCACGTCAGCGCTGAACTCGTCGGATTCGGCCACCCAGCCGACGAGGTACTGGATCAGCGTCTTCGGCACGCTCGCGTTCACGTTGTAATGCGACATGTGGTCGCCGACGCCGTAGGTACACCAGCCGAGCGCCAGCTCGGAGAGGTCTCCGGTGCCGACGACGAACCCGCCGTGCAGGTTGGCCAGGCGGAAGAGGTGGCTGGTGCGCTCGCCCGCCTGCACGTTCTCGAAGGTGACGTCGTAGACCTTCCTGCCCTTGGCGAAGGGATGGCCGATGTCCTTCAGCATCTGCATGCACGAGGGCCGGATGTCGATTTCCTCGGCAGTGGCACCGACCGCGCGCATCACCTGCCATGCCTGGTTGCGGGTGCGGCTGGTCGTGGCGAAGCCGGGCATGGTGTAGGCGAGGATGTTGCGCCTCGGCAGCTTGAGCTCGTCCACCGCCCGCGCGCACACGAGGAGCGCCTGCGTCGAGTCGAGGCCGCCGGAGACGCCGATGATGAGCCGCTTGGTGCCTGTCGCGCGCATGCGCGTGACGAGCCCCTGCACCTGGATGCGGTACACCTCCTCGCAGCGCAGGTCGCGGCTCGCCGCATCGCCCGGCACGTACGGGAAGCGGCCGATGCGCCGCCCGAGCGGCAGCCGGCCCTTCGGCAGCGGCAGCGAGAACTCCACGCTGCGGAATCGGGCCACCTCGGCCGCGTGGCGGCGCGCGGTTTCGGCAAAGGTGTTCTGCCGCATGCGGTCGGCGAGCAGCCGGTCCAGATCGACGTCGGCGAACGCGAGCTGCGCCGCGTCGGCAAAGCGGCGCGACTCGGCGAGCAGCGTGCCGTTCTCGTAGATGATGGCGTGGCCGTCCCAGGCGAGGTCGGTCGTCGACTCGCCAAAGCCGGCCGCGCTGTACAGGTAGGCCGCCAGGCAGCGCGCCGACTGGTTGGACACCAGGTGGTGACGGTAACCCTCCTTGCCGATGATGATGTTCGATGCCGAGAGGTTGCCGACCACGGTCGCGCCGGCAAGCGCCGCGAAGGAGGAGGGCGGCGCCGGCACCCACAGATCTTCGCAGATCTCGACGTGCAGCACGAAAGCCGGCATCTCGGCGAGACGGAACAGCAAGCCGGTGCCGAAGGGTGCGTCCTGCCCGGCCAGCGTGATGCCGGTTCTCGGGCTGGTGTCGCCGGGCGTGAACTGCCGCGCTTCGTAGAACTCGCGGTAGTTCGGCAGATAGGTCTTCGGCACGACACCCACCAGCCGCCCGCGGCAGACGAGCGCCGCGCAGTTGTAGAGCCGGCCGTCGACCGCCACCGGCAGGCCGACGAGCGCGGCGAGCGGCAGGTTGCGCGTGCGCGCGAGAAGCTGTGCGAGCGCGCCTTCGGCGGCGTCGATCAGCGTGCGCTGGTGGAAGAGATCGTCGCAGCTATATGCGGAAAGGCCGAGCTCGGGGAACACGGCGAGCACCGCCTTGTCGCGCGCGGCCTGCCGCATGAGCTCGAGCGTCGCTCCGACGTTGTACTGCGGATCGCCGATGCGCACCAGCGGCGTGGCCACCGCCATGCGCGCGAAACCATGGCGGTACAGGTTGAAGAAATCGTCGCGCGCGGGCATCTGCATGCCATTCTAGCGCAATCGGCTTATGGTATTCTAGGCCATATGTTGCTCCTCTCCGAAAAAGTGCTTCTCGGCGATGTTTTGCTGCAAGTCGAGCTGCACCATGATCTGCGCTATCGGTTGCGCTACGGCGGGCTGGTCGAGCACGAAAATGGGCGCCGCAGGCTGCGCGGGCGCACCACCGCGTACGAGTTCAGGTCGGTCGAGCAGCTGCGCTACGACTTCGAGCGCGATGTCGAGGCGGCAGGCGGGCGTCTTGGCTAGGACGCTCGAGCTGCGGGTGGGGCTTGCGGGAGACGCGCTCGATCGCTTCGAGGCGGCGTGGAACCGCGTGGCCGAAGGGCGCAAGGCGACGCCGCTTCGCGTGCTGACGCTGAAGGACCTGCCGCTGCTTCTGCGCACCCTGACGCCGGCGCGCTGGGCGCTGCTCGAGCAGCTGCGCGGCGCGGGGCCGAGCTCGATCTACGAGCTCGCAAAGCGGCTCAGCCGCAACTACAAGAACGTGCACACGGATGTGTCGGCGCTTATCAAGGTGGGATTGATAGAGAGAAATGAACGCGAGGTTGCCGTCGCCTGGGACGCGGTGCGCGCGGAACTGCGTTTCTAGAGCCAGCCCGCTTTCCTGAAGCGATACCAGAAATAAAGGTCAAACGCGGCCATCGCCGCCAGAACCAGCGGATAGCCGAAGGGCCACTCCAACTCGGGCATGTTCTTGAAGTTCATGCCGTATAGGCTGGCGATAAACGTGGGCACCGCGATCAGCGCCGCCCATGCCGCCAGCCGCTTCGTGACCTGGGTCTCGCCGTAGGTGATCATGGCGACATTCACCTGGATCGCGGTGTTCACGGTGTCTCGTTCCGAGTCGATCGACTGGTTGAGCCGCACGAGGTGGTCGTAGACGTCGCGGTAGTAGTCGCCCAGGCCGGCGCACACGCCGGGCACGCGGCCGCCGAACAACTTGCCCGCGTACTCGAGGGTCGGCGCTACGGCATGCTTGAGCGTGGTGAGCTTCTGCTTCACGTAGTAGAGCGCCTCTATGCTGGCACGGGGAGAGGTTGAGGAGAAGAGCTGGTCCTCCAGGCGCTCGAGCTCCGTCTCCACCGCGTCGAGCACCGGGAAGTAGCGGTCGACGACGGCGTCCATCAGCGTATAGAGCACGTAGCCCGAGCCGTGGCGCAGCAGCTCCGGCTCGCGCTCGCAGCGCGCGCGCACGTCCTTGAAGCCGTGTTCGGTGCCTCGGCGGACCGAGAGCACGTAATTGCGGCCGACGAAGATGTCGACTTCGCCGACGCGAAGCTCGTCGCCGGCTACTTCGATGGTATTGAGCACCACGAACAGCGAATCGCCGTACTCCTCGAGCTTGGGACGCTGGTGGCCGTGGCGCGCGTCCTCGACGGCGAGCGCGTGCAGATCGAACTCCTCCTGCATCTCGGCGAGCTCGGCTTCGGTGGCGTCCTTGAGCGCCACCCACACGAAGCAGCCGGGTCGCGCGAGGTAGCTGCTGATCTCGCGCGTGTCGATGTCGGCGAGCTTGCGGCCGTCCTGGTAGGCCACGCAATTGATGAGCATGGGGCGGCATAATAAGCACTTTTTCGAGACCGCTCATGCCGCAAATCAGCCGCCGGGCCTCGAGTCTGGGGACCGAAAACGCCTTCGTCGTGCTCGCCGAGGTGAACGCGCTCGCGCGCCAGGGGAAAGACATCATCAGCTTCTGCATCGGCCAGCCCGACTTCCCGGCGCCGGACAACGTGCAGGAAGCGGCGATCCGCGCGATCAAGTCGGGCAAGCACGGCTACACCGCTTCGGCGGGGATCGACGAGCTGCGCGAGGCGGCGTCGCGCTACCTCGCCGCGATGCGCGGCGGGCTGCCCATCCGCCCGGAAGACGTGGTGGTCGGCGCGGGCGCGAAGCCTTTCATTGCTTATGCCATCCTGTCGAGCACCGATTACGGCGCCGGCGACGAGGTGATCTACCCCAATCCGGGCTTTCCCATCTACGAGTCGCAGATCGTCGCAAACGGAGCGAAACCGGTCCCGATCCATCTGCGCGAAGAGCGCAAATTCGGCTTCGATCCGCGGGAGCTCGAAAGATTGCTTTCGAGCAGGACGAAATTGCTGATCCTCAACTACCCGCACAACCCGACCGGAGGGTTGCTGTCCAGAAAAGAGCTGGAAGACATCGCGGCGATTCTCAAGGGCCACCCCCAGGTCTGGGTGTATGCCGACGAAATCTACTCGCGGCTTGCCTATGCGGGCGAGTTCTTCTCGATCGCGCAGGTCCCCGGCATGTACGAGCGCACCATCATCTCGGACGGCGCCTCCAAGACCTGGGCGATGACCGGCTGGCGCATCGGCTTTACCTCCAACCCCGCGCTCGCGCCCGTGTTCACCCGCTGGATCACCAACACCGAGTCCTGCGCCTCGCAGATCAGCCAATGGGCGGCGCTCGAGGCGATCAAGGGGCCGCAGGACGCCGCCGAGGCGATGAAAAAGAGTTTCCGGGAAAGAAGGGATTTCATCGTGCGTTTGCTGAACGAAGTGCCGGGGGTCGACTGCCAGGTCCCGGGTGGCGCTTTTTACGTCTGGCCGAACGTCACCGAGGCCTGCCGGCGCATCGGCGCGGCCGATTCCGAGGATTTCAGGAAGCGCCTGCTCAACGAGGCGGGCGTTGCGGTGCTCGCCGACATACATTTCGGCACGCGCGTGCCGGGCGAAGGCCAGCACGTGCGCTTTTCATATGCCGCCTCCAAGCAGGCCATCGAGGCGGGCGTGCAGCGCATGGCGGATTTCATCCGCAAGAACACGAAAAAAGCGGCATGAGGGAGCTCTGGCGGCCGAGCGTCACGGTGGCCGCCGTCATCGAGCGGGGCGGCCGGTTCCTGCTGGTCGAGGAGCGGAGCGACGGGCGGCTGGTTTTGAATCAGCCGGCAGGACATCTCGATCCCGGTGAATCCCTGCGCGCCGCGTGCGCGCGCGAGGTGCTGGAAGAGACCGCGCATCGCTTCGAGCCGACGGGCCTGGTCGGCATCTACCGCTGGCATTACGCGGCGCAGGATGTGACGTTCCTGCGCTTTTGTTTTTCAGGGGAAATACGCGGCGTGGACAGCGACAGAAAGCTCGATAAGGAAATCGTGGCATTGCACTGGCTGACGCCGGCTGAACTCGATACCCGGCGTGCCGAGCACCGCTCGCCGCTGGTGCAGAAGTGCGTGCAGGACTTTCTCGCCGGCAGAAGCTTTCCGCTCGACGTGTTGTCGAGAGAATATGGCTGAGAAGGTCGTCGTCGGCATGTCGGGAGGCGTGGATTCCTCCGTCGCCGCGCTGCTATTGAAGCGCGAGGGCTATGACGTCGTCGGCCTGTTCATGAAGAACTGGGAGGACGACGACGATGACGAGTATTGCTCGACGCGCGAGGACCTGATCGACGCCGCGGCCGCCGCGGACGTCATCGGCATCGAGCTCGAGGCGGTCAACTTCTCGGCCGAATACAAGGACCGCGTATTCGCCGATTTCCTGCGCGAGTACTCGGCCGGCCGCACGCCTAACCCCGACGTGCTGTGCAACGCCGAGATCAAGTTCAAGGCCTTCCTCGACCATGCCCTGCGCCTGGGCGCCAACCGGATCGCGACCGGGCACTATGCAAAAACAAAGAACGAAAAAAGCAAGGTTCTGCTGCTTCGAGGGAGGGATGGGGCAAAAGACCAGAGCTACTTCCTGCACCGGCTCAACCAGGCGCAGCTGTCGCGCGTGATGTTCCCGCTCGGCGAGCTGGAGAAGTCGCAGGTACGCCGTATCGCCGAGGAGGCCGGGCTGCCGAACCACGCCAAGAAGGACTCGACCGGCATCTGCTTCATCGGCGAGCGGCCGTTCCGGGAGTTCCTGAATCGTTATCTGCCGAAGGCGCCCGGCGCCATCGTCGATGAAAATGGAAAGGCGATCGGCGAGCACATCGGACTCGCGTTCTACACCATCGGCCAGCGCAAGGGCATCGGCATCGGCGGAGCCGGCGAGGCCTGGTATGTCGCCGAGAAGCGCATTGCCGCCAACGAGCTGGTCGTCGTGCAGGGCCATGACCATCCGCTGCTCATGAAAAATTCGCTGCAGGCGGGCGAGGCAAGCTGGATTGCGGGCGAGGCGCCGCCCGAGCGCTCGAGCCATACGGCAAAAACGCGCTACCGGCAGGCCGATGCGCCGTGCACTCTTTCCACGGTGCGCGAAAGCGAGATCGCGGTCGCGTTCTCTGCGCCTCAATGGGCCGTGACGCCGGGGCAGTCGGTCGTGCTCTACGACCGCGAGGTCTGCCTCGGCGGAGGAATAATTACTTAGGAGCGTGCGGAACGGTGTCCGCGAACGCGGGCCGCTCCATCAGCTTCTGGTACTGGCGGGCGAGCACCGGATACTCGGCATGCCAGTCCAGGTCGCCGGGCTTCCTGAAGCCGAGCCAGCCGAGGCAGCAGCCGAGCGCGATATCGGCGAGCGAATAGCGCTCGCCGTGGCACCAGGGGCGGCCCTCGATCGTCCCGGACATCTCGGCGCAGCCGCGGCGCATGCGCGCGAGCTGCTTGTCGGTCCATGCCTGGCTGCGCTCCGCCTTGTCCCGCATCGACTCGTAGCGCACCAGCAGCCCGGCGTCGAGCACGCCATCGGCCAGCGCCTCCCAGCGGCGCACGGCGACTCGGTCGCGCGTGTCGTCCGGGATGAGGCGGCTGATCGGCGAGACATTGTCGAGAAACTCGACGATGACGCGCGAATCGTAGAGCGCCGTGCCGTCGTCGAGCACCAGCGTCGGCACCTTGCCGAGCGGGTTGTGGGCATTGACCGGGTTGTCGACCGGGAAAACGTCGACCGGCTGCAGCTCGTAGTCGATTTTCTTTTCGGCGAGGACGATGCGCACCTTGCGCGTGTACGGGCTGGCAGGGGAGAAAAGGAGCTTCATGGCGGGCGCGGATTATACCTGTCCGATACAGGCATCAACGCTGCGCCTGAGCGCCGGGATGACCTGTTTTTCGAACCATGGGTTCTTTTTGAGCCAGAGCTTGTTGCGCCAGCTCGGATGCGGAAGCGCAAAGTAGTCGGGAAGATATTCCCTGAACGCGCGCACGGTTTCGGCGAGGGTTTTCTTCCTGCGTCCTGCGAGGTAATAGGATTGCGCGTAGCTGCCGACCAGCAGGGTGAGGCGTATTCCCGGCAGCGCGGCGCGAAACCGTGGCTGCCACGCCGGCGCGCACTCCCGGCATGGCGGAGAATCGACTCCATCGACCGTTCCCGGGTAACACAGTCCGCTCGGCACGATGGCGATGCGCGAAGTGTCGTAGAAGCTCTCGCGATCCATGGCGAGCCATTCGCGCAGCACCTCGCCCGACGGATCGTTCCAGGGAATTCCGGTCTCGTGCACGCGGCGGCCCGGCGCCTGGCCGACGATCAGCAGCCGGGCCGATTTGCCGACGAGAAATACCGGCTTCGGCTTGAAAGGCAGCTCTTTCGCGCAGAGCGAGCAGGCGCGCGCTTCGGCGCTCACTCGGGAAAGCGAAACTCGCATCCCCTTATAATAGAGCCCCATGCCCTCGCCGCTCGCCGCGCTGTCGCCACTCGACGGCCGGTACGCCAGGACCGCCGATCCCCTGCGCGAGTACTTCAGCGAGCAGGCGCTCATCCGCTACCGCGTCAGGATCGAGCTCGCCTGGCTCGAGGCGCTCGCCGCCGAGCGCGCGATCCGCGAGCTGAAGCCCTTTTCCCGCGCCACCAAGGCGGCGTTCGGTCGGCTGCTCAAAGACCTCTCCGAGCGTGACGCCGGGCACATCAAGAACATCGAGGCCGAGACCAATCACGACGTCAAGGCGATCGAGTACTGGCTGAAATCCAAGCTCGCGACCAACCGTGAAGTGCAGAAGTCGATCGAGTTCGTGCACTTCGCCTGCACCTCGGAGGACGTCAACAACCTCGCGTACGCGCGAATGATCGCCGATGCTCGCGACAAGGTGATGCTGCCGGCGCTCGACCGGCTGATCGCTGCTTTGCGCGAGCTCGCGCGCCGGCACGCGGCGCTGCCGATGCTCTCGCGCACGCACGGGCAGGCGGCGACGCCTACTACGCTCGGCAAGGAGATGGCCAATTTCGCGCACCGTCTGCGCCGCGCGCGCGCGCGCATTGCGGGCGTCGCGATCCTCGGCAAGATCAACGGCGCGGTGGGCAACTACAACGCCCATCTCACCGCCTATCCCGGCTTCGACTGGGAGCGCTTCTGCCGGCGCTTCGTCGAGCGCCAGGGGCTCGAGTTCAACGCCTACACCACGCAAATCGAGCCGCACGACTGGCTCGCCGAGATGCTCGACGCCTACGCGCGCGCCAACAGCGTGCTGCTCGATCTCGACCGCGACATCTGGGGCTATATCTCGCTGGGCTACTTCACCCAGAAGCTGAAAAAGGGCGAGATCGGCTCCTCCACCATGCCGCACAAGGTGAATCCGATCGACTTCGAGAATTCGGAGGGCAATATCGGCATCGCGAACGCGCTGCTGCGCCACCTTGCCGACAAGCTGCCGGTGTCGCGCTGGCAGCGCGATCTCTCGGACTCGACCGCGCAGCGCAACGTCGGCACCGCGCTTGGCCACACGCTGCTCGCCTATGCGGCCTGCATGCGTGGTCTCGCCAAGCTGGAAGCGGATCCGCGGCGCCTGGCCGCCGACCTTGAATCGAACTGGGAAGTGCTCGCCGAGGCGGTGCAGCAGGTGATGCGCCGCCACGGCGTTCCCGACGCCTACGAGCGCCTGAAGGTCATCAGCCGGGGCAAGCGGCTCGACCGCGGGCAGCTCGCCGCCTTCGTCAGGAAGCTGCCCATCCCAGCAGCCGCCAAGAAACGGCTGCTGGCGCTTACTCCGGCTACCTACACCGGTCTCGCCGCAGACCTGGCCCGCCGCGTCTAGGGGCGTCGTCGATGGTTCACGCGGCGACGATCTTTCTCTCATCGTTTCTCCTGTTCCTCGTCCAGCCGCTCATCGCGCGGCTGATCCTGCCGTGGTTTGGCGGCAGCGCGGCGGTGTGGACGACCTGCATGCTGTTCTTCCAGGTGCTGCTGCTGGGCGGCTATGCGTACGCGCACGCGCTGAACGCGAAGCTGCACGGACGCTGGCAGGCGATCGTGCATATGATTCTGCTGGCGGCCGCCGTCGCCTGCCTGCCGATAGCGCCGGCGGAGAGCTGGAAGCCGGCTGGAGGCGAGGAGCCCATCAGCCGCATCCTGCTGCTCCTTGGGGCAACGGTGGGCTTGCCTTACTTCCTGCTCGCCGCGACGAGCCCGCTGCTGCAGGCCTGGTACGTGCGCGCCCGGCCGCACGGCAATCCTTACCGCCTGTTTGCGATCTCCAACCTCGCCTCGCTCTTGGCGCTCATCGGCTATCCGTTTGTCGTCGAGCCGTTCTTTGCCGCACACGAGCAAGTGAGCGCGTGGTCTTGGCTGTTCGCTGCTTTCGCCGCGCTGTGCGCTGCCGTCGCCTGGTTCACTCCACCTCCAGCTGTTGAGGAAAAAGTCGAACAAAGCGATTCGGCGAAACAACCGTACGTGCTTTGGCTGGCGCTCTCGGCGACGGGGTCGGTCCTGCTGCTCGCGGTTACCAACCATCTCACGCAAAACGTCGCCTCGGTGCCGCTGCTGTGGCTGGCGCCCCTCACGCTCTACCTGCTGAGCTTCATCCTCACGTTCGAGGGACGCGTCTGGTACCGGCCCGAATGGCTGTGGGCGCTGCTTCTCGCCTGGCTCGGCGCCATGGCCTGGCTGCTGGTCGACTCGGATTTCCATTTCTCGCTCGCGCTGCAGCTCGGCATATTCCTGCCGGGTCTGTTTCTCGGCTGCCTGTTTTGCCACGGCGAGCTCTACCGCCTGCGGCCGTCGCTGCGCCATCTCACCGCGTTCTACCTTACCGTGTCGGCGGGCGGTGCGCTCGGTGGCCTGCTCGTCGCGGTGGTGGCTCCGCTCGCCTTCAGCGGCTATTACGAGCTCGGCGTAGGCCTCGTCGTTCTGGCGCTGCTTGCCGCAGTGCGCTTCGCCAAGGTCGGCCGGGTGGCCCACTTTGCCAGCCTGGCGGTCCTGCTCGGCGTGACGGGCTGCGCGGCCTACGACGGCTTGCGCTACCAGCGCGACGTGCGCGTGTCCACGCGCAGTTTCTACGGGGTGCTGCGCGTCAAGGAGTACGGATCGCCGGGCGAGGAGAGCTACCTGCGCCGCCTGGTGCACGGCGCGATCATGCACGGCGAGCAATACCAGTACGACGAGCGGCGCAAGATGATCACCACCTATTACCAGCCGAGCTCGGGAATCGGCGCCGCCATCCTGTCGATGCAGGACCGCCCGATCCGCGTCGGCGTGATCGGCCTTGGCACCGGGACCATTGCCGCGTACGGCCGCAAGGGCGACCTGTATCGCTTCTACGATATCGATCCGCACGTCATCGCGCTGGCGAAGAGCGAGTTCAGCTACCTCGCCGACAGCGCGGCGCGCATCGAGATCGCGCTCGGCGACGCCCGGCTCGCCATGGAGCGCGAGCCGCCGCAGCGCCTGGACGTGCTGGCGGTCGATGCCTTCTCGAGCGACGCGATCCCGGTGCATCTCATCACGCGCGAGGCGCTGGGCGTGTATTTGCGGCATGTTCGGCCGGACGGCATCGTCGCTTTCCATGTCTCGAACCGCTTCCTCGATCTCGTGCCTGTGGTCGCCAGGATCGCGCGCGAGCAAGGGGTGCACGCGGTGGTGGTGCGCGATGACCCCGACGACGATGACGACAGCCTGCGATCGAAGAGCGACTGGGTGCTCGTGTCGCGCGATGCCGCAGCGCTGCAAAGAGAGACGATCGTCGACGCGGGCGCCGTGCCGGCCGAGGACCGCCCGCAGTGGCGCACCTGGACCGACGACTACAGCAACCTAATCCAGATACTGAAGTAGATCAGACGACGGCGCCTTCGTGCTCGTCGCGCCCGCGGTCTCGGCGGGTGGGCTTCACGAACTGGTCGCGCTTGGCGCCGAGCCACATGACCAGCGGGCTCGCCACCAGCACCGAGGAGTAGATGCCGAAGCAGATGCCGATGGTGAGGGCGAGCGCAAAGTAGTGCAGCGCCGGGCCGCCGAAGAGGAGCATCGTGGTGGCCATCATCTGCGTGCAAAGGTGCGTGATGATGGTGCGCGAGATCACCCCGGTGATGGCGCTGTCGATCACCTCGGCGGTAGATGCCTTGCGCATCTTCCGGAAGTTTTCCCGCACCCGGTCGAACACCACGACCGACTCGTTCACCGAGTAGCCGAGCACCGCCAGCACCGCGGCGAGCACCGGCAGCGAGAACTCCCACTGGAAGAAGGCGAAGCAACCCAGGATGATTACCACGTCGTGCAGGTTGGCGATGATGGCCGAAAGGCCGAAGCGCCACTCGAAGCGCATCCAAAGGTAGAGCACGATCAGCACAGCAGTCACCAACAGGGCGACGGATCCGAGATTGGCGAGCTCGGAGCCGACCTGCGGCCCGACGAATTCGACCCGCCTCAGCTCGGCGGCGCTGTCTTCCTTCTTCAGGATCTCGATGACCTTCTGCGAAAGGTCGGCGCTCGACCGGTTCTTCTCCAGGTGCATGCGGATCAGCACTTCGCGCGAGGAGCCGAAGTTCTGCACCTCGGCCTTGAAGCCGGCGCCGTCGAGCGTCTTGCGGATGCGGTCGACGTCGGCCGACTGCTTGTAGCCGACCTCGATCAGCGTGCCGCCGGTGAACTCGACCGAGAAGTTGAGGCCCTTGTGCGCCAGGAAGAACACGGCGGCGAGGAAGGTGATGGCGGAGATAACGTTGAAGATCAACGCATGCCGCATGAACGGGATGGTTCGCCGGATCTTGAAGAATTCCATTCTCTAGATCACTTCCAGGCTGTGTCGCCGATTGAAAGATGGGCGACGCGGCGGCGATGGCCATAGACGAGGTTCACGATGGCGCGGGATACCACGACCGCCGAGAACATCGAGGTGCCGATGCCGAGGCAATGGACTACCGCGAAGCCGCGCACCGCGCCCGGCACCATCAGGAGGGACAGTCCGACCACCAGCGTCGTGACGTTGGAATCGAGGATCGTGGCCCAGGCGCGCTCATACCCGGCCGCGATGGCGGCCTGGGGAGTAGCGCCTCCCCGCAGTTCCTCCCGTATGCGCTCGTTGATGAGCACGTTGGCGTCGATCGCCATGCCGAGGGTCAGCGCGATGGCCGCGATGCCGGGCAGCGTCAACGTCGCCTGCAGCAGCGAGAGCAGCGCGACGAGGAACAGCAGGTTCACCCCCAGCGCCACCGACGAGATGACGCCGAACAGCACGTAGTAGATGGACATGAACGCCACGATGGCGATGAAGCCCCAGCGCGTGGCGTTGAAGCCCTTCTCGATGTTTTCCTTGCCCAGGCTCGGGCCGACGGTGCGCTCCTCGATGATCTCCATCGGCGCCGCCAGCGCGCCGGCGCGCAAGAGCAGCGCCACGTCGGCAGCCTCGGTGGTGGTCATGCGGCCCGAGATCTGCACGCGCCCGCCGGGGATCTCGCTGCGGATCACGGGCGCGGTGATCACTTCGCCCTTGCCCTTCTCGATCAGCAGGATCGCCATCCTCTTGCCGACGCTCTCGCGCGTCACCTCCTGGAAGATGCGCGCGCCCTGGCCGTCCAAGCGCAGATGCACCGCCGGCTCGTTGGTCTGTTGATCGAACCCGGGCTGGGCGTCCGTGAGCCGGTCTCCCGTCAGCACCACCTGTTTCTTGACCAGCAGCGGCTGGCCGTTGCGCTCGACGTAGTACTCGTCCCCGAAGGGCACCTGGCCCTTGGCCGCCGCGGCGAGGGCCTCGGGGTTCATCCGTTCCTCGTCCACCATGCGGATCTCGAGGCTCGCGGTGCGCCCGAGGATGTCTTTGGCCTTCGCCGTGTCCTGGACGCCCGGCAACTGCACCACCACGCGGTCGGCGCCCTGCTGCTGGATCACCGGCTCGGCGACGCCCAGCTCGTTGATGCGGTTGTGAAGCGTGGTGATGTTCTGCTTCAGCGCGTACTCCTGCGTGCGCTTGATCGCCTCGGGCTTCAGCGTCGCGACGAGGAGCAAGTCCTGGCCGTCCTCGCGCTCGGCCACGTTGAGGTCGGGCAGGTTCGAGAGGATCACCTCGCGCGCCTTGTCGCGCGTGGCGGCGTCGCGGAAGCGCACGCGCAGCGTCTGACCCTCGCGGGTGATGCCGCCGTGCCGGATGTTGCGCTCGCGCAGTTGCGAGCGCAGGTCCCCGGCGAGGCTCTCGAGCCGCTTGGTGATCGCCGCCTGCATGTCGACCTGCAAGAGGAAGTGCACCCCGCCGCGCAGATCGAGGCCGAGGTACATCGGCAGCGCATGGATCGCGGTCAGCCAGCGGGGCGAGGCGGGGAGTAAGTTAAGCGCCACCACGTAGGCCGGATTGGACGGATCGGGATTCAGCGCGCGGTCGATCGTGTCCTTGGCCTTGAGCTGGGTATCGGTATCGGCAAAGCGCACGCGCACGCTCGTTTGCTCGAGGAGCGCGCCGGTGTCGGGGATGTCCGCCTTCTTGAGGACGTCCTCGACCCGCGCCATCAGGCCGGCGTCGACCTTCACGGTCGACTTGGCGCTCGACACCTGCACCGCCGGTGATTCGCCGAAGAAGTTCGGCAGCGTGTAGAGAAAGGCGGCGACGATCGCGACCGCGATCAGCGCATACTTCCAGGGAGGAAAGCGGTTCACCTACTGGATGCTTTTGAGCGTCCCCTTGGGGAGCAGCATCTGGACCGCGGTTTTCTGGATGCTGATCTCGGTGTCCGGCGCTACCTCCAGGCTGACGTAGGCGTCGCCGATCCGGGTGATGCGGCCGAGCACGCCGCCCGCGGTGATGACTTCGTCGCCCTTCTGCAGCGCCTCGACCATCTGCTTCTGGTCCTTGGCGCGCTTCATCTGCGGGCGGATCATGAGGAAGTACAGCAGCACGAACATCAGGATGATCGGCAGGAAGCCGATGAATCCCGGGTCGCCGCCGAAGGCGGACTGGGCAAAGGCGGGGGAAATGATCACTGCGGCACTCCGCAAGGGGAACGCGAAATTATATCAGCCGCTTGCGCTGCTCCAGAAGGGCTGCCGAGGTCCTGGCGAAAGATCCTTGCTCGATCGCCGCGCGCAACTGCGTCATGAGCTCCTGGTAGTAGTGCAGGTTGTGAAGCGTGTTGAGGCGTGCGCCGAGAATCTCGTTCGCCTTCTGCAGATGGTAAAGGTAGGCGCGTGTGAAGCGCCGGCAGGTGTAGCAGGCGCAGCGCTCATCCAGGGGCGCGGTGTCGTCGCGGTAGCGTGCGTTGCGGATCTTGATGTCGCCGAAGCGCGTGAACAGCCAGCCGTTGCGCGCGTTGCGCGTCGGCAGCACGCAGTCGAACATGTCGATGCCTGCGCCGACCGCCTCGATGATGTCCTCGGGTGTGCCCATGCCCATCAGATAGCGGGGTTTCTCGGCAGGCATCCTCGGCACCACGTGGCCGACGATTCGTGCGCGATCCTCCTTGGGTTCGCCTACGGACAATCCGCCGATGGCGTACCCGTCGAATCCCAGATCCACCAGCTTCAGCAGAGACTCGTCGCGCAACTGCTCGTACATGCCGCCCTGCACGATGCCGAAGAGAAGATTGGGACTGTCGAAAGCTTTTTTCGATCGTTCCGCCCAGCGCATCGACAGCCGCATCGACTGCGCTGCCTGCTCTGCATCGGCCGGGTAGGGCGTGCACTCGTCGAACACCATCGCGATGTCGGCATTGAGCACGCGCTGGATGCGCATCGATTCTTCCGGCGTCAGAAAGAGCCGATCGCCGTTGATGGGCGAGGCGAAGTGCACGCCCTCCTCCGTCAGCTTGCGCAGCGGACCGAGGCTAAATACCTGGAAGCCGCCCGAATCGGTCAGGATGGGTGCGTTCCAGCCCATGAAGCGGTGCAGCCCGCCGTGCTTCCCGATCACGTCGACGCCGGGACGCAACCACAGGTGGAAGGTGTTGCCAAGGACGATTTGCGCGCCGCTGGCCGCCACTTCGTCGGGCGACATCGCTTTGACCGAGCCATAGGTGCCGACGGGCATGAACGCCGGGGTGTCGACGCGGCCATGCGCCAGCTCGAGCACGCCGCGGCGCGCGTGCCCGTCGCGGTGAGTGGCGTTGAACTTCATCGTTCGATGAGCATCGCGTCGCCGTAGGAGAAGAACCGGTAGCGCTTTTCAATGGCGTGGCGGTACGCGCGGAACAGGTTTTCCTTGCCGGCGAACGCGCTCGCCAGCATCAGAAGCGTGGAGCGCGGCAGGTGGAAGTTGGTCAGCAGCCGGTCGACCACCCGGAAGCCGAATCCAGGATAGACGAAAAGAGCGGTTTCGCCGCTGAGCTCGCCGGTCTGCGCGGCGGTTTCCAGCGCGCGCAGCGAAGTCGTGCCGACGGCGAGCACGCGGCGGCCGCGGAGAGCGTCCATGGTTTCCTGCGGGATGGTATAGCGCTCGAGATGCATGCGGTGATCCTCGACGCGCGCGCCGCGCACCGGCTGAAATGTGCCGACGCCGACATGAAGCGTCAGCTTTGCGATGCGCGCGCCGCGGGCCGCAAGCCGCTCGAGCATGGCCGCATCGAAGTGCAGCCCGGCAGTCGGCGCCGCAACCGCTCCCGGGACGGCCGCGTACACGGTCTGATAGCGCTCGGCGTCCTGCGCTTGCGCCGGGTGCCTGATGTAAGGAGGTAGCGGCGTGAGGCCGAAGCGTTCCAGCAGCGCGTCGATCGGCTCGAAAAAGTGCAGGCGGTAGAGATCGCCTTCGCGGCCCGACACGACCACCCGCATGCCCTCGCCCACCAGCAACTCGACTCCCTCGGCCGGCGGGTGACTGGCGCGAATGAGCGCCAGCGCATCGTTCGGACCGAGGGCGCGCTCGACGAACACCTCGATCCTGCCGCCTGTGCGCTTGCGGCCCGGCAGCCGCGCCTTGATCACCCGCGTGTCGTTCAGCACCACCGTATCGTCGCCGCCAACTTGCCGCGCGAGGTCGGTGAAGGCGAGATCCTCGAGCTCGCCGCTGCGCGCATCGAGCCGCAGCAGCCGGCTGGCGGTGCGCTCGGGGACGGGGTGCTGCGCGATCAGCTCCTCAGGCAGCTCATAGTCGAAATCGGAGACCAACATCGGAGGGATTATAATTTTCGCCCTCGGCCGGAATGGCGGAACCGGTAGACGCAGCGGACTCAAAATCCGCCGGTGGCGACACCATGAGAGTTCGAGTCTCTCTTCCGGCACCATCTGAAAAAAACCGTGAAAACCAGGCCTTTTTAGCTGGACACCCGGGGGCCTCGGGGGTAGGCTTTTTGCGCTGAATTCCGTCTCAAAGGGGGGGGCATGGCCACGGCGCAGGTGAGGGTACTGCCATCGGCGCGCAATACGGTCATGGTGGTCGACGACCAGTCGACCGGACGTGCGATCCTCGAGCAGGTGGTCCGCAGCATCGACGAGCGCGTCGCCGTCGAAGGCTTCGCGCGTCCCGTGGACGCCGTGGTCTGGGCGACGCGGCACGTGTCCGACCTGGTTCTCGTCGATTACATGATGCCGGACATGGACGGCATCGAGTTCGTGAAGCGCCTGCGCGCGCTCCCCGGCTACGAGCATGTGCCGATCGTGATGGTGACGGTGCACGACGACCGCAAGGTGCGCTATGCGGCGCTCGATGCCGGAATCACCGACTTCCTCACCAAGCCGGTGGATGCGCGCGAATGCCTGGCGCGCTGCAGAAACCTGCTGATGCTGCGCCGTCAGCAGCTCGCGCTCGAGGACCGGCGCCGCCTGCTCGAGCACATGGTGGAGGACGCGACCAAGGAAGTGCGCGAGCGCGAAAAGGAAACGCTGCTGCGCCTCGCGCGGGCGGGCGAATTCCGCGATGAGCAGACCGGCTACCACCTGATCCGCATGTCGCGCTACTCGCGCCTCATCGCCGGGGCACTCGGCCTGGAGCGCGACGAGGCGGACACCATCGAGCTCGCCGCGCCGCTCCACGATATCGGCAAGATCGGCATTCCGGACCATATCCTGCTGAAGCAGGGCAAGCTCGATGATGCCGAATGGCAGGTGATGCGGCGCCATCCCGTCATCGGGCACGAAATCCTGAAGGGCAGCGCGTCGAAGTACGTGCGCATGGGGGCGCTGGTCGCGCTCGGCCACCACGAGAAATACGACGGCTCGGGCTATCCGAACGGCCTCGTCGGCGATCACATTCCGCTCTGCGCGCGGATCGTTGCGGTCGCAGATGTCTACGACGCGCTGACATCGGTGCGGCCCTACAAGTCCGCCTGGCCCGGGGAGCGCGCCTTCGAATACATCACTTCACAGGCAGGCCGGCATTTCGATCCGCGTATGGTGGATGCGTTTCTCGGCATGAAGTCCGAAGTCGGGCAGATCCAGCGCGAGTGGCAGGACCCGCCGGCGGATCGTTGATGGCGATCCTCGGCGAGCTCTTGACCAGGCTCCGCGCCCGGCTCGCCGCGCGCCCCGACACCGAGCACGAGCAGGCGCTGGTGCGCCTGGTGGTTGGCACGGTGCTCTTCTTATACCTGCTTCCTCAAGCGCTCACCATTTTGGGCGGCGAGCTCGATCCGGACCCTAGCTATTTCGCCGTGATGGTGGTGTATCTGGTGTGCGCGGCGCTGATCTTCGCCGGCATTCTCATGTCGCCCGGCGTGTCTGTGGCGAGACGTTTGCTGGCAGCAGTGCTGGACATCGGCACCGTGACCTTCTTCATGTCGCAGTCCGGCAGCCATGGTGTGCCGATGCTGCTGATCTACGTCTGGGTGACGCTGGCCAACGGCTTCCGATTCGGCGCGAGATATCTGCTGTTCTGCCTGGCGGCCAGTGTGCTGGGATTTGGCCTGGTGCTCGTCGCCAATGACTTCTGGCAGGAGTACCGCCCCGCGGGGATCGGCTTGATGATCGGCATGGTCGCCCTTGCCGTATACGTGCGTTCGCTGGTCACGAAGCTGTTCGACGCGCTGGCGCACGCAGAGGCCGCGAACCGTGCGAAGCGCCGCTTTATTTCGGTGGTCAGTCACGAGATGAGGACGCCGTTGAACGCCATTATCGGCATGTCGGATCTGATGCGCGACACCTCGCTTAACCGCGAGCAGGCTGACATGCTGCAGACCCTGCGCAGCTCTTCACGCATCATGCTCGGCCTCGTCGAAGACGTTCTCGACTTCTCGAAGATCGAGGCCGGAAAGGTCGCGCTGGAGAAGGCCGATTTCGACCTGCACGCGCTCGTCAACAGCACCTGCCGCATTCTGGCTGCCCAGGCTGCAGCCAAGGGTGTGGAGTTCGTTGTGTCCCTCATGCCAGAAGTACCGCCGGCGGTGCGCGGCGACCCGCATTACCTGCGGCAGATCCTTATCAACCTGGCTGGCAACGCCGTGAAGTTTACTGAGCGCGGCAGCGTGACGGTGCATGTGTCCGCGCAAAGCGAAACCGAGTCTAGTGTGCGCCTCAAGTTCTCCATCCGCGACACAGGGATCGGTATTCCGCCGGAGGCGCAGGCGTGCATCTTCGAAAGCTTTACGCAGGCGGACCAGTCCACCACCCGCCGCTTCGGCGGCACAGGGCTTGGCACCACCATCGCGAAGCAGCTCGTCGGCCTGATGCGCGGGAAGATCGGCCTCGAAAGCGCGGTCGGCCTCGGCAGCACATTCTGGGTCGAAGTGCAGTTGGAGAAGCAACCGGAGCGCGCGGGTGCCGGCACCGGCGAGCTCGCCGGCGCCAGAGTCCTGCTCGTCGGCTTCCCGGAGGCCCAGCGCGAGCCGCTCGACCATGCGCTCGCGGGCTGGGGGGCCACGCCGGTCGCGGTCGCGGACGTCGAGGAGGGCGTGGCGCGGCTCGTCGCCGAAATCAGCCTGGCCAAGCCCTATCACAGCGCGGTGCTATACGGGTCGGGCGAAGATCCGAAGCTCGCGCAGCGCTTTCGCCGTGCGGCTCCGGACCCGGCACCTCCCACCGTACTTGCGGTACCTCGCGACGCCGATGTTCCGCGGTTCGAGGCGCTGTCCTCCGGATTCGCAGCGGTACTCGAGCTACCCTTCGACAAGCGGCAGCTTTTCAATGTGCTGCATTCGGTGTCGGCGGGTGATGAGGTGCGCGAAGGCGTCGTCCGGCTGCAGGACTATGCGCGGCGCGGCGCGGAGGCGAGGAAACTGCGCGTGCTGGTCGCCGACGACAACCCGACCAACCGCGAGGTGATCGGCCGCATTCTCGATCGCGGCGGCCACAGCGCCACCCTGGTCAACGATGGCGACCAAGTGCTCGATGCCTTCGAGAAGGAGCGATACGACATCGTCCTCCTCGACCGCAATATGCCGGGGCTCGGGGGAATCGAGACGCTGCGTGCGCTGCGCCTCATGACTCGCGGCCGGGAAAGGCTGCCGGTGGTGATCCTGTCCGCGGACGTGACGCCCGAGGCCCGCCGCGAATGTCTCGAAGCTGGCGCCGATGCATTCCTGGCGAAGCCGATCGAGGCGGTGCGACTGCTGGACGAACTGCAGAAGCTTGGCGCTGCGAAACCGGAGGAGACGCGGCGCACAGAGCCGGCGCCGGCCGCGCGCCCTGCCGGCCGCACCGCGGCCGCTGCGCCGACAGTCATCAACGCCGAGACGCTTGCTGATTTGGACGCGCTCGGCTCGTCGCCGGGCTTCCTGGAAAAGCTGATCGGCGTGTTTGTCGCCGACAATACCGCGCTCATGAGCCGCATGGAGCAAGCGGTGGCGGCACGCAATTACCACGAGTTCCGGTCCCTCCTGCACGCGATGAAGGGCTCCTCGGCCAGCATGGGAACCGACCGGCTGACGAAAATGTGCGGGAATCTGGGCAAGCTCTCGGACGCCGAGCTACGGCTCCAGGCGCCCGGACTGATGCGCTCCATCGCCGACGAACTCAGCGCCGCGAGCAGCGAGCTCGAACGCTATTTGCGAGACAAGAAACAGTCCGCCGGCTGATTTTCCGGCGGCACGCTAGAATCCGGCAGCCGCGGCAGGGGGCCGCGAATCAGTCCGGAGCACTACACGATGTCGTTCTTCATTACGCTCGTCGAGATGACCGACGCGAGCCGCAGGGATCTGGAATTGATCCCCAAGGTCCACGCGATGATGAATCATGGCCTGACGCTCGTGGAATACCGCGGCTTTCTTCACGACCTGTACCACATCGTGTGGCACTTCTGCCCGGTGATGTCGGCGGCGGCGGCGCGCTGCGACGATCGCTTCAGGGACGTTCGCTACGACTTGTACGAGCGCATCGAGGAGGAAAAGGGGCACGAGTCATGGGTGCTTGAGGACATCGAGGCGTTGGGAGGCGATGTCCGGGCAGTGCGCGAGACGCCCCCGAGTCCGCCAGCGCAGGCAATGATCGCCTTCAACTACTACGCGTCGGACCGGGTGCACCCATGCTCGGTGCTGGGGATGCTGTACATGCTCGAGGTCGTTTCCTCCGTATACGGCGGAAGGGTTTCTGACTCCATCGCGCGGGCGCTTGGCCGCAACTTCGAAGATGGCGGATTCAAGTTCCTGTCGTCGCACGCCACGATGGACGTCGACCATATGGCCAAGCTCAACCGCTTGGTCAAGACGATCGATGACGCTGGCGCGCAAAACGCCATCGTCAACGCGACACGCGTGAACTTTCACCAGTTCGGCCAGCTGTTCCGCGAAGGCGGCGGGCTGTTGGCGACCTGAGGACGAGCCTCGGCGCGTTCAGCGTGCTGCCGCCACCGCCAGGGCTTCTTCGGCGAGCGCGGCGGCCGAAATATCGGCCAAGTCGCCGTGCTCCATGCGCCGCATCTGCGAGCGCACGATGCGCCCCATCATCTTCAGGTCCTTGTCTTGGAGTCGGAACGCCGCGTCAACCCAAACGTCGGCAATCGCATCGAGCTCCTCGCGGGTGATGGGATTGACCAGCTGCCGGGCGCGCAGCACAGCCTGCGTTCCATTGCGGCGCTTCCAGCTCTTTGCAATCCACTCACGCACCGCGGTTTCGCCTTGGCCGTTGGGCGCCAGAACGTCCACGATTCCCATCTCGTGCAGCTCGGCCGCCGACAGCACCCGACCGGAGAGGATCAGCTCTTCGGCGGCACGCATGCCGATGCGGCGCGACAGCAGGCTGTACGCACCCATGCCGGGGAACAGGTTGAAAAGAATCTCCGGCAGGCCCATCTGCGCGCTTTCCTCGGACACGATGACGTCAGAGGACATCGCGCACTCAAATCCGCCACCGAGCGCGTCGCCCTGTACCAGCGAGATGGTCGCCATCGCGGACGACCGGTAGTTGTGGATGCGGGCGTACATGTTATCGATGCACAGCCTGGCGTAATGCGCCAGGGCGTCCCGGTCGCGCGCCTTGATCAGCAGCACGAACAGCGCCAGATCCCCTCCGAGATTGAACACCTGCGGGTCGCGTGAGCCGCAGACATAGTAGTTCACCGTCTGCAGTTCGCCGCCGATGTCGACCTTGCCGCCGTTCACCGCGAGCGCGGAATCGTGCGCGCGGATGTCCTTGAGCAGGCCAAGACTGAAGCATGCCGTGCCACGCGGGTTGAAATATCCCCAGATCGTGCCGGTGGCGGGCTCGAACTCGGTTTCGTACTGAGAATTGGCCTTGCCGTAAGGCATGCATAGGCCGACCGCGTCGCGCAGATTGCTCATTGCTCTCTCCCCGAAAAAAATGCCCCTGGGCTGGGGCCCATCGCCTTGGCCGGGCGTGGAAGAACCCACACCAGTGCCTCCCAAGGTAATTAGACGCCGGGGTAGCCGGGCGCGCAATCAGGGCGTTCCCGAAGGGGGGGTTGCCTTGTTGCCGCACCGCCACATCGGTTAAATTAGGGCGGCAGGGGAGGCGCATGTACGCAATCGTCTATAAATCCGATGGTTTTCCGATCTGCCGTCAGGTTCCAGGGGTCAGTCCAGACCCGGTGGTGACGTGGAACACGGAGGCGGCAGCCAAGGATTTCATCTCGTCTAAGAGCGGGGAGGCCGACTTCCAGCCCCTGCAGATCACCGATGACGCCATGGACAAGCTGGCCAAGGCGATCGGCTGCCCGGTCGAAGCGATGACCTTCGATCCCTATCCGGGGTAGACGGGATTAGAACTCGACGTTGTCGATGAGCCGCGTAGTTCCAAGGCGCGCAGCGCCAAGGACCACCAGTTCGCGTTCTCCATTCTCCGGCGGCGCGAGGTCCTGCCGGCGCCGAATTTCCACGTAGTCGGGCTTCCAGCCGGCGGCGGCAAGCGCTGCCGCCGCTTCCGCGCCGGAGATTTTCCCCGTCTTTACGTCGAGCAGCGTCCGATAAAGCCGTGGCGCCTCGGCGCGTTCAGCGGCGGAGAGGTAGTTGTTACGCGAGCTCATCGCCAGGCCATCGGCCTCGCGCGCGGTCTCGCCGGCGACGATCTCGATCGCCAGATCCAGTTGCCTGACCATGCCACGCACGATCATGAGCTGCTGATAATCCTTCTTGCCGAAGACCGCCGCGACCGGCTGGACGCAATTCAGCAGCTTCAGAACCACCGTCGCGACGCCGTGGAAGAAGCCGGGCCGGAACAGGCCCTCCAGGTCGTTGGCGATCGGCGGGGGCCGCACCATATAAGTCTGCGGCTCGGGGTACAGGACGCCCTCGTCCGGTGCGAAAAGCAGCTCCACCCCCGCCGCTTCGAGCATGGCGCGGTCGCGCTCGAATGTCCGGGGGTAGCGTTCGAAGTCCTCGCCGGGCAGGAACTGAAGGCGGTTTACGAAGAGGCTCACCGCGACCGCGCGCCCATGGCGGCGTGCCAGGCGGACGAGCGAAAGGTGGCCGTCGTGCAGGTTTCCCATGGTAGGAACGAAGGCCACGGGCCCCGCAGCCCGTACCGCGGCGCGCAACGAGGCGATGTCGTTCAGGACGCGCATCAGCCGAGGTTGAAGAACTCGCGCCGGGTTCTCATGCCTCGTACTCGCGACACCAGCAACTCGAAATCTGCGTCGCGCTCGACGAAGTTGAGATTCTCGGAGTTGACGATCAGCACCGGGGCGGCGGAGTAGTGATAGAAGAATCGCGCGTAGCTCTCCGCGAGCACCGCCAGATATTCTTCACTGATGCCGCGCTCATAGCCAGCCCTGCGGCGCCTCACCCGTTCCACCAGCGTGCCGGGCTGCGCCTGCAAATAAATCACGAGATCCGGGACCGGCGCCCGGGGACGCAGCGCCTCGTAGATTTTCTGGTAAAGCGCCAGCTCATCGCCTGAAAGCGTGATGCGCGCGAACAGCGGGTCCTTGTCGAGCAGAAAATCGGCCACCGTCGGCTTGCCGAACATATCGGGCTGCACGAGCGGCTCGATCATGCGCGCGCGCTGGAACAGGAAGAACAGCTGCGTCGGCAGCGCGAAGCGCGCCATATCCTGGTAAAAGCGCGCGAGAAAGGGGTTTTCCGACGGCTGCTCGAGCAGCAGCTCGGCCGACAGCCGCGCCCCGAGGCGCTTTGCCAGCGTCGTCTTGCCAGCGCCGATCGGTCCTTCCACCACGAGGTAGCGGAACTTATCCACGGATTCTTTCCACCGACTGATCGCCGCATTGTTCCAGCATTGCTTGCGCCGTGCCGATTGCTGGAATGGCGACCCCCGGCGTGATTTCCAGGAGCGGCTTCAGCACGAAGGCGCGTAGATGCATCCGCGGATGCGGTACGACGAGCCCGGGCTCGCTCATGACGGCGTCGCCATAGAGCAGAAGGTCGAGGTCGAGCGTGCGCGGCGCGTCTGGAAAGCTGCGACTGCGGCCGTGGCGTGCCTCGATGCCCTGCAGCGCCTCGAGCAGGGGCGCGGCGGCAAGCGCGGTGTCGAGCAGCGCGACGGCATTGACGAATTGCGGCTGCTCGGCGTACCCGAGCGGCTTCGAGCGGTACAACGACGATCGCTTTACGAGGGCCGTCTGCGGGATGCGCCCCAGGTCCTTGAACGCCTGTTCCAGCTGCTCGACCGGCTTTCCGAGGTTCGAGCCCATTCCCACGTAGGCAAGCGTCACACGGGCTGAGACGCGGCTTCCGCCGGCCGCTTCTTGCGCCGCCGCCGGCGGCGCTTGCGCGGCCCGGTGTCAGGAAGCAGCATCGCCTTGCGCGTATCGGCGTCGGCGCTCTGGAAGGCGCGCCACCAGGCTTCGAGCTCGGCGGGGACTTCTCCGCTCGCGGCCCGCAACGCGAGAAAATCGTACGCCATGCGAAAGCGCGGCGCCTCGAGCAGGCGGTACGCGCGCTGCCCGGAACGCTGCTCGTAGCGCGGCTGCATCGCCCATACCTCCCGCATGGTGGCGGTGAGCTTGCGCGTGATGGCTAGCTTGGCGCATTGCGTATCGAGCACCTCGTCCATGGCCGCCTCGAGCGCGGGAATGGCGCGCTCGCCGCGCGCCTGCCGTGCCTTCCACGCGGCGAGTACTTCATGCCAGAGCAGTGCGGCGAACAGGAATGCCGGCGATACCGGGCGCTCGGCGAGCACCCGTTCGTCGGTCTGCGCGAGCGCGAGTGTGACGAACCGCTCCCCGAGCGGTTGCTCGAGAATGACGTCGAGCAGCGGCAACACGCCCTTGTGCAGGCCGACTTCGCGCAACTGGCGCAGGCAGGCGCTGGCGTGACCGGAAAGCAGCAGCTTGAGCATCTCGTCGAACAGCCGCGCCGGCGGCACGCGCTCGATGAGCGGGGCAAGCTCCTCGATCGGCTCGCGCGTCGCCGGGTCGAGCGTGAGGCCCAGCTTTGCCGCGAGCCGCACTGCCCGAAGCATGCGTATCGGATCTTCCCGGTAGCGCGTCTCCGGGTCGCCGATCACGCGCAACACGCGCTTTTTCAGGTCGGCGAGGCCGCCGTGGAAATCCACCACCTCTTCGGTCACCGGGTCGAAGTACAGCGCATTGACGGTGAAATCGCGCCGCCGCGCATCCTCTTCCTGCGTACCGAAGACGTTGTCGCGCAATACGCGCCCGTGCTCGTCCTTTTCCGCCGTTTCCGGGTCGGCGGCACGGAAAGTCGAAACCTCGATGGTCTCGGCGCCCATCATCACGTGCACCAGGCGGAAACGCCGGCCGATGATGATGGCGCGGCGAAACAACGGCTTCACCTGCTCGGGGCGCGCATCCGTCGCCACGTCGAAGTCCTGGGGCGTGATGCGGAGAAGCAGGTCGCGGACCGCGCCGCCGACCACGTAGCCGGAGAAGCCTGCTTCGCGCAGCGCGGCGCAGACCTTGGCAGTAGCCGGGCTGATGGCGTCCCGTCTGAGGTCATGCGTGTCGCGCTGCACCCGCATCTCCGAGGGCAGCCCGAGCACGCGCCTAATTAACCGCTTGATCATTAAGGGCCGGGATTCTACCTGCGCAGGGAGATCACTTCCCAGCCGCGGCGCCGGGCAACCGCCGCGAGCTGCTCATCGGGATCGACGGCGACCGGGCGGGTGACCCGCTCGAGGAGCGGCAGGTCGTTGTGGGAGTCGCTGTAGCAAGCGCTTTCAGGAAAGTCGCGCAGGGACCTGCTCATGCCTGCCAGCCACTCGTCGACGCGCCGCACCTTGCCTTCGCGAAAGCATGGGGTTCCGGCCACTCGGCCGGTAAAGCGCCCTTGCTTCGCTTCGGGCTCAGTGGCGATGAGATGAGGTACGCCGAACTCGCGGGCGATAGGCGTGGTCACGAAGCTGTTGGTCGAGGTAACGATGGCGCACATGTCGCCCGCAGCGAGATGCGTACGGATCAGTGCGCGCGCGCCCGTTGTGATCATCGGCACTATCCGGGTGCGCATGAACTCCGCGTGCCAGCGGAGGAGATCCTGAGGGGTGTGCTCGGCCAGCGGTCGCAGCGCGAAGCCCAGGTATTCATGGATGTCGAGCGTGCCGGCCACGTACTGATCGTAGTACGCGCGGTTCTGCGCCTCGTAGGTATCGCGGTCCAGGATGCCGCGATCGATGAGGAACTGTCCCCACTCGTAGTCGCTGTCGCCGGCGAGCAGCGTGTTGTCGAGGTCGAACAGGGCGAGGCGCATCGAAGCGCCTCAGTGTACCCGACGGTTTTTGCTGCCCTTAGAAGCGGCGCTGGACGCCGATGCGGAAGTCGTTCAGGCGGAACAGACCCGGCGTGTCGCGGGACAATGCTTCGGCGCTGACGGCCCAGTCGCTGGCGAACCAGTAGCGGCCGAACAGGGAATACTGACGCGCGTCGTATTCGGATTCCTTGCCGCTCATGTAAGACATGCCGAGGCTGCCCCGGTCGCCGAAGGAATACGAAAACTGCATTTTTGAACTTGGCGCCAAGCCAACCGATTCGCGCCAGCTGTAGGTCGCGAAGCCAACCCGATCGGGATCGACCGCCAGGCCACCGCGCGCCAGAGCCGGATCGAGGCCCGACTCGCCCCGCTGAGGGACGCGCAGCCCGGACTGTGCAAAGGCCGGAACCGCCGCGGTCAGCGCGGTGCACAGAACAAGCGGTAGAAGAGCGAGGGTTCCCTTTTGCACTGCCTATCTCCGGATATGGAGTTGTAATTTACTTAGAGGCCCCTGGTTTGTCGAGGCAGTTTGCACAGTCTTGCGTTGCGGAAAGCGCTTCTCGCACCAGAGGCAGGGTCACGGCCCGCTGGCTGGCAAGTGAATACCGATCAAGGACTTCCAGCACCCCATGCAAGCTCGCCAGGTCCCGCGGGAGGTGGTTCAGCAGGTACCAGACCACCTCATCGCTGAGCCGCAGTCCGCGGCGTGCAGCCTCCGCCCTCAGATGAAGCGCCTTTTCGGCGTCGGTCAGGGGCTTCAACTGGTAGACCAGGCCCCAGGCCAGCCGGGTGCGGAGATCCTCGCGCAAGGGCAGCTGCGCGGGTGCGGCAACGCCCGCGGCGAGCACGGCCGACTGTCCGTCGCGTGCGGCGTTAATCGCGACGAAAAGCGCCTGCTGCGCAGCCGGATCCAGAGCCTCGACGTCGTCAGCAATGAATAGCTCGGGATTCACATGCGCCGCGGCTCGCAGAAGGTGCGTGCGCCCGCTACCTGCCTCGCCCCACAGATACACGATGACCTCCGGAAGGCTGCGCGCCGCGAGCTCCCGGATGCGCGCCAGCGCCTCGACGTTTGCCCCGGCGACGTAGTTTTCGAAGCGCGGCTCGGCCGGCGCCGAGATCTGGAGAGGAAGCTGCCGCATGCTAATTGCCGCCGTAGAGCGGGCTGGCAAGGTAGGCGGCGCGCAGGTGCCGCAGCGCCACCAGCAGCGCGGCGCTTGCCGGCAGGGCGAGCAGCACCCCGAAGAAACCGAACAGCTGGCCGAAAGCGAGCAGCGCGAAAATGACCACCACGGGGTGCAGGCCGATCCGCTCGCCGACGATCAACGGCGTGATCATCATTCCCTCGAGCGCCTGGCCGATGCCGATGGCGAGCCATACCCAGAGCAGCCCGGCGAGGTCGTTGAATTGCATCAAGGCGGCGAGCGTGGCGAGGATCAGCCCCGTGATGACTCCGACATAGGGAATGATGACCGCGAAACCCGTGAGGATGCCGATCGGCAGCGCGAACTGCAGGCCCGCGACCCACAGCGCGAGTACGTAGTAAACGGACATGATGACGATGACCAGGACCTGGCCGCGCAGCCACTCCGCCAGCACCGCGTCGATCTCGGCTGCGATGGTGCGCGCCTTGGCGTGGACGCGGCGCGGAATCAGCGCGTCGACGCGATCGAGCAACTGGTTCCAGTCGCGCAGCAGGTAGAAAAGCACTACCGGCACGAGCACCAGGTTGGCGAGGATGGCGATGAGCAACATCCCGCCGGTCTTCAGCGAGCTCAGCAGGTGCTTTGCAAGAGCCTCATTCTCCGAAATCATGTCCTTGCCGAGCTGCGTCACGTTCCCCACATCGAGCTGGAAATCGAGGTCGAGCTTCGACTTGAGCCAGGGCGCGGCGTGGGTATTGAACCAGATGACGAACCCCGGCAGCTTTTCCATCAGCAGGCGCGTCTCCTTGTAGAAGAGAGGCAGCACGACGAGCATCAAGGCCACTACCACGGCCAGGGCCAGCAGCAGCACCAGCACGACAGCCAGTGTGCGCGGCACGCGGCGACGGGTGAGCCGCTCGACGAGCGGATCGAAGATGTACGCGAGGATCGCGGCGAAGAGAAACGGCGCGAGGATCGGCGACAGCAGCCAGACGAGCAATCCTGCCGCCAGCGCGATCGTGATCCAGGCCCAGAGCTGCGGCGAAGCGAGTGCTGGCATGTCGAGTAGAATTTGGACTCTAGCATGTCGAAAGGACTTTTCTACCGCGACGCGGGCGTCGACATCGAGGCGGGCGACGCGCTGGTCGAGGCGATCAAGCCGCTCGCACGCCGCACGCTGCGGCCCGAGGTGCTTGCCGGCATCGGCGGCTTCGGCGCGCTGTGCGAGATCCCGAAGAAATACCGGCACCCGGTGCTTGTTTCGGGGACCGACGGCGTCGGCACCAAGCTCAAGCTCGCCTTCACGCTCGGGCGCCATGACAGCGTCGGCATAGACCTGGTGGCCATGAGTGTCAACGACGTGCTAGTGCAAGGCGCCGAGCCGCTGTTCTTTCTCGATTACTACGCGTGCGGCAAGCTCGACAATCGTGTCGCCGCCGAGGTCATCCGAGGCATCGCGCGGGGCTGCGAGCTGGCCGGCTGTGCGCTGATTGGCGGCGAGACGGCAGAGATGCCGGGCATGTACCCCGAGGGCGAATACGATCTTGCGGGTTTCTGCGTCGGCGTGGTCGAGAAGGACCGCATCCTCGACGGCCGCTCCATCGCGCCGGGCGATGTCATCCTCGGGCTCGCCTCGAGCGGCCCGCATTCCAACGGCTATTCGCTAATCCGCAAGATTCTCGAGCGCGCCGCACCGGCACCCGACGTTGACCTTCTCGAGCCGACGCGCATCTACGTCAAGCCGGTCCTCAAGCTTCTGGCATCAGGACCCGTCAAAGGCTTGGCTCATATCACCGGCGGCGGGCTGATCGAAAATGTGCCCCGCATCCTTCCGGAAAACGCCAAAGCTGTCATCAAGAAAGCGTCCTGGCCACGGCCGAAAGTCTTTGAGTGGCTGCAGCGCGAAGGCCGCATCGCCGACGACGAGATGCATCGCGTGTTCAACTGCGGCATCGGCATGGTGGCGATCGTCGCCGCCGCAGACGCCGGACGCGCCGCAGAGACCCTTCGCGCCGCGGGCGAGACGGTGTACGAGATCGGCCGCATAGAAAAGTCGTCCGGGGCACCGCAAGCCATCCTCGTCTAGGGAAGGTCTGAAAAAATAGCCGCGAACGTCGAGCCTCGCGGTCGTGTCTTCGCTCTCGGACCGGGCGATCCCGGAGAAGGTCGTGGTGTTCGGGGCGGTGGAGCGGGTGGACCAGGCGTTTCAGTTACTGCACAACCTTTAATCTTTCTGTCCGAAAGCTACACACGCGGCAACTAGACCGTCTAGCATAGGCGTTCGAATCGAGCTTTCCGGAGGCCTTGGAGGAGGGTCTGGGGGCAAAAGCTTCGGTCGCGTTGCATTTTGTCGCGCTCGTACTATTTGGGCTGGTTTCGGCTGCCTGGGCGAAGAAGGACAAGGTCGACGTCACACTCACGGAGCCCGTCAGCGGAGCGCTCTACCATGCGCCTGCGGCAATCAGACTCTCTGCTATAGCGCGAACCAGGCAGAAGAACCACCCGATCGTAAAGGTCGAATTCTTTCAGGGAGCAAACTTCATCGACGCCGTTGCCGGCCCTCGGCGTGGTGACCAGTACACGCTCAATTGGACAGGCGTGGCAGCGGGCAACTATGCGGTTACCGCTAAGGCGACGAACGACAAGGGCGACACCGATCTCTCCGATCCGGTTTCGATCACCGTGAACGCCTTGCCGAGCGTGGCGATCACAGCGCCGGGAAATAACGCCATCTTCGCCGCGCCCGTCACCTTCCCGGTAACGGCGAGCGCTTCGGACAGCGACGGCTCGATAGCAAAGGTCGAGTTCTATAACGGAGCGACCCTCATCGGCACGGCGACGAGCGCTCCCTATAGCGCAATCCTTCGCGACGCGGCTGCTGGGGCTCTCAACCTCACGGCCACCGCCATCGATAACCGTGGCGCGAGCTCCACTTCAGCTCCCGTGACCGTGACCGTGAACTCACTACCGACGGTCTCGCTGACAAGCCCGACTAGTAACGCAAGCTTCAAAGCCCCTGCGAACATTCCGCTCGCGGTCCAAGTCGCTGATACAGACGGCTCCGTCGCTAACGTCGAGTACTTCGACGGCACTACGTTGATTACCTCGCTCAGTGCGCCGCCGTATAGTTTCGTCTGGACCGAAGTTCCGCAAGGCACCTATCCCTTGACGGCTCGTGTTACGGACAACCTCGGCGCCTCGGCGACCTCCGTGCCCGTAAACGTCATGGTGAACGCTGCAGAAGCAAAGCTTTTCTACATACATGTCGATCATCTGAACACGCCTAGACTCGTTACGGACGATCAGCAGCAGACGGTGTGGAGGTGGGACCAGCAGGAACCGTTCGGCGTCAACGTACCGGATGAGAATCCGTCAGGGCTGGGCGTCTTCGAGCTACCGCTACGACTTCCAGGCCAGTACTACGATCGCGAGACAATTACTCACTACAACATGATGCGGGACTACGCTCAAGCGATTGGAAGATATCAGCAAAGCGATCCGATTGGACTTCGTGCTGGCCTAAACACCTACCTCTACGTATTGAACAATCCGATGTCTTACTTAGATCCGTTCGGACTCGACGTGAAGGTCTGCTACTACTATGAAGCTGCCGGCGGCTTTGGCCACGTTGGATTCGGGGTCGGGGAAGAGGCGAGTACCTATGGGTACTATCCGATCGGCAGTGTTTTGGGCAGTCCCGGAATGATTAAAGAGGACATTCAGAAGATAAAAGAATGCAAGATAATTCCAGCTAACCCAGATGAAGACAGATGCATGCTTGAGTGCCGAGCACGACGCAATTCCAACCCAGGCACTTACGTATTGAACAGCAATCAATGTACGAGCTTCGTTCGCGAGTGCCTCAAGATCTGCGGTTTGCCAACTGGCGACTACCCCGGTGCCGCTCCCAGGCCGCTATATTTGATGCTGCCAAGCCGGAATCAATAGCATGCGAACGGTCGCCGGTTCGATACTCATATTCATGGCGTGCGGTCTTGCGGGCCCGTTGCTGCGCTGGGCTACTTGGCCTCCAACCCCTGCTCCGCAAGGCTCTGGCTTCTCGTTTGACGACTTTATTTACGATTTGGTCTTGTTCCTTTGGCCAACGCAGCCCTTGGCTGTGATGGAAGTAACGATAGGTTCGCTTGCGGCGATTACCCTTTCCGTAGGCGCGAATGCCTTGTTTTTCGGCATAGTAGGTGCGTTGGCCGCCGTTATTGCAAAACAACCGGGTAAGCTCCTCGGGTTGTATCTGGCGGCTTGCATAGTGGTGTTCCTACTTGCTCTTTGGAGCGCTGGTTTCAGCGTTGCGTTCCTGAATGTCGGTGCCTTGGCGGTCGCTTTCGTCCTGTACGCGGTGCCTTTCCTCGCCGTATTCGGGTTTGCCCGCAAGGGCTAATTCAAGGCTGCGCTTCACACACGTCGACCACTTGAACACGCCACGGCTGATCGCCAGTTTTGCCAAGTGTCGGTTTCACTGTCCCGATACTGCCCGGGAAAAACCAAAGGGAACTCAACGCGGCTTTCTTGACGCTTAGTTGGAACCGCGCCGCGCAAGGTAGATGCCGATGAGCACCACGATGCCGCCTGCCATCTGCAGCGGAACGAGCGCTTCCCCGAGCAGCACCCAAGCGAACAGTGCGGCCATGACGGGCTGAAACAGCAGGCTCACCGAGGAGAAGGCCGCAGGCAGGTGTGCAAGCGCATAAGCGATCAGCCCTTGACCTGCTGCGTGCGACACGAGCGCTAGTCCAAGGAGAGTGCACCAGCCGAGGACGCTGGAAGGCAGCAGCTGCTCGCCCGACGCAAGTGCTGCTGGAAAAAGAAACAGGGCGGTGATGGTGCTCGTCACGGCCATGACGTGAAGCGTGCTCTCGCCCCGGTCGCGCAATCCCTTTACCGCGAGCAGATAGCCGGCGTAGAACATTGCGGTCACCACGCCGAGCGCGTCGCCGATCAGCGCGGTGCTTGAAAACTCGAGGCTGGTATTGACCAGCAGCGCGACTCCGGCAAGCGCCGCCGCGAGCCCGGCCAGGAACAGCCGCCGCGGCCGCTGGCGCAGAAAGATCCACGCCACCAGAGTGACGAAGAGCGAGGCGAGATTCGCGAGCAGCGTTGAATTGGCCACCGAAGTGAGCTTGATCGAGGTGTGCCAAAAACCGAGATCTCCTGCGAACGCGACGCCGGCCGCAAGCAGGAGCGGCCATTTAGCGGGATAGGTGCGAGGCGCGGCCTCGCGCCGTAACGCGTACAGCAGCCAGAGCGGTGGCACTGCGAGGGCCACGCGCCAGAACGCGGTGGCGGTCGGCCCGGCTTCGGAGACACGCACGAAGATCGGCGAGAGCGCAATGCAGGTGGCGCCGAGCAACAACGCGCCGAGCGCGGGCTTCATGGGCCCGCCGATGTTACTTCCTTTCGGCGGCGGCTTTTACTTCAGGTCGTTCCAGCGCTTCATGGCCTGTGCGCAGCGCTCACGGGCGCGCTCCATTTCCTGCTCAAGCATTGCCTGCCGTTCGAAGTACGGCTCGGTAAGCCGGCTGGTTCCTGCTGCGGTACCAAGCCTCTCGCCCGGCAGGGGTTCGCGCCCCTGTTCACGCCGGGCCTCGGCTTGTTCGAGCGCGGTGCACGCGGCGCGCGCCTCTTCGTAGGCTTTGTCAAGTTCGCTCGTGCGCTCCTGCGCAACCGCGGCCGATGCGGCGAGCAGAACAAAAACAAACACTAAGCGCTTCACGATGCGCTCCGGTAGAATTTTCTGACATGGCCGCGCCGCGCTTCGTTCACCTGAGAATGCACAGCGAATACTCGGTGACGGACGGGATCGTGCGCATCGAGCAGGCGGTGAAGCGGGCCGCGGCTGACGCCATGCCGGCGCTCGCGCTCACCGATTCGGCCAACCTGTTCGGCATGGTGAAATTCTATAGCGCGGCGCGCGCCGCGGGCGTCAAGCCGATCGTCGGCGCGGACTGCTGGGTGCAGAACGAAGCCGACCGGGACAAGCCGCATCGCGTGCTCTTGCTTTGCGCGTCGCGCGCCGGTTACCTCAGGCTGTGCGAGCTGCTGTCGCGCGCCTGGCTGCGCAACCAGTATCGCGCCAGGGGAGAGATCGGCCGCGGCTGGCTGGAGGAAGGCAGCAACGACGGTCTGATCGCGCTCTCCGCCGCGGCGGCCGGCGATGTCGGCCACGCGCTGCTCGCGGATCAGGCGCCCCTCGCCGAGCGCCTCGCGCGCGAATGGGCGGCACTTTTTCCCGGCCGCTATTACATCGAGCTGCAGCGTGCCGGTTTCGCCAACAGCGAAGCGCTGCTGTCGCGTTCGGTCGCGCTGGCGACGCGCCTGGGATTTCCGGTGGTAGCGACCCATCCGGTGCAGTTCCTCGAGCCGGACGACTTCAAGGCGCACGAGGCGCGCGTCTGCATCGCGCAGGGCTACGTGCTGGGGGATCAGCGCCGGCCCAAGCTTTTTACCGCCGAGCAATACTTCAAGAGCCGGGCCGACATGGCGAAGCTGTTCGCCGATCTTCCCCAGGCACTCGACAACGCGGTGGAGATCGCGCGGCGCTGCAACCTGGAAATCGAGCTGGGCAAGAGCCGCCTGCCTGACTTTCCCACGCCGCCGGGCGTCACCATCGATGCCTACCTCGAGAACGCCGCCGAGGCGGGCCTTGCGCGCCGGCTGGAAAAACTCGGGTTGAAAAGCGGCGACGCGGCGCGCTACCGCGAGCGGCTCGCTTTCGAGATTCGCACCATCGTGCAGATGGGATTCGCCGGCTACTTTCTGATCGTCTCGGATTTCATCAACTGGGCAAAACAGAACGGCGTTCCGGTCGGTCCGGGCCGGGGCTCCGGCGCGGGATCGCTGGTCGCCTACTCGCTCGGCATCACCGATCTCGATCCGCTGCGCTACGACCTGCTGTTCGAGCGCTTTCTCAATCCGGAGCGCGTGTCGATGCCGGACTTCGACATCGACTTCTGCCAGGACGGGCGCGATCGCGTCATCGATTACGTCAGGCGCAAATACGGCGAGGAGAACGTTTCCCAGATCGCCACCTTCGGCACGCTGGCCGCGCGGGCCGTGCTGCGCGATTGCGGGCGGGTGCTCGACCTCGGTTACAACTTCTGCGACCAGCTGGCGAAGCTCATACCCGTGCAGCCCGGCAAGACGATCACGCTGGAGATGGCGCGCGAGATGGAGCCGCTGCTCGCCGAGCGTGAGCGCAAGGAGGACGAGGTGCGCGAGCTGCTCGACCTGGGCGGGAGGCTTGAAGGCCTGGTGCGAAACGTCGGCATGCATGCCGGCGGCGTGCTTATCGCGCCGGGCCGGCTCACCGAATTCTGTCCGCTGTACGCCGCCGAAGGCACGACGCACGTGATCTCGCAGCTCGACAAGGACGATGTCGAAGCGGTGGGACTGGTGAAGTTCGATTTCCTGGGGCTGACGACGCTCACGATACTGGACTGGGCCGAGCGCTACGTGCGCCGGCTCGGCGAGCAGGCATTCGCCCTGGAACGGGTTGCGCTTGACGACGCCGAAACCTATCGCCAGCTTTCAACCGGCAACACCACTGCAGTATTCCAGCTGGAATCGCGCGGCATGCGCGATCTCATCAAACGCGCGCGGCCCGACCGCTTCGAGGACGTGATTGCGCTCGTCGCCCTGTACCGGCCCGGGCCGATGGACCTGATCCCGGAATACATCGAGCGCAAGCATGGCAAGCGCGTCGACTACCTCGATCCGCGGCTCGAGCCGATCCTCGGCCCGACCTACGGGATCATGGTGTACCAGGAGCAGGTGATGCAGATCGCACAGGTCATCGGTGGCTACACGCTGGGCGGCGCCGATCTGCTGCGCCGCGCAATGGGCAAGAAGAAGCCCGAGGAGATGGCCCAGCAGCGCGACATCTTCGTCGCGGGCGCGCAGAAGAACGGCCTGCCACGCGGCAAGGCGACGCAGCTGTTCGACCTGATGGAGAAATTCGCGGGTTACGGCTTCAACAAGTCGCACGCCGCGGCCTACGCGCTGCTCGCGTATCAGACGGCGTACATGAAATCGCATCACGCCGCGGCGTTCATGGCGGCCAACCTTTCGGCGGTGATGGACGACACCGACAAGGTGCGTCAGCTTCACGAGGACGCGCTCACCAATGGGCTGCAAATCCGGCCGCCCGATGTCAATGCCTCCGAATACCGCTTCACGCCGGTAGACCGGCAAACCATCCGGTACGGCCTCGGCGCGGTGCGCGGTACCGGCGAGTCGGCGATCGGCGCGGTACTCGAGGCGCGCAAGGCCGCGCCGTTCACCGACCTGTTCGATTTCTGCCGACGTGTGGACAAGCGCATCGTCAACCGGCGCGTGGTCGAGGCGCTGGTCCGCGCCGGCGCTTTCGATGCCATCGAGTCCAATCGCGCCCGCCTGCTCGCCTCGGTGGGACGCGCGCTCGAGGGCGCCGAGCAGGCGGAGCGCCAAGCGTCGCAGTCGAGCCTGTTCGGCGAAGCGGAGGCGCCGCGCGGCGGCGAGCATGTTTATGTCGATGCGGCGCCCTGGGATCTGAGGCAGACCTTGATGGAGGAAAAGAGCGCCCTCGGCTTCTACCTTTCGGGCCACTTGTTCTCCGTCTACGAGCGGGACTTGGCGGGTTTCCCGCGCACCGCGCTGTCCGCACTGAGTGCCTCCGAGCAGCGCGTGTGGATGGCGGGCATCGTGGCGTCCGCCCGCGCGCAGATGACGCGCCGCGGACGCATGATGGTCGTGATGCTCGACGACGGCAGCGCCCAGCTTGAGATCTCGGTGTTCAACGAGTTGTTCGAAAAGCACCGCGACAAGCTGAAGGAGGACACGCTGCTCATCGTTGCGGGCAAAGTACAGAGGGACGAGTTTTCCGGCGGCTTGCGAGTGACCGCGGACGAGCTGCTCGATCTGGAAACGCTGCGCGGCCGCTACGCGGCACGCTTGCGCATCGCGATGAATGGGCAGGCGGACGCCAGGCGGCTGCAGCAATTGCTCGCGCCGTATCGCGCCAGCGGCAGCGGCGCCTGTCAGGTGCTGGTGCGATACGAAAACGGCGCCGCGGCGTGCGAGGTCGCGCTCGGCGATGCCTGGCGCGTGCGGCCCGACGGCCGCTTGCTGGCCGAGCTCGGCGCCTGGCTGACGCCGGCCAACGTGCAGCTGGTGTACGCCGCCGTCTAGCGACTCCAGCGCACGTCGCAGGATTCGCGGCCGAGCAGGCTGCAGTAGTGGCGATACCACGGATTGACGATGCGCTCGGCCGGATCGAAGCGCCGCTTCTGCGCGAGAAACGCCTTGAGCTGCGGATAGCAGGCCTCGGTCTGGGCACGCGTAGCCTCGGGCGTGCATGCAATCGGAAACGCGCCGCCGTGCGCGATCGCCGCGTCGATCAGGCTGCGGCGCAGCTGGGTGGTTCGCACCGAAGCACCGATGGTGCGCGGCTCGGGAACCAGCATGCTGACCTCGGCGTATTCCTGGTGCGCCCAGCGCAGAAAGGTTTCGTCTTCCTGCAGGACATGGCGTACCGTGGGGTCCTGCATGGCGATGCGCCACTCCGTGAAGCGCGCCTGGGCGTCGGCAACGAAGGCTTGAACGCGCTCCGGCGGCAGCAGCAGCTGCATGCCGGATCCACTGCCCGGGACGCTGCGCGCAGCTTCAATGACAGCCCGCGCGAGCGAGTCCAACTTCAGCGTCACGCTGTAAAGCGCACCGAACAGGCCCTGTCCGCCGACCGAGAGCGCGAACAGTTCCGGATGAGTGCGCCGGTTTACCCGCCGCAGCTCGCCGTCGGGCGTGACGAGGGTCAGCGCTTCGACATGCATGACCGTCGGCCGGCCGTCGGGTCCCGCGGCGTTACGTGCAAGGCTCTCTCCCACGGTCGGCGTCGTCGTGCGCACCGCGGAGGCCTGCGCGTCTCTCGGGCGAAGGCGGGCGGCGATGCTTTTCCAGGTCGTGTTCGCCTGAACTTCCACTACGCCCTGGCCGGGCTCGACACGCAGCACGCGGTCCAGGCGCGCCGCCTCGATGGGTTGGGCGTTGCGCATTGCCTCCTGCAGCTCGTGAGCCGAGAGGGGATGGGACAGGGTGGCAGGCATCGGATCCTCCGCTGGGGTCGAAGACGACGACGGATTCTTGGGGCAGCGCATGCTGCATTGCAATACGCACGTGCAAAGTATCGAAATCTGATACCGTGGGTTGCATGGCCGTCAGCCGCTTCGTGGAGGCGCTCAAGAAGTGCTTGCGTGCGCGCGGCATGACGTACGCCGCGCTTGCGCGCGAGCTGAGGATCTCCGAAGCGAGCGTAAAGCGCATGTTCTCGCGCGGCAGCTTCACGCTGTCGCGCATCGAAGCGATCCTTGGCGCTCTCGATCTCGAACTGCACGAGGTGGCGCGCATGAGCCTCGCGTCCGCGGCGGGCCCCGCCGAGCTGACGCTCGATCAGGAGATGGCGCTCGCCAAGGACGAGCGCCTGATCTCGGTGTTCTGGCTGGTGCTGAACGGCTGGCGCTACGAGCAGATCGCCGAAGCATTCTCGGTCTCGCGCGCCGAGCTCACCCTGGCCTTCGCCCGCTTGGACCGGCTCAGGCTGATCGAATGGGGTAAAGGAGAGAAGGTGCGGCTACGAGTGTCCAAGCACTTCCAGTGGCGCGCGGGCGGGCCGGTGAAGAAAGCCTATGGCCGGCGCGTCATCGGAGAATTCCTCGAAGCGCGCTTCGACTCCCCGCTCGAGCTGCTGCGCTTCGAGACGCGCCAGCTGTCGCCCGAGTCCGCGGTGGTGCTCAAGCGCCGCCTGGAGAGGTTGGTGGCCGAGTTCAACGATTTCGCCGAGCTCGATTCGGCGGCGCCTGCGGCGCGCAGGGTAGGCGTCGCGCTGCTTGCCGCCTGCCGGCCTTGGGAATTTTCCGTCGTCAACGCCTTGAAGCGGCGCAGGAGCGCCTAGGCAGTAGGCCAGAGCTCGAATGTGGAGTAGCTGCGGTCGAACTCCGCCGTGGGCGGCCCTGTCCGCACTGCCGCCACCAGCGCCGCCGGCGGTCCGCGTCGCGCCCAGGCGATGATCGCTTCTACGGCCTGCGGGCTGCCCTGCACGACGGCTTCGACGCTGCCGTCGCCGCGGTTGCGCACCCAGCCGGTGACGCCGAGCCGCCTTGCTTCGCGCCGCAGCGCATCGCGGTATCCCACGCCCTGCACGCGCCCTGTGACGTCAATTTGCCGGGTGTCCATGCACCGTGCCAGAGCCTCATGTTAAGCTGGCTCCAGGGGAAAGGAATGCAGCTCGGGTAACAACCAAGAGCCTGGAAAAGGCGGAGGGATAAAAATGCGCGTCGGATTGCTGGTCGTCGCGGGCCTCGCCCTGATCGGATTGCTGGTCGTCGCGGTGGTTCTGCCCCACATGCAGGGTGCCGAAGCCAAAGAAGCCGCACAGGCGCTGATCGCAGGCGCCGAGCCGGCCAAGCAGCAGGTTGGTGCCGCGGCTGAAAAAACCGGCAATCTTTCCGGCGCTGGCAAAAGCGTCAAGGTCGCCGCGCGCAACGATGCCAAGTACGGCGAGTTGAAATGGATCGTCTCCGAAAACGGCGCTATCCACGGCTGGAACGAGAAAAACGCCATCGAGATCACTCTGCAGCCCTCCGTGCAGGGCGGCAAGGCAAGCTGGAACTGCAAGGGGTACCCGGTCAACGCGATGCCGCCGAACTGCGGCGGGCGCTGAATAGATTAGCGTCCCTTAGCCGATGCAGTAACGGCCGTCAGGATCCCGCGCATGATCGCCACCGGGTCCGGCGGGCAGCCTGGCACCGCGACGTCGACTGGGATCACATTCGACACGGCGCCGCGGCTCGCGTAGTTTTCTCCAAAAATGCCGCCGCTGCAGCCGCAGTCGCCGATCGCCACGACGAGCTTGGGCTCGGGCGTCGCCTCGTACGTGCGCCTCAACGCTTCCTCCATGTTCCGCGACACGGGGCCCGTGACGAGCAGCATATCGGCGTGGCGCGGGCTGGCGACAAATTTGATGCCGAGCCGTTCCAGGTTGTAGTGAGCACTGTTGGCGGCATGGATCTCGAGCTCGCAGCCGTTGCACGACCCAGCGTCCACGTGCCGGATCGCGAGCGAGCGCCCGAAGTGCTTCAGGATCGCCTCGCCCATCCGCTGCTCAAGCTGGCGCAGCGACTCGTCGGACTGCGGCGCCGGCTCGGTGATGATTCCGGTTTTCGCTATCTGTCGGAGAAGCCGGTACATGTCAGAGATCCTGTCCGCTGTAGGAGAGGTTGAAGGATTTGTTGATCAGCGGGAAATCTGGAACGATGTTGCCCATCACCGCGTGCTCGAGAATTGGCCAGTTCTGCCACGATGGATCGTGCGGGTGCGCGCGGTGGATGCGGTTGCCGTCCGCCGTTTCCAGCGCGATGAGCACTTCGCCGCGCCAGCCTTCGACCCAGCCCACGCCGCGCCTGCCGCCGGGGCTGGCGGCAGGCGGGACGCGGATCTCGCCCGCCGGCAGCTCGCGCAGGAACACGCGGATCAGCCGCACCGACTCCGCCACCTCGTCGAAGCGCACCGAGACGCGGGCGGCGACGTCGCCGCGTGTGTGCGTCGCGATCGCGGGCTGCGCCGTCGCATAAGGGGCAACGGCGTGGTCGACGCGTAGATCGTGCCACATGCCGCTCGCACGACCGGCGAAACCGGTCAAGTCCAGTCTATCGGCTAATTCGGGCGTCACCTGCCCGGTCATGATGAAGCGATCCTGCGCCCCCGCGTGCTCGTCGTAGATCGACTTCAGCGTCGCGACCTCGGTCTCGACCTGCTCCAGTTGCTCTAGCAGCCGAGTGGTCGCTTCTCGCGGCAGGTCGACCGAGACCCCGCCGGGGACGATCCGGTCCATCAGGTAGCGATGGCCGAACAGCGCCGCATTCAGGCGCAGCAGGTCTTCCTTGAGGCGCCAGAACTGGAAAAACCCGAACGACAGCGCGACGTCGTTGCCGAGGTAGCCGAGGTCGCCCAGGTGATTGGCGATACGCTCGAGCTCCAGCAGAACGCCGCGCAACGCCGCCGCGCGAGGCGGCGGCTCAGTGCCGGTCGCGCCCTCGACCGCCATCGCCCAGGCCCAGGCGTAGGCGACCGTCGAGTCCCCGCTGACGCGCCCGGCGAGGCGCGCGCCTTCTTCGAGCGTCATGGTTTCGAAGCGCTTCTCGATCCCCTTGTGCTTGTAACCGAGCCTTTCCTCCAGCCGCAGGATCTTCTCGCCCACGATCGAGAAGCGGAAATGCCCCGGCTCGATGGTGCCGGCGTGTACCGGACCGACCGGAATCTCGTGCACGCCCTCTCCCTCGACCTTGACGAACGGATAGCTGTCGTCACCCTGCGCAAAGCGGCTCGCGATATTGAAGTCCTTGCGCAGCGGGAACGCGCCGTCGGGCCAGGCGCCATGGCGCAGCCATTTGCGGTGATCGGCGCTGTCCTGGGCATGAATGCCAAGCAGGTCGTAGGCAGCGCGCTGCATCCGGCTGGCGCACGGGTAGAGATCGGCAATGCTCGGGTAGCCCGCATCCTCGCGCGCGAGCGGCACGCTCAGCCAGAGCAGGCCTGCGGGTAGCGCAAGCGCGAGGTGCAACGCGTAGCCGCCGCTGCGCGTGGTCTCGTCGCTTCCCCACAGCGCCACCAGGCGCGCCTTGAGCGCGCGTGCTTTCTCGCACACTGCGCGCAACTCGCTCGGCCCGATCGAGGCGTGGAAGGCCGGGAGCGCACCCGGAATGGGCGTGGCCTGGAGGGAAAGTTCATTCATAGTCGCGTCATTAGCCGATCAAAGCCGCAGCTTGGCGGTACCAGTCGACGAGGTACGGCGGTATGTACAGCCCGAGAAGCAGCACGATCGCCAGATGGACGAATACCGGGATCAGCGCCGGGGGATGCGGCAGCCGAAGCGCGACGGTCTCGCCGAACACCATCGGCTGCACCTTGCCGAAGATTGCGGCAAAGGCGACGCCGAGCGCGACCAGCAGGAACGGCGTCGCCCACGAATGCTCGTGCATCGCGGTGGTGAGGACCATGAATTCGCTGGTGAACACCCCGAACGGCGGCATGCCGAGGATGGCGAGGCTGCCAAGCGCGAGGCCCCAGCCGATCGTCGGGCTTTGCTGGATCAGCCCGCAGATCGAATCCATGTTCTGCGTACCGGTGGTCTGCGAGGCGTGGCCGACGGTGAAGAAGATCGCGCTCTTGGTGAGCGAGTGCACCGTCATGTGCAGCAACCCTGCGAACGCCGCCACGGGCCCGCCCATGCCGAAAGCGAACGTCATGATACCCATGTGCTCGACCGACGAGTAGGCGAACATGCGCTTGATGTCCTTCTGGCGCGACAGGAAGAACGCCGCCACGACCACCGACAGCAGCCCAAATCCCATCATCAGGCCGCCGGAAAAGTTGCGCTCCAGCGCGCCGTCCACCAGCACCTTGCTGCGCACCACTGCGTACAGCGCTACGTTGAGTAGCAGGCCGGAGAGCACCGCCGAGATTGGCGTCGGGCCCTCGGCGTGCGCATCCGGCAGCCAGTTGTGCAACGGCACCAGCCCGACCTTGGTGCCGTAGCCGACGAGCAGGAACACGAACGCGAGTGACAGCACGGTCGGTTCAAGTTCGTGCCGCACCTCGTACAGGTGCGTCCACAGCAGCGACGTGCCGCCCGGGCCGAGAACCTTCTCCGCGGCGAAATAGAGCAGGATGGTGCCGAACAGTGCCTGCGCAATCCCGACGCTACACAGGATGAAATACTTCCACGCCGCCTCGAGGCTGGCCGGGGTACGATAAAGACTTACCAGCAATACCGTGGTGAGCGTCGCGCCCTCCAGCGCCACCCACAGCACCCCGACGTTGTTCGACAGCAGGCACAGCAGCATAGTGAAAGAAAACAGCTGGTACATGCTGTGGTAGAGCCGAAGCCGCGCCGGGTTGACGCGCCCGTGGTGCTCCTCGATGCGCATATACGGCCGGGAAAAGAGCGCCGTGGTGAAGGCGACAAAGGCGGTGAGCGCGACCAGGAACACGTTGAACGGATCGACGAAGAACTGCTCGTCCAGCGCGACCATTGGGCCCTCGGCGATCACATGGCTGGTAAGCAGCGCCGCGGCGCCAAAGGTTACCAGGCTCATCACGGCGTTGGCCTCGGGCGCCCAGCGCTTGTGTCCCACCAGCGCCAGCAGCATTGCGCCAGCGACCGGTGTCACGAGCACCAGCGCGATTTCCAAATCAGTCTTCCTTCAGCTTTTCCATATGCTCGATGTCGAGGCTGTCGAACTGCTCGCGGATATGGAAGAAGAAGATGCCGAAGATGAACGTGCCGACCAGCACGTCTAGCGCCACGCCCAGTTCGACCACCAACGGCATCCCGTAGGTGGCGCTCGTGGCGGCGAAAAAGAGGCCGTTTTCCATGGCGAGGAAACCGATCACCTGCGGCACTGCTTTTCTGCGTACGATCATCATGAGGAAGGAAAGTAGAATGCTCGCCAGCGCGATTCCCAGGGTCGAGCGCGTTACCGTGCTCGCCATTTGCGAGATCGGTGCAGCGAGCGCAAAAGCGAAGATCGCGAGGCCGATGCCGATCAGCATCGTGGTCGGGATGTTGATCAGCGTCTCGACGTCCCAGCGCACGTAGAGCCGGTCGATCAAGCGGTGCAGCACCCATGGAATCAGCATTACTTTCAGCGCCACGGTGAGCGCGGCGGAAAAATAGAGATGCGCCTGGCCGGTGGAATGCGCGACGATCAGCGTCGAGGCGGCAAGCGCTGCGCCCTGCCAGGCGAAAAGGTGGATCAGGGTGAGGACGCGGCGCTGCGACAGCATCGCGAACGCGAGCAGCAGGAGGAATGCGGCAAGCAGGTTGACGACCTGGCCGGAGAGGGACGTCGCCATTTCAGCCGCTCACCAGGAAGTGGATCAGCATGCCGAGCACCGCCAGGAGGAAGGCGGTGGCGAGGAACTCGGGCGCAAGGAACAGCCGCAGCTTGGCGAGCAGGGTCTCGATCAGCGCCAGACCCGCGCCGGCAAGCGTGAGTTTCACGGCAAGCGCGGCGACGGCAAGCGGCAGCCCGCCCCAGTCGCCGCCCTCGGCAATGCCCCACGGCGCGAACAGCGCGATGCCGATCGTCATGTAGGCGAACAGCTTGATCGCCACCGCCCACTCGACCAGGGCGAGGTGGCGCGCCGAGTACTCGAGGATCATCGCCTCGTGAACCATGGTGAGCTCGAGATGGGTGGTCGGGTTGTCGATCGGTATGCGCGCGTTCTCGGCGAGCAGCACCATGAGGAAGGCGACGCCGGCGAACGCCAGGCTCGGGTAGATGGCGAAATCGCGATGCGCGAGCGTCTCGACGATGGTGGTGAGCTGCGTCGAGCCGGAGATGAACGCCGCCGTGAACAGCGTCATCAGCATGGCCGGCTCGGCGAGGAACCCGATCAGCATCTCGCGGCGCGCGCCGAGGCCGCCGAACGGCGTACCGATGTCCATCGCGGCGAGCGCCGCGAATACCCGCGCCAGCGCGAACACGCCGACCAGCGCGATGATATCGGCCGCCGGCGCGAACGGCAGGTCGGTCGCGAGCACCGGCACGATGCCCGCAGCGAGCCACATGCAACCGAACAGTACGTACGGCGTAAGGCGGAACAGCGGCGAGGCGTCGCGCGCCATGACCGCGTCCTTGTGGAACAGCTTGGCCAGCGTGTAATAGGGCAGCAGGATCGACGGCGCCGAGCGGTTTTGCAGCCACGCCCGGCACTGGTTGATCCAGCCCGTGAGCAGCGGCGCGGCGAGCACCACGAACACCGACTGCAGGATCTGGAAGGCGATGCCGGGAAGCGAGTCCATCTCGGCCATCAGCGCACGAACACGAGCAGCGCAATCAGCGTCAGGAAGCTGTATAGCAGGTATATGCTGATCCTGCCGCGCTGCAGCAGGCCGACCTTGGAGGACACGAATTCGGCCAGCCGCGCGATCGGCAGGTAAAGCAGGTACCAGTGGCGATCCTCGATCTGGACCGAGTAGCGCGGCGCGGGGTCGTCGGCTGCGGGCAAATGCCGCTTCATCAGGTATAGCGGCCCGAACACATGGCGGATTGACTGACCGAATGCGTCCGCCGTGTCCTGCATGCGGGAGCTCTGCTCCGGGTAGCCGCAGTCCCACGGATCCGAATAGCGCACGCGCCCATGGTAGAAGCGCCGCACCAGCAGGAACGTAAGCAATGTCACAGCGACGATGACCGACAGGAAGATCACGGGGCTGTAGCTCGCCTGCTCGGGGGCGGTTGGCACCAGCCACAGCCAGCTCGATTCCAGGGCCTCGGCCGGCAAGCCACCCCCGGTCAGCGACACGCTGACGCGGTTCAGCATCTCGAGGAAAGTGCTGGGGAGCAAGCCGAGGACAAAGCAGCCGGCGGCGAGCCATGCCATGCCGACGCGCTCCAGCAGTCCGGCGTCGTGGCCGCCGCCCGGCGCCGGCGCCGCGTGCCGTGCCTCGCGCGGCTGACCGAGAAAGGCGATGCCGTAGACCTTGACGAAGCACATCGCGGTGAGCGCGCCGGCGAGCGCGAGGGTCGCCGCGAACAGCGGCACAAGGCTTCGCACCACGCCGTGCTCTAGCAGCGGCGCCTGGAGCGCCGTCTGGAACGTGAGCCATTCGGAAACAAAGCCATTGAGCGGCGGGAGCGCAGAAATGGCGAGCGCGCCGATGAGAAAGTAGAAGGCCGTGTTAGGCATCCTGCGGATCAGCCCGCCCATGTCGTTCAGATCGCGTAGCCCGCTGGAATGCAGGATCGTGCCTGCGCCCAGAAACAGCAGGCCCTTGAATACGGCGTGGTTGATCGTGTGGTAGAGCGCGGCAATCAGCCCGAGCACGCCCGCCGCGGGGTGCCCGAAGCCAATGAACACCATCGACATCCCCAGGCCGAGCAGGATGATGCCGATGTTCTCGACCGAGTGGTAGGCGAGCAGGCGCTTCAGGTCGTGCTGCATGAGGGCGTACAGCACGCCGAACAGCGTGGTGGCGGCGCCGATCGCGAGCACCAGCAGGCCCCATTCCCAGCGCACGCCGCCGATCAGGTCATAAATCACTCGCACCATGCCGTAGATTGCGGTCTTGATCATGATGCCGCTCATCAGCGCCGACACCGGCGACGGCGCTGCGGGGTGCGCCTCCGGCAGCCAGACGTGCAGCGGGATCATTCCCGCCTTGGCGCCGAAGCCGAAGAAGGCGAGCAGGAAGGCGAGCGTCGCCCACGGCGGCCCGAGTTCGGCCGCGCGCAGCGCGTCGAACGTATAGTCGCCCTGGCCGCCCTGCATCACGCCGAAGCACAGCAGGATTGTCAGCGCGCCGAGGTGAGCGATTAGCAGATAGAGAAATCCGGCGCTGCGGATTGCGGGCAGCCGGTGGTCGGTGGTGACCAGGAAGTACGACGACAGCGCCATCGTCTCCCACGCCACCATGAACAGATAGGCGTCGTCGGCAAGGATCACGAACGCCATGCTGGCGAGGAACACGTGGTACTGCAGTGCGATGAGCGCGAGGCGCCCGGCGGTCTCGCTGCGGAAATAGCCGGCGGCATAAATCGTAATGCCGGCCGCCACGGCGCCGAGCAGGGTCAGGAAAAAGCCGGCGAGCGGATCGATTCGCAGATGGAACGGCAGGTCCGGAAGACCCAGCGGGAGCACCAGTTGCGCGGCCGGCAGCCATACCGCTTGCAGGCCGAACGCCGCCAGGGCGAGGCCCGCCAGCGCACCGGCGGGAAACGCAAGCCGGCGCGCGAACAGCGCGTTGCCGGCGGGTATCAGACCGACAACCCCGATCGCAAGCCAGGATACGGCGACGGCAAGGGAGCCTGCGAGTGGGGAAAAGTCCAGGGACGGCGGCGCCATCAGCGATCGTCGCGTTTCATGACCGCTCGCGCGACTATCAGTCCCAGTGCCGCCGCTCCGCCCACCAGCAGCCAGTCGCGCCGCCGCCAGCCGATGCGTGACGGCCGGGGCATCGAACCGATTGCCTGGGTCGCGGTCTGCGGCTCCACAGCCAGACCGGGAATGGTGTGGGCGTCCGGCAGGCCCGCCGCCCCCGTAAGCACGGCGAGGCGCTGCGTCGCTTCCAGGGAATCGAAGGAATGCGACAACCCGCGCGCCGGGGGCGTGCTCGGGTCATCGGTTGTCTTGTCCTTGTCGCGGGTGCGGTTCAGCGTCTGCGCCATGACCACGTCGTGGGCGCGCGTGTCGACCAGCTCCGGCTGCGGCCCGCTCGCCAGCCCGGTCGGCCGGGGCGGGACGCTCGAACCTGGCGGCGCAGCGAGCTGGCGCTCGCATTCGCGCAGGTCCTGCGCCAGCTCCTGCGCGCTCTGATAGCGCTCTTCGAGCGGCTTGGCGAGCATCTTGGCGACGATATAGTCGAGCAGCTCGGGGACCGCGTGGTTCACGGCGCTCGGCGCGGGAGGCGCGAAGTTCACAATCTGGTACATCAACGCCGTCACGTTTTCGCCGTTGAACGGTACGTTTCCGCACAGCATCTCGTACAGGATGATGCCGAGGGAGAAAATGTCCGAGCGGTGATCGGCCCGCTTGCCGATGACCTGCTCGGGTGACATGTACTTGGGCGAGCCGAGCATCATCCCGGTCTGGGTGAGCTCGCCCGAGGCGCGCATGCGGGCGATACCGAAGTCGGTGATCTTCACCGGTGCGTTCGCCACCACCATGATGTTGGCCGGCTTGATGTCGCGATGTACGACGCCATGCTGATGCGCGTATCCCAGCCCCTCGGCAACCTGCGCGGCGATCGAGATGGCTTGCGCCACCGGGAGCGGTCGGCCTTCGCCGATCATCGTGCGCAGCTCGACGCCCTCGATGAACTCCATCGCCATGAAGGCGATGTCGCCCGCCTTGCCGACGTCATAGACGGTGACGATGTTGGCGTGGTTCAGGCCGCCGGCGGCACGCGCCTCCTGGTAGAAGCGGGCTTCGTAATTGCCGATGCCCTCGCCCTCGAGCGCCATATTGACCGTCTTGACGGCAACGGTCCGCTCCAGCACCGTGTCGGTCGCCTTGTAGACGACACCCATCGCGCCCCGGCCGAGCTCGGACTGGATGACGTAGCGGCCGAGCTGCGGTGCTTCCATGGAACCGCCCGCGGGCCTAGCGGCCCGCTTTGACCGCCCGGAAAATCGGTCCCCAGATCGGGTGGCCCGCCTCCGCCGGGGCGAGATTCATGCTTGGATCCACGGCGAGCGCTTTGCGGAACTCGTCGCGGCACTGGCGTTCGCGGCTCGAAATGCAGTGGATGAACGCCAGGTGCTTGTGCGCTGTCACCTTGTCGCGCTCGCCGAGCCCCTTGTCCAGGGCGCCCTGCAGGTTCTTCGCCGAATCGGCATAGTCGCCCTCCTCGTATTGCTTGAGCCCCGTGGTCAGCGCAGCCTGGCCTTTTGCCGGCTCAAATATCTCGCGGAAACTGCGCACCGGCTCCGACGAACAGGCGGCGAGCAGGGCAAGGGTCACGGCGCTGACGAGCAATCGATTCATCATCGGAACCTGTGCTGGATTCTTTTTGCTTCCCCGGCTTTCACGTCGATCCGTTCGACGCGGCTGGGGAAGGTCGAGTTACGGATCTCTATCGTATGCGAGCCGGCAGGGATTTCAACCACGCGCAGCGGCGGGCTCACGCCGCGGCTCTTGCCGTCGATCAGGATCTCCCCCCATGGCGCGACTGCGAGCTCGAGCCGGCCGGGCCGCCCCGCGATGCTTGGCGCTTCGGACTTCTCGCTCCGCCCTGCGAGCTTCTTCGGCGGGGCAGTTCCCGACTCGCTGGCGGCCTCGGGCGCAGGCGCCACTGTCTCGGGACGCGGCACCAGAGTCAGCCGGGGCGGGGGAGCCGCGATTTTCTGGGCCGCGGTCTGCTGGTCCATCACTGCGCGCGCCGCCATGCCGCTGCCGAGGAGCGCGAGAAACACCACCGGGGCGGCGACGAGGGCGGAACGGCGCACGCCGAACGGGCCGCCGGCCGCGAACCAGCCGGTGAAGGTGAGGGGGGCATTGAGCCGGGATTCGGTCTGCGCCACGCGCCGCGCCGAAGGCGTGCCGCCGACGACGGCGTAGACCTCGTGCTCGCGCACGTGCTTGTCGGTGCGCTGACCTTCGTGCCGGAAAAGGGCCTTGTAGTCGCGCGACAGGCACGACACGACCTCGTAGAACGAACGCGACACGAGGAGCTGGCCGGGACGCGAGAAGCTCATGACGCGCTGCGCGACGTTGATGCCGTCGCCGATGATGTTCACCTGATCATTGAGATCCTTCACCAGCCGCACCGGGCCGAGGTTTACCCCGAGGCGCACGGGGACGGTGCTCACCATGTCGCGCACCGACATGGCGGCGAACAGCGCGTCCTCAGGATCTCCCATGAACGTGACGGCGGCGCCGTCGCCGGTGTCGAGAATAATGCGGTCGGCGGCCGCTACCTGATCGAGCGCCTTGGCGAGCACCGCGTTGAACAGCTGCTTGAGCTGCAGCTGCTCCGCGACCGGCTTCCTCGAATACTCCACGATGTCGAGGAAGAGCACACTGCAGACGAGCGTGCGGCTGGAGCTCTCCATCACGGATCTTCGGCCGAATGCGGCGCGCAGGCCGCGACGGCGCTATTTTACGCGCATGCCGGGTTTCGCTCCGGCGTCCGGTGAAACGAGAAAAATCCCCGGCCCGTCGCCCGAAGCGGCGAGCACCATGCCCTCTGAGACGCCGAATTTCATCTTCCGCGGCGCAAGATTCGCCACCACCACCGTCAGCCGGCCTTCGAGCTTCTCCGGCGCGTAGTCCGACTTGATCCCCGCGAACACCGTGCGCGTGCCGTCGCCGAGCTCCAGGGTGAGCTTGAGCAGCTTGTCTGCCCCCTCGACCGCCTCGGCGCGCGCGATGCGCGCCACGCGCAGGTCGAGCTTGTTGAAATCGTCTATGGTGATGGTATCGCTCACAGCGTGCTCCTTTGCGACCTGGGGGACTGACACAACGTCGAACAGCTGATCCAGTTGCTTTTCGTCCACGCGATTCAGCAGATGCCGGTATTCGTTGATGCGGTGGCCCGCCGCAAGCAGCGTTCCGGCGTCCGACCACTGCAACGGCGCCACGTTCAGGAAGCGCTCGGCCTCAGCCGCAAGCTGCGGAAGAACGGGCTTCAGGTAGATCGTCAGTGTCCTGAAGAGATTGAGGGCGACCGAGCAGACCTCCTGCAGCTTCTGCTCCGCGCCGGGGTGCTTGGAAAGCTCCCACGGCTTTTGCTCGTCGACGAACTGGTTCGCCGCGTCCGCGAGGGCCATGATCTCGCGTAACGCCTTGCCGTACTCGCGCTGCTCGTAGAGCGCCGCGATTTCGCCGGCTTTGGCGCCGAATTGGAATTCCTGCCGCGCGCGAGCGAGCGTGCCGCCGAACTTGCGGTTGATGAACACCGCACAGCGGCTCGCAATATTGACGTACTTGCCGACCAGGTCGCTGTTGACGCGCGCCATGAAATCATCGGGGTTGAAATCGAGGTCCTCGACATTGGCGTTCAGCTTGGCGGCGATGTAGTAGCGCAGCCACTCGGGGTTCATGCCGATCTCAAGGTAGCGCAGCGGGCTGATGCCGGTGCCGCGCGACTTCGACATCTTGTCTCCCGACACGGTGATGAAGCCGTGGACGTACACGTGGTCGGGCACCTTGTAGGGCGGACCTGCGAATTCGAGCATTGCCGGCCAGAACAGAGTGTGGAAGTAGATGATGTCCTTGCCGATGAAGTGGATCTGCTCGGTTTTCGGATCCTGAAGAAAATTCTCGAACTCGAAACCCTTTTTCTTGCAGTAATTCTTCAGGCTCGCGAGGTAGCCGATCGGCGCGTCGAGCCACACGTAAAGGTACTTCTCCTCCGGGATGTCGGGAATGCGGATGCCGAAGTACGGCGGGTCGCGCGAGATGTCCCAGTCGGCGAGCGACTTGTCGCCGCTGCCCTCGAG